>Ga0187884_10002325_pt1 | contig 16079 bp, 10 predicted proteins | sample June2016WEW_20_4_FD_132983 | JGI IMG/M metagenome (GOLD analysis project Ga0187884, IMG submission 132983) | Peatland microbial communities from SPRUCE experiment site at the Marcell Experimental Forest, Minnesota, USA - June2016WEW_20_40 | ecosystem: Environmental > Terrestrial > Soil >...
GCGGATGATCGAACGCAGGGTGTCGAGAAGTGCGGCCAGAGAAATAAGCATCGGAGGACAGAATTCGGAAAGAAGTATAATTCGCATGCGCTCAGATCTTTCCGGGTTTTCGAGAGGCACAGTTATCGGCTACGACAAGCTAGGTTCTGGTTGCGGGTCGAGCTGTGAATGGCCGGTAAAAGCGAGCGCGAAGTGAAGGCTCCCGCAAAACAGATGCCTGCATAAACATGAATACGTCCGCGAGGTATCCTTCGTATCCTTTAGGCGCTCCATTCCAAGTTGTCCAGTCAATTCCTTCATCTTCTCTGTTCCGGACGCCATTTTGAAACCCCACCGTTGCCTGACGGTCCACCATAGCTCGCAGGACCTTGTCACCTTTCTCCGGCTCGCCGACAACATAGTGAGCCATGATAAAGTGCAGCGTGTGACCTGCCGATATCCCGCCATTCATATAGTTCTGAAAAGTATCCGTTCCATCTTCGCGGCTGGGCACTCCATCGCCGTCAGGTTGGAGGTAGTCTCCCCTTCGAACAGGTATCAACGTGCAAGGAAGTCCGAGATCAAGGCGAGTGAAATTCACTGCCTGCATTTTTTTCCGTAGACGTGCCAGTATCTTGCGCCCTTCGTCCGGTTCGACTAAGCCGTAATCTATGGCCAATCCATTGACAATGGGAGTGGCATAGTCGTGTAAGTGTCCGTCAGCGCTCTTCCACCAAGCGAGCCAGCCGGTAGCCGGATTATAGAGAGTTTTGGCGTAGACAGCTTTCAATCGGTCGGCTAGTTCAGTGTAGTGTACCTGCTGTTGTGCGCGGCCCAGTTGTCCTTCGAGTTCCGCCAGGCATCGCCATGCCCGGTAGATGAAGGCGTTCGTATAACCGTCTTTGTGGCCGCAGTTCAGCGCGTCAAACCAGCAGCAGGAGCGCGCGGGCTCTATCAGAGTGCCCGAATTACCGCTCTGCGTAGCCTCCACCATTCCGTCATGATCCACATCGCGTTGCTCCACAAAGGTCGATAGTAACTCCAATCGGTCAATGCGTTCCTTTAACCAAGCGCGGTCTCCCGTTGCTTCCACGTAATCCCATGCAGATATCAGAATTCCGGGATTCGAATCCAAGAAATGTCGATAGTCCCAGTATCCAATCACCTCTCCGGTCGGGTCCATCCGGTGTTCTAGCCACCAGTCGATCGAGCGACGCACTTGAGTCATAATAGAGATTCCTGGAGCAATGTCCGGAGTCCAAAGAGCCTGATCCGCATAAAATGGTAAGGCGAAGCTTACCGGGTCACTAATAACATTGTTGGAGAGGATTCCTTCCGGAGCGCTGAAGGGGCGGTTCTGGTCGCCCCATCGCGAACTAGGTTGCCATGGGTTAAACCACCCGCGCCGCACCTTTTGCCAAAGAGTTTTGTCGGTCAGCCCTTCCGGCGGAGACAAGCGCACCGGACTCAAAGTAAGCGTATACGTTTCGCCAGTTCCTATTCCGGGCAATTCCAGGATGAGATCAACGGTGCGTTCCTCGCGGCTGCCTTCAAGTCTGGCCTTGAGACCTGGGTGCGATTGGTCCTCAAGTAACATTTGCCCAAAGTCGGGGGAGGATATGACAGCGGGTAGTTTAGCGCAGCCCTCCTCATTCCAAGTCTGTGGGAGTATCGTCGTGGGTGTGACCTGAGGGTCAAAGGGGAAAAGCATTTCCACTGCTTCCACGTCTCGTATACCGATGCCTCGCCCCGCTACGGTCATGGTGAGTCGACTGGGGGTAGGATGAATCGTCCATCGGAGTTCAGCGTCGGGCGAGAGAACTAACCCATAACAGGTTCCACCTTCCCCGATGTCTTCCTTCCGCGTCCGAAGGTCACCGCTCGCACTCCACTTGCCTTCAACACGGACACGGAGCACAAGAGGGGAATTCGCGCGCAGCAGATTAGTCCGCGCTCTATTGCCTCCTTCGGTGTCCCAGCTCAAGACTGTGACCCCAGCATGCCGAGTATCTGCTTCAATGCGAAGAACTGGCTTGACGTCGAAAGCTGCTTGAGACTCTTCCCTCTTTCCTATGGGGAGGGAATTTGCCGCAGGTCCCAAGGCGGCGGCGCCTAAGCCTGCTCCAGCAAGTCGTAAGAATGAACGCCGATCAATCTCGTTTTTCCATGCATGCATAAGATTTCCCTTTCTAAGTGTGTGTCTTGCACTAAAAGTTCATGCGCAGTGCAAATTCAAGAACGGAGGGTTCCAAAGCACTCATCCGCCGGGCATCCTAGCCGTTCTTGGAGTTGTCCGCAGGTTGAATCCATGATGATGGTCGCTGAGATCACCCGAATGTAGTCCACATGTTCTTTAGCCAGGATCTTCTTTTTGACCCCAACATGCGGCTGCCATTGTCCCCCCATCCCTGTTCGCGTCAATGCGAAACAATTTTCACCCGGTTCGCCGCCACCGCCCCGAGATCCCGAACCAGCACAGCCGAAATTGCCCCATTCGTGGCCCATTTTGGCGACACCTCTACCGCTCCTTACTCCAACCCGCGGGAGACAGACTTCGCTGCCGACCTAAGGACCATCTATCTATCCCGTCGGTACCGGCAGTAGCGAGATCCGATCTAGCATCGCCCCGAACCGCCGCCGGTTCAGATGTCCTTCCGCCAGCAATAACCAGTAGTAACGCGCATGCTTCACCAGCCGTCCTCCAGTCTTTACCAGCCGTTGCTGCAGGCTGGTCAGGGACCAGTTCTCAATCCCTCTCGCCAAACCCAGCCGCCGCCGCAGATTCCCCAGGTTGTAAGCCAACAGTCTCAATGCCAGCCGCACTTGATTTGAGCGGAAACGGTGGCAAGAGAGCCGCGTCATCTTCACCGCCTGCTTCCCCTCCTTGATCCACTGCACCGCCGTCCCGCGCTTGTTGTAGAACCACACCACCGCCCGGCTCGGCGTCTCCAGATTGGTCACGATGAACCCTGGTCGCGGGAACAACTCTCCGCCATGTTATTCCACGTTCGCCACTACTCGTCATGCCGTCTTCCAACTGGCGGCTGGGTAGAGAAAGCCCTTGTACCACACGATGGGTTTGTGACTGGGCCGCCCCACCGGGCGCGTCAGCAGTTCCTCGACGTCCCGCAGCAGGTTGTCGTTCGCGGGAAGCCGAATCGCGTATTCCACCCCGCGCTCTTCCAACGCTCCGTAGATCTCCGGTTTGGCAAATGCGGCATCCGCCCGAAACACCACTTCCTTACCCATACCCTGCTGACGCTCGATCTCGGGAAGAAGTACTTCCTCCCAGTCCTCGGCACTATGCACGTCCCCCGGTCGCAACTTGCCCGCCAAACAATCTCCTTCCCCGTTGAACAGCACCAGCGGGTGATAGCAGGTCGATTCAAAGTGCCCGTTGTAGGCACTCTGCTCCTGTTCTTCATAGACCGGGATTTCTGTGCTGTCCATATCCAGCACCACGCGCCGGGGTGAATCCATAGTCTCCGCCTTCGCCAGCAGTTCCCGATTGATTCGGCTCAAACCTTCCAGGTTCTCGTCTTGACTCAGCACATTGGTTTCGAACCAATGGAGGCGCGAAGGCAAACGCTGCTCCACGCTCCCAGATCTTCTCGGAACCGATTAAGCGGAACGTCGGATCTTGCGACAGCCGCTCCGCATCGTTCAGATCCTCGTATCCCGCCAAGCGACTGTAGATGGACTGTCGCAGCAGATCGGGGAGCGGCAACTGAGTGTTCTTGCCGCGCCGGTCGTCCATGATGTTTTCGACGATGAGCGCACTCAATCCCAAACGCTCATCCAACTCGCGCACCAAAAGCAGACCACCGTCGGAGGTGACGCGAGAACCTTGGAAATCAACTTTCAAAGATGGATTAAACGAGAGCTGAAAGGGCTGATATTGTTTCTCACCCACTGGGTCGAAGCCTCCACGATGTTGATTGTGCTTTCAAAACCGCATGAATACTGGCGTTGACCCGATCATATGACCACTTACGGACTTCAAAAAGGAAATGTGGGTTAAGATGCAAAGTCTGGAAACTTGGTCGCAGAGTGATTCGCTCAGACGGGTACCCGAGGTCAACTTCGAAGTTGTGAACTTTCTGATACTCGTTGGCCGCTTTTGAAGTGATCACTGAGGCGTCGAACAGTGGCCTTGCCGAATCGTCGACGATTGTCCAGCCATCACGCGAAATGAGTCCGGGCTCCATTGGAAGCAGCACGAACTACCCAACGTTTGTCCCAAGGACTACTACCAACTCAGTGAAGCCGCCCGTCACACGTTGCGCCGCATGCGTCGCCGCCCGCGACTGATCACCGCCTTTTGGCAACAAGCTTCTTTGTGGCCAGAATGACTCTATATTATGCGGGAGTCCATAGATTTGCCGAGGTCGGCGAGCGAAGGATATGACGTTGGAGGAACAACTGTAAGTTCCTTGGGGGGCTTACCGGTCTTCATCGCCTGCGCGAGTATTTCCAATCCAATCCCAGCGAGCACTGGCACGACGACTGTGGCTTTCAATAATCCTTTCTGTACCCAGACCTGACCAGAACGGGGAAGTCCGTCACAGCCGATCACGGGCAGGCTCATGAGTCTTTCCTTGAACTCTCCTGAGGGAAGATCTAATAAAGCCTTTTTGACGCCGAGTGCCATGGCGTCGTTCTGGCTGACAATCGCGCTGACTGCCTGTTGTTGAGAAGTGGACAGCCTCAACCATGAGGAGATCGCGTTATATCCGCTCTGCTCTGTCCACTTACCGCTGACCGTCAATATCTTAATATTGGCAGGTATTGCCTGGTTCAGACCTTCGAATCTTCGTTTCGCGATGGAGTCGGCCCTTGGCCCCATAACGCACACGACCAGTCCCCCTTGACGCAACAGGAGAGCTAACTGTCTTGCCTGAATGCGGCCCTCCTCTGCGTGATCGGAACTAACCATGAACGCGGGAACGCTGTGCCTTTTAAGAAGCTCGGCCGTGTAGTCCACCTCCTTGTGGAGCACAGCCCATCCAATTCCCGCCGCCGCGGCCGCGGCCGCCACTTGCCGCATACCTGTTCCTGCGGGCTGGACCACAATTCCGCTGATGTGGGACGTAGGTGTTCGTGATTGGATGATTGTGAGGAGCTGCTGACTTTGCTTAATCGCATCTCCATTGCAGAACATCACCTCGACGTTTACTCCCAGGCGGAGAGCCGTTTCTTCGCCGGCCGCTGCCTGAGCCTGCTGATAGTCGTTGTCTTGACTGACAAGCGAAAGCACGAACCTTAACATAGTCACTTAGCTGCTTCGACCTCTTGGGGAATTGTGGAAAGCGCAAAGCGAACCCTGACCGTCTCAATCTCGAACGGCTTGGTGGGAACACTAACCCTATTATTGGTGATTTGTAGGGTGCCGATCGGCCGCTCCATCAAGTCCGCATCTGGCGCGCTCTGGACTTCGGGAAAAAGTTGGATTTTTACGTCCATGTTCTTGCCTGCCCACTCGTAAAAGCGAAGTACGAGGCTGTTATCATCCTCACTCTTCTTTGTGGCCGTGAGGACCACATTGTCGGCCTGTATCTGCACGAAGGCATGCTCGGCAGCTAAGGTGCCCTGGTGTTTGTCCGTTTCCAGAGAAAGCAGCTTGTAGTTCAGGTCGTAGCCTTGGCGCACCGTCAAAACCTCTCGCCAGGTTCCGGCGTGCGGATAAAGTGAGTAGGTAAACTCGTGATGGCCCTCGTCGGCGTGCGGGTCAGGCCACTCGGGCGAGCGGAGCAAAGACAGACGCAGCACATTTCCCTTAGCGTCGTAGCCATACTTGCAGTCGTTGAGCAGGCTGAAGCAATGCTTTTCGTGTGAAATGTCAGCCCACTGTATCGCAGGGACTTCGAACTGCACCTGTTCCGCCGGGGTATTGCGGGTCGTGGGGCGCTCCACTGAACCGTAAGGAATTTCGAAGGTGGCCTTTTGGTTGTGCGCACTAAGCGGGAAGGCCACTTTCAGCAGGATATGCTTCTCGTGCCATTCGGCCTGCATCTTGACGTCGACGCGCGGGGCGGCCGGATATAGGGTCACGTCTTGGATGAAGGTTGAGTTCTGAAAATGTTTCTTGATGCGGATCACGGCACGCAATGGTCCATTCTCGATTAATACCACGATGAAGAGAACTGCGCAGCGTCGTTTCATGAAGGCTCACTTATTGTTCGGTTTGGCAGAACTTGCAGGCCCGAACCAACAAACCAACCAAAGCCCCGGCCGGCGAGGAGGGCGTTGTTGCTGTTGGCGGGTACGGTAGCGCTGATTCATACAGGGCCAGCAATCCAAGAAGGCCGTGGAAAAGCGTGGACCTCACGTAAGAAAGAATAGACCGGGACAGACCACAGGTCACGATTGGCATAGCTCCACAGCGTGGGGAGGTGTCGTCCGCGGGATTCGCTTGTGCGACGCGACTTGATGATCCTTGACGTCAGGAACGTAAAGGTGTAACTCCCCGCCGGTAGTTCGTACTCACTATGGCCATCGTTGCTGGTGATTACGCTAACTTGCCGATTCTGTGACAGAGGCTCGCCATTCAGCCTGTAAGCCTGTACGTCCTCAGACGAGAGAGACATGCGCCCCCGCGCATTGGGCGGAATCGTCATGTTCCATACCACATTATTTGTTCTCACCGTCCATGCCGAGTGAATTGTGCCATACGCAGACTCGTAAGAAAAATCCACACTGCCAAGACGACCATCGAAATTGGGATGCAGGACGATGGTGTGAAACCCAGGATCCGCCGGTGTCGTATCAATGCCAGCAGAATAGCGATAGAGCCACTCTCCAACAGCCCCGTAGGCATAGTGGTTGAACGAGTTCATGTCTGGACTGCCGAGCTCCTGGTCACTATCCCAGCGCTCCCACATCGTAGTCGCTCCATGCTCCACCATGTACACCCAGGAGGGAAGCTCGGTATTCATTAACAGCCGGTAGGCTACATCTGCATGGCCGCTGTCCGCGAGCACTCCCAAAAGATACGGAGTTCCGAGAAAACCCGTGGCGAGGCTCCAGCCGTTACCTGCTATCCGGTCCACCAATTTCTTGGCCGCAAGCGGGCGCAGTGATTCCGGTACCAAATTCATGTGGAGCGCCAGGACATAACCAGTCTGCGTCTCCACCCGGTCCCTTGGACGACTCGTACTGGTATCTGACTCCGGGGATGAACGGGCAGCACCTACAGACCCGTCTTGGCTTACGTATGCACGAACAAAAGCCGCCTTGATGTTTTCAAAGAGCTTGGCATACTTGTCTTCGTCATTTCTGCCAATCGCGTGTGCCATCTGTTCCATCAACTTCGCATCATAGGCCCAGTATGCAGTCGCAATTAGATCCTGTGAGGTGGTCCCTTCTGGGGCCAGCCAGTCGCCGAAGTCGATACCAGCGTTATTCTTCCAGAGATAGCTGGGATTTGCCGCCTGAATTGCTGCTAAATAAGCTTCCATACTCGTCCAGTTCTCCTGGACGATCTTCGTATCTCCGCTCTGTATCCAGGAGGCCCAGGGCACGATGACTCCCGCTTCGCTCCACCCCGGTGCAAAGCCGGGATTCGGCTTCCCGGTACCAGGAGCATAGATACCGTACATTGCGGTTTCCACTTGCGTGCCACGAAGATCAGCTGCATACTTACGCGAAAATGCGGTCAGATCGAAATTGAAACTCGCCGTACGCCAGAATACCTGGGCATCCCCAGCCCATCCCAAGCGCTCATCCCTTTGTGGGCAGTCCGTAGGCACGCCTACAAAATTAGAGCGCTGTCCCCAGAGAATATTGCTCCAGAGCTGATCAACCATTGGATTGCCCGTTTTCAATTGTGCCGTGAGTGGTGCATCAGTGTGCAGCACAACCGCTTTCACGGCGTTTAAGCCAAGGTTGTCGGGTAACCCGGACACTTCTACATAGCGGAATCCATGATATGTGAACGAAGCTTGATATTCTTCCAGTCCGTTGCCCGCCAGAATATAGTGGTCTGTCGCCTTGGCATTTCGCAGATTGTCTACATACAGGGTTCCATCCGGATGGAGCGCCTCGGCGAAACGCAGGCGGATATCGGTTCCGGTTCGTCCCTGTACCCGGATTCTAGCGACGCCCGCGAGATTCTGGCCAAAATCATAGATGAGAACACCAGGAGTGGGACTCGTCACTGACTTCGCTGTGAGAACGTCTGTAGCGCGAATTGGTTGGAACGATTGCCAGACGATGTCAGGCTCCTGCGGATGAGTTACAGCAACCGGATGCCAATTTGCATCGGGAAAAGAATCCGTATCCCAGCCTGGCTGGAGCCTTCTTGCATCATAGGTTTCACCATCATAGATTTCCGCAAACACGATCGGGGAATCGTCCGCCTTCCACGACTCATCGGTCGCAACCCACTCCACAGACCCGTCTGTATGTTGAATTCGCAATTGCGCCTTCAAGGCATTTGGCGAAGTTCCGTAGTTGTTGCCTTGGCCAATCCATTCAAGTGGAGTCGAGTACCAGCCGGAAGCGAGATATGCACCCATCGCGTTTGGCCCTGCTTGGACCAATGAACTTACATCGAACACCTGGTAGGCCACTCTGCGCCGATAATCCGTCCAACCGGGAGATAAGACCTGGTCGCCAACTGGTTTGCCATTGATGCTGAATTTGTATGCGCCAAGCGCTGTAGCATAGAGTCGCGCTGACACGACTGGCTTGACCACCCGGAAAGTACGGCGTAGGGCAACGACTGGCCCGGTTGGCAGAGGACTTCCTATTTTGTCGGGCGCCCCAAAGGGGTCTCGCTCCGGTGTATACGCTACTGGTTCAGCCCAGCCAGCGTCATCGTAGCCCGTCGAGTACCATTTCGCGTAGCCCGTCGTGTACCATTCGCCCTGCGCGTTGAGCTGAGTCTTCCACCCCGGGGCACCGGTTTTCACAACTGCATGGCCCCCAGTGGTCATTTCTAGGCAGAGGGTTGCGCTCATGGGCGTATGGCTCTGCTGTCTCGCTGCATGTCGTGTGATCTCGACAGCGAGAACATTTCTGCCAACGTGTAATTGAGCTGTGATCTCCCTCCGCTTATAAGTCCTCCACGGCGTCCGGCCCCATGGCGGCAGCGGTTCAGCATCTAGGATTTGGTTGCCGTTTATCCACGCGGCGACTGTGTCCTCGCCGGTTACATACAAAACTCCACTCCTTACTTCCTTAGCTACATCAAGAGCCACGCGAAAGTCGTGCCTTGAATCGGTTCTGCCCTCGTACTTCTGAAGGGCGCCATTTGTGACCCAGATTGCTTCAGCTTGTCGCAGATTGCGAAGCTCGAAGTCTTCATAACTAATCCACTTGCCTAGCCAATTGTCTGAATCGAGCAACCCAGTTTCCCACCAGCTAATGTCACTCAGCGGATACGATTTGCCGTCTTTGTCCCAAACCTGTACCCGCCAGTAATAACGAGTTTCCGCCGTTAGCGCTTGGCCGCCGTACAAAATTCCCGTGGAGCGGTCCGACTCTACACGCCCGCTATCCCAGACAGCGTCCTTATTCTTATTCGCATGCAGCGGACTCGTCTTCAGCAAGTCAGGGTTACTCGCTACCAATATTCTGTATGCAGTCTGTTTCGCTCCAAAACGGCCGTCCTGCAACTTCCAGGAAAACAAAGGCTTTTTTGTATCGTCTCCTAGCGGGGTACTGAGCGAATCACACTGGAGCGCATTCGGCTTGCCCACGGTAAGGGCTTGCGCATGAGTAGGTGGGATGTATAACAAGAGCAAGACTGTGCATGGACGTAACAGATATCCCATGAATCGGTTTCCTCGACAGCGAATGACTCGGCCCGTAATACCGCAGCGGATTGTTAGGCGGCGGATGTTCGTATCAGCTTAGTACACGGTGAAGCGGGTCTCGCCTCTCCGGATGCCGTGCCGAGAAAGGATGCATCCCTGAATTACATCTGCGTATCGAACCCTAGTTCCCTCATAAGCGGTCTTGCACGCACACACTATATTCTCCCGTCGACCTCACGAGCTAGACGCTTGCATAGTCTCTACCGTTGAAAAACTGGGGCCGGCGCCGCATTGGATGCGGCGCCGGCCCAGCGAAAAGTGAACCGTCCCACTAGAAAGTGAAACGTGCCACCATTTCGAGAATGCGCGGATCCGTGGCCGAAGCGGGATTGATCTGGCCAGGATTTATAGCGTACGGGCCAACTCCAGTGTTTAACCCGAAGCTTGGGTGATTTGCTATATTAAATGCTTCCGCCCGGAAGTTGAATTTTACCCGTTCTGAGAGGGGAAATTCTTTATACAGCGCCACATTAAAGGCAACTTCCTTGGGCCCGCGAATACTGCCATTGCTCGCATTCCCGAAAAATCCATAGGCTGGAACCGTGAATACATCCGTATTAAAGGCCTTTTCGCGGTTATTGTACGAGTGAACTCGTCCAATCTGGTTTGGCCTCGACTGATCCAGCCCAGTAAATGGTTGGTTCGCCAAAGTGGGAGTCAACGCAAAACCACTCTGCGCGATTGCTATACCCGATAAAGACCACCCGCCCACAGATTCTCGGGCCAGTCTGCTGGAACAGTGGCTACAGAAAGGCAGGGCATAGATCGCATCTCCAGTGAAAATATGCGTGCGATCTAAAGCCAGCGGACCGTATTCAGCCTTGAGGTTGTAGCTATTCACGGTACCACTCTGCGCAAAGCGAAAACCACCGTTACCGCTTTGCCCGTCGCCCATCGCCTTGCCGTAGGTATAGTTCAAGGTTGTTTGCACGCTCTTGCGCTTCAATCTAAATTGCGTCTGCAGCGAATGATAATTCGCATTCCCTTCATACAGAGGCGTGCCCAAACCTTGATACCCCTGATAAGGCCGGATAACATCCTCGGGGAGAGCTTGTCCACTTCCATAGTGCCCTTGATTGAGACATGGGTCGAAATCATATACCGCCGATGGCGCCTGTCCTGGGGGGAGACAGTCGTTCCAATATGGCGTGCTGGTTGGATGCACCTGATTTTGGTCTGTACCCACCTGAATATGGTGGGTAAGCGATCCGACGTATCCTACCTGGAAAATAGCGTCTCGGACGATTTCTCGTTCAACGATGAGGCTGAAGTTCTGCACTTGCGTTGGCTTGAAATCCGGGCCAACGAGAGTCAAGGGGATGGGGGTGGGTACAATCGCCAGTGCCGCCCCACCGCTAGGCTGCGAGATGGTTCCGTACGGGAAAGTGACGGATTGAACGCCAGGCGGGTTTTGGCCAAACGCATTGACGATCTGGAACGGAAGACGCGTGTAACCGACCCCATAGCCCCCGTGAATCGAGGTCCGGTTGTCCTTGGTGAGGGCATACGCAAATCCTACGCGCGGCGCTGGATGGAGCCTATACGAATTGTAGAATCCACGCGGCACACCTGGGGTTGTGTTGTAAACGAGTCCGTTTTGAAGATTGGCCGGCACACCTGCCGCAGTGATGGCAACTCCCGCTGCATTGGTCAGCAAAGTATCGCTCGTCAGGACGACGGGGGCCTCAGTCGGATCAAATTTATTGAAGTCAAAGTTTGATGTCTCACTCTTCGGCCCCGAAAGCCAGTCTGGCGAATAGTAGAAAAATCGCATACCCGCATTGATTGTCAGGCGGGGACTAGCTTTCCAGTCGTCCTGCACGTAGACTTCCGATTGCCGGTAATGTACGGTATAGTGCGGGTTGGTAGCTTGCTGGTTATAATAACCATCCAGGCCAAGGAGGTAATCGGCGGCAAAGTCCCCGGTGAAAACTCCGGTAAATTCGTCTAGCCCCTCAATAAGGTTGCCCGGGATCTGGTTCTTGATACCGGCCATGTAAAAGCCGCCAGCCTGAAGGATATGCTTGCCGTGTACTTTGGTGAAGTCGTCATTGAGGATTTTTTCACCATCGCTGGCGTTGATGGGGAAATTGCCAGGTCCCATGTTAGCGTAGCCATAGATATACATGTTCGGTATCGAATTCAAATAGTTGGCATTCGGATAATATTCGCCGATCGTGACACCCGTCGGGATCGGCGAGGGACTAGCGTGGAGTCGAGGCTTGTCAAAGGTTGCAGAAATGGCAGCAGTGTTGGTAAACGTCGGAGTGAAGGTCGAGGTCAGTCGTACTAAGAAATTCAGGCCAGTGGTATAAATCGAGCTGCTAACTTCGGGGTATGGGCTGCCCCAACCATTAGGATTAACAGTATTCGGATACGAGTTGTTTGCCTCTTCATACATGAACCTTCCCGTCAAAGTGTGTTTGGAACCAAAGTTTTGGTCCATACGATAGTCTTCGTCGAACTGGGTAAAAGGAATAGCTTGGGTGTTGATGTAGTTGTAATTCGAGTTATTGGAGACATTATCCAGAGGCATATATGCATTCACTATTGCGAGCGCGCCCGGATCTATACAGGACGGATTCAGCGTAGTCGGGGACGCTATGCAGTTTGTTCTTCCCTCCGCTGCCAGCAGACTTTGGCCCAGCGGGGACAAGGAAAGACTGCCCGGAAAGTAAGGGTCGCCCGTCGCGAAATTACCTTGTCGCATGGCTTGTGTAATGACCCACCCGGTAGCGTTGCCACCCAGGGATTTCGACCACCATTCGCCGCTAGCGAAGAAGAAAGTCTGCTGCTTACGATCCATGTTATAGAGGCCTGGAATCTGAACTGGACCCCCAAGGCTATAACCATAGATGTTTTGGTGGAGTTTTTGCTTCTGGCCCGCAGGTTCATCATAGACGTTTGCATCCATCGCGTCATTGCGGAAATAGTCCCAAACGGTGCCGTGGTACGCGTTTGTGCCGCTTTTTGTGTCCACCAAAATCTGACTTGAAGAGGACGTCCCGTACCTCGCGCTATAGTTTGTATTGAGCACCGTGAACTCGGAAATGACATCCATCGAAGGCGAAATGTTCATATTGACGTAATTGCCGGTGTTCGTGTTGTAGGTGCCGTCGATGGAATAGGTCGTCATGTCAGTGCCTGTACCGCCGATCGACAGGGCCGTTGTAGATTCCAACCCACCGCCTTGGAATTGGTTGTTTCCAGTCGTGTTGTTTACGCCGGGAGCCAAAATTGCCAGTGACGCAAAGTTGCGCCCATTGACCAGCATGGTCTCAATCGTCTTCGAGTCAATCGTGGAGGAGTTGTCCATGGTCTCGGTATTGACCGCCATGGCTTCTGCGTTCACGGTCATCGATTCGCTAATACTCCCGACCTTCAGGGTAGCCGATACCTCTCGGCGTTGTCCTGGATCGATATGCAGGTGCTGAAAGGTCGAGGTTGCAAAGCCCTCGCGCTGAATGGCTACCGTGTAGTCTCCACTCAGAACCGATTCAATCGAATAAAACCCGGAGTTGTTCGTGGTCGTTGTCTTAGCGACGCCGGTATTGTCATTGGTCACGGTTATTGTTGCGCCCGGCAACACCGCCCCACTCTTGTCGCTGATTGTTCCGGAAATCGCTCCTGTGTCGGCACTTTGAGCGAACGCTACTTGGGCAGCGCCAATCACCATTGACAGCGACAACAGACACATAGTTGCAAACCCGATGAATTTCACCGTTTCCTCCTCATAATTAACACGTCGCTTTCGGGCAACATGGCTTTGATCGGAACACCTCAACTCTTCAGAAAAGACGCCACCTGAACCAGCGCTTCGTGCTTTCGAAAGAGCCGCGAACTCTTTGGGCGCGCCTGGTTGAAATTGCGTTTTGGCGCAGCAAACCTTAAACAGACTGCATTCAGGTATCGCCTTTACGCACTCCATACTCTGAACCGAGCGTGGATGTTCCTATTGATCCGTTTGCATCGTCAACTCGTAACTGATGAATCGCCTGCGTTTTACCATGTCAAATGGTTTCACAGCATGTTGGGAAACAGGTAACCACTTGAGCGATAGGGGTGTTAATGACGAAAGCCTACGGCGTAGGTATCGATGTCCGGGTGTTCTTTAGGCGCTGCTAATTGTGCAATGTAAAATATTATTTTGCCAATGGAGCTGCGATTGCCGATGATCGAGGACTGACGAAGCCCCGCGAGATCCCGTTTTGAAGTGCCCCCGTTTGCTGTACCAACCGGAATGAGAGTTTCTGGGTCATCGTTCGCTTTCAGCGGGGATGAGGTCAGGAGCAAGGGGCGTTTGAGTCCCCGGCCACTTCTCTGCAAACATCCACAGAAAAGAGAGCAGCAGCGGGGCTGGGCGGACACCTCGGCTAGCAAAAAGTACGACGTTCGCGCGGGACAATGGAACTCTCGGATCGAGCCAATTGCTCCAGTCCATCATTGGGATAGTAGTGATCCACGGTCTCGGGCACAATGAGTTTGTGCTCCACAAACACGGCGGGCGGGACGCTACGGTGGTTCAGAAGGTCGACACTAACGCGAATCAGGTTCTCTCCGTATCGTTCGGGGAAATAGGCCACTGAACCAACAAATCGAGTCTTTGGCTGGCGCAGTTCCGCTCTTCCTTCCGGTGACGCGTTCTGCCCCATGATGGCACAATTCTCGGCACGACCAGCTTCCTGAAAGGCGCGAAGGACGCCCAGAGCACTGGGGTCATTGATGGCACCGACCAGGACGCGGCTGGAACGCGAAGAACGCAAATGCCTTCGCACCGCTTCGAAACTGGGACCGAGTTCTCCGTCACCATCCAAGTACGTCACCCGGCAATTCGCAGTATGCGGAAGCGCCTGCCTTATTGCGAAAAGCAATCCCGACAAACGCATACGCGGAAGATTTCCGGCCCGTTTCAACTCGAGCAAGAGGATTTCGTCCACTTCGGAATGCCAGTGCTCCTTGGCCCATCGCGCTAAAAATCGTCCACCGATCAAACCCGCTTCATAATTGTTTGCCCCATAGTAGGTAGCACCAGGGTGAGGAATGTCAATAGCGATCATCGGGATACCCGCCTCGCGATACTTTGCGGCCACGATTCCTGCTACTTCGTCATCGGTCTGGAACTCAATCGCCAGATCTACCTTCTCACGCACCAGCAAATCGGCATTGCGTTGGGCAGTCTTCGCACTGTACCTGTTGTCGACGGAAATGAGTTCGATTCCCTCCGCAGCCGCAGCCCGCTGCAAACTCTCCGAAACTTCTTTCGAGAACTGATAATCTGTCCCTTGAGCAGCGTATCCGAGCCTATAGAGTCTCTGTTTCCAGGGCCGTACTCGCGATTGGTAGAGGTTCTGCCCCACTTTGTCGATCATCCCACATTTTTCGAGCGTATAGAGAAGGCGAAAAGCCATCGTTTTCGGCAGGCCGCAGCGCGACGAAATTTCTTTAAGCGGCAGAGCCTCCCCGCGAGAATGGAATGCATTCAACAATTGGGAAGAGTGGACAATCGACTTCACAAGGTAGCGATCCCGGGACGGAGCTGTGGGGCCCATATGATCCGACAATAATACCCCTTTCCTGCATTTTGCAAAGCAAAATTTCCGGATCCTCCCTGGAGGCTGGTCCCGACGGACAAGAATCAGTCCCTTGACAAAGCGTTGTTCGGGCTACATCAAACTGGCGAACATGGATCGCCGCAACGTTTGCTCAACCGGAGAAGACTTTCGGGCCTGTGAGCACGTCTTAAACTCGTGTCATTGTGCCTTATAAGCCGCTAAATTAGACGTTCGGGACGATTGACTCGCCCGGGGGTCAGGCATTCCATCACCACGGCAGTTGCGCACAGCGAAAATTGAGAGGATTGGCTGTTCCCTGTGTGACGTTCACCCGCCTTGTGGCCGTCACCCCTAAGTATCGATCTTATAGTTCGTTTTAAGTGCGTGACCGTTCAAGTCCATGTTGTGCAATGCGAAACGGTCCACTTTCCAAAGGAAATTCGTGACCGTCGCCAGGAAACGATTGTAGTCTTGCGTGTCAGAGGCTCGCATGGAAACAGGTGCTAAGGAAAACATCTTTGCTGCGCTTGAGAGCTTCCGTATTGAGCTGCCGTCTTGGGGCTTCGCCAATACCGGCACGCGTTTTGGAAAATTTATCCAACCCGCGGCGGCCACCACGACCGAGGAGAAGTTCAGCGATGCCGGCCAGGTACACTTGCTGACGGGCGTCTGCCCGACGGTAGCTCTGCACGTCCTATGGGATTGTCCCGACGGTGTGCACAGCACAGAC
>Ga0187884_10002328_pt1 | contig 16068 bp, 14 predicted proteins | sample June2016WEW_20_4_FD_132983 | JGI IMG/M metagenome (GOLD analysis project Ga0187884, IMG submission 132983) | Peatland microbial communities from SPRUCE experiment site at the Marcell Experimental Forest, Minnesota, USA - June2016WEW_20_40 | ecosystem: Environmental > Terrestrial > Soil >...
AAACCAAAGCAAAAGCCAAAATCAAACCCAAGGCGGCGGCCTGACGGCCGGATCGCTTTGTTTCACAAAGCGGACAGATCACTAATTATTAAAACCGGACAACTTGACTTGTTAACGATAGGCGCCTGACAGGCGCCTGACTCTCGCCTGACCACGTAACCCGAACGCGTCTCGGTTGGCTCAAATGAAAATGTAGCCCGAACGCGCGATAAGCACGCGAACGACGCATGGCATACCCTGGCGGCTCCGAACGCAATCGAGCTCCGACACTATCACAATGGCAAGCGCACGCTCAGCCGAGGCGGCGTCCCTTCGGCCGCGCCGGTTCGATGCCGAAACGTCGCTTCAACCTGCGGTATTCGCCAGCGCGCCCTGGGCACACCGGTTTCTCGATTGCTCCACCAGGTGTCGGCCCAATGGCGCCGGCGCGAGGTTCTCATCAAAATAGGCGGCGGAGTTTTCCGCGACGGTCGCGATCAAACCCTTCTTGGATAACCAGCCCTCAATCCGTTCAACCACTCGGCTAGTGAACTCTTTCGGCGCGATGTCATGTTCGGGGGGTACATCCAGGCTGAGGTAATGCACATTCTCAAGTAACGGTATGTGCCACCGCGTTTTCGCCCTGTAATCCAGCACCGGGCAGTGTCCCATTGCCATAGTGTCGGTCATCCGCCACGGAATGCAATCCTCAACGCCATGGCGCACAATATTTAGCTTAGAACGCGCGGACAGACTCCACAGTTTCTTCAGGGGCATCGGGCGAGTCGTCCAGGCGATACCAGCCTTCTCCAACCGCGCAGCCTCAGTTACAAAGTCAGCGGAAATTAAATAGGCGATCAATTTCTTCCGGCATCTGAGCTGGGCTAGGGCTTCGAAGAGAGCAAGATTATGATCGATCCTTCCCCACACGCGAAAAAAACCGAAGAGATCCCATTCGGTTCTGCAGTTTCGGTAGCCTCGAAGTTCTTCCTGTCTTGTAAACACCAGCGGATTCACATTTGCCAGGGGAAGAACCTTCGGGTGGTACTCGCGGTCGGGCCAGTAATTGGTCTTGAAATATAGGTCGCTCCACTCCAGTAGATCAGGCAGTCTGATAGCACCGGAGTCCTCAGCGTCGATGCATATTTTGATCTCTGCCCCGGAACCGTGGTGGACGTACTTCCCCACAGCGTGCTCGACTGTAGTACCTGCTCCCAGTAGGCCGGCAACGCCGTCGAGCACCGCCGTTCGAATTCGAGCCGGTACGACACTGTTGAAGCGCTCCGACTGACGCACACGTCCGAGGAATCGCAGGACGCCTGCAAAGCTCGGTCCGCTTTCTCGATAAAGAATGTTCTCTTGCTCGCAGTATGCCGAAATGCTTTTCCGGTAATAGGATTGGTACAAATCCTGGATACGGGAATACGGCTCCAATGTCGTCTCGAAGCACTCCATAACGAGGTCTGAACTAAGTATACGTCAAATGGATCTATTTCTCCGAATTCACGCTACCCGCGATGCCCTGCATCAACTGCCCGACGCCCCCTGCGGTCTCTCCTCTTGACATTTGAGGGAACGGACGCATACTCATGTTGGATGTCTACAAGAGGAAGGCTAAGATGGATGCACGGCAGGGCACTCGGGGCCTGATGGTGCTGCGGACCCTGGCAATCATGGGGGCGCAGCACGGCTTCGGGCCGGGGTCACGGATTATCGCTTTGATAGGCGCATCCGCAAGATGCCGGAGCGCTACTCGCACATTCGCATGGCGCCGAAGCGCAGGGCATTGGAAGCGCTCTTCCTAAAGCCGGCGCCGCAGGCCGAAGAGTGCGCGTCGGCGGTCACCATCGAAGAGCAGAGTTTAAATGACGCCCCCACAAAAGTCCCCACAGTGGGCGAATCGAAGCTGATTCAATAGCCTGTATCCGATTGATTCGGGGTGGTGAGCGCGGTAGGAATCGAACCTACAACCTAGTGATTAAGAGTCACTTGCTCTGCCAATTGAGCTACGCGCCCGCGTTCGAAACAAGAAGCCCTTCGGGAAGCTCGCTGCGAACTCAAGCCGCGTCCCGAACCCGATTATAGCACTGGAGTCCGGCTCTCTTCAGGCTGATTTTGCCTGGACCTGCCGCCAGGACGGAGCCGCTTTTGAGATGGGAAAATGCCGTGCGCGGCGCGCCCGCATGCAAGCGCCCTTTGTGGCCCGCACGCACTTTTTGCTACCCTCAACCACGGACCGTGATCCTGGCTATCGATATCGGCGGCACCAAGTTCACCACCGCGGTTTTTGACGGCGCGCGCATGGTGCGGCGCGAATCACGCTCCACCGATGCCCAGGGTGGCAAGGATTGGATGCTCTCCCAGCTTCGGCAGATCATCGGCGCATGGCGCAGCGACTTCGAGTTCGACCGTTGTGGCATTGGCTTCGGCGGACCTGTGGATTGGCCTTCGCAGCGGGTCCTGCTCTCCACCCACGTGGGTGGCTGGCGCGATTTCGATCTGCCGGGATACATCGGCGGGCTCGCCGGCGCACCAGCCGTCATGGACAATGACGCCAACGCCGGCGCCATCGGCGAGGCCGAGTACGGCGCCGGCGTGGGCTTCTCTCCTCTCTTTTACATGACACTCTCCACCGGCATCGGCGGCGGCATCTATGACAGTGGCCGTGTGTGGCGCGGCGCGGATTCCTATGGCGGCGAAATCGGCCACCTGACCATCCGTCCGGACGGGCCGGAATGCCTCTGCGGCGCCCGCGGGTGCTTAGAGCGCATGTGCTGCGGCTTGTGGCTCGAGCGCGACTACGGACGCACCGCGCGCGAGCTGCTCGAAGACAGCGCCTTCGTAGAGCGCTACGTGGTCGACCTTGCGCTCGGTCTCAAGGCCGCCATCATGCTGCTTAATCCGGCCCGCATTGTGATCGGCGGCGGCATCGCCAAAGCCGGCGATTGTCTGTTTACGCCCCTGCGCGCCGAGCTTCGGCGCCAGATCACCGGTTGGTCGGCCGCCCGCGTCGACGTGGTCCCCGCCGCGCTAGGCGACGATAGCGTCCTCTATGGCGCGCTCTCGCTCGCCCTGCATGCCGGCGCGGCCGCATTGTAACCAACAACTCCCCCCGGGGACGCCGGACGCAACGAGTCACAGGCGCGGGCCTTGGCCAGCCACTGAGACGCAAGCATAATCTGTTCAGTGTGTTGCGAGAAGATATGCCGCTGGCATCTTCGCCCGGCAGCGGCGATTTGCGAGTGCGTCCGTGCTACCGTGAAAGCGCCGTGGCGGGCCTGATGCCGAATCGCACGAGACGCTGCTTCGGTATCGCGCTATTTGCCTCCGCCCTCGCCGTCATTGCGGCGGTCGTTGCCCTGTGGCCCATCCAAGGCGCGGACCAATCGGTTACGATCCTTTGTGGGACGCGCCCTATGCCGCGCGAGGTGAACCTGCTGGCTCTGGTGCTGCTCTTCGGTGCTCTGGGCAGCTTCGTACACGTGGCGAAGTCGTTCGCCTCTTTTGCCGGCAATCGCGTCCTGGTGGCGAGCTGGTTGTGGTGGTACTTGCTGCAGCCCGTGGCCGGCATGGCGCTCGCGCTGTTGTTCTACGTGGCGATCCGCGGCGGCCTCTTCGCGCCTGGCAGTTACTCGGGCGCCGTTAACACTTACGGCGTCGCCGGTGTCTCCGGGCTGGTCGGCATGTTCTCCAAGCAGGCCACCGACAAGCTCGGCGAGGTATTCGGCGCCATGTTCCGGACCGCAGCCGATGCCCAGCGCAAGGACAAACTCTCCCCAACTGAGGACTGACAACGCCGCAGCCAGCACCGGCGGGAAGCACGGGCGATTCTGAGGCGCGACCGTGAGGGGGCACACGCAGTCCGGACAACGAAGCGACCGCTCTCTCACGGTCGCGGCTCCGTGGTGCACCTGGCATGACAGCCTGACGGCACGCCACAAGGCTGAGCCTTCACTCTGCCAGCGGTATCGGACCCTCCGTCTTGCGCACGCGCTGGAAGATCAGGATGAGCGGCATGGTCGCCAGCGCCAACGCTGCGAGAAGCTGGAAGTTATCCATGTATGCCAGCAGGGTAGACTGGCGGACGACTTCCGCATAGATCAACCCGTACGCCTGATGAGTGGATCCCGAGGTGACACCTTGCTGCAAGGCGTTCAGATCGCGCTGAAGCACAAGATTTCCAGCCGACAAGTGGCCCGCCAGAATGGACTGGTGAACCTGTGCGCCACGCGCCAGCAGGGTGGTAACCACCGCAATTCCGACGCTGCCGCCGATGTTCCGCATCAGGTTGTAGATGCCCGTCGCGTTGCCCATTTCCTGCTTGCGGAGCGTGCCCATGGCCATGGTGGTCAACGGAACGAAAATGAAGCCGCTGGCAAAGCCGTTGAGCACGTTGGGCCACGCCACGCTGCTCATGGCGATTTCCAGGTTGAGCTGCCCCAGCATGGCGGCGGAGACCGCCAGAATGATGAATCCGAAGGCGAGCAGCAGCCGGTTGTCGACAAGATTTACCAGGCGCCCCGCGACGAACATAGAGAGGAACGATCCCAGCCCGCGCGGGCTCACTGCCAGCCCGCTCTGCAGCGCCGGGTATCCCATCAGGGTCTGGAGAAACAGCGGCAGCATGGCGGTCATGCCATACAGGACCACCCCATAAATAGCGGTGATCATCGTTCCCGCCGAAAAATTGCGATCCTTGAAAACCCGCAGTTCCACGATCGGGTGTGCGATCGCAAGTTCCCGCCAGATGAATGCCACCATGGCAACCAGCGACAGAGCCGTGGCACCGCAAATCCAGGTGGCGCCGAACCAGTCGTCTTCCTGTCCCTTGTCGAGGACGAGTTGGAGCGAACCGAGCCACAGCGCCATCGCAAGGAAACCGGCATAGTCGACCCGCCGCTTCAGATTCATCCGAATGTACGGCGGATCTTCCACAAACAGGTTCACCATGAAGAGGGCCAACATCCCCACCGGCAGGTTGATATAGAAGATCCAGCGCCAGGAATAGCTGTCCGTGATCCAGCCGCCGAGTGTGGGGCCGATAATCGGCGCCACCACTATGCCCATGCCGTAGGCGGCCATGGCCGCGCCGCGCTTCTCCAAAGGAAAACTCTCCAGCAAAATGGCCTGTGCGATGGGCTGCATACAACCGCCGCCGGCGCCTTGCAGCACACGCGCCACGATCAACATCGGCATGCTCACCGACGCGCCGCAAATCAGCGAGGCTACCGTGAACATCACAATGGAAATCATCAGCAGCCATTTGCGGCCGAGCATGGAGGCCAGCCAGCCGCTGGTCGGCAGCACAATGGCGTTAGAGACCAGATAGCTGGTCAGGACCCACGTGGATTCGTCGACGGTGGCGGACAGGTTCCCGGCAATGTGCGGCAGGGCGACGTTGGCCACCGAGGAATCCAGCACAACCATGAACGTTGCCAGCATCACCGAGACCGCTACGGTCCACGGATTGACACTGGGAGCCCAGTTGGCGTGCTCGTCTTCTAAAGCACTAGGCGCCATCGCCCATCGCTGGGGCGGCGGCTATCTCCGTTACACGGAGAACCCACGCCACGCTGGCAGGAGTGGCTATGCCAGTGGATACGAGATGCGGGAAAAGACGCAATCTTAACCTATTCTCCCACGGAGTCGCAGCAGCGAGCGCGAAACCGTTAGCCGTAATCAAGGGGGTTGATTAACCGAAATCATCTTGCCGGACTGATGCGGCTCCGGGATCGGGATTGACTCGGCCGTCCGTCTACTCTATTACTCGAAGGAGAGTCTTTGCGTCATGCAGTCTCAATTATTCGAGCCCGACGGACCCGGGGAACATCCGGCGCCTCCTGGCGCGCCGGTTTGGAGCGTCCGGTTTCACGATGGGACTGAGCAGCGCTTCGGTGAGGGAACTCCCTGTTTTACCTTCTACGTTCCCACCAGGCAAGCCTTTCAATCGTTGCTGGCCACCGATGTCTATTCCGCGGCAACCGCGTTCGTTCGCGGACAATTCGACGTGAAAGGCGACCTCGAGGCCGCCATCCGTTTCAAAGGCTGGCAGCCCCGCAGCGGCTTGCGAAAACACCTCTTCGGCGCCATTGCAGGTTGGGCAGCGGCTCTCGAAACCGCATTCCAGACCGAAGCCCAGGCCGCGGACAACATCCGCTTTCATTACGATCGCTCAAACGACTTTTATCGCTTGTTTCTGGACCCACGCATGGTGTATTCGTGCGCCTACTTCCGCTCGCCGGACACGACGCTGGAAGACGCACAACTCGCCAAGTTAAGCCACATCTGCCGCAAGCTGGATCTTCATCCCGGCGAGCGATTTTTGGATGTCGGCTGCGGCTGGGGCGCGCTTGTCAGGCACGCCGCCGTTCAGTATGGCGCCGTGGCTACGGGCTGCACCCTGAGCCGCGCCCAGTACGCCTACGCCATCGCCGGACTTGACAGCGGCGCGCAGTTCCTCGAGTGCGATTATCGGAATCTGGACGGGCGCTACGACAAGATCGCCTCCGTCGGCATGTTCGAACACGTAGGCCGGCGCCGTGCGCACGGGTACTTCCGCAAGATGGCGGACTTGCTTGCCCCGAACGGCCTTGTTCTCAACCATGCCATCGCGCGCGCCCAGGGCGTCCGCGATGATGCGGCCAGCCTGTTCCTGCGCCGTCACATCTTCCCCGGCGGGCAACTCATCCAACTTTGGGAAACCATTCGCGCGGCCGAGGACAGTGGTTTCGAGGTACTTGACGTTGAGAGCCTGCGGCCGCATTACGCCCTCACCTGCCGCCGGTGGGAACAACGGCTGACGGAGAACCGCGAGGCGGATTTGCAGCTTGTGGATGAGGCGACCTTCCGCGCGTGGCGCATCTGGCTGGCCGCCTCGGCGTTGAGTTTTGAAGAAGGTTTCAGCAGCGTCTATCAGGTCCTCATGAGCAAACGTGGTGCGCCTCGCCCGCTGCTCACGCGCGAAAGCATGTATTCAGATCCGGCCCCATAATGCGCGTAACGGTCTACTCCAGCGCATACAGATTGCCGTCGGTGCTGCCGAAGTAAATGACGCCGGGTTCACGTCCTGTAACTGGCATTAATGTGGATATAGCCGTGGGTGAGGTCGCAGGTCCAGAAGCGCGCCTCGCCTTTGGCTTTGCCGCGCAGCGAAAAGCGGATGTGGCATTCGGGCGCATCTAGCTTCTGCTTCAGTTCCGCTTCGGAGAACGCCGCAACCACGCCGCCGCGGCACACGGCCACGCCCTGCATCCAGATATCGGTTTTGCCGGGATCGAAGGCGACCCCTGCGTTGCCGGCGGCGGAAAGGACGCGGCCCCAGTTCGGATCGGAGCCGGCGATGGCGGTTTTGACCAGCGGCGAATTGGCAATCGCGCGTGCCAGGCGCGCGGCGGCATCGTCACTGGGCGCGCCGCTCACGTCGATGATGACGAACTTCTTGGCGCCTTCGCCATCGCGCGCAATGGCCTGCGCCAGGTGCTCCATCACGCCGGTAATCTTCTCCTCCACGCGGGCGAACTCCTTGGCCTCCGGGCGTACGCCGGAAGCGCCGTTGGCAAGCAGCACCAGCGTGTCGTTGGTAGACGTGTCGCCGTCCACCGACAGCCGGTGATAGCTGGCATCGGCCGCGCGCTTGAGCATCGCGCGCAATGCCGCCGGGGCAAGCTGGGCGTCGGTCATCACGAATCCGAGCGTGGTGGCCATGTTCGGATGAATCATACCGGAGCCTTTGGTCATGCCCGCCACGCGCACGCTACCGCGCCGCAGGTGGGCTTCGGCAAAGGCCGTTTTCGAGACCAGGTCGGTGGTCATGATGGCGCGCGCGGCGTCTTCAAAGCGCGCGGGCGAAAGGCCCTCCACCAGCCGCGGCAGGGCGTCCGTAATCTTGCCGCCATCCATTTCCACGCCGATCACACCGGTGGACGCGATGAGCACCTGCGCCACCGGCATCTTGAGAATCCTGGCGGTTGCGCGCGCCGTGGCCAGCGCTACGGCGTCGCCGGTGCGCGTGGCGCAGTTGGCGTTGCCGGCATTCATCAGGATGGCGCCCACCCGGCCTTTCGACAAGGCCAGATGGCGGCGGCACAGCCTGACCGGCGCCGCCTGCACGCGGTTGCGAGTGAACACGGCGGCCGCGCTGGCGTCGATACCGGTGACGATCAGCGCCAGATCGTCACGCTCGGCTTGCCGTATGCCGGCATAAACGGCCGAATAAGCGTACCCCAGCGGCAGGTTCAAGCGGGCACCTCTCCTAAGGTTTCATTTTCGACCAGCCGCTGCCCATTAGCGAAATCCGCGGCGGACATCCGCTTGCGGCCTTCCATCTGCACTTCGATGAGCTCCAGCGCCCCCGCGCCGCATGCCACTACCAGGGGCTTGATTCGAATCAGCGTGCCCGGCGGATGGCCGGCGCCGGCTTCCGTGGGCCGCGCGCGCCACACGTGCAACGCGCCGCCGCGAAAGATCGAGTAAGCGCCGGGCCACGGTTGCATGCCGCGTACCTGGTGGTGAATCTGCGCGGCGGAGCGGCTCCAATCGATGCGGCCGTCTTCCTTTTTCAGCATAGGCGCATAAGTAGCCTGGGCGTTGTCCTGCGGCTGCGGAACAATGCGGCCGGCCGCGAGCGCGTCCAAAGCTTCCACCAGCAGGTCCGCGCCCATCACCGATAGGCGGCGGCCCAGCTCAACCGCGTTCTCATCGGCGCCGATCGCGGTTTCCGCTTTGAGCAGCATCGGCCCGGTATCGAGCCCGGCATCGATTCGCATGATGGTAACGCCGGTGCTCATTTCCCCGTTGACGATGGCCCATTGAATCGGCCCGGCGCCGCGGTATTTCGGCAACAGCGAAGCGTGCACGTTGAGTATGCCCAGCGGCGGAATATCGATGATCGATTGCGGAATGATCTGGCCGTAGCCGACCACTACCATCGCTTCCGGCCCCAGGCCGCGCAGATATTCCACGGCTTCCGGCCGCTTGACGCGTTCCGGTTGATAGACAGGGATGCCGAGTCGCAGGGCGGCTTCCTTCACCGGGGGCAGCGCCAGCGCCTGGCCGCGTCCTTTGGGGCGGTCGGGCTGGGTCACGGCCGCCAGCACCTGGTGGCCGCGTTCCACCAGCCGCTCCAGCGTGGGCACGGCGAACGCGGGCGTGCCGAGGAAGGCCAGACGCATGACGGCGGCTCAGCCCCACTCGCCGGCGCGCTGCAGTTTGCGGATCTTGCGCTTCAGAAGATCGCGCTTGAGCGCGCTGATGTGGGAGGTGTAGAGGCGGCCGTGCAGGTGATCGGTCTCATGCTGGAAGGCGCGCGCCAGCAGGTCCTCGCCGATCATTTCAAACGGCTCGCCCTTGGCATTCTGCGCCCGGATGGTGACGCGTTTGGCGCGCCGCACCTGCTCGCGGAAACCGGGAACGCTCAGGCAGCCTTCTTCACCCACCTGCTTGCCTTCGACTTTGACGATAGTGGGGTTGATCAGGACGAGCTTGTCCTCCGGCCGTTCGCCGTTGGAGACATCGATGACGGAGATCTTCCGGGAAAAGCCGATCTGCGGCGCCGCCAGCCCGACGCCTTTGGCGGCGTACATCGACTCGAACATATCCGCCAGGAATTGATTGAGATCCGGCGTATCGAACTCGGTCACGGTTTCCGCTTCGTGTTCGAGCACGGGATCGCCGAATTTGACTATGGGGTAGACCATATTTCGTTCAACGGAGTTTTTGATCTGGGCAGGCTAAGGCATGCCCCGCCCGCAGCACGCGCATTAGTGGCGAGTCATGCTCTAGCTTGCCCTTTGCCATCCCGAGCCGGCACGTCCGCTCCCTCTCAGTCGCGGCTACGAATTGTGCTGAGCCGCGCGCGTATGAAAGCGGTCCAGGCGTGAATGATAGCGTCGCCATATTCAGTAGTTTCGTACTTGCTCCAGGTAGCTTTGAAAATTGCGGCGGGTTTCGTCCAGCGAGTCGCCGCCAAACTTCTCCAGAAACGCCTGCGCCAGCACCAGCGCCACCATGGCCTCGCCGATCACGCCCGCGGCCGGCACCACCGCCACGTCGGAGCGCTCATAAGCGGCCAGGGCTGGCTCGCGGCTGGCCAGGTCCACCGATTCCAGCGGCCGGCGCAAGGTGGAAATGGGTTTGAGCATGCCGCGCACCAGCACGTCCTGGCCGTTGGTGATGCCGCCTTCCAGGCCGCCGGCGCGGTTGGCGCCGCGCGTGAACACGCGGCCTTCGCGGTCATAGTGAATTGTGTCCTGTACCTGCGAACCGAAGCTGGCGGCGCCGGCGGCGGCGAATCCGATCTCGACGCCCTTGACCGCCTGGATGGAGACGACGGCCTGGGCGAGGCGCCCGTCCAGCCGCGAATCCCAGGTCACGTGCGAGCCCAGGCCCATGGGCACGCCGTGGGCCACCACCTCGAACACGCCGCCAACCGTATCGCCGGTGCGGTATGCTTCATCCACCTCTTCCTTCATGCGAGCCTCGACGGTGGCGTCGACGCAGCCCAGCAGCACGGTCTCGCGCCGGCTCAATTCGACCAACTCGCCGAACTCGACGGCGCGTTCCAGTCGCACCCGGCCGACGGCGATGACGTGGCTGAGCACGGTGATCCCAAACTCGCCGAGCAGGGCCTTGGCAATCGCGCCCACCGCCACGCGCGCGGCGGTTTCGCGGGCGCTGGCGCGCTCCAGAATGTAGCGCGCATCGTGGAAGTTGTACTTGACGGCGCCGGCCAGGTCGGCATGGCCGGGCCGCGGACGGGTGACGGGTTTGCGCCGGTCTTCCGCGCCTGCAACATCCTCCACCGGAAGCGCCTGCGTCCAGTTTTCCCAGTCGCGATTGCGAATCAGGATGGCGATCGGCGAGCCTATGGTGTGCGAATGGCGCACGCCGGCGACGATTTCGGCGCGGTCGCTCTCGATCTTCATGCGGCCGCCGCGGCCGTAGCCCTGCTGGCGGCGCCACAGCTCGCGATTGACCGCGTCGAATGAAATGGGAATGCCTGCCGGGAGTCCAGCGAGCGTGGCCACCAGCCATTCGCCGTGGGACTCGCCGGCGGTTTCAAATCGCAGCATTGATGCCAGAATTTTTCATCGTAGCAGACCTGCGGCCGGAGTCACAGATGCGATTCTCCCCGATCCGCGGCAGACTGGTTTGTCACCGGCCGGCGGATTTTGCATCCTGGTAGTGGAAGGCCGTTATGCCTCTGTACGAATATCGCTGCCAGAAATGCGGCAAGACCTTTGAAATGCTGCGCCGGATGCGCGACGCCGACAGCGATCTGGAGTGCCCCGAGTGCCAGTCCGAAGAAGTCGAGCGGCTGCTGTCGAGGTTCGCCTCCGGTGGGTGCACCTCGACTGGGTCGGGCGGATTCAGTTGAAGGCGCTGAAGAACGGCCGGTCTGGCCGCTATAGACGTAACTGCTGGGTGCCGCTTGGCCGTCACTCCGCCTTCAAAGCTTCCACCGGGTCTACCGCCGCCGCCCGCCGCGCAGGCAGGTAACTGGCCAGCACCGCTGCGGCCACCAGAACAACCGGCACCGCGGTATAGGTGAGCGGATCCAGCGGGCTGATTCCGAATAGCAGCGACTTCATCAGCCGCGTCAGCGCGGCCGCCGCTCCCAATCCGATCGCCACTCCCACCCCCGCCAGCGCCAGCCCGTAGCGCACGAACATTCGCTTGAGATCCACGGGCGCCGCCCCGAGCGCCGCGCGGATGCCGATTTCCCGCCTCCGTTGCGACACCGTGTACGAAATCACGCCGTAGATCCCGATGATGCCGAGTATCAGGGCCTTCGCGCCCGCAATCGCCAGCATCACCAGCGTGAACGAAGTGCGCGCCAGCGATTGATCGTACACGTCCTGCATGGTCCGCTCGGATGCCACCGGCAGGCTCGCGTTCACCGACCAGACCGCCTGGCGAACCTGGTCGAGAAATCCCGCCATGCCGGTGAGGTTGCTGCGGATCGCGAACGTTACGCCGCGCAGCGCGTCGAGCGGAGAGGGTCCGAAGAGATCGGGCATCATGGTAGGCCAGTAGACAATCTCCGGCGCGGCTTTCTGAACGCCGTTCTCGCGGACATCCTGCACCACGCCGATCACCTCTCTCCACGGCATCGACGGAAACTCGCGCAAACGCTTGCCGATCGCCTCCGAAGGGCTGCCCCAGGTCTCTCGCGCGAAATTCTCGGAGACCATAGCCACCGGCCTCAGGCCGTAAACGTCGTTCCAGGTCAGATCGCGGCCGGCGACGATGCGGGTGCCGGACGTTCGAAAGAACCCCGGAGAAATGTACTTAAACAGCCGCAGCGGCGGGATTCCGCCGTCCATCGGCGGCTTGTCTTTGGCGAACACGGCGTCCCAGTTGGGCGAGGCGATGCCTTCCATCGGCATCTCGTTCGCGAAGCCAACCGAGGTCACACCCGGAATGGCCGCCAGCTTGTCGGCAATATCGTTCTGCGTCCGTATCACGCGCTGCGGTTCCGGCACCAGCGAGGACGGGATCGAGATACGCATGATTTGGAGATGTTCGGCATGGGTAAATCCCGGATCGACGTGACGCATCGCCTGGAAGGTACGAATCATCAGCGAGGCGCTGATCAACAGCATCAGCGCGAGGGCCACCTGCGCCACGACCAGGAGATTGCGGGCGCGATAGCGCTCCCGGCTCGTATTGCCGGCCCGGCCGGCGGCGCCAAGCGCGATCGACGCGCGCGGGCTGGCATATTTCAGAGCCGGGATAAGCCCGAGTACCAGGCCTGCGAGCAACGAAAGCGCCAGCGTGAATGCGAGCGTCCGCGGATCGATCGAGATTTCATCCAGGCGAGGCAGATTCGCCGGACCAATCGCCAACAGCAGGCGCAGCCCCCCATAAGCGACTCCGGTCCCGAGCGTTCCGCCCAGTAAGCCCAACATCACGCTTTCGACCACAAGGCTCCGCACCACCTGCCCCGTGCCGGCGCCAAGAGCGGCGCGCAAAGCCAGCTCCTGCCGCCGCGCCTCGGCTCGCACCAGCAGCAGATTCGTCACGTTCGCGCACGCAATCAGCATCACCAGGCCTATGGTCGCCATCACCACCCACAGCACGTCGCTGACGCTGCCCGTCACTTCCTGTCTGAGGGGGCGGATCGTCGGCGTGATTCTCCACGTCTCATAAAAGTGGGGATTGATGCCGGGTCCGTTCGACCAGGAGTCCATCCAAATCGGCAGCATTCGTGTTATGTCGGCGTTGGCTTGTGCGATCGTGACTCCCGGCCTGAGCCGGCCCACGCCCTGGTAGCCGAAGCCTGCAAGCATCAGCTTGCCGCGATCGAACGCGAGCGGCACGATGATGTCCGGATCGGCATTCACGATGCGGAAGCCTCGCGGCATTACGCCGGCAATCACTCGCACCCGCGATTCCACCGTAATATTGCGGCCGACCACGGAGCGGTCTCCACCGAAGCGCCGCTGCCAGTATCCATAACCCAGCATCACAGTCGTCGACCGGCCGGAGAAACCCGCCGCTTCCCAGCCGGTTGGAACCTGGTCGGCTGCCGAAAGCCAACGGCCGAGCGCCGGTGGGACTCCCAGCGTCTGAAGCACGCCGTCACTGACATAGATGGCGCGAACCTCTTCCGGCTCCGCCAGGCCTGTCACGTTCGCCGCAGCGGGAAGCCACACGCCCAACGATTGAAACGCCCGGTTGTGTTCGGCATACGTAATATACATGGAAGGCGAGAGGGGGAGGCCGTCGGAAAAATTCGCCAGTCCCGCGGCCCCCGGAGCGATCTGCCGCAGCGCCACCAGTTCGTCCGCCTTGGGGTAGTGCAAGGGCCGCAGCAACACGCTGTTGACCACGCTGAAGACCGCGGTGTTGGCGCCGATCCCAATCGCCAGCGTCAGCATGGCAACGGCGGTGAACGTCGGACTGCGTCGCATCATGCGCACGCCGTAGCGCGCGTCGCGAGCCAGCGTATTCAGAAAGGAGACCGTGTTCATGTGATAAATCTGCTCCCGGATCAGCGTGCTGTTCCCGAGTTTCCGGCGGGCCGCGGCACGCGCCTCGTCATGCGGCATCCCACGAGCGATGTTTTCATCCGTCTCGATCTCGACGTACGACTCGATCTCCTCCAGCCGCTCCCTGTCCCACCGCTCCCGCCGAAAAAAACGTCTCCAGCTCATTGCCTTACTCCGTGGCCGGCTTCAGAATGCGGCCGATCGCCCGGACCACCTGCTCCCATCGCGTCGTCTCCGCGAGCAACTGTCTTCGCCCGGCTGGCGTGAGCCGGTAGTACTTCGCTTTCCGATTGTTCTCCGACGTTCCCGAGAAGGATGCGATCCAGCCGCGATCCTCGAGCCGGTGCAAAGCAGGGTAAAGCGAACCGTGCTCAATCTGCAGCACGTCGTCGGAACCTCGTTCAATTGCGTGCGCGATGGTGTGGCCGTGGGCGGGCCCGAGGACCAGCGTCTGAAGGACCAGCATATCGAGGGTTCCCGGAAGCATTTCGCTTTGAAGCGGCGATTCGCGGCTCGGCATGTAGTCAGTATACTCCAGTAGATTATCTTCTGGAACGTCCAATCATAGTCTGTGGGGGTTTTAACAATGTTAACGTCAAGCTCCAAAGATGATCGACCGGTAGAACGGGTCGGGCATGCCGTTAGCTTGCCCGTGCGCGTCCGGCCTCTTTCAGAATCCTCTTTAGCTTGTCCACGCGCTAGCGGTGCCGGGTGGGGCATGCTCTTTAGCTTGCCCGTGTACTCGCCCTGCCGGCGGTCACACCCCGGCGGTCCGGAGCCTCTCCAGGGCCCCGCTGTGTTATCTTCAAGAGCACACAAAGCGCGGGCCGGATAGCTGCCCGCGTGGAGAGGCCGCTCGATGCCAAAGGGACAACCGTCTTCAACCGGGACTACAATCATCGCCGATGGGACGACATTGGGCGTGATGGGCGCCGGCGTCATGGGCCGCACGCTCATCCGCGGCCTGCTGGCGAGCGGCGTCATCGATCCCGGCCGGCTGTGGGCGGGCGACAAGAACGCCTCGGCTGCCGAAGTCGCCAGCCGGGAACTGGGCATCCCCGTCGAAGTGGATTACCAGCACCGCGTGCCCACGGCGGACCTGGTTCTGGTCTGCGTCAAACCCGCTGATGCAGCCGCGGTGCTAGCCGCGCTCCGCGATGCGGGGCTGCGCCGTGGCACGCTGCTGATTTCCATTCTGGCCGGCGTCTCGACCGAGAGAATCGAAGCGCTGCTCGGCACGGAGAACCCGGTGGTGCGCGCCATGCCCAACACGCCGTGCGTGGTCGGCGAGGGCATGACCGTCGTTTGCCGTGGCCGCAACGCCGCCAAGAGCCATCTGGAGCGGGCCGCCCGGATCTTCCAGGCGGTGGGCAGATGCGTCCCGGTCGATGAAGTCCACTTCAATGCGATTACCGCGCTCAGCGGCAGCGGTCCGGGCTATCAGTTCCTGATCATCGAAGCGCTGGCCGATGCCGGCGTGCGCGTCGGATTGCCCCGCCAACTGGCGCTGACGCTGGCGGCGCAGACATCGCTCGGCGCGGCCAGAATGATACTCGAAACCGGCCGCCATCCTGCTTCCTTGCGCGACGATGTCACCACGCCGGCCGGCTGCACCATCGCCGGACTGCTGATGTTGGAAGACGGAAGGATCCGTTCGGTGCTCGCACGCGCCGTCGAGGAGGCGACCAGGGTAGCCGCGCAGCTCGGCGCATCCGCCAAGCCGCCGGAATCCGCCGCAGACCCTCGCGCCGCCCACTGATTGCGGTGTCGGTAGCGCCGGCGGTCTTGGTGGGGCCGGATTTATCCTGTTACTGGAGTTTCGGCCGCGCGAGCCGGCCGAGAAAGAAGTGGGCCACCGCGCAGAGAACTCTCGGCTTAAATGTAGAAACTCGAGGGCACGGCTTGAGAGTGCCGCAGAAGCGTAGTAAGCAATCGGGCTTGAGCCCCTGGGTAATGGCAAGGAAAAAGCGGCAGCGGCTATTGATTCCTGCATAATGAATGTCCTATACTGGTATCGGGAGGTGTACATGCGGCCATTTGGTTCTCCCGAGGAGTTGGAGCGGCGGCGATTGCGTGCCGTGGAGATGTTGCAGCAGGG
>Ga0187884_10002331_pt1 | contig 16057 bp, 15 predicted proteins | sample June2016WEW_20_4_FD_132983 | JGI IMG/M metagenome (GOLD analysis project Ga0187884, IMG submission 132983) | Peatland microbial communities from SPRUCE experiment site at the Marcell Experimental Forest, Minnesota, USA - June2016WEW_20_40 | ecosystem: Environmental > Terrestrial > Soil >...
AACCAGCGCTCCCCCAATCGCCGCCGGAGCCCCACCCCAATAGCTGTCATCCCAATAGCTGAAAACGCCGAAGCGCATCGCCGGGAGCAATCCGCCGAGTAATGCCCAGCCCGGCGGCAGCCATGCCTGGAGCATCCAGCAAATGGCCGCGCACATCACCCCCACGCTGAGCCAGACACCCCAAAACGGGTGCCCCGCGATCACCTTACCCGCTGCCAGGATCAGGCCCTGCAAGGGTGGGTACATGGAAGCGTAGGTGGGCTGGAAGATGATGTGAAAACTTTCGAAGTGAATCCACATCGGAGGCGGCGGGTTGGCGAGGCGCCCGTGGAGAAGAGTATCCGCCAACAGTAGATGGCTGAACTCGTCTTGCACTGAAGGCGCCGGGGCCGGCAAAATCGGCAACAGCGCAGCCCGCAAGGCGAGGGCAAGAAGGCCACAGATGAGAACGCTGGTTTTGCGTCTGCGGGCCACCGCTCCTAGTGCTTGTTCCGCCTTACGAAACCACCTCGAGCCGAGCTGCGGGTAGGTGAACGCAAGCAACAGGGCGAGCGAAGTGATTAAAGACTCGAGGCCAATTGTGCCAACCATTTACTGAAATAGCTCCCAACGTCGAACGCCCAGTTGGCCGCGGCCCCTTTTGCCTCTATCCCCCCACCAAGCTGGCTGCGTGCAGGCCGGGTGGCGCGCAGGGGACAGGCGGTTCAAGATGCCGGGATTGTGGGGGCGTCCTTCCGCTCGCGATAGTAACCCAGATCGAGTTTCCGACCGGTGGGGCTGAAGAGCCGCAGGTGCACGAGGCCGAGGCGCTGCAGCCAAAGCTTGAGTGTGGTGGCGAGAACGCCGAAACCGTATTTCACGCTGCGCCCAAAATTAACGGAAGAGGCCTCTTCGAAATACTTTGTCGGGCAGGAGATTTCCCCGATGCGGAAGCCGAAATAAATGCACTGCGCCAGCACTTCGTTGTCAAAGACGAAATCATCCGAGTTCTCGAGCAGGGGCAGGGCGCGCAGCACATCGCTGGTAAAGGCCCTGAAGCCGGTATGATATTCGGAGAGCTTGGCTCCCGTGAAGAGGTTTTGAAAAGCGGTGAGAAACCGGTTGGCGAGGTACTTGTAAAGTGGCATCCCGCCCTTCAACGCCCCACCCCCCAGGATCCTCGAGCCGAGAACGACGTCATAAACCCCGGAGGCTGCCATCCCCGCCATTGCGGTGACCAGTAATGGTGTGTACTGGTAGTCGGGGTGCACCATCACCACCACATCCGCGCCCGCGGCCAGCGCTTCGCGGTAACAGGTCTGCTGGTTCCGGCCGTAACCGTAGTTCCGGTCATGGGCGAACACCTTCAGCCCTAGGCTCTCGGCCATGGGAACGGTTCGATCCGTGCTGCCATCATCCACCAGAATCTTAAAATCTACGGCCTCAGGCATTTCCCGGACGGTCTGCTCCAGCGTTTTCTCCGCATTGTAGGCGGGCATCACAACCCCGACCCGCTTCCCATTGATCATAGCAGCCGCCTTCCGTTATGAGCCGCGGACACTGGCAGGAGAGGCAAAGTTAACCATGCTCGATGCTCGCCGGTCAAGGAGTTGTTACTGTGCCGGCGCACGCGTGCCTCCGGCCAGGATTCCTGAGGCGGGGCCTTGGGCCAGGTAGAGCATCGAGACGGCGAAAACCAAGAGAATGGGGGACATCAGGTAGAGGCCATGCCAGGCCACCAAAGCGAAATAAATGGGCGGAATCCACAAGAGCACGAGCGCGGTGGCGAGCACCAGGCGTAAAGCGGGCCTCCCTTGCCCCGGAAAATGCCTTGCAGCCAGAAGCATGGCGAGCATCAGAGGGCTGAAGTCATGCGTAAACATATGCAACCCGGTCGTCAGAGAAACCGTTAGGGCCGCAGAGAACATCAGGTCGAAAGCGCTGTCGGGATTTCGTCGCTCCGCCCGGACCCAACTCCACGCCGTGAGCAGAATCATGAATACCGAGATGACCGCGACGACGAGCGTAAGAGCGCCGAGACTCAGCGTGTTTCCCAGGACCGCGTACATGAACCCGTGAAGGGTTGGCATATCGACGGCCGAACCGTAAGATACGTTGGCCGGCTTGCGGCTGATTTTCAAAATCAAATCGACGTAGCCAAGCATTCCTTGCCATCCCACAGCTATCAGCGACAGAACGCCCAACAGCGTGGCGCTGAGGAGAAATCCAGCCAGAAACTTCCACTTCCGCCGAAGAAGGAAAATGAGCGCGAGGGGCAGCACGAATTGAAATTTGAACAATCCGAAGCCCAGCCACCAGCCCGCCTTCAAATCGTGCCCGCGCTTGAGGCTGAGGAACGTCGCCGTGTATACCAGCAGGAGGACGAGGGAGGTCTGTCCCTGGAACAGGGCCACACCCAGGGGCGCGAAGAGCAGCCACAGCGCGAAGTAGCCGAGGGCGTCTCTGGGGACGGGCGCGTGCGGCCGCAGAACGTAGGAAAGAACCAGCCAGATTACCGTATTCACGATCCCCCAGATCAGGTACGCCCAGCGAAACGGCAATGCAGCTAGAGGGGCGAAGAGAAGCGCCTCGAACGGCGGATGCTCGTAAATGAGCGGGTTCGGATGCTTGAAGAGGGAGTCCCTCACCCTTTCCTGTTCACGGACGTCGTAAAGCTTCGGACCTTCTCCCTTGTGAATCATGTACGCGCCGAAATAGGTGAGCACGAAATCGGTCTTTTCCGTGAGGGGGCCCGTGGCAGCCCAGAGAACAGCCCCTAAGAGAAGAACTGCGACACCAAAAAACAGCGCCCCGTTTTCGTTGAATCCGATCTCGATCTTCGGGCCTGCAACGGATTCGGTTGTGGCAGGGGTTACCGGCAAAGACATCCATTCCTCACTGCAGCTCTATCTCACCTTTGTCCTGGTCCTACCCTTTCGAACAACGCTGTGATCTGACCGGTATAGAGTACCTTCCAATCCGGGCTCGTTTTGAGCACGTAGGTAAGGGGTTGCTGAGACGGATAGAGCACATATCGGATCTGGTACTTATCGAGAACGCGCATGGGAGCGGCCAGACTCTGGACTTGCGCATAGTCATCAAGCACCCCGGCGCGCTCGAATATGTCCACGCGACCATCCACGAAGACTTTGAGTTTGGGATCCTTCCATCCGAGATAGCCGCCCCAGTCAAAGAAGTTCAGCATGTGCCCTGAAAGGTCATGGGATTCGAGATAGGGCAGAACTTCGGCAGGATAATGCTCCGCGACCTGCCTCTCGAGTTGGGCGCGGCCGGGGAACTGATACACCAGAAGCGCCAGGATGCCAATGATAATCGCGGCGTTGAGCCATCGCTTATCGATTTCCTGGCGATAAGGCGGCACGAAATAGAGCATCTCGGTGACGATGGGCGCCACCATGATGCCGGCAAGGAAAAGGAAGCGCTCGTAGGTGAGACCGCAGTAGAATCCAAAAAGCACCAAAAGCAGGTCTGCGAGCCTCCATTGATACCGGGTCGCAAGCGCCGAGCAGAACAAGCCTGCCAGCAGGACCAGCACGACTTTTCCTCTGGGCCCGTGAAAATCCACCGTGCGCCATTCTTGAAGCATAGCGACGACGAGCGGCTGACGGAAGGCCATGTCAAGAGGATATGTGACGAGGCGGTAACCGTAAGGATTCACGAACAACGCGGCGCATGAGGCAGCGAATGCCACGAGCAGTTGACGCAATTGGCGCGGCGACCAGCGGCTGGCTTTGAGGTTGCCCCACTGGCCATCGACAAGACCGGAGGCGACCAAAACGCCAAAGACAATAATGCCAAGCGACCATGAGCCGTGAGTATTGATCCAAAGACAAAACAACAGCGGCAGCGTCCACAGGGGGGCTCGGCCTTTCGATCGGAACCGCTCGAGAATGGCGAGAAGAATAACCAGGTATCCGTACCCAAACAGAATTGTAAGAGGCGCAAAGTTAGCCGTCGCCAAGAACACGGCCAACCAGCAAGCCAGTACGGAAGCTTTTATATGGCGGCTCCTCTGGTAACAGAAGAGGAGGACGCCGAGGAAAATTGCTTCCAGCAGAAGCAGCATTAGAATCTCAATACCCTCGAGGCCGAACGCCCGCCAAGCCAGATAATAGGGAATTTCCCCAAGCCATTCGTGATTCATCCAGGGTTGACCGGCGACGGTGAAGGAGTACGTATCGATGTTGGGCAATTGATGATGGGTGAACAGGTATTGGGCGTTCCGAAGATGCCACCAGATGTCTACATCCGGCAGATTCCACTCCGCCAAGCGGACTACGACCCAGACATTCCACGCCGCCAGCATGACAGGAAAAGAGAATGCCACGCGCAGGATTACTCGGAGCTTGTCCATTAAGGTTCTGGATCGATTGCGCACCGCTTCCTTGGCGCCCGATCCGGAGTGCTCGGTCTCTTGAGCATTCTGGGTCCATTCTTTCTGCTTGCTTGGTAATATTCTGAGTGGCATAGCGCTTACTTGGGCTTGGTACTTTTCGGCAGCGGGAAGCCAGGTTGTCCATTCAGAGGGTCTGCGCTTCGTCCGAGTGTTGCTGTCAAACTTTCGTCACTGTTCCCGGAACCACGGGGGCTGTCTTCCGCAGGGTGATTAGCCCCCACAGGCCGAAAACCTGCTGTGCCTGATTCAACTGTTTTCTTGAGCGGAACCTTATACCAGATATCCCCCTAGTCATAGGCTGTCCGCCACCATATGGCCGGCGAGACAAGCAGAGTTTCTTACCCGCGCTGGATCAAATCCTTAAAATAGTTGTCAAACCAATTCAGGGTCTTTGCGATGGGCATGGTGAGCCAATCGGTGCTCCACGTTTGCGAAGTCACCCAGGAAGAGGGCTGGAGCCAGACCCGTTGGAGCCGATGCCAGTAGCGGACCCTGGAAGAGGAAATCGGTTCAGATCCAGGAGCCAACTGTGTGTTGGCCCGGAATTGCTCTGGTGGCGAGTCCGGCAATTGTAAGCCATACGTGTACTTCCACTGAATGACTGTCAATACGCAGCTCCAGTACTCCCGCGCAAGCCGTTCCTCCGCCTCCCGCTGCGTGGGGCCCGCGGATGCTGGAATATCCACAAACTGCGGCGGCATATCCGCACGGAGCCGAACATGGGGCCGAGTGGAGAGATAAACGAACAACGCTGCTGGCACAATCAAGATCAGTAACCGATCAAGCTTGCGGTTATGCAGCATGTGAACGCCATCCGAGGCTGCGTGTTCGCCCCTCAGCTTGCGCCCGGGCTGGTTGCGATTCTAATTGGACCATCTCGATCACTCAGGTTTGTCGGACTGCCCTCGCACGGAGCTCATCCTGACCTGGGGACGAGAGCTCCTTGTCCGAGCACCATCGAACCCAGGACCCGATCATCTGTCTACCACGCCTTCAGAGTCTCAGGAGGGACAAGCTTTCTGACCTCTGTCGGAGGAGGATCACCAACCCTCTCGAACATCAAGCTGGTAGGCCCGCTGAAAGCCACTTTCCAATTGCGGTCGTGCCGCAAGAGCACGCTGACCGATTCCTTCGGTCCAAACAAAACGTACTGTATCCTGTACTTATCTAAGATGGCAGTCGTGTTCTCTAAACCAAGGAGGTCGATATACTCCTTGAAAACTCCCGCGTAAACGAAAATGTCGGCCCGGCTGTCGATAAAATCCTTGAAGTTACGGTCGTTCCAACATAGATACGCGCCCCATGAGTAGGAATTCAGAACTCGCCCCGAAAGTTCGTGTGATTTCAGGTAGGGAAGAATATCCGCTGGGTAGTCCTTCTCAATTGACTGCTGCAATTGTGCCGAGGAGGGAAACCCACGAATAATGAATGCCAGCATCGCCGCCATGAGCAGAGCGTTCAGAACGGGCTTGTCGATTTCGGGCCGGTACGGGGGTACGAAACGAAGGAGCTTCGCCAGCAGCGGCGCGATCAGGAGCGCTGCCAGCATCAGAAAGCGAATGTACGTCATCCCTGTGTATAGCCCAAACAGAACCAAGCCGAGTTCGTATAGCTTCCAACGGTACTGGCTGAGCAAGGCTGCCAGAATTAGGCCCACTATGAGTATAAGGACGACCTTCCCGCGCGCACTATGGAAATCCACGGAGACCCACTCCTCGACATGAGCGATGTTCAGCTTTTGGCGGAAGGCCAGGTCGAAAGGATAAAAGACGAGGCGATATCCGTAGGGGTTGATAAAGAGGGCGACAATACATGCCCCCATCGTCAATAGAAGCTTGCGAAGTTGGACCGTGGACCAGCGAACTGCCTCAATCCTGCCCCATCGCCCTTCGATCAGACCTCCGGCAATGATGATCCCGAAGACAATCAGCCCCAACGACCAGGAGCCGTGCGTATTGATCCAGAGGCAAAAAAGGGGAGGCAGAAGCCATAAGGGTGCCTTCCCCTGCAATCGGAAGCGCTGCAGCACGATCAGGAGCAATACCAGGTAGACGTATCCAAACATGATCGTGCGAGGTCCGAATGTAACAATCCCGAGAAAAACTGCAAAGTAGCATGCAAGGGCCGACGCTTTGATGTTGCCACTTTCTTTCCAGCAAATGTAAAGCAACCCAAGGAAAATCAGGACCGGGAGTAGCAGAGAGAGGGCTTTGATGCCGACCAGGGCGAAGGCGCGCCACGCAAGGTAGTAAGGAACCTCAGCAAGATATTCCGTATTCATCCATGGCGAACCGCCAACCGTAAAGGAGTACATCTCGACATGGGGTACCTTGTGGGTCTTGACGAGGTATTCAGCATCGAGCAGGTGGAACCAAATATCGGGATCTGAGAGTCCATGGCGACCCATCGCGAAAACTGTCGTGACCAGCAGAGCCCCCAGGAGAGCAGGGAAGGAGAATATTCGACGCACCGCGATGGTCCACTTGCCAGAGATGGGAGCGGCTGGGGAAGGGCTAGAGGGAGGGAGCGGCAGTTGGGATGTCGCGGTATCAACTTCGGTTTTGTACACGCCATCCATTCCCTAGAGAGTATACTCCGCATTCATCGGGAGCAATTGACCTACCAACCAACCTTACGAGAAGAAATGGGCCCCAATTGGGAGACCCCCCACGGGGTGTAGCGACAGAGACGTCCGACGAAATGAACCCGTCACGGCCCTCTGCGGTCGGGGTGGCTAATCCGGTCATAACGAATTGAAGAGGTATTTGCACCCGGCGGGTGAACGAAGGCAGTATCACCTACAGGATTTCAACTGCAACCATCTGTTTACACGCGTCGTCCCGGTTAAGGACCCTCGAACTTCGAGGTGTGTACAAATTAGTCACCATGGACATTATGCTCTTGACAATCGTCGCTTTGTCGTTATACTAGCCTCTGTCTCCCATTCGCCAGGTGGGTGCCTACGCGTCCAGGACTCTACTGACAAGAATCGAGACCACATCCGGTGGAGAGAGAGTCTTGGGCAGTGTCAGGAAATGCCCGGTGGCGGTTTTGTACAAAGCAAACACTTCATTTTCTCCGTTTCTCTCATCGCGTTTGACGAGGAGGGGTAGTACTTTCGTGCTCTTGGCCCAAGACGGGCGCGGTCGGATACTGGAAGCGCTTGAAGACCGCCTGCTTTATCGGTCGAACCTGACATGTTGACCAGCGATGACGACACTGAGTTTGTTGCTGGGCGCCTTTTGGTTTGTAGGGGCTAGGTGCAGAAAAGGACGGTGACAATGGAACGGGAGAACACACCGAGCAAGCGAGTTCTTTTTGTCGATTCGGACGAGGCCTTCGGAGCAACACTGAGAAACGTATTGGGCCCAGGGTACACGCTTTTGGACGCTGGGAGCGTTGAAGATGCAACCCAATTCCTGCGTTCTGGCGGGATTGACGTTGTTTTGCTTAACTGGGATCAGCCCAGTCGTACAGACCATTCGGGCTGTCTGGAGTTATTGAAAGAGTCCCAGGAGTTGGAAGTCTCACCCCCGGTGTTGGGGTTCAGTTGGGATGCGCGGCGTGAGAGCGCGATGGAGGCCATGAGACAAGGTGTATGGGACTTCTTCCTCCAGCCTCTTGATGTCTGGACACTGAAGTTCGCCTTGGATCGCGCTCACAGCCGAATGGTGTTGTCCCGCGACTTGAGTGCGGCGCGCAAACTGATTTCGGTACAGCGTGTTGACGGGTTGATCGGGAACAGCAAGCAAATGGAGCGGGTCTACGAAATGATCCGTAAAGTGGCCGGTGTCTTCACGACAATCCTGATCAGCGGCGAGAGTGGAACCGGGAAGGAAGTTGTTGCCAGAGCTATTCACCATCTAAGTCCCAGGGCTCGGAAACCCTTCGTGGCTTTTTCGGCGTGTGCGCTGCCGGAGAGTCTTATTGAAGACGAACTCTTTGGCCACGAAAAGGGTGCATTCACGGGGGCTTCACATAGCCGCCGGGGACGATTCGAAGAAGCCCAAGGGGGGACGATTTTTCTGGATGAAATCGGAGATTTGGCGCTTTCCTTGCAGGCCAAGTTACTGCGTGTTCTGCAGGAGCGGAGCTTTGAGCGTCTGGGTTCGAATGCCCCTGTTCCCCTAGACGTTCGTGTGATTTGTGCCACGAATCGAAGTCTGGAGCAGATGGTGCAGGCGGGTACGCTCAGGCAGGATCTTTACTTCAGGATTTCGGTCCTAAAAGTCGAGCTTCCGCCGCTGCGCGATCGAACCGATGATATCCCGGTTCTTGCCGAGTATTTTCTGCGCACCTTTGCTTCAGCGCACGGCAAGTATATCCGGGGGATGAGTCCGGGGTTCCTGAACGCACTGGCGAGCCATCCCTGGCCTGGCAATGTGCGCGAGTTGCAGAACGTTGTCGAGCGGAGCGTAGTTCTTGCGGATGGCCAGCGCCTGGGGATTGAGGACTTGCCGGCCGAACTCAGCCGGCTGGCTGTTGCCTCGGAAACCTCCCGGGGGGCCTTTCAGGAAGTGGTTCGGAGCTGCAAGCGCGAGATGGTTCGGTCGGCCTTGCGTTCATGCAACGGAAACAAACTCAAGGCGGCGCAAGAACTGCAAATCAGCCGATGTTATTTGCACCGTCTCTTAAACCAACTAAACGTCGGAGACGATTTCAGCATTGAGGAGAAGCTGGCCGCCGGAGAGGAGCTGCTTCCAAGTGCCCAGGCGGCCTGAGGCGAAGTATGGCGAGTCCGGACGGTCCCAGAGCGGTGGCGTGGGGACGAGCAAACGGAAAGATCTGCCCTTGACGCGTTGCCGTCTCTTGTGATGGAATCTCCAAAAAAGCGGAGGACTACATGCAGCTTATAAAGCTTACAGCAGCGTCACCAGGAGTGCGTGTCGGAACTCGGTCCCTGGGTAAACGTGTCCGCGCCCGCCTTCGCACCAGCCACGAGGGAGGCCAGGCGGCGGTTGAGTTCGCCCTGGTCCTGCCGATTCTGCTGATCGTCCTGACGGGAATATTCTGGTTCGGAATCACCCTCAACCACTATCTGCAGCTGACGAATGCGGTGGGCATCGGGGGGGAGCTTCTCTCGGTTAGCCGGGGGGCCGCAGACCCATGCGCTGCGGCTACCCAAGCGATTGCCAATGCCGCGCCATTGCTCAATTCGGCGAACTTAGCGTACACCATTGTGCTTACACCGCAGGGCGGGACGGGCGCATCGTACTCGTCGTCGTGCTCTTCGGCGACTCTGGCGACGGGCGAAAACGCCCAAGTGACGGCCACTTATCCTTGCACCCTCCCGCTTTCGATTTTTTCACTCCCGCCATTATTCACAATCAAAACGCCGAGTTGTACCCTCACGGCGCAGGTCACGGAGCTTGTCCAATGAACAAGAACATCGAGTCATTTGTAGTCCGAGCGCACCAGGACCAAAGCGGGCAGATTTTCGTCTGGGTGGCGTTAATGACGGTCGTGCTTCTCGGATTTGTCGCTTTGGTGATCGACATGGGCCGCCTCTACTACAGCTATCGCCTGCTCCAAAATTCAACCGATGCGGCGGCCTTAGCGGGAGCGCAGGCCATGCCCAATAGCACAGCAGCAATAGCCGCCGCGACCCAGTACAGCGGCGTATCCGGAAGCTACAACGCCTATTCCAATTTACCCAACGTCACCATGGTCTCCGGGTACCCTAAGCTGCGGTGTCTGACCAGCACCACCGTAGGATTGCCGTGTCTGGATTCTTCGGGCAATATCGTTACTAGCGGCGGCGCCAACGCCATCCAGGTGATGCAGACAGTAAGCGTGCCGATGACTTTCGCCGCACTGCTTGGCGTCAAACCAATTACGCTCAGGGCGACCGCACTCGCCGCCATGAGGGGCGCAGCGCGCGCCCCATACAACGTGGCGATCATCGTTGACTCAACAGCTTCGATGCAAAGCGGAGACACCGACGGCTTGGGCTGCAGCGGCACGAAAGAATCCTGCGCGCTGCAAGGCGTGCGAACTCTGATGGGCGAACTTTCGCCCTGCGGCGCGAGCCTATCAAGCTGCGGCACGGCCACCACAACCCCGGGCACCACCAACAGCAACGTATCAAATCCGATCGATGAGATTAGCCTGTTGACGTTTCCATCGGTTAGCTCGGCTTCGCCTGATTACTGCGGTGGTGGCGGTGTTTCGGTACAGGCGTACCCGTTACCCGCGGTGGGGAGCACGCCCACCTCGCCACCCCCGTACCAGATCGTGGGTTTCTCGAGCGATTACCGCGCGTCCGACGGCACTTCTACGTTGAGCACCAGCTCGAACTTGGTGAAAGCGGCCGGAGGAGGGAGTTGCGCTGGTATTCAAGACCCCGGCGGTGAGGGGACGTACTATCCCGCCGCAATCTATACGGCGGCAAGCCTGCTCCTAAGCAACCAGAGCATACGCAACCCCAACGACCTAGCCACCCCCCCCACACAGAACGCACTCATCATTCTCGGCGACGGCGACGCAAATGCTACTTATAGCAAGACGAATCCTCAGTTGGCATCGAGTGCGAGCCAGACTGCGACCACGTACCCCTCCTACAAGGATCAGTGCCAGCAGGCAATTACCGCGGCGAAGTGGGCTATCTCACAGGGAATTACCGTCTTCTCGGTCGCCTACGACTCCCAAAACTCGGGCACGTGCTCTACTGATACCTCAGCTTCCCCACCTGTCAACGAAGCAGGCATCACCGCATGCCAGACGATGCAGCAGTTGGCCTCCAGTGCTTCAAAGTTCTACACCAGCAACAACGGTTGCAGCTTGAGCGGCGGTAACACTACTATGAGCCTGAACGCGATCTTCACGGCCATCAGCAGTTATATGACGGTCGCGCGCTTGCTCCCCAACAACATGAACTAGCTGGGAGCCATCTCTGAAGTAGCCATCCGCTTGCCGCCAGGGGTTTGACTGATCCGGCAGGTCTGCAACGTGGTATGCTCTTTTCCAGGACCGGTCCGCCAAAAATGTTAACCTAGGGTGGGGTGGGGGCGGTCAGTTCTTGTTAGCCGGGAGCATGTATTTTCACTCATGGAATAACGCCGGCACGGGAGTCATTTGGGGCGCGGCGGGTACTCACTATACCAATAGTACGTCGTTTTGTGAAAATGCAGGCTCAGGCACTTATGTTCTTGGAAACATTATTGCAGATAACATTGAACTGCACGGCGCTGCCGGTATTACGATGGATCTTAACCCCAACGCCGCCTATTGGATTCTGAAGGCAAGTTTGCTCCTGTAAAGCTCTAGGCTCGAGAACTGCGGGTAGCCACCGAGGGAATGCCAGTCAGCACTTCACCCTTGCCAGGAGATTACAAAGCGTTGGGTTCTTAGGGGGAGGTTTCCGAGCACGAGTATGTCGCTCATATCTCTCGATCTCAACAAGCCCTCGCGGAATAAGGCTCCGGCAAAGTCGCCTTCCCCGGATCGCTACCCGCGGCTGACTTACAGTATCAGCCGACGCTGGTTTCCGCGCCGAGGCCTTCTCTTTTCCCTCCTGGTGCACGAAATCGCCATCGTTGCCCTGATGTTTCTTTTCCCTTCTTCCAGTCCCCGTCCGCGCGTTTGGCGTGAAAAGCAGTGGGAGGCCACCATGATCCCCAAGGATGTGCTCTACCTGCCGCAACTCGGAGGTGGAAGTGAAGGCGGGAGTGCGGAAAAGGCGGGTGGCGAGGCATCCCCGGGGCCCCGGAGCCCTGCCCCTGCGGCTGGCGCTCGTGGCGTGACCTACGCGGGGAAGCAGCAGATTGTTTCGAACCCGCCGAATCCTACCAACCACATTCAAACGATACTTCAACCCGACCTGCCCAACCCGCCCACCTTGAAGGCGTTTGTTCCCCTACCGAACATGGCGATCATCGCTCACGCGCTCCCCTTGCCACCTCCTCCAAGGTCTGTCACGCCACCTCCGCCGCCTCCTCCAAGCCCAGTTGTGCCGCCCCGGCCGGCGCCGATAGTGCGGGTTCCTGAAATGACGTTAGAAGGCCCGCAACCGGTCGAAGCTCCGCACTTGACTCTGCCCGCAACGCCCCCAGCTTTCACGAGTCCTATTCCCCCTCAAGCCCCGGCGCCGCCTGCGCCTGCTCCATCTGCGCCTCCCAAGCCGGCGCCTGAAACCAAGCCCGCGCCTCCGCGCCCCCCCCAGGTACTGCCGGTAGGAGAAAGCAGAAACGCTCACAATATGCTGGTGCTCAGCCCCGTATCCGCACCGCCCAGTGCTTCACCACAGATTCCACAGGGAGAAGCGCGAGGTCAGTTCACCATTTCACCCCAGGCGAATCCGGACCGGTCGTTGTCGGGGGTTGGATCCGCCGCAGGCACAAACACGGCGGGGGCGCCGAGCGTGGGCTCCTCGCCGGCGTCGGCGGGTAACGGTCCAGGTAACGGGACGGGGGGGCCGGGGGCCAGTGGCCAGGGGAGCGGCAACGGAGGCGTAGGCGAGGGGAGGGGCGGCAGCGACGTCGGGGGCCGAGGCCATGGAGGCGGAGGAGGCGGCGGCGGTGGGGGCGTGGGAAGTGGGCCCGGCGCAGGGCACGGGACTAAAGCCGGTCACGGAACCGGAACCGGGGCGGGCGCGGGTCCTGGCGCAGGACCGTTTGCCGGCATGACCATTCAAGGGGGCGAAGGACCTGCGGGAGCTATTACGATTCCAGCCCCGAGCAAACCGCCCGCCGATGGTCAGGAGGATGGATCCTACGGCCTCACGATTATCTCAACTGGAAATAGCGGCGGGGGCGTGGGAGACTTTGGTGTTTTTCACGACGAAGCTGTATTCACGGTTTACCTGAATCCGGCCAAAGCCCCAGATGATCCTGCCTCTCCTTGGCCATTGCAGTATGCAGTGCTGGACACAGCCGGGGTCGCCCTGCAAGACCTTTTGCCGCCTTTCCCTGTCAAGAAACAGACACCTGTGTGGCCCCCTGACCTGTTGACGCGATACAGGGGACAGGAGATCGTAGTTTATGCCATCATCGACGCGGAAGGCAAAATGCAGCATCTGAAAGCATTACAGAGCCCGAATGCCCGTTTGAGTGAAGCACTCCTTGCAGTCCTCGAACAGTGGCTTTTTCGGCCCGCGACTATGAATGGAAAGCCTGTAGCTGTCAAAGCTGTGCTGGGGGTTCCTATTTCTTCCGCGCCATGAGAAGCGAGCTCGTGACATTGATCGGTTCATGCTGCAGCCGACCTGAAGCAAGACTCAATTTCAAGTCCCACCTCGTAGAGAAACTGCCCCTCAACTAGTTTGCGCACCCACATCACGCTGTAGTTCCTCGCGGACTTGGGGTTATCACCGACGATAACCTCGACAACCTGGCCGAGTCGGAACGGAACGTTCACGCGCACTCGCAAGCCGCGCTCCGAGTAATCGACCGTGTTGCCATTCACGACCGTTCCCCCTTCCCAGCCGGTTCGCAAAGTAACAGGAAGGGTCACGTGGATTCTTTCTTCTCGGCGGGAAGCTTCCGGCCAATCACGACTCATAGAAACCTCATCTAAGAATCGTCGCCAACTTCAAGATATTCTACCTAAACTGCCCTCGAATCTCAATGAGGGTTGGCAGTACAGGATTTAACGGCGCACCATCAATCTCCATTGTGACGACAGGCACGGCAACCGCATAGGCAATCGCAATCTTTCGCCTCTGGCTCATTTTGTTACTGCCTCCGACAATGGATTACATGCTGGAGAAGAATCGCCTAGTGCTGGACTGTACACTATACCCTCCTGGCCGCAACCCGGCGAGACGCCGGTTCCCTGTGGAATGACGATTGACGTTACACCAAGGAGCCCCTACAATGTGTAGTCGCTTACGTTTGCCGGAGCTTGGGCTGACGAAGCTCGAGGATCGCAAAGCGTGGCTCAGAAGAAATCCTGAAATCGCTGGTGAAAGTCTCCGGATCATTCCCAGGGGGTTCGAACGATTTGACAAGTCAGGCAAAAGGTTTGACCTGCTTGCACTCGACAAACAATCAACGACCGTCGTCACTGAACAAAAAGGAGACCCAGGATGTACTCTTGCGGATCTCCAGACCACTCGTCGCGCGGCCTTCTCTTCCAATTCGACTTTGGACAGGAAATCGCCATGCCAATTGAAATTTCACTTTCAAAGATTGGATCGGTTACTCTCGTGAACCTCAGGGGAACGATTGTCGCGGGAGATGACCAGGGAATGCTCCATGACAAGATGCAGGAATTACTGGAGGCAGGCGGAACGAATTTCATCCTGGATCTCGGGCAGGTTACTTACCTCAATCACGCGGGCATCAGGGCGCTGATTGAAGCTTTGAATTTGGCCATGGAGAAGGGTGGATGCGTGAAACTTCTCCACCTCACGAAGCAAATCCACGACATGCTTCAGATCGCTGAACTTAGTGCCGTGTTTGGAATTTACGACGATCTTCAGAAAGCTCTGGAGTCGTTTGAAGCCTAGGACAAGGCTTGGCAGGGCCCAGTGTCGCCTGGAAGCAAGAAGGTTTGCGGTGCTTCAGATCTATTCACGTTCCCCGAGGGAACAGTCCTTGCATTCTCGCCGGATATGTCTGCTCCTTTGACCCGGAATCGCATTGTCCCGGACACAGTTTTGAGTATCTTAACGAAAGGTGCAGAGGCGCACTATGTGGTTTGAAGAGGAAGAAGTCCGAAAGTCAGACGAACGCAAGGAAGTCCGCTGGAACATCCCCATTCCTGTTTCCGTTAAAGGCGTTCGGAGGGACGGCACGGAGTTCAACGAGGAAACCATCACAGCCGACGCCAGCCCCTCAGGAATGTGCGTTCTCCTGACCGTGGCTTTACACAAGGGTGATCAGGTTACAGTCACGGCCCCGGAGGAGAAATTCGAGTCTTCGGCGACCATCCGTTACGTGAGCGCTTTGGGCCCCAGCATGAACCGCATTCGCATAAACTTCCCGAAAAGCGCAAGATTCACCCGGGAATCTGCCGCGAAAAAGTATGTTTATGACTATCATAGGGAAGAGTGGGTCGGGTATATTCTCGACGACATCTACTACGACACGAAGCACCAGCCCTTTGGAAAGATTGAAAATAACAAGATTGTGTCGCTGGACTCCGGAGCGGTCCTCTTCGATCTAAGGGCGGGCCGTGCTTATGATACGCACGGGAATTGTATCGGACATCTCATCTAAGTCCGGGCCAGAAGGCGTGCGCTACATGCATGTACACACAATAAGGCACTAATATTGTCTTATCAAGGGACAAAAGCAGATATTTTCAAATTATACATGTCTACACATTTGAGGGCAAAATCGCGCTCAAACACAGGAGATATCAGAACTTAGCTCAGGAGATCAGCGGCGAGCTTCCGTCCCAAAGCGAAGGACGATGCCCGCGGAAAGGCGGATGCTGTCCTGCCGGGCGGAGCTGAAACGGGACATAAGGTAATCCGCCTGGATCAGGCGCAAAGACACGCGCCGCGAGACCTTCAGATCCGCACCGCCACCCACGATCAGGCCAATCCGGAATTCCGGCTTCGAGATATCCAGGAATTCGGGCCCGCCTCGCACTGCTCCGACCATGCCATGGACGAAGGGGACAAAAGTCGGATACTTGCGATAGGCGAACACCGGGCCGTACATAATACTCTGCGTATTGGTCTTGAACCCGGCCTCGGTGCCGTAGTGGCTGCTG
>Ga0187884_10002332_pt1 | contig 16055 bp, 17 predicted proteins | sample June2016WEW_20_4_FD_132983 | JGI IMG/M metagenome (GOLD analysis project Ga0187884, IMG submission 132983) | Peatland microbial communities from SPRUCE experiment site at the Marcell Experimental Forest, Minnesota, USA - June2016WEW_20_40 | ecosystem: Environmental > Terrestrial > Soil >...
CTACGAGGACATTCTCGACCATTGCTGCTTCGCTTGGAACAAACTCATCGATCAGCCCTGGCGCATCATGTCCATCGGCCTGCGAGACTGGGCTCACGGGTTTTGATCAGTGAGGGTTGGTATTATGGATCAATTCGGCTTTAAAAGTCGTTTTGGCGAAGGCTCTGTCCTGTAATTGGAAGCGAGACGCGTTCAACGAGCGGCACTGAAACGGCCGCGCGGTTTGATCACAAACCGCGCGGCCGTTGCATTTGTGCTCGACGTTACGCGAAGACCTGCCCCAGATGGAAGACGCCGGGCGGGACCAGGCCGGGCGTCACATAGGCGTGATGCAGCGCGTCGAGCTGCGCCCATAACACATCGCATTTGAAGCGCACGGCGGCGATGCAGCCTTCCTGCTCGGCGCGGGTGTGCGCATGGGTCTTGATGTAGTTCAGGGCGAAGTCGGAATCGCGCGGCGCCTGCGTCAGCCGCCGCTTGAAATAGGCCATCACGTGGTCGTCGACGAAGTCGTAATTGGCCAGCATCCCGGAGATGCGCTCGCGGTGAATCGCCGGGGCGAACAATTCCGTCAGCGAAGAGGCGACCGCGATCACCAGCGGCTGTTCGACGACGAAGCGCACATAGGCCTCGACCGCGAATTTCGTCGCCGGCAGGGCGCCCTGCCGCGAGGTCACATAATCGCGCGGCAGCCCGAGCGCGCTGGTGAGCACCAGCCAGCGCTCGATGCCGCCGGCTTCGTCCCCGTAGCCGTCGTGATCGTGAATGCGATGGATCCACTCGCGGCGCAGGTCCCGGTCATGCACGCGGCTCATGAAGGCGGCGTCCTTGCGCGGCACGGCCTCCTGATAGCAATAACGGTTGAGGGCCCAGGCGCGGACCTGCTCCTTCTCCAGATAGCCGCCGTGAAGCAGCTTATGGAACGGATGCTTGTCGTGATAGCGCTCGGCGCCGACGGCGCGGATCGCCTCCTCGAATTCTTCCCGCGAATAGGGTTTCGCGCCGGCAAAAGCGGCCGAGTCGATAATCTCGTTCATAAGCTGACCTCCATTACATCCTCGCCGATTTCCCAACCGGCAGCATTGGCCTCAGCGCGTTCTTTCGACGCCGCGTTGAGAACCGGGTTCGAATTGTTGATATGCACGAAAATCTTTCGCTTGACGCCGAGCGTCGAAAAGGCGGCGATGGAACCATCTGGCCCGCTCAGGTTGACATGCCCCATGCGCGCGCCGGTCTTGCTCATCAAGCCCTGCTCGATCATCTCGTTTTCGTGCCAGAGCGTGCCGTCGAAGAACACCAGCGCGGCGCCCTCGAGCCGCGCGGCCAGCGGTTTCTCCACCTGGGCGCAGCCAGGAATATAGAAGAACGACTTGCCGGTTTTCGTCTCGGTGATTTCGAGCCCGAGCGTATCCCCTTCCGCCGTGCCGAAATTCGCCGCGCCCGTATCTTCGAGCCAGAGCGCGATCTTGCCCGGAACCGGAAAGGCCTTGACGCTGAGCCCGAGATCGACGCCGGCGCCGCGAAGCGCGACGCTCGTATCGAGCGGCAATTCCTCGCGCGAGACGAGCCGCTGCGCGAGAACATCGAAAATCCTGTTGCCGGCGAGCACGTCGAGCACGCGGCGGGCGCCGTAAATGCTGAACGGTTGCGCCTCGCGCAAGGTCAGGAGACCGGTGACATGATCCACGTCGCCATTGGTCAGCACCACGGCCTTGATCGGGCTGGCGCGCGTGCCGTCGTCCGGTCCGGGCGACAGGCGCGGGCTGGCGGCGATCTGCTGGCGAAGATCGGGCGAGGCGTTCAGCAACACCCAATCGCGGCCGTTGGCGCTGACGGCGAGCGAGGATTGGGTACGCGCGGCAAAACCGGGCACGCCGGCGCGAACCGCGCGGCAGTTGGCGCAGTTGCAATTCCACTGGGGAAAGCCACCACCGGCGCCAGAACCAAGAATAATGATGTCCACGGCTTAAGATCCTCGCTCGAGCAATCGACGATCAGAACTCGACCGGCAGATCAGCCGATTCGTAGCTCGTGACTTCCATGCCGGCGCAGATTTCTTCGACGATAGGAGCAACCCAGTTCATGACGCGTTCCTCGATGGTTTCTATTTTAAGACGTTTCTAAGACGTCTCTTATTCTAAGAGTACTCTAAGAGAAAAACCTAAGAATACCCTAAGCTTTATTTGTCCAACCGTCACGGTTGATGCAGATCCTATGACCATGTTTGCTTTGTTTGGCAAGTATCGAAATGGAAATAGCGGCTTCTCCCTTTGAATGATGGCAGTCCGGTCTTTAGGAGGAGGGCATTGATCCAGAGCGCAAGAAAAAAAGCCGTGCGATTATATTGGCCGCGCACAAAAACGGCGGCTTTCCTTTTCGAAACGCCGCCACCAAAATCGCCGCCTGTACGCGCTCCCCGGCTCGTCCAAGGTAAAAGGGATTTAAAGCGTGTCCCGGAAAAGTTGCGAACTTTTTCGATCGAGGACATGCGCCAACTCCTTAGTAAGAGAGCGGTCTAGTACAGTATCGCCGCAACCCGGCTTCCCCAGCCGCGCCACGATAACGAGCAGCGCAAAGGATTGATGCAGCTCAATGTGATGTCTGAATTGCGCATCTATTCTTTTTAACATGGCCGCCTGATGGCAAATCCGGACGAGGAAAACGGCAATGCAGCTAAAATTTCAGTCTGAATCGCGACCGGGGTTTTGGGTCGCGCTCGCATCGATCGCGCTGATTTCGACTTTTGGTTCGATAGCCATTGCTCGCGCGGCGAGTTGCGACGATCAAAAGGGCAAGTTGATTTTCGAAGATACGTTCACCGACGATAGCGGTGGATGGGAGAGTGATAGTAATAGCAAAGTTAGTGGCGGCACATATGTGATCCATTTGGATCCTAAACACGGAAACTGGAGTGAGTTGAACGGCACATTCAACGCCTCGGAGGCCGATTATTGCATGGAAGTCGTGGTGCCAAAGTCGATAGCGGCCGATAACTCGGTTATAGCCGGGCTCCTTTTTTGGGGGACCGACTATGACAATTTTTTCGATGTTCAGATTTTATCGGACGGTCGCGTGCAGATCTTCAAGAAAGCCGCTACGAAATGGGCAATGATTGGCGAAGTGACCAATCCAAGCATGAAACTCGATCCGGGTTCGGTTGCCGTGATCAGGGTGCTGGCGGCGGGGAATTTGATCGCGCCATCGGTCAACGGAATAGATCTGAAGAAAGTTCGCGCGCCGATGCCGAGTGGCCCCTTGAGGTTCGGTGTCTACGCGGAAACCACCAAGGACACTCCGGCTTCCGGGGCGGATATAACCGTGAAGCGGATCAGAGTTACGGAAGTCAAATAGCGCCGCGGACGGCCAATTTATTTGGAATGCCGGTTTCCAGGTGGAACAACCGCGATTGGACCCCCCAAGAGGCCGCATGGACTCCTCGGTAAGCGTCGGAAAGAGCGCCCAATTTTGCCTCGTACTTGTTTGCCTCGTACTTGCGCTGATCGCGTGCGCCGCCAGGGGCGCGCTGGCGATGGGAGCGCTGGCGGTCGATCCCGCCGGCGGCTTTGGGTTTTCCTATGAATCCAACACGGCCGAAAAAGCACGCGCCGCGGCCCTGAGTAAATGCCCGAACTGCAAAGTCGTCGCGCTGTTCCAACATACATGCGCGGCTTATGCGGCCGACCGCCCGCATGGGAGCGGGGCCTACGGCCTCGCCTCCGCGCCGGACAAGGACCAAGCGCAAAGCACGGCGCTCGCGACCTGCCAAGGCAACGGCGGGGCAGCATGCACGGTCCGGGTCTGGGCCTGCGAGAAGACAAAACGACGCGACAATTCCGCGTGGCTCATCGATTACGCGGCGCCGGCGCGGCCAGACGATCTCGTCGAGGAAAAGACCTACCTTCGCACTAAAATGGGGGGGCAGACCGTTCGCCTCGAGGCGGAGTTCGTCAAAAGCGCAGGCGCTCAGGGCCGATTGCCGGTCGCCTTCGTCAATGCTGGCCGGCCGGCGTCCGCGGAGGAGGCAATCGATCAATCCGTCGATATCATGCGCCCCGTCGCGCGAGACTTGGCGCGCCGCGGCTGGCTCGCCGTCATGGTCGGGCGGCGCGGATACGGGCAGTCCGATGGCGCGATCCAGACGGACGATCCGAAATGCCAGAAGGACACGTTGATCTCGTGGATGTATTCGGACGCCGACGAGATTCTCGCCGCGCTCGACGTGGTCGCGAAACGTCCCGACGCCGACGCATCTCGTGTTCTCACCATCGGGCACTCGGCCGGCGGAGGAGAATCGGTCGCGTTTGGCGCCCGTAATCCGCCTGGCCTCGTGGCCGTCGTCAATCTTTCCGGCGGCGAGCATTGGCCGGGATGCCCCGTCAACGATTTCATTCCCGTCGATTTTAAGGACTTGGGCTCGCACAGCCACGTGCCCAATCTCTGGGTTTTCGCCAAGAACGATCCAAACCACCCCCCCGACCAGGTGGAACTCATGCGCGCCGCCTTCGCCGGTGCCGGCGGCGATGTGCGCGTCGTCGAGCTGGAGCCGTTGGGCGAGAATGGTCATACCGAAATGTTGGGAGCTCCTGGCCGCACGCAATGGCTCGTGGAATTGGACGCTTTTCTGCGGGCGCATAACTTGCCGACTTGGCCGCTCGAAAACGTGGATCTGACGCGGCAACGGCTGGGATGGCCGGAATCACTTCGTGGGTTTGTCCAGGTCTATCTGGGCGCTCCAGGCGAGAAAGCCCTCGCGCGAACACCAAATTCGACCAACGCCAGCTATCATGTCTCGGCCAAGATGGATGCCGCGCGGAGCGCCGCCCTGCAATCCTGCGAGGCAAAAGGGCTGCCTTGCGAGATCGTGATGGAAAACAATGTTTGGGTCGGCCCGAGATGAAACCAAGTCCTCGCGCAGCCAGATGGACGATCGCGCCATCGGAGATGGCGGAGCGGAGGCGGAATATCGTGGGGCCATGAAGATCGCCGGGTTTTTTCTCCTGCTTGCCGCGCTCGTTCCGGGCTTTGGCTCCTCCGCTCGGGCCGATGAACTCAGCGAGGAGAGCACCTTTTTTCCGGTGACGATCGGCGGAAGCACCGTTCGCCTGGAAGGATTTATCGTTAAGAAATCCGATGCCCAGGGTCGCCTGCCCGTCGCGATCATCACGAATGGCGGCACGGCGATAGCGTCGGCGGCAACGGCCAGTCTGGCGGTCTATGAGCCGGTGGCGCGCGACCTCGCGCGCCGGGGATGGCTTGCCGCCGTGGTAATCCGGCGCGGCTTCGGAAAGTCGGAGGGCGCCAAACCAACGCCGGTGCCGTGTCAGGCCGGGGCCTTCGCGACCTGGGCTTCCGCCGCCGCCGACGATCTGGAAGCGGCGCTTCAATTCCTCCAGCAGCGGCCGGACGCCGATCCCGACCGGGCCATCGTCATGGGTTCGGCGAGCGCGGGCGTGGCGGTGGCCGCCCTTTCCGCCCGCAATCCGCGCGGCCTGGCCGCTGTCGTCAACATCGCGGGCGGACTGCAATCGGAATCGAAGTGCCCGATGGACAGCATTCTAACCGACGCGTTCAAGGATTTCGGGGCCAAGAGCCGCGTTCCCAACCTGTGGATTTACGCAAGGAGCGACAAGGTTTTTCCGCCCGATCTCACCAACCGGATGCATGAGGCGTTTCTCGATGGCGGCGGTGACGTCAAATTCGTGCTGTTTCATATCAACGGCGACGCCGGAAACGCGATTTTTGGTAGCGCCCGCCTGCAATGGTTCGTGCAATTGGACGGGTTTTTGCGCGCGCGTCACCTTCCGACATGGGCCACGGCGGATGTCGACGACATCCTCGGAAAATTGAAATTGACGCAAAGCAACATCAAGGAGATCGCGCATAGCGGGCTGGCCGGAAGATATTTCCCGGCCCCAGGCGAAAAGGCGCTGGCCTATTCGAAAACCGCCGGGGCGGCCTTGACCAACCCAGAGAATACGCTGACCGAGGTGAAGCTGCCGTGGGCGTGGACCACCTACGCCACGACTCTCGACGCGGCCCGCAAGGCGGCTCTGGAGGCGTGCGAAAAGACGGCGGCCGCGCCATGCGCGATCGTGATGGAAAACAATCGATGGGTGGGCGAGACGCCATGACCGCCGCGCGCCGCACCCTCCCGCCACTCACCGCCCGAAAAAGCGTTCCTCGAACGACCGCCATTCGGCGCCGGCGGTGATTTTCATCAAGGCCCGGTCGATCGGCTTTTTTAGCGGACTATGCTCCGGCAGCGCGACCGCCATATAGGCCGGCGCGAGAAGGCCCTGCGGCATCTGAAGACGTTTCGCGTAACGTTTGGCGATGAAGAACTGCAAGGCGCCCATGCTGTTGACGACGGCGTTCGATTGCCCATTGGCTAGCGCTTCGAGGGCTTCCGGCAAGTTTTGATATTTCGTGTAGGGCAGATGCAATTCGTCGAGATATTCCGCCCCCGAGGAATGGACCGCCGCCGCCAGCTTTTTCCCGGTCAGATCGACCGCCGCGCCGCCGGTGCCGGATTCGACGCGCTCGGCGGTCAATCGCGACACCAGGCTGGTCGACAACAGGGACACCAATATCACGCTGCTCAACATCCAGACGATGGCGATGAGGCGGCCGTAGTGCGTTTTCGGCGTCTTGTCGCCATAGCCCACCGTCGTCATCGTCACGACGGCCCAATAGATGCCGTCGCGCAAATTGACGACCGAGGATTCCGTCTCCGTCTCCGCCGGCGCGGAACGATTGGGCCGTTCGATGTACCACATGACGATGCCGGTCAGAAAAAGCATCGTCAAAATGACGAGAATTAAGGAGCCGAGATCGGCGGCGGCGGCGCCATAGGACATCAGTTCCGCAAGCAGCCCGGTTTCCTTGCGAAAGGCCACCGCGACGCCGGAGCGATGGGCGGGATAGGAAAAATCGACGCGCTCCGCCCGTTCCGGCGTGATCGTGATGGCGCCGATCGCCGCGTCGAAGGGGCCCTGCTCCAGGCCGCTCAGAATCGCTTCCATATCGGACACCGGCGTCAGCTCGAATTGCCACTCCATCTCTCCAACGATCCGGCGCCAGAGGTCCACGCTGATACCGGAAATCGAACCGTCCGCCTGCACATATCCATAGGGCGGAACGTCGTAGACGGCGACGCGCACCGGCTCGATCCGGCGCGGCTCCGCGCCCGACGCGCATCCCATCGCCACCGCCAAGCAGGCGCCAAGGACGGGCGGGGCGAGCAAGAGACGAAAAAGCCGGCCGGCGCGGCGGACCGGGTTGCCGATATTTCCATGGGAACGGCGAGGGATCGTGAACATCGGGGATATTTCGTCGCCTGTTTGTGCAACAGGCCCATGACGAGAATCACGAATTCCGCGAGACGGCACGAGGCCGGGCGCGGCCTTCGCGTCGAAATCGCGTCACGCGCTCGCCCAAGGATCGACGAGGCTCAATCCACATCCGGCGAACCCGGCGGTGTCGCGCGTCGCGACCCTCGCCCGGGCGGCAAGCGCGGTGGCGGCGATCAGGGCGTCGAAGGCTTCGATTGGCTCGCCCGTCCGTCGCCGGGCAACGGCGATTTCCGCATAATGAGCGGCGGCGGCGCTGTCGAATGAGAGGACCCGGCCGGCGAAATCCTCCGAAAACATCGCTTCGGCCGCCGAGGCCAGCTCATTTCGCCGCTTGCCATCGGGAAGAGCAGCAATGCCGTAGAGAATTTCGGCCTGGCAGGCCGATGCCGTATAAAGCGTCGAGCGCGGCTGCGCGCGGATCCAGCCCTGAACGGCCGGATCCGGCCTCGCGCGCATCAACTCGGAAATGACATTGGTGTCGAGAACGATCACCGGACGAACCGCGGCGGCTCGCCAAGCGCCTGCGGAGGATGCTCGACAAGTTCGTCCGCGCCGCCAAGCGGGCCAAACCTCTTCGCGATCGCGGTTGCGAGGTCAAGTTCGCGGTTCGACTCATCGGCAAGCGCGTCGCGAAGAATATCGCGCAATTCGGCTTCCATCGAATGCCCCTTGCGGGCGGCGCGCACCCGCAACCGCTCCTTCAGTGCGGGAGCGACGTTGCGGATCGTCAAGGTGCTCTTGGATGTCGCGGACGGAGACATGCATGCATTGTAAGCGTTGATAGCAATGCATGCAAGATCGAAACACGAAGTTGCAGGGAACGATACCGCCGGTCCTCCTCGACGGCACGCCCCCGCCTAATCCCCCTCCGCCTCGTCCGGCTCCTCTTCGCTCGCCCTCACCATCGCCGCGCGCAGGCTCTTCCAGCGCTTGATGCTTTCATGCGCGCCGAGCATGGCCAGCGCCAGGACGAAGGGGACGAGGTAATAGATGATGCGGAACAACAGCAGCGAGGCCAACAGCGCGGCTTCGGAATGGGCGGGCACGGTTTTCAGCATGGTCGCTTCGAAAACGCCGATCCCGCCCGGCGCGTTCGAGGCGATGCCGAGCAGCGAACCGAAGACATAGACCGTGACGAAGGTGAGATAATCGATGGCGCGCGGCGGCGATAGCAGCGCGAAGAGCACGCCCGACGCGGCGCAGAGATCGATCAGCCCGAGGCAAAGCTGCCCGACCGTCAGCCAGAAGCCCGGCAATTCCAGCCTGAAGCCTTGGATTTTCGCATGCCGGTGCCCTTGTGCCGCCCAGACGAGATAGCCAACCAGCGCCAGAATGATGGCGATCCCGATGACCCGGTTCGCCAAGGGATCGAGATGATCGAGATTGGCGACCCCGTTGGCGCGGACGGTGAAGCCGATGCCGATCAATAGAGCCATGCCGAGCCAAAAGGTGAGGCCCGCGATGATCGTGAGGCTCGCGACCTTGCCGCCGGAAAGTCCCTTGCCGGAATAGATCCAATAACGCACCGTCCCCGCCGTGATCAGCGGGAAGCCGAGCGTGAACGAAATGGCATAGCTCGTGAACGAAGCGAGCGCCGTGGTGGGATAGGGCACGTGCAGTTTCAACTGGCGAAGAGCCAAGGCGTCGTAGCCGGTCAAAGCCAGGAAGGAGACCGCCGTCAGAAGAAAGGCCGTGGCGATCTGGTCGCCGCCTGTCGCGGCAATGGCGCCGCGCAATTCGTCGAAACTGATCTGCGTAAAGGTCCGGGCGACGACGACGGTCGCCAGAATGAAAATGCCGATGCTGAGGCCGACCGCGAAAAGGTGGCGAATCCTGTGGCGGTTCTCTTTTTTGTCCCGGACAATCCCAGGGATCACCGGGCCGGTCGCGGGCACCGCCTCGCCATCGCACTCCTCGCCGCCATCCCGGCCAGGCACGGTTCCATAACCCTGTAGAGCCAAAGGGTTTCCTCGTGTCGCTCCCTCCGGGGAGACTCCGGCATCCCTAGTCAAAATTCAAACGTCCATAAGTCGATTATGAAGGGCGATCCCGAAATTGGTTCGAAGGACGATGAGGACGCGAGAACCTCTCGAACAATTACAGGAGGCGTGCAAGCCAACTAAGGGAGGCGCGCGAGCAATGTCTGGTACAGCGGGTTTTCCGCCAGAAAGACATAGTCGTGAGCCCCGGCCGTCACATGCCCGGCACCTTGCGCGATCAGCCAGCGCGCGAGCGGCGCGACCTTGTCGCGCGCGCAGGTCAGCGTCAAGCTCCCCGTCCCATTTTCGCAACGTAACCGGGCGCCGAAAAGACGTGCCCCCTCCGCGATCAGCCCATCGTGGATCATGTCGAATTGCGCCGCGACGTCGCGGGTCAACCGGGCTTCTTCCTCGGCCGCGATCGAGGCCAAAATTTGTCGCGCCTGTTCCTTGGCGCGATCGTCCCAGCGGGCGCCGAGCCCCGCCACGAGATTGGCCTCGGAGCGCAGGATCACGCCATCGTCGAGCACTTTGAGAGCGTTGGCGGCAAGCGTCGCGCCCGTCGTGGTGATGTCGACGACGAGTTCGGCCTGGCCCGCCGCCGGCGCGCCCTCGGTGGCGCCCAAGCTCTCGACGATCCGGTAATCCGCGACATGGCTCGCGGCGAAGAACCGGCGGGTGAGGTTGACGTATTTCGTGGCGACCCGCATCCGCTCGCCACGCCGGGCCTGAAAGGCCGCCGCGACATCCTCGAGATCGGCCATGGTCTTCACATCGATCCAGGCTTGCGGCACGGCGACCACGACATTGGCGGCGCCAAAGCCGAGCTTGGTCAACAGCGCCACCTTCTTATCGGCGGCAAGCAGGGTCTCGCGGATGAGATCCTCGCCGGTAATGCCCATATGCGCCTGACCGGAGGCCAAAAGCCCCACGATCTCGCTGGCCGAGACAAAGGCGACCTCGACGCCTTCGACACCCTCCAGAGTCCCGCGATAGTCCCGCACGCCGCGCCCTTGCGCCAGCTTGAATCCCGCGCGGGCGAAAAAAGCAAAGGCGTTTTCCTGCAGCCGGCCCTTGGACGGCACGGCCAAGACGAAGGGTTCGTTGCTCATGGCTGTTCTCCGGAAGCAGCAGCCCGCCAATCCGCCCAGAGCGCGGCGCCGACAGCCGGAATATCCGTCTTGGCGCCGAGCGCCGTCAAAAGCCGGTCGTAGCGGCCGCCCCGGATCAAGGCGGGATCGGTCGCGCGCGCGGTGTCGTGGGTTTCGAAAATAAAGCCGCTGTAATAATCGAGGCTGCTGACGAAACCTGGAACATAGCTCAGACGCTCGAGATCGATCCCGAGCGCGGCGAAGAAATTGTTCCGCTCGCGGAACCGCGCCAGCGCGCCGCCAAGGTCCAGTTTGGCCTCATTCGCCAAAGTCTCGAGCTTGTCGACGGCCTGTTCCGGGCTGGCCTCCGCCGCCAAGAAGCGCTCGAGCACCGCCCGCGTTTCAGGGGATAGGCCGGAGCCGCCCTTGAGCGCCGCCTGTTCGAGAAAGCGATCCGCGATCTCACCGGCGCTGCGGCCGCCGACCGCCGTAATGCCGGCAATCGACAGAAGATCCTCGACCAAGGCGCGCGCGCCTTGCTTATCCACGCCTTCGAGCGCGGCGAGCACGCCGGAATGATCGTGGCCCGTGCCGCTCGACGGCGCGGTGTCGAGAATCGCATCGAGCGTCTTGCCTTGGCCGAGGCCACGCCGGATGCGGCGTCGCCATTGCGGCGCGAGCGGCAACGCGTCGAGCAAATCGGTCAAGAGGCCGGCATCGCCAATCCTCGTGACCAGATGGCCCGCGCCATAGGCCCTCGCGGCATCCAGCGATATCGCCAGAACTTCCGCGTCCGCCGCTTCGCGGTTGGGATCGCCCAAGCTTTCGATCCCGGCCTGGATGAACTCACCCGGCCCGTCCCTGACGAAACGAAACACCGGCCCGCAATAGGAGAACTTTGCCGCCCGGCCAGCCTCCCCCGAGGCAAGATATTGGAGACAAACGGGAATCGTATATTCCGGCCGCAGGCAATAATCGGCGCCCGACATGTCGCTGGTGAGATAGAGCCGCCCGCGCATGTCCTCGCCGGAATCGAAAAAGGCGGAGGCCGGTTGCAGGATCGGCGGCTCGCAGCGGACATAGCCAGCCGCTGTGAGATGCGCGATCAACGTCTCTTGGCGCTGGCGGCCGGCGGCGAAGGGCTGCGGAACGGGGGCGGTCACGTCGAAAACTCCTTGAGGTGAGTTGTCTTTATCAAGAGAGGCCCGCGCGCGCGATGGGATTCATGGGATAGGGTGAAGAGGAGGCTGCGCGCCGCCCCTACCCGCCATGCCGTCCCAAAACCTCCCGCACTTTCGCCACCAGATCGCCCTCGGCGACCGCGCTCTGGGCCTTGGCCCGCAGCTCGATGTAATCGGCGCGGTCCTTGGTCGCCTTCGCCAGCTCCAGGCCGAGCACGAGATCGCGCACCACGACTTGCGGGCCATCGGCATGGTCGCGCTCGTTCGAGCCTTGGATCACCGCGCAAATGCTCTTGCGCTTGTCGGCATATTTGAGCTGCGCATTCATGCCGCTCGCGCCGAGATAGAGTTCGGCCGCGATGCCCGCTTGGCGCAAGGTCGTGACGAACCCCTGGTAGCGCGCGATCTGGTCTTTATCGAGAACCAGCACGACGACCGGACCGCGATGCGCCGCGCTCGCGACGATCGGAGACTTGATCGCCTTCAGCGCCGAATACAGCCGGGAAACGCCGATGGAAAAGCCGGTGGCCGGCACATCCTCGCCGCGGAAGCGGCCGACGAGCCCGTCGTAACGCCCGCCGCCGCCGACCGAGCCGAAGCGGATCGGCCTGCCGTCGTCGTCCATGACCTCGAAGGTCAGCTCGGCCTCGAAAACCGGGCCGGTGTAATATTCGAGCCCGCGCACAATGGAGGGATCGATGACGATGCGGTCCTCGTAGCCCGCGACGAGGGCGGCCATGGCGCGCAATTCTTCCGTGCCTTCGTAACCGCGCGGATTGGAAGCGAATTCAGTCTCGAGTTTTTGCACGGTATCTTGATTATCGGCCCCCTTGGCGCCGAGCACGGCGAGAACCTGGGCGGCTTGCGCGCCGTTCAGCCCGGCGCCTCTCGTGAAATCGCCGGATTCGTCCTTGCGGCCGGCGCCCAGCAACAGCCGCACGCCTTCAATCCCGAATTTGTCGAACTTGTCCATGGCCCGCAGCACGGTCAGCCGCCGTCCGGCGTTTTCGGGGCCGCTCAGCCCGATGGCCTCCATCACGCCATCCAAGATCTTGCGATTGTTGACCTTGATGACGTAATCGCCGCGCTTGATCCCGAGCATTTCCAGCGTGTCGGCGGCCATCATGCACATTTCGGCATCGGCGGCGACGCTCGCCGAACCCACGGTATCGGCGTCGAACTGCATGAACTGCCTAAAGCGCCCAGGGCCGGGCTTTTCGTTACGGAACACGGTGCCGGCCCGGAACGAGCGGTAGGGTTTCGGCAATTTATCGAAGTTTTCCGCGACATAGCGGGCAAGCGGCGCGGTGAGATCGTAGCGCAGCGAGAGCCATTGCTCGTCGTCGTCCCGGAACGAAAACACGCCTTCGTTGGGCCGGTCGAGATCGGGCAGGAATTTTCCCAAGGCATCGGTGAATTCGATCATCGGCGTCTCGACGGCCTCGAAACCGTAGAGCCGATAGCTCCGGCGGATCGTCTCCAGCATCGCTTGCGTCGCGGCGATCTCCTCCGGCCCGTGGTCGCCCAGGCCGCGCGGCAGCCGCGCCTGCGCCAATGGTTTCTCTGTCGATCCGGTCATGTTTTTCCTGTCTCCGCGCCGTCTCATACGAGGGGCGGAGGCTTGGAGCAAGCCATGCCCTTTTAAGCGCCAAAATCGGCACCATATCTAAGCGCGCGGGCTCGACCCGTTCTGACGTGGAGAAGATGATGTCACCCGAAGAGCGCCAGCTTTTGCAAGGCCTGTTCGATCGTATTCGTGGGGCGGCAGGCACCCAGCGCGACCGCGAGGCCGAAGCCTTTATTTTGGAGAATGTCCGCCAGCAGCCCTATGCGCCCTACCTTCTGGCGCAAACCGTGATCGTGCAGGATCAAGCTCTGCGCGCGGCCAACGAGCGCCTTCAGCAGCTCGAAGCGCAGGTTCAAGACTATCAACGCCAGGGCGAGCCCCAACAGCAGCCCGGCAGCGGCGGATTCTTGTCCGGCATCGGAGCTTTATTCGGCGGCGGCGCGCCGCAGGCTGGATTCGGCGGCAACGCGCCGCAGGCTGGATTCGGCGGCGGCGCGGCACCCCAAGCCGGATTTGGCGGCGGCGCGCCGCAGGCCGCGCCCCCGCAACCCGGTCCCTGGGGCCAACCGGCGCAGCAAAATTATGCCCCGCCGAATTATCCGCCGCAGTCGAGCTATCCTCCGCTTCAGGGCGGGCCGTGGAGCGCGCAGCCCGCGCCATCGGGCGGCGGCGGCGGATTTTTGCAAGGCGCCCTGGGCGCGGCGGCGGGTGTGGCCGGCGGCGTACTGCTGGCGGATTCGATCCGTGGCCTCTTCGGTGGCCATAACAACGGCTTGGGCATCGCCTCGGGCCTTGGGCTTGGCGGCGGCGGACTTGGTCAAGGCGGGCTTGGTCAAGGCGGATTGGGCGGCGGCGAGACCGTGGTGAACAATTACTACGGCTCGGACCCTGGAGCCTCCGCGGCCGATCACCGGCAAGATGGCGATGATCAGCAAGATATCAGCGACGGCCTCGACGACATCCCGGACTCCGGCGATTATTCGAGCGACGTCTGAGCCTCTTGCCCCAAGTCATCGGCCTTGGCTTTCCCAACAGCCTAGATTTTAAGCAAAACCGGCGGAGCTTGCGAGCTTCCGCCGGTTTTTTCGTCAAGACGAGTCATTCATGGCCAAACGGCCCCGTGCTTAAATCACGATGACGCGCGTGCCGACGCCGACCCGGCTGTAAAGATCGATGACATCCTCGTTCATCATGCGGATGCATCCAGAGGAAACATTGGTGCCGATCGTGGCGGGCTCGTTGGTGCCATGAATCCGGTAGAGCGACGAGCCGAGATAAAGCGCGCGGGCGCCGAGCGGATTGGCCGGACCGCCGTCCATATGCCGGGGCAGATCGGGGCGGCGCAGAAGCATTTCCGGCGGCGGGGTCCAATCCGGCCATTCGGACTTGCGGCTGATCGTCTTCATGCCGGCCCATTCGAAGCCCGGCCGGCCCACGCCAATGCCGTAACGCAGAGCGCGGCCGCCCGGCTCGACCAGAAACAGAAATTTATGGGGCGTGTCGATGACGAGCGTCCCCGGCTTTTCCGCGCCGGCATAATCGACCTCTTGCCGCTCGTAGACCGGGTTCACCGGCCGTCTCGCGAGGCCGGGATCCCTTTGGAGCGGATCGTAAGACGCGTTTTGCGGCGCCAAGGCTTGAACACGCGCCAAATCAGGCAGATGCGAGTCCGGCAAGTGCGAATCTGGCAAGCGCGCGACAGGCTGGCGCGGGACAGGCTGGTTGTAGACCACGCCCCCGCCGTTCCGGCCGCTCATGAGAAGTTCGATAAAACCGCCGCCATACCGGCCGCGTACGGGAGCCGTATCGGGCGAGCGGGCGGGTTGATCCGGTGGAAACGCGGCCTGCGCATAGGCCGTCTGGACCCGCGCGTTATTCTGCGTGATCAGCGCCTCGTCCGAACCGCCGCGGCTTACGGACGGGCCATAGCCGGAAATCACGAGACTATCGGCACGGGCGGCATTCCCCGCGCCCCACATGGCCAGGACAACCAAGGACACGCGAGAAAACAACCGGGCCGCGATCATCGACGACTCCACGAGTGGCAATTAATTCCAATACTAATTTATAAGTCCTCAAGCGTTTTATTAAAATTGCAAAGACGTAACGTGGTGAAAAATATGCATATTCTTCTAGTTAAAAAATGATTTCATGATTGGAGCGGACGGGCGTTCCACCCCGGACACATCGACGGGGCGGAACGCCGGTTGATCAATCCGAGGCGACTTCGAGCCGCACTTGCGTGACGCCGGCGCGCCGGAAGCCCAAGACATCCGCGGCGGGAACCGACACATCGACAATCCGCCCGCGAATAAAGGGGCCCCGGTCGTTCACGACCAAGATTGCCGAATGATTATTGCGGAGATTGGTGACGCGGATTCGCGTGCCGAAAGGAAGGAAACGGTGGGCGCACGTCATCGTGCCTTTGGCCCGGTAATAAGATGCCCCTCCGGTCCAAGCCGCGGCCTGCGCGGAGAGAGTTGCGGCGATAAGGATCGCCATGCTCAGCGTAAGTTTTACCAAAATTGAACTCCAGTAAGGAAGGTAATCCCCCACGGGCGGCGGGGAAGGCGCACGTTTTGAAGGCTGTATGTGTTGAAATAGTGGCGATGATTTTGGTTATTATTTCTTAATACATTTTTTGATGAGTACAGAACGTTTTAAAAAGTTTGTATAAAAACTAAAATTACCGCTTTTGCGATAAAAAATGCAAAGAGATACGATCAATGTTTTATGGCAAACTTTTGATCATAATTCTGTTGGAGGCTTATCCCTTTGATTAAGGGTGGACTATATATAGTCGCCTAAGGGGTTTTGCCCGCGGGCGGAATTAGTAGCTTAAGCGTGGTAATAAGTTTCGGCAGATCGTCTTGAACGACAGCCCA
>Ga0187884_10002346_pt1 | contig 15998 bp, 10 predicted proteins | sample June2016WEW_20_4_FD_132983 | JGI IMG/M metagenome (GOLD analysis project Ga0187884, IMG submission 132983) | Peatland microbial communities from SPRUCE experiment site at the Marcell Experimental Forest, Minnesota, USA - June2016WEW_20_40 | ecosystem: Environmental > Terrestrial > Soil >...
GTCGACTGCGACTGGATCATCGCCATCGCCTTGATCAGCGGCTCCGGACCGCCGGCATAGCCGATGCGCCAGCCGGTCATGCAATAGGCCTTGGACACGCCGTTCACCGTCAACGTGCGCTCATAGAGTTGCGGCTCGAGCTGGGCCGGCGAGAAGAATTGGAAATCGTCGTAGACCAGGTGCTCATACATGTCGTCGGCCATCACGCGAACATGGGGATGCCGCACGAGCACGTCGGTGACCGCCTTGAGCTCGGCGCGCGTATAGGCGGCGCCGGTCGGGTTCGACGGCGAGTTGAAGATGATCCACTTGGTCTTCGGCGTGATCGCCCGCTCCAACGCTTCCGGCTTCAGCTTGAAGCCCGATTCCATCGTGGTCGGGACCGCGACCGGCTCGCCGCCCGCGAGCAGCACCATGTCGGGATAGCTCACCCAATAGGGCGCGGGGATGATCACCTCGTCGCCCGGATTGATGGTCGCAATGAGCGCGTTGTAGAGCACCTGCTTGCCGCCGGTACCGACGATGATCTGCGAGGGCTTGTAGGCGAGCTCGTTCTCGCGCTTGAACTTGCGCGCGATCGCCGCCTTGAGCTCCGGAATGCCGTCGACGGCGGTGTATTTTGACGCCTTGCCGTCGCGGATGGCCTTGATGGCCGCCTCTTTGATGTTCTCCGGCGTATCGAAATCCGGCTCGCCAGCGCCAAGCCCGATGACGTTGCGGCCCGCCGCTTTGAGCGCGCGCGCCTTGTCCGACACCGCGATGGTGGCCGACGGCTTGATGCGCGCAATCCGGTCCGCGAGAAAGGCCATTGCTAACCTCCAAAGTGCCCGCTTTGAGGCGTGTGCTTCGTAAAGCGCCGTTCGGGCACAGGCAAGGGCGAGCGCGGGAACGCCGGGTCAATTCTCCGTTAAGCCTGCGCTGGCCTAATGCCCTGCCGCCACCCGAACAGGGAAGCCGCAATGGGCCGGACGCGCGATATGCTGCGGAGCGGGGCCTGGCTCACGCGCCAGCGCATCCGGCTGGTGGCGGTCGCCCTCCTGGTCGCTTCCGTCGCCGGCCTTCTCTATTTGGCCGTCACCTCGCACGGTCTCATCGACCTGCAAGGTCAGCCGCTGGGAACGGACTTTTCCAACGTCTACGCGGCCGGCACCTATGTGCTCGACGGCAATGCCGAGGCGCCGTTCGACACCGTTCGGCAGCACGCACGCGAGCAAAGAATCTTCGGCGAAGCGGCGCCGTTCTACGGCTGGCATTATCCGCCATTCTTTCTCTTCGTCGCTGCCGCTCTGGCATTGATGCCTTACGGGGTCGCGCTCGTATTCTGGCAGGCGGTCACCCTCGGCCTTTATCTCCTGGCGATCCGCGCCATCCTCCACGCATCATTCCGGGGCGCGCCAACGGATCCGGCGGCTTCCGGAATGACGTCGCCCTGGCTTCTCCTGGCGCTCGCCTTCCCCGCCGTGCTGATCAATATCGGTCACGGCCAGAATGGCTTCCTCACAGCCGCCTTGCTCGGGGCGGCGCTCGTGCAGCTCGATCGCCGGCCGCTCGTTGCCGGCATGCTGTTCGGCCTTCTCGCTTACAAACCGCAATTCGGGCTGATGATTCCGCTCGCGCTCGCGGCAAGCGGCCGCTGGCGCTCGTTCGCCGCCGCTGCCGCCACGGTCGCTCTCCTCGCCGTCGCGACCACCATCGCTTTCGGGCCGCACGTCTGGCAGGCGTTCCTCGACTCGACCCGCTTCACCCGCCTCGTCGCGCTCGAACAGGGCAATACCGGCTGGTACAAAATTCAAAGCATTTTCGCCTGGGCGCGCATGTGGGGCGGGTCAATCCCGCTCGCCTATGCGCTTCAGGGCGCCGTCACCGTTGCGCTCGGCGGCGCGCTGATTTGGCTGTGGCGCGGCACCGCGTCCTATCCGCTCAAGGCGGCGGCGCTTTGCCTGGCCGCTATTCTCGCCACGCCCTACAGCTTCGACTACGACATGATGGCGCTGGCGCCCGCCATCGCCTTCGTCGCCGCCGACGGCCTGGCTCGCGGTTTCGGGGCCTGGGAAAAGACCGCGCTTGCCGCACTCTGGCTGACGCCGCTCGTCGCCCGCAGCGTGGCGCACGCCACTCTTATTCCCATCGGGGTATTGGCGATGCTCGCAGTTTTCATTCTGCTGTTGCGGCGCAGCACAGTCCAACTTGCCGCACCGGTGGCTTTTCCGGGCGCGTTTCTTCTAAAATAGCGCGGGGCGCAAGCGGCATATCGTGCGGTCACGACATCGCCGCGTTCAAGGAGTACGGCCGCAAGCAAGATCCCGGCCCACGGGAGTTCGGGGAGGCCATGTTCACGCTCTATTCGATGCAGCGCTCGGGAAACAGCTACAAGGCGCGGCTTGCTTTGGCGCAGCTCGGCATTCCCTATCGGCTGATCGAGATCGATATCCTCAAGGGCGAGAGCCATACGCCGGAGTTCCTGGCAAAGAACCCGAACGGTCAGGTGCCGCTGCTGGAAGTGGCGCTCGGCCGATTTATCGCCGAATCCAACGCCATCCTTTGGTACATCGCCGGCGGCACGCCGCTGGCGCCCGAGGACCGCATCGAACGCGCGGAAGCGTTGCAGTGGATGTTCTTCGAACAACACAGTCTGGAGCCCAACCTGGGCGCCGCTTATTTCTGGCTCACGCTCGTCAAGGGCGGGCGCGACCTGCAGCGCCACGCGTTCGAAGACTGGATGGAAGAGGGTTATCGGGCGCTCGGCGTCATGGAGAAGCACATCGCGCTGCACGACTTCTTCGCCGCCGACCGCTACACCATCGCCGACATTGCGCTGTATGCCTACACGCACATCGCGCACCTGTGCGACTACGACCTCGCGGGGTTTCCGGCGCTACGCGCCTGGCTCGCGCGCGTCGCCGCCGAGCCCGGCCACGTGACAATGGAGCCCGAAGCGCCGACCGCCGTCGTTGCCGAGTCACGGTCAGCGGCCCAATAGAAGCCGTCATCGCCCGCCCGCGTCATTAACCGTCTGTTAACCAACTTCCACCAAATCGCCTTTGTTCTTCAATGCCTTCGCCTGAATCCGGCCGAACGGGCGCCGGCATCGACAGCGATGGTGTGATGAGCGAGCTGATTCGCGAAGGATGATGACGACCATGGCAGAGCTGACCAGCAATTCCGGTTTCGCGCCGCCGCGAGCCGAGCAGATGCTGTCGAGGCGACGCGCGGTCGCGCTCGAACTGATCGCGACCGTCGCGCTTACCGTGTCGCTCGTCGTTGCCGCGACGGCCGTGTCGATTGGCGACAGGTCGTTCGCCCGAGGCGATGCCATCGCGCGCCCGTCGCTGCAGGCGCCGCCGGCGCGGGATTAAGCCCAATCGGGTCGGCGTCGTGCACTTTTTGCAGCGGCCGGATCGAGGCTCGTATTGGCCGTGAACCGGTGAAGTTCCCGCGCCGACCCATGCGCGGGATTGATCGAAATCAAAGCTCGGCTCACCGCCATCGCGCATAGTTCCCCCACTTGCGGCAATGACGTGAATATGTGCTTGTCGCGAGTGGCGGCGCGGATGGGGGGCACCCGCGCCGCCTTTTTATGTTTTGCGGACGCCAGTCCACTCACATTCCCGTATTTATCGTTTAGGGTCTTCACACCACGATAGCGACGGGACCCTGCGTTCGCGAGCGATTCTCCGGCGCCAGTCGACATGTCCGCCAAGAACAGCCAAAACTGCCAGCCGCAAGGCGAGCAAAACGCCGCGGGCTGCGCCCAGTGAAAGTGATGGCGGCGGCCCAGAACTTGCATGATTATTGGGCAGATAGGCCGCAACGCGTCACAGCATGTCGATTCTTGTCGGGCTCCATCACGCCACGCGCTACGATTACGAGCGGCCGATCAGCCTCGGGCCGCAGGTCGTGCGGCTGCGGCCTGGACCGCACTGCCGCACCCGCATTCCGAGCTATTCGCTCACCGTGCGGCCCGCCCATCACTTCGTGAACTGGCAGCAGGATCCGCACGGCAACTGGCTCGCGCGTTTCGTCTTCCCGGAGAAGACCAAGGAATTTTCCGTCACCGTCGATCTGCTTGCCGACATGGAGGTGATCAATCCGTTCGACTTCTTCGTCGAGCCGTATGCGGAGACGTGGCCGTTCGCCTTTCCGCCCGATCTGCACGAGGACCTTTCCGCCTTTGTCGACCCGGAACCCGCCGGCCCGCTGCTGAAAGAGCTGGTCCAATCCATCTCGCGCGAACCGCACAACACCGTCACTTTTCTGGTCGATCTCAATCAGCGCCTGCAGCGCATGATCCGCTATCTCATTCGCATGGAGCCGGGCGTACAGACGCCCGAAGAGACGCTGGCGTCCGCCGCCGGCTCCTGCCGCGATACCGCATGGCTGCTGGTGCAGCTTCTGCGGCATATCGGCCTGCCCGCCCGCTTCGTCTCCGGCTACCTCATCCAGCTCAGGCCAGACATAAAACCGCTCGAAGGCGCCGCCGGCACCGATCACGACTTCACCGACCTGCATGCTTGGACCGAGGTCTATCTGCCGGGCGCGGGCTGGATCGGACTCGACCCAACGTCGGGGTTGTTGTGCGGCGAAGGCCACCTGCCGGTTGCCGCGACGCCGCACTTTCGCTCCGCCGCGCCGATCAGCGGTCTCGTCGAACCAAGCGAGGTGCGCTTCTCCTTCGAGATGAACGTCAAGCGCATCGCCGAACGGCCGCGGGTGACCGCGCCGTTTTCCCAGGAGGCGTGGACCGCGCTGGACGCGCTGGGCGAGAAAGTCGACGCCGATCTTGCCGCGCACGACGTGCGCCTGACCATGGGCGGCGAGCCGACCTTTGTATCGGTCGACGACTATCAGTCGGCGGAATGGAACACTGCCGCGCTTGGTCCGATGAAGCGCCTGCGCGCCGACGATCTGATACGGCGCCTGCGCGACCGGTTCGCGTCGGGCGGGCTCATGCATTACGGCCAGGGCAAGTGGTATCCCGGCGAGCCGCTGCCGCGCTGGGCGTTCTCGCTCTACTGGCGTCGCGACGGCGTGCCGATCTGGCGCGACGACAGCCTGATCGCGCGGGAGGCTGCCGCGCAAGAGCCCTCGCCCGATGCTGCGCGGCGACTGGCCGAAGGGATTGCCGCACGCCTGGGAATCATGGCGGATTACGTGCAGCCCGCTTACGAGGACCCGACCGACCGGATGCTCAAGCAAGGCCTGATCCCGGAGAACGTCGATCCCAGCGATCCCAAGATCGATGACCCCCATGAGCGCGCGCGCATCTTGAGCGCGTTCGATCATCATCTCGGCCAGCCGGCTGGGTTCGTGCTGCCGCTGCGACGCTGGACGGCGCGGACGAAACCGTGGCTGAGCGAGCTGTGGCAGACCACTGCCGGCCGGCTCTTTCTGATGCCGGGAGATTCGCCGCTTGGCTTCCGGCTGCCGCTGCAGTCGTTGCCCAAGGTCGATCCCGCCGACTATCTGCATCTCACGGCCGACCCGTTCGCCGAACGCCGGCCGTTGCCCGATCCCCGCGTCAGCCAGCCGCTCCGAGCCAAGGCCGCTTCCACAAGTGAGGAGATAGCTCCGCCACTCGCGCCCGAGACGTTGGTCATGCAGCGAGCAAACCCAGCCGCCGAACCCGATGGCTCAGGTGTGCCGGTGCGCACGGCTCTGACGGTCGAAGTGCGGGACGGACGCTTGTGCGTTTTCATGCCGCCGGGCGAAACGCTTGCCGACTATCTCGATCTGCTTGCCGCGGTCGAGACCACCGTCGCCGAGATCGGCCTGCCGGTGCATATCGAAGGTTATGAACCGCCCTCCGACCCGCGGCTCAATGTGATCAAGGTGACGCCTGATCCCGGCGTCATCGAGGTCAATATCCATCCGGCGTCGTCGTGGCGGGAAGCGGTCGCCATCACCAGCGGCCTTTACCAGGAGGCGCACCTCTCGCGGCTTGGCACCGACAAGTTCATGATCGATGGCCGGCACAGCGGAACCGGCGGCGGCAACCACGTCGTCCTCGGCGGCCGCGAAGCCGCCGATAGCCCGTTCCTGCGCCGCCCCGATCTCCTCAAGAGCCTGGTGCTCTACTGGCAGCGCCGGCCGTCTCTGTCTTATTTCTTTTCCGGATTGTTCATCGGGCCGACCAGCCAGGCGCCGCGCATCGATGAAGCGCGCCAGGACATCCTCTATGAGCTTGAAATCGCGCTCGGCAAGGTGCCGGGGCCGGATGAGCCGTCGCCGCCCTGGCTGGTCGACCGCCTGTTCCGCAACATCCTGGTCGATGTGACCGGCAATACCCACCGCACCGAAATCTGCATCGATAAATTGTTTTCGCCGGACGGACCGACCGGCCGGCTCGGTCTCGTCGAGTTCCGCTCGTTCGAAATGCCGCCGGACGCGCGCATGAGTCTCGCCCAGCAATTGCTGCTGCGCGCGCTTATTGCTGCCTTCTGGCGCGCGCCGCTCGACGGCAAGCCGGTGCGCTGGGGAACAGCTTTGCACGACCGCTATATGCTGGAACATTTCGTCTGGGAGGATTTCCTCGCGGTCTTGGACGACCTCGAGCGCGCCGGCTACGCCTTCGATCCGGCCTGGTTCGAGGCGCAGCGGCAATTCCGCTTCCCGGTCTGCGGCAGCGTGCAGCACGGCGGCGTGCGGCTCGAGCTGCGCCAGGCGATCGAGCCCTGGTACGTCTTGGGCGAAGAAGGCGTACCGGGCGGCACCGTGCGGCTTGTCGATTCTTCGGTCGAGCGGCTGCAGGTCAGGGTCGAGGGATTGAGCGAAGGCCATCACGTCGTGACATGCAACGGCGCGCGCGTGCCGCTGACCTCGACCGGCCGCGCCGGCGAGTTTGTCGCCGGCGTGCGTTTCAAGGCCTGGAATCTGCCCTCGGGCCTGCATCCGACCATCGGCGTCCATGCGCCGCTGACTTTCGACATCGTCGACATCTGGAACCGACGCTCGCTCGGTGGCTGCGTCTATCACGTGGCGCATCCCGGCGGACGCAATTATGAGACCTTTCCGGTCAATGCCTACGAGGCGGAGGCGCGCCGCCGCGCCCGGTTCCAGGATCACGGCCATACCGGCGGGCTGATCGACATTCCACCGCTCGACGTCTCCCTCGAATATCCGACCACCCTGGATCTGCGTCGCTCGATGTAAAACATCCGCCATGGCAATGCAGCTCGATACAAACGTCGAACAAGAGACCGCAGGCCTGGAACAGTTCGTTGCGGGTTACCGGCCGCTGCCCGGCATTTTCGACGAGATGATGGATGGCGACGGCGGCGTGCGCGCGCACTGGCGGCCGTTCCTGGCGATGCTGGCGGCGCTCGGCGCCGAGGAGATCAATCGCCGCTTCGCCGCGGCCGACCGCTATCTGCGCGGCTCCGGCGTTTTCTATCGCGTCTACGAGGATGCGGCCGGCATCGAGCGGCCATGGCCGCTCAGCCATGTACCGCTCATCATCGAGCCTTCTGAATGGAAGCTTTTGGAGGCCGGGCTCATCCAGCGCGCCGAGCTCCTGGAAGCGGTCCTTGCGGATGCTTACGGCCCGGCGCGGCTCAATCGCGATGGCCGCCTGCCCGCCGCATTGCTCGCCGGCAATCCGGAATTCTTACGGCCGCTGGTCGGCGTCGCCCCTCCCGGCGGCGCGCATCTGCGCTTTTATGCTGTCGATATCGGACGCGGCGCCGACGGCCGCTGGTGGGTGCTTGGCGACCGCGCCCAGGCGCCCTCCGGCGCCGGCTACGCGATCGAGAACCGCCTGGCGCTGTCGCGCGCCATCCCTGAGATCTATCGCACCACGCGCGTCGAACGCGTCGCGCCGTTCTTTCAGGCCTTCCAGGCCGAGCTTGCCGCGCTCAGCCGCCAGGACGACGCCCATGTCTGCCTGCTGACACCGGGACCGTTGAGCGAGACCTATTTCGAGCACGCTTATCTCGCGCGTTATCTCGGGCTCCTTCTGGTCGAAGGCGAAGACTTGAGCGTGCGCGACGACGGCGTCTTCGTCCGCACCGTTTCCGGCTTGCGGCGCACCGAGGTGCTGCTGCGGCGGATCGACGCCGACTTTGCCGATCCAATCGAGCTCAACGCCGCCTCGCGCCTCGGCGCGGCGGGCCTGCTGCAAGCCGTGCGCGACGGCAAGATCGTTATCATCAATGCGCTCGGCGCCGGGCTGGTCGAGGCGCGCGCGATGTTGGCGTTCCTGCCGGCGCTGGCGCCGATCGTGCTCGGCGCCGATCTGGCGATACCGAACGTCGCGACCTGGTGGCTCGGCCGCGCCGACATGCACGAAGAGATGCTCGAAAAACTCGACCACATGGTCGTTGCCTCGGCCTTCGAGCCGCCGACCGACGCACGCAGTGCCAGCGAAGTGCTGGGAGCCAAGCTCGACGAGCCGCAGCGCCGGGCGCTCATGCAATCGATCCGCGACCGCGGCGTCGATTACGTGATGCAGGAGGCGGTGACGCTCTCGAGCATGCCGGTGTGGCGCGACGGCCGACTGCAACCGCGACCCTTCACGCTGCGGCTGTTCCTCGCCAAGGTCAGCGAGCGCTGGCAGGTCATGCCCGGCGGCTTCGTGCGTATCGCGGAGAATGCCGATGCGCGGGCGGTGAGCCTGCAGCGCGGCGCCGCCACGGCCGACGCCTGGGTGCTGGCGCACGGTCCGGTGGCCGAAACCACGCTGCTGCCGACGCCGGAGCGGATTGTCGTCCAGCGCGCGACCGGCCTGCTGCCGAGCCGCGCCGCCGACAATCTGTTCTGGGTCGGGCGCTACGTCGAACGCGCGGAAGCGACGCTGCGGCTCACGCGCGCCGTGATCAACCGGGTGGCGGAGGCAGACGAAGCGGCCGCGCCGGTCATCGCCGGCATCGGCGCGCTGCTCGAAAGCTGGAATGCCCTGCCGAGCGACACCGGCGGCGCACCGGCCGCGTTCGCCGCGCGCGCGGTCCTCACGCGCGGGGATTTGGCTGGGTCGCTACCGCATCTTGCCGGCGCCGCGCGATCGGCAGCCTCCGTCATCCGCGATCGCTTCTCTCCGGACGCCTGGCGCGCGATCAACGATCTCGCCACCATGATCGCCATGCCGCTGACGATCGGTCCGGCAGAAAGCGCGATGATCGAGCGCGTCGAAGGGGCGCTGCGAATCATTTCATCGTTCTCCGGCCTGGCGCAGGAAAACATGACGCAGCTCGCGGGCTGGCGTTTTCTCGATCTCGGCCGCCGCATCGAGCGCGCCATCCTGACCGGCCGGCTGGTCCGCTGCTTCGCGCCAGCCGGCGCGCCCGACGGTGGCCTCGAATTGCTGCTCGAACTGGCCGACAGCCAGATCACCTATCGGCAGCGCTACGTGATGGTCGCCGCCCGCGCGCCGGTGATCGACCTGGTCATGCTCGATCCCAACAATCCGCGCTCCGTGGCATTCCAGCTCGACCGCATCGAGACGCATCTGTCCGCCTTGCCGGGACGCAACGCCGCCGGCCGGTTGTCGCCGGTGCAGCAGATCGCCGCCTCGGTCGCAACGCGCTTGCGCACCGTCGACGCGGCCGCCATCGACGACGCACTCATCATCGACACCGAGCAATCGCTCATGAAACTCTCGGATGCGATCACCGCCTCCTATCTCACCAACAACGAACGCTCCGAATCGGCTTGGGAGGCGCTGGCGTGATCTACGACGTCAGGCAGACGACGACCTGCAGCTACGCCACGCCGGTCGCGCATGCGCGCCATGTCTTGCGCCTGACGCCGATCCCCCGCCCCGGCCAGCGTGTGCATGTCGCCGCCTTGCAGATCGTGCCGGAGCCGCTGTCGCGGCGCGAGGGGCAGGATTTTTTCGGCAACCGCCTGACCTGGGTCGAAATCGCCGAGCCACACAAGAAGATCACGGTCAAATTGGCGGCGCGCGTCACGGTCGACGCCGCGGCCGAGCTGGACGCGCTCGCGACGCCGGCCTGGGAAGCGGTCCGCGACGAGGCGTTTGCGACCGACGACATCGGCCCGCTGTCGCCGGCGCATTTCCTGTTTCCGAGCCGCATGGTCTCGCTCGATCCGGAGATCCGCGACTACACGCGGGAGAGTTTCTCCGCCGGCCGGCCGGTGCTCGACGCCGCCATCGAGCTGATGAACCGCCTCAAATCCGATATCGTCTACGAAATCGGCGCCACCACCGTCACCACCACGCCGCCAATGTCGTTCGCGCTGCGGCGCGGCGTCTGCCAGGACTTCGCCCACATCATGATTTCCGGCCTGCGTGGCATCGGGCTGCCGGCCGTCTATGTCAGCGGCTATCTGCGCACGATGCGCCGGACCGACCCGACCCGATTGCAAGGCGCCGACGCCATGCATGCATGGGTGCTGGTATGGTGCGGATCGGAAGCCGGCTGGATCGGGCTCGATCCGACCAATGCGGTCATTGTCTCCGACCGGCACGTGGTGCTCGCGATCGGCCGCGACTATACCGATGTCGCGCCGATGGACGGCGTCATCGTCGGCTCGGGCGGGCAACGGATCGACGTGGCGGTGAGCGTGATGCCCGCGGGGTGAAATCTGCGTAACTACCGGGAGGACGAGACATGCGTGCCTACCAGCTGCCCAAGGGCGGCGCCGGGATCGACGCGCTCACAGCAGTTGATCGACCAATGCCGAAGCCGCTGTATCGGCAGGTGCTGGTCAAGGTCGCTGCCTGTTCGCTGAACTATCGCGACCTCCTGATTGTGCGCGGCGGCTATCGCGCCGCGGTACGCGACAATGTCATTCCGCTCTCCGACGGCGCCGGCGAGGTGGTCGAAGTCGGCCCTGGTGTTCTGCGAGTCAAAGCGGGCGACCGGGTCGCCGGCTGCTTCTTTCAGCGCTGGCCGGGCGGCGAGCCGGGCCCGCACACGCACACCTCGGCGCTCGGCGGTCCACTCGACGGCATGCTCGCCGAATATGCCGTGCTGGAGGAGGACGGCGTCGTCAAACTCCCCGAGCATCTGTCCCTGGAAGAAGGCGCGACGCTGCCTTGCGCCGGCGTCACCGCGTGGTACGCCATGGTGCATCACGCCAAGCTGATCGCCGGCCAGGCGGTGCTCCTTCTAGGCACCGGCGGCGTCTCGATCTTCGGCCTGCAATTCGCCCACGCGATGGGGATCACGGCCGTCATCACCTCGTCGAGCGACGAGAAGCTTGACCGCGCCAAGGCACTCGGCGCGGCCTGCGGCATCAACTACAAAACCAACCCGGAATGGGACAAGGCGGTTCGCGAGTTCACCGGCGGGCGCGGCGTCGACCACGTGCTCGAGGTCGGCGGGGCAAGCACGTTGACCCGCTCGTTCAGCGCAATCCGCGCAAGCGGCAAAATCAGTATCATCGGTGGCGTCAGCGGCGCTGCGACCGAATTCAATCCCGGCCTGATTTTCATCAAGCGCGCCAACGTCCAGGGCATTTCCGTCGGCTCGATGCAGATGTTCGAGGAAATGAACGCCGCCATCGCGGCGAACAAGATCAAGCCGGCGATCGATCGCGTGTTTGGCTTCGATGAGGTGCAGGCCGCCTTCCGGCACATGGCGGCAGGCGCGCATTTCGGCAAAATCGTCGTCCGGGTGGCGTGAGCGAAAGCCGCGCCGCACAACGCTCACCGCCGTCCGGCATGCAGGTTCAGTTGCAGGCAATTATTGCCCGACGACGCGCGTCGGCGGGAATGCGACCTCGACCAGCGTGCCGGCGTTCGGCGCGCTCTTGATGCTGAAATGCGCGCGGTTGGCCTCCGCCAGCGCCTTGGTCAGCGGCAGGCCGAGGCCGGTCCCGCCCGAGCCCCAGCTTCCGGCAGTCGCCGTCTGCCGGAACGGTTCGAGCGCCGCCTCGACATCCGTCTCGCTCATGCCGACGCCGGTATCGCGCACGCGCAACACCGCTTCGCCGCTGTCGGCAAAGGCCGTCGACACGATCACTTGGCCGCCCGGGCCTGTGAACTTGATCGAGTTCGAGAGCAGATTGAGCACGATCTGGCGCAGCGACCGCTCATCGGCGACGACCTGCGGCATCCCGGGCGTGAGCGAGGTGCGGATGATAATGCGCGCGCGGCTTGCTTGCGGCTGCATGATGCCGACGCATTGCTGCGTCAGCTCGTTGAGGCTGACATTGGCGAACGTGAGGTCGAGCTGGCCGGTCTCGATCTTGGAAAGATCGAGCAGGTCGTTCAACAGCGAGACAAGGTGCATGCCGGCGCCGTGGATATCCTTGAGATATTCGCGGTAGCGCTCGTTGCCGATCGGACCGAAGCGCTCCGCCATCATCACCTCGGCGAAGCCGGTAATGGCGTTGAGCGGCGTGCGAATTTCGTGGCTGACTTTGGCAAGGAAGTCCGCCTTCGCCACCGCCGCTTTTTGCGCTTCCCGCGTGGCACTCCGCAATTCCTCCTCGGCCTCTTTGAATGATTCGAGCCGCGCCGTGAGTTCGCGGATTTCATCCTGCGCGGTGCCGAGCGAGAGCGCACCGGCCCGCCGGCGTTCCTCGGCCTCGCCGTCGGTCAGGATGAGCGCAAGCGCCGACCCCCCGTTCCAGGGAACGGTGAACAGGCGTCCCTCAACCGGGCGGCGGTCGCCGCCGCCGGTCATGATCGACAGCGTTTGCGCGGCGGTGCTCTCGGCAAGTGCGCCGGTGCCGGGCTCGGCGAAAAGTGCGCTCAAGCCGCCGGCCGCGGCGAGCGCATCGAGGCTCTGGTAGCCGCTTAATTCGAGGAAATGCCGATTGGCGTAGAGCGGCGCATCGTGCCGGTAGATCAGCACGCCGACCGGAACGCGGTCGAGCAGCACCGGCTCGATGGCGGCCACGGCCTGCCGCCTGGCGGCGTCCTCATGTTGTGCTCCGTCGGCTGCTGGCGCTGGCGCCGCAGGCGCTGCGGCAAGGTCCGCCGCCTCTCCCTCGGCCGTCACACCAGTGCTGCTGTCGGCGAGCGCAGCCTCGTTGCCTCCACGCAAGCGTGCCGTCAGTTCTTGCGCCAATTCGCGGAAGGCGCTGCGCTCCACCGGGCTGAGGCTCGGCACCTTCGTTTCCGGCGGCGTCCCCGGGCGAAACGGCACTACATTGGCGGCGGTCGGCGTGATGGTTGCGGCGCGAGAGGCCACTTCGCTCGCGGCTGCGGCAGCGGCCTCTGCGCCGGCGATCGTCGCGCTGGGCGTCGTCGCGGCGGAGGGGGCGCCCTCCGCGGACGGCGCCTCGGGCTGAGTCATGAATCCGATCGGGCGCTCCCGACGCGCGCGCACCAACTGGTTAATGCGGGCGATGTCGCGACAGACCCCGAAACCACGGTAGCCGCGAAAGTTACGATCGCGATCGAACACCGGAAGGCCCGACAGCTCCACCGGCAGCCGTTCACCGCCCTCGTCCACCGGCCAGGAGATAACGATGCCGCTCCATGTTTCATGCGTCGCGACTGCGCGCGCCACCTGATTTTCCGGATCGAGCTTCAGTTCGGCGGCAATCTCGCTCCACAATCGACCGAACGCCGCCGTGGTTCGCGGCCCGATCAGTTCCATGAACTCGTCGGAGCCGACAACGAAGCGGCCCTCGGCATCCATCTGCCAAACGAAGCGGAGCGGGTGGCGCCGTTCCGCAGCGGATTCGCCCAGCGCAGCGCTTGCGGAGATTGGCGGCGCGGCGGCTTGCGGTGGCGGTTCTGCGGCCGGCGAAGGCGCCGGTGTTTCCAGCTCGGCTTCGGGTTCAGCCGTCACAGGCGCTGCCTCGGTCTTTGCTGGAGCGCTCTCGATAACGGGAGCTTCTTCACGCGGCGGCGCACCAAACTTGACCACCAGCACGGCCGATGCATCGCGGCCAAGACGCTCGACGGTGACCGGACCATAGCGCGTCGCGCCAGTGGCACGGCCGGCTTCCAATGCTTCGGGGGCGAGCGCGGCGAGGCCGAGGGCCGACAGCGTGGGTGTGCCGGCAAGGCGCTTCTCCGCCGCCTCGGTCGCCCAGACGGAAGTGCCGTCGGCGGCAAAGACCGCGAGCGTCCGCTCAGGATCGGGGAACAGGCGGCTGACCCGCTCGCGAAGCGTCAGCGCCGGTCCCGCCGGCTCGGTTGCGACAATGAGAACCGCCGCCCTGCCATCGGGCAAAACGATGCGCGAGCAGACGCAAGTCAGCGCACGGCCGAAGCTCGCCCCGAAACCGCGCAGGCGTTCAAGCCGCGCTTGCCCGCTCGACGGCAGTGTTGGAGCAAGCCGTCTGATCGCCGCGGCGGCCGGGTGCTTGGCGTCGAAGCGCCGGGTGGCGCACTCGCTGATATTCGCCGCGCCGAAGATGGCGGCGCCGACCGCATTCGCCCACAGAATCCGCGATCCGTCCGTGCGCCACAGCCAGGCCGGTGATGCGCTGGTCGCGTGGTCGACGAGCTGCGCCGCTAGTCGCGGGTCGCGCGACAGGTCGAACTCTGACTCCACAGTCGGCATGCGACAAAACTCATTGCCTAAGAAATTCTTAATAGTGCGGGCCGCCGGTGCCGTCCATGCCGCGGCCTCGACTTCCGCCGAGCAAGGAGGGATAACCTTAATCGCGCCGTGAACTTGACGCGGCGCGAAAAATGGGACTGCACGCCGACGTTGATTTCAGGCTAGGATGTTGGGTCAGGCAGACAGGAGCAGGACCATGGCCAAGGAACCCTTCGAACAATTCGCAATCCCCAACGAGGTACGGGCGTTCGCCGAGCAAAGCGTGGCGCAGGCAAGGAAGGCCGTCGACGGCTTCATCCAAGCGGCAAACAAGGCGATGGGGCAGATGCACGGCCACACCCAGGCGGCGCAGAGCGGCGCTACTGAAATCGCACACAAGTCGATGGCTTATGCGGAGCAGAATGTGGCGGCAACGTTCGATTTCACCCAGAAGCTGATGCACGCCAAAGACGCGGCCGAGGTGATGGGTCTGCAATCCGAGTTTCTCGGCCGGCAGATGCAGGCGCTCTCAGCTCAGGTTCAGGAGCTCGGACAAAGTGCTGCCAAATTAGTCATGGAGACTGCCAAACCGAAGCCGTGATGCCGCGAGACCGTCACGGAGTAAAATAGAATATTTTCAATAAGTTAAATATTTATTGTGCATTGCAATATTTCCTATTGCAACGCACCAAAAGTGATGTTATATAGATAGTCGGACGGCCCGAGGCCTAGTGGTGCTGCGTTCGGCTTACGGGGTCATTGAAATGTGAATGCCTCGCGCGACGGGCGGTGAGGCGAGCGAAATTTCCCTGGTGAACAGCCCAAGAGCACACGACAACAAGGACGAGTGTCATGGCGGAAGCCACAACTACTGCCCCAAAAGCAAAGACGACCAAGCCGGCGACGGGCGTGTTCGAAATGCCGAAATTCGAAATGCCGAAATTTGACATCCCGAAGGTCGAGATGCCGGCCGCTTTCCGCGAATTCGCGGAGCGCGGCGTCGCCCAGGCCAAGGATACCTACGAGAAGATGAAGGCCGCCGCCGAAGAGGCGACGGATGTGCTGGAGACCACCTACTCCACCGCCACCAAAGGCGCCTCCGACTACGGTCTCAAGGTGATCGAGGTGGCGCGCGTGAACACCAATGCCGCGTTCGATTTCGCCGGCGAAGTGATGGCGGCGAAGACGCTGTCGGAAGTCGTCGAGCTCACGAGCGCGCACGCCCGCAAGCAATTCGAAGCGCTGACGCAGCAGAGCAAGGAGCTCAATGCGCTCGCGCAGAAGGTTGCGACCGAGACGGCGGAGCCGATCAAGAGCGGCATGAACAAGGCGTTCAGCAAGGTTGCCTAAGCGGCCCTTTCGCATCGCTTTGTCCCTATCGCGAAGGAAAAGCCCGGGTTCTTGGCCCGGGCTTTTGCTTGCCGGTTTTGCCGGGGCTTGCGGCGGTAGTGCCGCGGACTTGCCGCCGGCCTTGCCAAACTGGGACGATCCACATAGCTTTCGCGCGCTTGCCGACCCGCGGGCCCGTGCAGCTGTAGCTCAGTTGGTTAGAGCGCCTGACTGTGGATCAGGAGGTCGGTGGTTCGAGTCCACCCA
>Ga0187884_10002348_pt1 | contig 15995 bp, 17 predicted proteins | sample June2016WEW_20_4_FD_132983 | JGI IMG/M metagenome (GOLD analysis project Ga0187884, IMG submission 132983) | Peatland microbial communities from SPRUCE experiment site at the Marcell Experimental Forest, Minnesota, USA - June2016WEW_20_40 | ecosystem: Environmental > Terrestrial > Soil >...
TAAGCGTGCCCGACTTCAGCCAGACTCTTGAACTGCAATAACCTAATCGTTCCTTCGCCATGGAAAAGCAGAGGTAAAGGGGCTGGCTCGGGCTGCCCCTTTACCATTGCGCGCCACAAAGTTCATGCTTCTCACTCGGTATCGAAATCGAACAAGTCTGTAAGGTCGCCGATCGCCGGCCTGTTCAATGGGACGTACAGGTTGTCGTCCGCGTCACCGTCAACATCCACCTTGGCAAGAAGAACAGAACGAGAACAGGTTTTACGTTTTGCCGATTTTGCAATGTGCGAGTCGTGATGCTGAATGCGGGACCCACCGATGGCCCTGGGTAAAGCCCCTTCGAAACCTCGGAAAACGGGAGCAGAGTTGGTGGAAACCGCCCAGCCCTGCGTAAGTTGTTGATGGATATAGGGGACACCGTGGGTCTACATGGCGTTTTTGAGGGTTTCTTGGGGGTGGTTGTGCAACAAAATGTGCAACACGATAGACCACTCTAGGCAGCCTCCCTTTCTCATTGCTCTTTCGCATTAGCGATCATCACACCACGCCAGCCGAGCTTACCTATGTTCACGGCCAACACTGCTTCGCATTCGTTCAGCGACTGTACGCCAGTGCCGCGTCCCCGGCCGCGCCCCGGACTTTGCCCCCAGAGCCGATTGCAGCCGGGAACGACCCTCGCTCCATGGTTCCGGTGCGGCTGGCTGGTGCGGAGGTCACTGAGGCTTTTTGGGCCAAGCTGGCGGGGCTGGCTAAATCCGCTACAAGGGGTCATTGTGAGCCCGTACACCACCTCATCCACAAGCATGCCTCTTACGGCGGTGCGGCATTCCGGGATTATTGCAGTCTCTGCCACTGCAGCACCTGTTCACGCAAGGTATTCAAACTGTTCGTCATACGATCCGTTTCTTCATTCACCAGCGCATAGCGAACCATCTCGGAGTTTGCCGAATCGACCAGGCGATGGTGATCCTCGCGAAGATCGGGCAGGTGCCGGGCAACAACTTTCTCTCCTCCCAGCGCCTTTGCCAGTTGTTCGAGGGTCTTTTCCACATCGCGCGCGAAGACTAGAAACTCCTCGTTCACAGGCGCGGTTCCAACTGGCACCGCTTCCAATGCCATCGTTGCGCGTACAAAACGATGGGAATTTACGAGCATTTCCGTCAGCAGATTTATTTGATCCGGGCGGGTACCTGGCTCCGCCCGCAACCGATCCGCGGAAGCTTCCATGTTCGACCGTGCCAGCCGTGCCGCCAAACGCACTCGATTCAATTCGGTCTCATTCTGAGGCTTACATCGCAAGTGTGCTTCCACCACGGCATGAAAGTACGCGCGATAGGCGTCCAGCATCTCCGCCGACATCTGGAAAACCCGAGTCCGCTCCCATGTAGGCCAGACGAGATACGCGGCAAGCGCGATAAGTCCCCCCAGGCATGTCATCTCACCGCGCGCCAGGATAACCTCCCTGGGAGACACTCCGGTGACCGCAACCATCACCACGATGAGCGCGCTGACAGCGATGGTGAACACACCGTAATTTGCCGCTCCCGCCCAACGCAACAGAAACACGAATGCCCCGACCAGAACAACGTCCATACCGATGCCCGGCGGAAAGAAGTGAAAAAGCTCAGTCGCCAACAGCAATCCCAGAATCGTGCCGGCGATCCGCAGCAGCCCGCGGCTGAAGGTCGCCGCGAACTCCGGTTTCAGCACCAGGACAATTGTCATTGCCAGCCAATAAGACCGACGGTTGTGTAGCTGGCGAGCCACTATTTCTCCTATAGCCAGGCACAACGCCAGGCGAATCGCATGGCGACACGCAGACGAGCGCAGTGTGAGATTCGCTCGCAATTTCGCCAGGTTCCCTGTAATTCTGCGAGGCCACGGCTGAATTGCATCACGGCTTGTCAACGCCTCGAATCCGGCTGGCGTGGTCTCGCTCACGGTACGCACGACACTGCGCAGTTGCCCGGCAAGTGCGTCCATCTGGAATCGGGCATCCCTCGTCATTGCTGAAAGGAAAGCTTTGGTTGGCTTGGTTTCCTCGTTGCGCAAATTCTCCGCCAATGTCTCCAGTTCCCGCAAACTCTCTTTAGCGCTGTCGGCCGACTCGCCGATCGACAGAGACCGACCGATATTCGCAAGAATGTCAGCTGAAATATCCAAAAATCGCTGCACGACCTCCACTCTGGCCGATACCTGGGTGTCGCGCAGCATTCTCCTTCGCAATCGGCGTAAGGTCAGAAGACTCAGCCGAACGCGCTCTGCCTGATTCAACAGTGACCAATAGCGCGCTGCTTCCAAGCTGTGATCGTTACCGAGCCCAGCCAGTGTTTCTCTCGCCAAAGTGCTGTGATCGCTCGCTGGCGGGCCGGCTCCAGGCCCGGCCGGGACGATCGCCACATGCGAAAGCTCGGAGTACAGTACGGCTAATGCACGCCGTTCCGGCTGATAACGACGTACCGGCCAAAGTGCCAAAGCCAATGCCGTTTGCAATAAACCTCCGCCCAGAGCAAGAAGACCAGAGAGAAGTGCTTTCTCCGGCGTTAGCCGTTGCACGGCATAAATGATCAACGCTACGAGGCTGATGACGCCCAAACTATCCGCTGTTGGACCGATTGACACCGCAAGTGCCGCAGCAAAGGCCCATATAATTATCACGACTGCCGCCAGGACTGCATTTCTTCCCGCCAGGCCACCTGCAACCACCGCGAGAGTACAAAGCAAGCCTGCGGAAAGCATCCGTTTGGCGCGCTGGGCATACGGGCCGGGTCCGTCGGAGTACGAGACCTGCAGTGCTCCAGTGCTCACCGCAAGCCCGCCGAGCGGCACCCCCAGGGCGACGCCAACAGCCAGTGGAAGCGCCACTCCGATCGCGTTTCTGAGTGCGACTCCTGGGTTCATTCGTCCTTTGTCGAATTGAAGGACCTTACGCCAGTACTGCCGCCACGCATTCAGGTGCGCCTCGTCCGCAGTGCCGATCGCCTTGGATTTCAACTCACTCAATAGTTAACCCCTCTCGATCGTCTGAGTGCATTACGGGTAGATTTTGACTTCTCCTCATAATTTTCCTAAGTACAGCAAGCCCGCATATTTACAAGCCGCGCCGCCTCAATGATGCGCCGTTCGTGCTCTTTCTTATCGCCATTGGGCATCTGGCAACCCCTATTTTAGTCATTCGCCGATCCCATGTGCCTGAAACCGAATAGCCTATTGCAGAGCGGCCTTCATCGCCTGAAGCGCGCGTCCCCCATTCAGCATACAAGTCCGTGTTCTTCTTCCACTGACGCTCGCGGCCAGCAATTCTGAACTCGTTCTCCCGAAAGACGTTAAGCTAATCCGCGAGTTCTGCCTGCGACCCCTCTTCGATTTCGTCCATGGCTGTCGCGATGGACTCCAGATGAGAGCCGTCGTGCCCCTTTATTTCTTGCGGTTTGGTCACTAGCTACCAGGGCTTTGGTAGGCGGATTGCAATATCAGGAAGAGTGGACGCAGCCGATAGTTTTACATGCAGATGCTCCAATGATTCCAGTCCGCATTGTGAGGGTTTGCAGGAGCCAGGTTATGAACCAAAACGAGCGCTACTTAGAGACGCGGATGCTGATATCGCGGGGCTGCTGACTTGGTACTGGCATTGAGGCGAATGCTCATTCGTCGATCGCGGGATTTTTATTTTGAATTTTTTGCAATTTAGGCTGCACCGAGCTATGAAGTAGGAATTTCGAACGTGCTGAATGGAGAAAGCTACTCGATGAACACAAAGTCCCGGAGAGCGAAGATCGTCTGCACCATAGGCCCGGCGAGCGATTCCGAGGAAATGATCTGCAACCTTATGCGCTGCGGAATGGATGTTGCGCGGCTGAATTTTTCGCATGGAACTCATGAGCAGCACGCCCTGGTGATCGAGCGCCTGCGTCGAGTTGCCGCCCAACTTGGTCGCACCGTTTGCATTCTTCAGGATCTGCAGGGGCCGAAAATGCGCACGGGCGCATTGCTCGACGGCAAACCTGTGCTGCTTTCAAAGGGCCAGAGGTTCACAATCACCACCCGCGAAGCGCTTGGCATGGCGGAACAGGTTTCAACTACTTTTCGTGAACTTGCGCGCGAAGTACATTCCGGCGATCGCATACTGCTCTCCGACGGCAAGCTATCTCTCAAGGTTTTTGAAGTCAAAGGCGGAGACGTTATCTGCGAGGTGGTGGATGGCGGAATGCTCGGCGAACACCAGGGAATCAATGTTCCGGGAGCTCTGTTTGGTGTTCCTTCGCTGACGGAAAAGGACTACGAGGACTTGCAGTTTGGGCTAGACCATGGGGTTGACGCCATTGCTGTTTCCTTCGTTCGAGGCGCAAACGACATCCGAATCGCGAGGGACGCGATTGCGCGACATGGAACTGAAACTGTCATCTGTGCCAAGCTGGAAAAGCCGCAGGCAATCGAGAATCTGGAGGAGATTCTGCAAGCTGCCGACTGGGTCATGGTCGCCCGCGGGGATCTCGGTGTGGAAATGGCGCCGGAAAGGGTCCCTATCATCCAGAAAAGGGTCATAGCAAAGGCATTAGAGCATCGTAAGCCGGTCATTACCGCGACTCAAATGTTGGAGTCCATGATACAGAATCCTCGACCAACACGCGCCGAGGCCAGCGACGTGGCAAACGCAATCCTGGACGGCACCGACGCGGTGATGCTGTCTGGAGAGACCGCTGCGGGGCGGTATCCTCTGGAAGCCGTGCGCATGATGGCTCGCTTGGTGGTTGAAACCGAGCAGCATCTGCTTGAGATCCCGGTCTCGCCGCACCGTCGTAGGCATGGGCGTCAGTTGTCGATCTCCGAGGCAATATGCGAGTCGACTGCGCATATTGCAGAAGATCTTAGGCTCGGAGCGATAGCTATCTATACCGAGACTGGCTCTACCGCGCGGCTAATCTCCAAATACAGACGCGTGCGGAAGTGTATGCTTTTTCTCATGTCCCAGTGGTTTGTAATCGCCTGAACCTGTTGTGGGGAGTCCGTCCGATGCCCGCCCAGCCTTTCGATACGGTAGAGGCGATGGTAGCGAATTCGGAAACATGTCTTCTGGAAGCTGGTGCGATTTCCAGCAACGACGTGATAGGAATCGTCGCAGGAACCCAGAGCACAACCGGGTCAACCAATTTCATCCGATTGCATCGGGCAGGCAAGCAACTCGGTTGAGTTCAGCCGCCGCCCAGGCTGCGCTCGCTGGTTCACCAGCAAGAGCGCTACCCGAGTCACCGCCCGGGTCGGCGCCACTTTGTGCGCAGAGTGCCGCTGAATTCTAATCTGCCGTGCCCGCAAGTGGGCGCTCGCATTTGGGCAGGCACGGCGACAGAATGCCGGCCAGTAGGAAGGAACATCATCGGCATTGTGAAGTTCAAGCGTGATTACTGCTACATCCTGTCCACGAGAGACAACAGAAGCAGACCGCTCACGAACATAGTCAGCGTCGAAAAGCTCATTGGTTCCTTCTGTACCGTGAATTCAGCTTCTTCATATCCGAACCTCCGACATCTACTTGCCGGTCGATATCGGCGGAAAGTGCTTTGAACATTTTGCTAACGTCCTGGTGTTCGGAAGGCTCCTTTTGTCTGCCTGTGCGACAGAAACTTGAACAGGCTGCCGACCAATATCCATTCGAAGACCAACCCTAAGCTGGCCGATACGCAAAGTACGCCAACGAGAACAGCCAGTGTGGCAATGCCATCCATATATGCCTCCCTCTTTGTCGCGAAACACTCCAAAATCCGCAACTCAATGCCAAAGGTGCTCGGTTGATAAAGTCGCGATGCCGCAGCGCAGTCGATTGACAGTTCTAAGCTGAAGAGAGCTTTGCCAATTGGTCCGCACTTGCCGGGGAAAAGGGCAGCCCTTAACCTCGGGCGAGGTTGAAATTCACCGTTATAATCGTTTCTACTTCGACGGGTTGTCCATTTAAGAAATAAGGTTTGTATCGCCACTGCTTTACTGCGTCCATCGCAGCAGAAGTTAACAGTGGATCTCCTTGAACGACTTGCACATCTTCAATACTTCCGTCTTTGCTGATGACCGCCTGCAAAACAACCGATCCGGAGATATGCGCCTGACGTGCCGACGGAGGATAGCTGGGCATGATTTTGTGCACCAGCAGTCCTCCAACCAGGCCTTCCGATACTCGAACTCGTTGCGGGCGTGCCGGCGGGGTCGCCGCTCTGGCTGGTCCCCCAAAACTGGCAACCCCGCCGAGTATTCCTCCTAGCTTCCCACCCGCTACTCCTCCGGGAATGCCTCCCACTACTCCGTCCGTCAACACTGGAGACGGAGGAGGAGCATCTTTGTCCTCGATGGGCACTTTTTCTGGCATTTTAGTTGGCGTTAATGTCTTGTACGTTGGTGTAGGTGACGCCTTGTGGTCAATTCTGGCCTCGACCTGTGCAGGTTTCGTCATCTGTGAGGCTGGCTTTGCAGAAGCAGGAGCCGCAAGGGGTGGAGGTGCCACCAATGTTGTCACCAACTTTGGCGTGGGCGTGGGCAAACTCTGTGTGTAGTAGAGCGAGGTCAGACACAAGATGCCGACCAGGAGTAATTGTAGTGCCAAGCCAACCAAGGAGGTTACTTTTCGTCTGTTAACTTCACCCCAGTTCCCGGACTCGAGCAAGAGATTTTCAAACATAAGCGTTTCGTTTCGGTTCATGACGTGGTACTTCCCATTTTTTATATGTGGCCGCTCTCTGCTCACGCCGACGCTACTCCATCTTCGCGACGTTGTGCGTGAACTTGCGCAGCAGAAATTCTTTAACCAGGGCCGCTGCCATGCGTTCACCAGTGCCGATTGCAAACGTCTGGAATGTTGTCCCAGCCCCGCGGTTCGAGGCAGGATAGTAGGCATTTGCAATGGCGGACGAGGCTAGACTGCCACCGAGACTCGAGTAATTTGGTTGCAACTGCCCGTTGTCACCCTTGGCGACGAATGGCGAAGACAGCGCATGGAGAATGCGAGACTTAGTTGTACCTGTGCACTGGCAGAAGTAACGAGGATCCTGGTGAAGAAGTGATGGAAGAATCGCTCCGCCGATCAAGATGTCAGTTGCGCCATCGCCGGCAGCGGCGCCAACCCGTTTGCCATAGCCCTTCGCTCCTTGACCGTAATCAGGCGTGTCTGCGGCCTGTTGAATGCCGGAATACAGAGCGACCCCGGCGATTGTGACGGGATCGATCATGGTTCTGAAGGCCAGCTTGAACTTCAGCTTCGGTGTGAGCGGTTCAGCATTGGGACCGTAAACTGTATAGAAATCGGGGATGATCCCTAGCACCCGCTGTTTTAGCTCTGCGTTTAGTTGCTGGGCGGCGATCTCCTCGGAAGGCAAAACATCGATTGTGGTCTGAATCGCTGCAAAGCGTAAGGTGCTACCCGTTATAATTTTGCGTTCACCTGGCTGAAGTCCGAAACTGGATGAAGCCCAATCCGTGAACCCCTTGGCGCGAATGGTGATCTGGTATTCGCCTCCTGGATACACATCATCGAACTCGTACAATCCAGTATCGCTTGTAATCCGGGTGCGCCGGTCAGCTGCAGTAGGCCCTTCAAGAACAACGGTGGCGCCGGCAATGACATCGTTATTCACATCTAAGACACTTCCTGCGACCTTTGCTAACTGTGGTTGTGGCGCGTCAGGTAGCTGCGGTGCGTCGTTAACCTGCGCGAGCAGACTCGGTGCCAAAGTAACGGCCAGAGCCAGCAATGCAAATCTCCAAATTGGGATTCGGCATGTCTTCGATGTCTGTTTGAGCCAATAACCGCAGTGGGACCTTTGAGCGGTTGCCTTGATGTGAATCTTTGCGATTGTTCCGTGCCTCACTTGAAAACCTCCTCCGAAATTGTCAGCCGCTCGTTTTAGGGACGTAGCGCTATCACGGCTGTATACGGTCCTTCAACTCAACTTGGGTGTCTTCGGACGCTTGCATCTTTGTAGAATGCGACCGGCACGCCAACGTAGTTCCGGAGTCGCGGGTGAAACAATGATAAATTCGGCCAGTTGCCGCGGCAGGCGCATGAGGCGCTCATCTAACAATCCGGCCGCTATGCGCTCGGCGTTGCAATCGGCGCACTTGGCCGAACAACATAATGCGGCAAGCATCAGGCCGAGACAACCGCCAGTAACTAATCCAGCCAACAAAATAAGCCAAGGGTTCAGTTTCCTTCCCTCCGGGCAGTCATCGCGCTCGTCCCGTCGGGCAGCGCGGCCGTACTGAAAAGCTCTGACAGGAACAACAGCATTCGACAACCACCATGCACCTATAGCTGCGATTGCAGGATTCTTATGTCGATGGCAGCTTTTCATAGCAGAACTCCTCTGCTCCAGCGGCATTTCTTCATCCGGTTGCAACTCATATGAACTTCCACCTGGGTGCCTCCGTTTGGTTTCACGGCCACTCTCGGGTAATGCAAACCACGCGCCAAATCTTCAAGATCGTAAGTCCATGAAAATGTGGGCCGGCAGGAGGACCTGAGTGCCCATCTGTGGCTAGCTGCCCGCATTCGGGCACTCGAGGCCACTCCGTGCCAAATGGGAAGGAAAGGCTCGAGTTGCAGGTGAATTTTTGGGGCGTTCTGCTTGCTTACTGCTGATACGTTCTATTTCCCAAGCCGCGCAATCTCGGTTTGTGGATTGGGAGCGGCAGGCAACCGCATTCGAACTAGCATCTCAACCTGGGACCAAACACGCGGATCGCATTCGATAGCAGTGTGGCCCTTAAACAGGAGCCGATCATACCAAGGATAGGTACGACACTCGACGGGCCTTTTGTCGTACTTGAAGCGGAAGTTGCCGAGAATTGCGGTGCGAGATGGATCGGCGGCCGTAATCCTGGAACGGCCATGCACAATACCACTGGTTTGATAGAAGTTCACTGCTTCCGCTACGTTAGCTGGAACAACTGAATCATCCCGCCCGACTTTTGCAACGCTATCGACCTGCACTGTCAGGGCAACCGCGATGCCATCTTGCTCTAATTGACGAGCGAGAGAGACCACCGCCGATGCACCCCAACTATGGCCGAATAAGATTATTCGAGGTTGTGGCCCTCGCCCGTCTGTGACGCTGTTGTTGTCCGAACTATTCAGCCACCCGATGATCGAGTGGTGAGCCTGAGCTATGTGCCGATTTTCGAACATCCGCACCTGTACAGAGCTGCCGTAGCTTTCTTGGAGTCGCTGGGCGAGTTGAACTTCGGAGTGACGCATATCGTCGCTATGAACACAACCGCCCACGAATCCAATGACAAGTACCGGCTTGGTATCGCTCTGGTTTAAGGAATTAAGGTGGGTTTGCGCAATTGCAAGACTCGGAGTAGAAAGCAGCAGAGCGAATCCAATGACTTGCGAAAATACGAAAAGCGCTACTATTTTTGAACAGTAGCTACACAATTGGGTTGCGATCAGTCTGTGCTTATGCTTTGGCTTCGTTCCGGCACGCCGGAGTTTTGCCGCCGCTAAGATGATAAATTTGTGGTAACGCATTGGACTCGGTCCCCTAACTAGAAATCGCCGACATCGGACATGCAAGAGCAATGCAGTTGCCAACGGCATGGAGGTCGCAAAAAACCCGGACTGTATACCCAACGTCGTCATCATGAAGAACTGATTTCTGTTTCAGATTTCCTGCCGTGAATACAGACATGTGACCGACTCTCTCCTTTTGTGCATTTCTCCTTGTTCTGGGGGACGCGGAGATCTTCTGCGTAAGAGATTCTCTGCCACTGCACGGACACAATCGTCAGCATCGTCCAGAGCAGCGACAAGCTCCTGATAAGCCTTCAAGTCACCCTCACGGTGCCACTGCAGATGACACATGAACAGGTACAGCGGATCTCGGCCAACTGCACCGAGGCCGTTGTCGAATCGAATTTGCCCCTCGGCTGGCGACTCGCGCCAGCTCGAATCCTCCGAGGCTGATGACACCGTCGAATTGGCCATACACCCGCACCTCAGCGCGAAATTACACGGGCCGAAAAGGCATTACGAAAGCGGCACTTGTGGTTCCCATCTCGAGAATTGCCCGCGGCCGTTCGTAGGGGTCCGGTCGCTTTGTCACGCCGCCCCCGCCCGCAGAGGTCTTTGCGGGCGAGCAAGGCACTCATCGGGCAGGTACCCAACGTTGCTCATGGTTTCCAGCGAATAGGCAAACTTTGCTCCACAATCGCAGCACACGCGATAGCTCTTGCTTTCAATCGTGAACACACGACTGAGGTTTCTGTGATGGCATCCAAACAAGAATTCGACTGCTATTGCAAAATAGTTCATAAATCACTTCCCACAGCAGCATGCCCAGTCACCTTAATTTGTTGGGCCTGCCGCAAAGTGACGTCTTCACCAACAACAAATGTTTTCAGGTGCTACCACCTAGCCTAAAAGGCGTGGGCGTAGTAGCACGCCCAGGCCATGGGCTGAAATGACGTCACCGATATCAAGCACCATGACCGGGGGCCGTCCGATTGCCGCTGGCCGCAATATTGACGCGGTAGCTGTCTCCGAGGTGGTCAACTGCCTTCGCCGGAGAGCTTCCGGTGCAGAGGGTGAATCGAGCGTTACCCGCCGAAGCTCTGCCCGCTGTGCTCCGTACACGAATTCGGCTTGCATTGCATCCAGCTCACAAGGAACCTCGATTTCGTGGACCTGCTCCTTCATCACACACCTCCTTGGAAGAGGGGGCACGCTCTCTGCACCGCTAAAAGCGCCACCCCCATGACCGCTTCTGGATTTTCTGCCCTTAGAAGGTAAATACCAGGCCGGCTGACGGCACGGCGGAGTGCGTAACTTTGTCTACATGCAGTGTGGTCCCATCAAAGTCCGGCACCTTATACACAAAGCCTCTGTACTGAGCTCGTAGCGCGATGTGCTTCATCAACTTGTAATCAGCACCGCCGCCGTAAACAAAGGTGCCTTTTGCCTGCGAGCTTAGGGCACTATCACGGGGATCGAAAACGAGGACGCCGCCACCGACCAGCGCATACGGCTTCACCCTGAATGAGGTTGGGATTTTTACGACGGCACTCCCAGTGACTGCATAGGTGTTCGTCTTAACGTAGCCGAAGGTTCCGGTCGAATTCTGATACTTCTGGGAAGCTCTGAAGTAATCGAAATCTCCTTCGGCGGCCAGCCAGCGGTTGATGTTGTACCGGTATCCTGCGAGGAAGCCACCAGAATCTGTCGGCTTGCTCGTGATGCCATTATTCGTTGTTTCCTTAGTAAAGACTCCACTCCCCTGGATGGTGACTTCATGCTTTGCGTCTTGTGCCCAACCAGCAAAACAGAAAGTTAAGATGATAGCTATGCTCAATGCGATCTTTTTCATATGAATCAGCTCCTTCGCGTTCACTTACTCTCGCACCGGTGTGAAATGCACTTTCGTCGCCAAATCAAGCTTTCGGTGCTATGTTGTGCAAAACATTAGTTAGTAGCCGCGCGGCCGGCGAGGTGACATGCAGGGTGCCCATCGAGGGGCAAAGAATGTCCGTATGTGGTCAGGCAGGTTCTTTGAGACGGCGGCAGTGGGACGACGGGGTTAGGGTGCCACCTGTACATTTAGCAGCACGACCACGGACCGCGCACCCGCGCGATATGTTCTACACGCAACGGGTACGGCTGTGTTCCACGCGCAAATGTCGTGCGGCGGGTCCAACGCAGTATCGATCCACCGCCTCCACTTCTCGCTACCGTTTCGCACTACCGGAAGTTCGAAATCGAGAGCTTCCCAATAGGCATTCAGGATGACGTACATCAACAGTCCTTCATCTCTCAATTCCGCACTGATGGCGAGGCTGTGCGAGACGGGGGACCAGTCCGGCTCATTGAGTTTGACGCCGTGAAAAGCATATTTCACCTCCTGAAGAGACTGGCTTAGACTCACGCGCCGGCGCTCATGTTCCACGTCCCTCATCACACGGCGCTCCATCAGCAATTCCACGAAACGGAGGACATCCGAATGTTTGGACAGCAGGTTCCAGTCGAACCAACTCGTATCATTATCTTGACAATAGGCGTTATTGTTGCCACGCTGACTACGTCTCACCTCGTCGCCCATCAGAAACATGGGCACACCCGCGGAAAGCATGGTTACGGTGAAAAGATTCTTTACCTGCCGGTTGCGCAGCCCCTCTATTGCGGTGTCGTCCGTAGGACCTTCAAAGCCGCAGTTCCAGCTTCGGTTCTCCTCGCATCCGTCGCGGTTATTTTCGCAGTTGCCCTCGTTGTGCTTTTGGTTGTAGGAGACAACGTCGTTGAGGGTAAAGCCATCGTGGCAGGCAACGAAATTGACGCTCTGCTCGGCTTCACGCTCCTTGGGACCGTAAATGCTTGGGCTGCCGAGCAGACGGTCGGCCATGCGCACCACGGAATCGTTCGAACCGCGAAAAAAGTCTCTGACATCATCGCGAAATCGGTCGTTCCATTCCTTCCAACTGTCTCCCACGAAGCTGCCGACCTGATAAAGTCCTGCCGCGTCCCAGGCTTCGGCAATCATTTTGGTGCCAGCTAGCGCCGGATCTGACTCGATATCCCAAAGCACCGGAGGGTTCGACATAACGGCGCCGGACGAATCGCGCGCCAGAATGGATGCAAGATCAAAGCGAAAGCCATCCACATGCATTTCGCTCACCCAGTAACGGAGGCTGTCCAAAATCATGCGCCGAACGACTGGATGGTTCGCATTGAGTGTGTTTCCTGTGCCGGTGAAGTTCGCGTAGCGTGAGCGGTCTTCACATAGGAGGTAGTAGGTGGGATTGTCCAGGCCACGGAAGCATTGTGTTGGCCCATCGTGTCCATTCTCCGCCGTGTGATTGAAGACGACATCGAGAATGACTTCTATGCCAGCTCGATGCAGCGCCTTCACCATATCGCGGAATTCATCTACCGCGCCCAGCGCGTCCTGACGCGAGCTATATGCATGGTGCGGCGCAAAGAATGAAACCGGTGAGTAGCCCCAGTAGTTTGTCCGGCCGGGCGGCGCGTCCTGAGAATCGAACTGAAACACTGGAAGCAGCTCGACCGCGGTAATGCCCAGTTTTTTGAGGTACGGAATTTTCTTGATCAGTCCGGCGTATGTGCCACGTGTTGATTCCGGTAAACCGCAACTGGAGTGTGCCGTAAAACCGCGCACATGCATTTCGTAAATGATAGTGCGCGACGACGGCCGCTTCAGGGGAAGATCGCCTTCCCAGTCGTACGCCTGCGGATCCGTAACCACGCTTTTCATGGCGGTTGAGGTGTTGTCGCCTTCCCGGCGGGCTGCCTCACGGCTATAGTTTTCCGGCACGGCAATGGCGCGGCCATATGGGTCCAGCAGTAGTTTGTTTCGATCGAATCTCAGCCCCCGATCTGGCTCGAATGGCCCGTAGGCCCGGAATCCGTAGATCTGCCCCGTTTGTACGCCCGGAACGAACACATGCCAATAATGGTAGGTACGGTTCCCCAAGGGATCGATGGGGATGACACGGGAAGGACGAGCGTCGTCCGCACGATCGAAAAGCAGCAGTTCAATGCTGGCAGCGCTTCGGGAGAAGACTGAGAAATTAGCGCCTCCGGAAAGCAGCGTAACTCCAACAGGAAAGCTACGGCCGGTCGCCAGGTCTGTAAGCTGCTTCAGTCGTGTGAAGATCATTAGGTGCACCTTGAGCGCCAGGAGTGTCCTCTGCGAGCGGGAATGTAGGCGCATTATCAACAGTTACGCTCGCCTTGTCCGACATTCTGCAGTTCCTACCCGCGCTGCGGGATGATTCGATGCTTTTGCTTCGGCGCTACGTACCCTTTCGGCTTTTGCCGTGGCGGAAGCTTTGCAGGTTTATAAGGAATCTCCTCGTACGGGGTGCTGCTGAGTATGTGCGCAATGCAGCTCAGGCGGGCACGCTTCTTGTCATCTGACGGAACTATGTACCAAGGCGCGGCTTTTGTGTCCGTCGCTGCGAGCATTGCATCCCGGGCGCGTGAGTAGTCGTACCAACGACGGTGCGACTCCAAGTCCATAGGACTCAGCTTCCAGCGTTTCGAGGGATCTTCAATACGCTCGAGGAAGCGCTTGTGCTGTTCCTTTTCCGATACTTCGAGCCAATATTTCAGCAGGATGATGCCCTGGCTGACCAGAAAGGCCTCAAAGCTGGGACAGTCCCTAAGAAACTCCCTGTACTCTTCATCAGTACAGAACCCCATCACATGCTCAACTCCGGCGCGGTTATACCAGCTCCGGTCGAAGATTACGATTTCACCTCCGGCTGGCAGCTGTTCAACGTAGCGCTGAGCATGGAGCTGCGTCTTCTGCCTTTCGGTCGGCGACGGAAGAGCAACAACGCGAAAAACGCGCGGGCTGACACGCTCAGTGATGCGCTTGATCATGCCACCTTTACCGGCAGCATCTCGTCCTTCGAAGATGATGACAATACGGGCGTTGGTCGCCTTGACCCACTCCTGGAGCTTGACTAGCTCCACTTGCAGCTTGAAAAGTTCGGACTCGTACTCTTTTTTGCCGATCTTCTGTTCACCGTTGACGCCGAAATGTTGAGGGTTGCTGTCCAGCGTTGGTTTCTTTTCCTTCTTGTTCTTGATTTGTTTCGCCATTTTCTTTTATATCTTTTCTGTCTTTGTGGATCATGCCCGCCTGTCAGAGGCTGGCTCGCCATGGCCGAATAGTCGCTATCCCCAGACAGGAACTCCATCTGCATCGTGTCGGACAAGATGAAGTGTCGTAACATCAGTATGCCGAACCTCGTGAACCGGTTTTGCGAACTCGCGGTACCACTGCAGAGCTCTACAGTAAGCGCTAACAACACATTGAAACGGCACCTTCAGCAAGAAGGCGGAATCCGAAAGCGACATGCGCTGACATCCATAGAGCACCAAAACAGCTCGAGCTAGAATGTCGAGCTGCTGTATGACTTCATATACATCCAGTTCGTGAAGCGTTCGAGCGTCGAGACTCGAAAGGGGTTCGTGGTTCCGGTGCGAGCAGGTACAATCAGCGTATTGCGCCGCCGTTGCATGTATAGATAAACGGACGGCGTTTACTGCAGCGCGGGCAGTGGCCAAATGTCCCCACTCACTTAGCCAATCACGAAATGCGTAACTAGTGCTCTCGGGCGCAAGGGTTCTTGCATCTACAATCGATTGCGCTGCCAATTCCGCCTTTCCTGTGATCATCAGAGCGGTCCAGTAAAGACTTCCTTTTTGCTCAGCAAATCGAGCCGGAACCTCATTCCTGCTCACGATTCGTCTGTTTTGGTTTTTCTGTGTCTCTCCGCAGCGGAACCAATGCATTGCATCACCCCGGTCTTCTCAATTTCCCCGCCTCCCCAACTCGGATCAAGGTCGACGGACCTAGTGGCTAATGCAGTGCGAATGCCAAACAAAAAGAAGGATAAGTTACTGAAAATGCCTACGCTTTCCGGAACTCGGGCGAGTCTGCCCTGCCGGCATGAAGGCACTGCCCCTATCCAGGCAAGTGTCTGACAAGCTGACTCTTTTTCTCTAGAGATTGTTGATCGAATCAATCGTATCTGCTGGGCTATATCAGGAGCTACAGTGCGGTGATTAGGTGACTATGAGTGGTTGACTGGCAACCCTAACGTCTGATGATCATCAGCACAATCGCGGAATTTAGTGGGCGGCATATGAAATCTTAGGCATTATCACTCCCGCCCCGACCTGCTACGCAAAATCAGGCGCTACATCAATGCCTGCTCCGCCAGTGTCAAACTCTTCAACGGAAACACTCTGGTTCTCCTTACTCGTTCCGGCGAACGCCTTTGCTATCTATGATCCAGGCAGATCGCAATCCCTGGTTGCCGTCCCATGTCTCGATTTTCCTTACCGTTTCCTGGCCCGTCGCGGAAGACCGGAACTTGTCAACGATTTTGAGACACCCGGCGGCGTTAATTAGTGAGCATTTTCCTGACTCGCCGTCGTCAAAACAGGCGGATTTATCCAGGCTGCCGTCGGCGGCTGCTGGGGTTTGGGA
>Ga0187884_10002354_pt1 | contig 15970 bp, 17 predicted proteins | sample June2016WEW_20_4_FD_132983 | JGI IMG/M metagenome (GOLD analysis project Ga0187884, IMG submission 132983) | Peatland microbial communities from SPRUCE experiment site at the Marcell Experimental Forest, Minnesota, USA - June2016WEW_20_40 | ecosystem: Environmental > Terrestrial > Soil >...
CTCGCCAGACCAGTCAAACACAATCCGAAATGGTCCTAAAGGCGTCGGCAGCTCCAGCACTCGGATTCGATCAATCATCTGTAGTCCGTTGCGCTGGGCGGGAGCCGTGGTGACAACCGTTTCAAAGCCTGCCAACGTAATAGAAAACCCATCGACGTCCGGCTGATCATCCGACAGAAACTGGCGCCAACCAACAACCGGATCGCGTCCGTCAGCAAGTCGGAGAGTGTCACCTAACGCGATTGCAAGGTAAAAGTGGATAGGCTTGCCGGGCCAATGAGAGAATGCGTAACGAATGTAGGCCACATCGGGCTTCATTCCAGAGGCGATCATGTAATTGCAGTGCGTCTTGCAGAGCCAGCGTCCGAAGTGGACGCCGATCACTCTTCGTTCTATTGGCGGCTGGAGGATGCGGGATCCCGGCAACCGCATCGGATCATGGCTGGCCTTGAGATGCCGGTACAGGCGAAGTGCGGCAGCGTCCGCGGTGCGCCCAAGTTCGTTGTTGTGCGCCTCACAGAGAATGTTTGCGGTCAATTTCCGAATCGAAGTCTCGATGCCGACGGCTCCAAAGATTCCACCTTCGACGAGGATGCGCGTTCCGAACAGGGATTTCGTGGCGAGATGCTCGCGGGCGCCGCCGCCGCTCCTCCTGCCGCCATGGTTCACCCGTTCACTCCCGCAGCGAATTGTAATGAATGGAAATCCACGGGGGATTATAGCGTCTGGCAGGACGGTGGCAGGACGTCAGGCCTCCGTGGCGGGTTTCGGCAGGCATCGCGCAGTCCAGACTTGACGTGTTTGCTACAACTTAGACCAAACTAGACCGGACTGAACTGGCGCTATACGGGTTCGATTCCCGTTAGCGCTACCATGTTTTCATAGAGTTACGGACTCCGACAGACCACGACAGACCACCTAAGGTCGCGGGAACCCGGGCCGGGGCTGCGCGGGGCGGCTTCAGGCCGCCCGAGAGACTTTGCGTCAACGCAGGCCCAGGCGGCGACCGCGTGGCGGAACTCGCCGCACTTAAACCCGATGTTTCAATCCACGCCGCCCGCGGGGGCGGCGACAGAGAAAAGTAATAGAGATATTCTGAAGTAATGTTTCAATCCACGCCGCCCGCGGGGGCGGCGACAAAGTCCACGTTGCCCTGCGCGCCGTTGGTCAAGTTTCAATCCACGCCGCCCGCGGGGGCGGCGACCAAAGGTCCGTGCCCGGCGTGGTGCTATAGAGCTGTTTCAATCCACGCCGCCCGCGGGGGCGGCGACCGCCGGCGAGATCCGCCCGGCCGCGGTCGAGCTGTTTCAATCCACGCCGCCCGCGGGGGCGGCGACTCAAAAGAGTGCGTCAACGTGAAGCTCTGCGACGTTTCAATCCACGCCGCCCGCGGGGGCGGCGACGACCTGCAAGTACGCGATGTTCGCTATCGGAGAATCGTTTCAATCCACGCCGCCCGCGGGGGCGGCGACTTGGACTTTGAATTAAGATGTTGCGCTCGGAAGGTTTCAATCCACGCCGCCCGCGGGGGCGGCGACCAAGGAAACGCCGGAATTCAGGCGGGCTTCGTACTGTTTCAATCCACGCCGCCCGCGGGGGCGGCGACCGCTTGGGTATGGCAATCGGGGCATAAAGGAACGCAGGTTTCAATCCACGCCGCCCGCGGGGGCGGCGACGCCGCGCCTTGGCATGCTGAAGCCCGAACAGGTGTTTCAATCCACGCCGCCCGCGGGGGCGGCGACGCGATATCCTGACCTTCGACAACTGCTACCAGGTGTTTCAATCCACGCCGCCCGCGGGGGCGGCGACCGCCAGGCATCGCCTGACAAGCTCGGAACTGTTTGTTTCAATCCACGCCGCCCGCGGGGGCGGCGACCGCGACGGCTGCTGGATGCGATTTGCGCGCAAGTGTTTCAATCCACGCCGCCCGCGGGGGCGGCGACGGTTGCGCTTCCCCTCGTGGTTCCTTCGACGAAGTTTCAATCCACGCCGCCCGCGGGGGCGGCGACAGCACTCCACGAAAAAGTGCTTGGGATGCAGAAGGTTTCAATCCACGCCGCCCGCGGGGGCGGCGACAATCGTCCGTGCTCCACAGCGAGCAGTCGAGCGTGTTTCAATCCACGCCGCCCGCGGGGGCGGCGACAGCTGCGCACCTGGAAGCCGGGAGCGCGGAAGATGTTTCAATCCACGCCGCCCGCGGGGGCGGCGACTAACTTACCATCGGCTAATGCCCCGACTCCGACGTTTCATCCACGCCGCCCGCGGGGGCGGCGACCTTCGATCAATCCGGTGCTTGCGGCCGGCGTATAGTTTCAATCCACGCCGCCCGCGGGGGCGGCGACCGCCAGGCATCGCCTGACAAGCTCGGAACTGTTTGTTTCAATCCACGCCGCCCGCGGGGGCGGCGACACCAACACCGTGTTTTCAAGTCTCATGTAGGAGTGTTTCAATCCACGCCGCCCGCGGGGGCGGCGACAAAATAACGAAGCGGTAAGCTATCGTACATGACGTTTCAATCCACGCCGCCCGCGGGGGCGGCGACGGTATAGTTGATCCAGGCCACGTCGCCGAACACGTTTCAATCCACGCCGCCCGCGGGGGCGGCGACGCCCCGTACTTAAACCACCAGCGCGCCGTACAGGTGTTTCAATCCACGCCGCCCGCGGGGGCGGCGACCCCGTGATTCCGTCGTTGGCGCCGCACCAGGCGTAGTTTCAATCCACGCCGCCCGCGGGGGCGGCGACTTCAGCTTGGCCGCCAGGATGTGGAGGTTCGTCTGTTTCAATCCACGCCGCCCGCGGGGGCGGCGACACGACGAGCTGACTCAGTACGTCAACCAGTCGGTGTTTCAATCCACGCCGCCCGCGGGGGCGGCGACGGCGATCCAGTAACAGGTGCGCGCCATGTAATCGCTTCAATCCACGCCGCCCGCGGGGGCGGCGACTTTTCACATTGTGGCAGCCGTCCTGCGGGCCATGTTTCAATCCACGCCGCCCGCGGGGGCGGCGACGTGTAGGCACGGGCGTTGGGATTCCAGCATTCTTGTTTCAATCCACGCCGCCCGCGGGGGCGGCGACGAAGGGCGACTATTCGCTGCAGCTCCAGAAGATGTTTCAATCCACGCCGCCCGCGGGGGCGGCGACGCACGATCAGCAGGCTCCAGATGCCGTTACCGAGGTTTCAATCCACGCCGCCCGCGGGGGCGGCGACTCCCCGCTGGAAGCACCGCATCGACGGGGAAAAGTTTCAATCCACGCCGCCCGCGGGGGCGGCGACGCCATCTCGATCCACGACCCGATCACCCAGCAGGTTTCAATCCACGCCGCCCGCGGGGGCGGCGACAGTACCTTGTCCGCCTTCAGCATCCGCTCGGTCGGTTTCAATCCACGCCGCCCGCGGGGGCGGCGACATTCTCGAATGGTACGGCTGGTGGAGGCCGCTGAAGTTTCAATCCACGCCGCCCGCGGGGGCGGCGACGCAGGCTGGGGGCCGTTCCGCCGTTCACATACATGTTTCAATCCACGCCGCCCGCGGGGGCGGCGACAAGCCCGCCTCCCCATACCTTCCGATAACGAATAGTTTCAATCCACGCCGCCCGCGGGGGCGGCGACTTCGCCCCAGTCCCAGCTCTGAGTCATCAAAAAGTTTCAATCCACGCCGCCCGCGGGGGCGGCGACGCCGAGCCTTCCTCCGTCAACGCGGCGATGGAGAGTTTCAATCCACGCCGCCCGCGGGGGCGGCGACCAAAGGTCCGTGCCCGGCGTGGTGCTATAGAGCTGTTTCAATCCACGCCGCCCGCGGGGGCGGCGACTCCGGCGCGACGGCCGCCACGGATCTCTGGGAATTGTTTCAATCCACGCCGCCCGCGGGGGCGGCGACGAGGTTCCTGTCGTGAGCAGCGCCGATCAATGGGTTTCAATCCACGCCGCCCGCGGGGGCGGCGACGCGGTTCTCGTAGCGCCGCTGGCTGCCCATCAGCTGTTTCAATCCACGCCGCCCGCGGGGGCGGCGACGGTAGTCGGCTGCGTAGTAATCGTCATCCTCGATGTTTCAATCCACGCCGCCCGCGGGGGCGGCGACGTCTGAGCGACGAGTAGCAGAGAACAGCAGAAGAAGTTTCAATCCACGCCGCCCGCGGGGGCGGCGACTTGCTCCTACGCGGCCTCCGGAGGGACGTACCTGTTTCAATCCACGCCGCCCGCGGGGGCGGCGACATGTGGCGGCGACTTCGACCGATCCGGGGACGAAGTTTCAATCCACGCCGCCCGCGGGGGCGGCGACGGTTCTCGTGGACCGTGGTGTTCGCGTTTCTGGTGTTTCAATCCACGCCGCCCGCGGGGGCGGCGACGTACATGAACCGGATGCTGGGAAAGTTCGGGCTGTTTCAATCCACGCCGCCCGCGGGGGCGGCGACCGATCAGGTGCGGCGCATGGCCGGGAGTCAGGGTGTTTCAATCCACGCCGCCCGCGGGGGCGGCGACATAATCGCGCGCATGCGCTCGATCTCTTCGTGCGTGTTTCAATCCACGCCGCCCGCGGGGGCGGCGACTTTATGAGCTCCTGCTGCTTCGGGCTGTTGGCGATGTTTCAATCCACGCCGCCCGCGGGGGCGGCGACGAGCAGCAAGCCGACGATCCCGGCGGCGCAGGTGTTTCAATCCACGCCGCCCGCGGGGGCGGCGACAGCCGAACGTATCAAGGCGCTACAGGCTCAACAGGTTTCAATCCACGCCGCCCGCGGGGGCGGCGACATTTTTGGAGTACCTTCCGAACTACACGGACAGAGTTTCAATCCACGCCGCCCGCGGGGGCGGCGACGATGCGGGAGTAAACGCTTGGGAGAAAATCTGTTGTTTCAATCCACGCCGCCCGCGGGGGCGGCGACCGGGGGCGGCGTGGCTTTCGGAGATCGACGGGCTGTTTCAATCCACGCCGCCCGCGGGGGCGGCGACACGAGGTTCTGCGTGATGAGCGGGAAGGTGGAAGCGTTTCAATCCACGCCGCCCGCGGGGGCGGCGACATCATGCCGAGCCTGGACGTCGGGGGAATCCAATGTTTCAATCCACGCCGCCCGCGGGGGCGGCGACGTGAAGCTGGGGACTTACGACGCGAGCGGAAACCTGTTTCAATCCACGCCGCCCGCGGGGGCGGCGACATCGTGGTGGTGTTGTCCCACAACGTAAAAGGCGTTTCAATCCACGCCGCCCGCGGGGGCGGCGACCGGAACGGACCCATCGACCGGGGCTCCCACGGTGTTTCAATCCACGCCGCCCGCGGGGGCGGCGACGCCTCGAAATCCGGAGCCAGATCAGTCTGGGGAATGTTTCAATCCACGCCGCCCGCGGGGGCGGCGACGTCAATATCGCCATCAACAAGATCGCGGAAATCTGGTTTCAATCCACGCCGCCCGCGGGGGCGGCGACCTGCCGGACCCCAACCGCCCGTTTCCCCGCCAGTTGTTTCAATCCACGCCGCCCGCGGGGGCGGCGACATACCTCGAAGATCAATGCTGCTTGCAGTTCAGGTTTCAATCCACGCCGCCCGCGGGGGCGGCGACTTACCTGGAGCGACAGCGGGGACACCGGCGGCCTGTTTCAATCCACGCCGCCCGCGGGGGCGGCGACCAAACAGCCTGGGGGTTGCCAGCAACTTCTTTCTGTTTCAATCCACGCCGCCCGCGGGGGCGGCGACTCAACCTAGTCTCGAATCGAATCGCTTGACTTTTGTTTCAATCCACGCCGCCCGCGGGGGCGGCGACAGCCCGCCTCTAACTCCCTGAGCCGCAGGCCTTTGAGCAGCTGATCCCGCGAAGGCGAGTCTGCAGCCACGGTGACTGGACGTTACGGGCCGCACCTCGCCCCACAAACGCCCCTTATCCAACTACATCCCTTCTCCCGCGTAGGTTCCAGTGATTTCTTGGCAGCTTGCGGTTCGCGCAGGTCATGCAATCAGTGGTCCTTGCGGATTGTAAGAAGGCTTCGCTCCCACGTGCTCGACCCGATGTTGCCAGTTGTCGCCCAAAAAGTAGAAGCGCAAACTGTCCTCTGCCTGCTCGATCTCGCCAACCAGACGCGCCCGCAGCCGGGTCCATTGCGCGGCATCCACCAGACACTCGAACACGGAATTCTGCACTCGCTGGCCAAAATCCTCGCACAGCTTCGCCACGTGCCGCAAACGCCGTACTCCTTGCTCGGACTCCGTGCTCACGTCATAAGCCACTACGACAAGCATCATGGAATCATCACCTCCACAGGAAGCAGGGGTAGCCGTCCAGATCGCCGCGCAGGTAGCGCGCCAAGAGCAGCGCCTGGACATGCGGCACCAGCCCGAATGCTACGCGCTCTTTCAGGAACGGGTGCAGAATCTCCTCCTGTTTCCTCTTCTGATAGGCCACCAGCACCTCCTTTCGCGTGTCGTCGTCCATCATGATGGCCCCCGTTTCGGTCCGCCGGAAACCCTGAGCGCGTATCTGGCGCCGGTTCACCAGCGAAATGGCCAGGCGGTCGGCCAGTATCGGGCGCAGTTCCTCCACCAGATCCAGCGCGAGGCTCGGGCGCCCGGGGCGGTCGCGATGCAGATACCCCACCGCTGGATCGAGTCCCACGCCCTCCAAGGCCGCGGCCACATCGTGCGTCACCATGGTGTAGAGGAACGAAAGCAGTGCGTTCAAGTTGTCGAGCGGAGGCCGCCGGCTGCGGCCTCGAAAGAAGAACGCTTCTTTGGATTCGGTGATCAGATGGTCGAACACGTCGAAGTAGACCCGCGCCGCGTCGCCCTCGTGCCCGCGAACCACATCGAGCGCGAGCGGCTTCGCCAACCCGTCGAGAAGGTGCGCGAGCCGTAGCGCAGCCGCCTCGATAGAGGACTTGCCGTCGCACTCCGGCTTATCCCGCAGGGAGCGGAGCAGAACGGTGCGGCAGTTGGCGATCTTGCCGATCACCACGGACCGGGCGATGGCGGCCGACCCTTCAGCATCGTCGGAACGCCGATACTGCTCGCGCCGAAGCAGGACGTTGCCGGAAACCGGGCCTTCCACCCGCGCCAGAAACCGCCCATTCTCGGAGAAAAACGACAGCGAGACTCCATATTCCGCACACAGGCCCATGAGCGGCGGGCTGCATGACACCAGCCCGAAGCAAACCACGCTGCCGAGGGTATGGATGGGCACGCGTAGCCGGGTTTCGTGCTCGACGCGCACCTCCACCGTCTCGCCGTCCCTCGCGAGGTACGAGCCCTGGGTGGTCACATAGAGCGTATTCAGAAGCTGTTTCATGTTATTCGCTGTCTCCGGCCAGCGCGCGGGCCAGGTAGCGCTCCACGGACCGCCCGCCGCCGAGGTTCTTGGGCATGCAGGACGCGAGCAACGAGCACTTCTCGCATTTCGGGGAATACGAAGCGCGGGGCGTGGCGCGCACCTGGTAAAGCTCGTGCATGCGCGCCGCCAGCCGTTCGGTTTCGGCGCGCAGGGCCGTAGAGAACTCCACCTCCTGCCGCCGTCGCGGAGTGCCATAGAACAGCGCGCCCGCCGGGACGGCCGCGCGAAACATCTCTTCGAGACACAAGGCCTGCGCGCACAACTGGACCACGTCGCAGTGGACCGGCTTGGGCCGTCCCCGTTTGTACTCCACCGGGAACGGCTGCCAGAGCCCGCCTTCCCCCGGCAGAGACACACCCGCCGCCGCCGCGAGAAACTCCACTACGTCGGCCTGCCCGCTCAGCCCCAGCCGGAGCGACCGCAACCGAAGCCCGTGGGCGACGCGCAGCCCAAGCCTGCTTTCCGACCTTGCCTCGTGCGCCCGGTCGTGCAACTCACGCCCCTCGGCCGTGAGCCGGTTCTCCGACCACGCCTGTTCGACATGGATCAGCCCCCACTGCCGCTCGCAGAACGCCAGGTGCTGGAGACCTGAGAGCGGCAGGAGATCGTCTTCGGAGTACAGAACCTCAGACAAGGGCAAACCCGCTTTCGCGAATTCGTTGTTGCCTGAGAATACCCTCCATGACGCCCAGGAAATCCGGGTCGTATTCGTAGTCCCAGGCATACAGTTCCAACCCGAGGCCAATCTGGTTCAGTGCCAGATCGCGAATCTTGCTTGACCACAACTGCACGCTGTGCCTGAGCAAGTGACGCCTCTCGATAGGTTCGCCCTGCCGTATGGCTTCTACCAAACTGGGATCGACGACAACTAGCCGCGTGTCCGCTGTGATGAGGCGCGTGAGTTCGGCCACGCGAGGATAAGAGCCCTGGATTTCCTGCCTCCATAGGTCCGCGATTTTGTCCTCCCCGGAATCGCGCTTGAACTCTTGTTCGAGAGCGTATGTCATCAGTCTGGTCGAGTCTTGGTCCCACATCCGCTTTCGAAACAGATCCTCCACAACATCGCGCGTATGCTTGAAATCGGGGTGTACCGTCAGCAGGGGATCGTTGACGACAAAATCCCAAACGGTGCCCGCCTCGCGTTCCCCATGCCGGTTCACCCGTCCGCCGATCTGCACGAGGCTCGCTGCGCGCGACCGTTCACGGAACGCGGTGCCAAACGAGAAATCCACACCCGCCTCGACGCAACTCGTCGCCACCAGCGTCCAGTCGATAAAGTTGGAGCATTTCAGCCGTGCCCGGACCCTCTGCATCACCCTCTCTCGGTCATCCGGCGTTAGTGCGGTTGAAAGGTGCTGCACGTGATGCCCCTGCCTCCGGATGGCATCAGCCACCACCGCCGCCGATTGCACCGTATTCAGAACCACGAGACGGGGACCGCTAGTGGTCTTCTGTATCCAGTCGCACAGGCTTGAGAGGCTGAGAGGCTCCGGACGGCTCTCGTAATGGACGCGGCGCTTCTCCGAAAGCGAACCGGCCACCCGCAGATCCGCCGGGATCATCGCCGGAATACTCTCGGTCTTGCCCGCACCCATGATGCGTTCATTCGTCCAAAACTCTGTCAGCGACCCGGAACCCAGCACAATCCGGCACCTCCAGTCCTGCGCCAGGCTCTTCAACTGATTCCACATGAAGGGCCAGAGATGGATCGGCATTGCCGCGTGGGCTTCGTCTACGAAGACAGCCGAGCCCGGTAGCTGATGCAGCTTCCGAAGGCGGGCGGTTTGGTTTGCCGCCAGCGTTTCAAAGAACTGAACAGCGGTTGTGACGATGATCGGGCTGTCCCAAAGCGTCGTCAGGTAGCGGAAATCCGGCTCACGGAATTCAGCTTGGTGATGGTGCGCGGCGACCACCTTTTCGGCATCCTCACCTGGAAAAACCAAAGCTCGGCGGTACACGTCGACGGACTGCCGGATGATGTTCGTGTATGGCAGCACCACAAAGATGTGCCGCAGTCCGAGCGCCTTCGCCGCTCTCAGCAGATATGCCATTACCGCCGTCGTCTTCCCGCTGCCAACAGGGCCGTTGCAAGCCTGAATGAGAGGCTCAGGAGAAGCATCTCGGCAGGCTCGGTACAATTCCGACCGCATGGCCGCCCGGACACCTCCCTTCGCGGCAAGTTCTGTGACATATGTGTCCAGAGCGGCGAGCCGCTCCTCCCATCGCGGCTCCGCAGGTTCGAGGTCCGGCTCGTTGCCGTAGAATCGGGCGGTATTTCCGTGATCGGCGTCTACCAGGCAACTCAAAAGCAAACGTCGCTCCAGCCCGCCTAGCTTACGCCGAAATCGCGAAGAGTCGGGCGGCTCGTCCGCAACGAACTGGCGATGTAAGGCCAGCAACTCCGCCAGACTGGCGTCTGTTCCCAATTTGCACTTGTAGTCACGAAGGGCCGCAAGCGAGGGGTCTTGCCGGTTCTGCTCATCTTTGGCCATTTCGGTCGGCAAGTCGCAAAGCCCAATGTGGTGACCATAGACAGCAATAGCCGCCTCGACCTGCCGCACAGATCGAAGATGTGCTACTCCGGCATCGACGTGGTTGGGACTCAGTCTGCCGCGCTCGCTCGTTCGAAGTATCTGCTGGTTATTGGGATCGAGTTTCCCCAGGTCGTGGAACGTCGCGGCCCACCCAACCATGGTCTTGAACGCCGGCTCGGGTATGGTGCAATACCAAAGCGCTGCCTCAACGTTCCTCAGCGCTGCGGTTCGAACCGCCAGAACATGCTCGGAATAGCATTGTGGGCCGAGCCCCCGGCTAGCCCGGCCGCTGTGAGCAAGCAGTTCCATCTGCTAGGGTTGGGCAATCAGGTCAATCATCGGCCTCACCCGCGAGGCCAGGCCCTCCGGTAGCTCTTGGGGCACGGCGTAGTCCTGCCAACTCTTGCTCGGGACTTCCTTATCCTCTTCTTTTGTGCGCTTTGGAGTCAGGGCCTCGATCAAGGCGAAATCCGGACAGGAGCCGAGCGCCGATGTGTGTTCGATATGCCAAGCATGCCGGATGGTCACCATCGGGCGGATGTACGAGGCGGTGTGGGTGTAGACGTATGGGATCAGCCGCTTCATCAACTCGATGTCCGTGTCGTCGCAACCGGACTTCCTAGCGGCGGTGGGGTTAACGAAATACGGCATTGCGTACACCCCATGCAACACAACTCGAAAAGCCAACGGGGCCATGCCACGAGTCTTGTCGGCCTCGACAGGGGCTTTATTGGTTGTTGTCATCCGTTCCACTTCAACTGGGCAGACTGAAACGCCCATGCCGAACTGTGCGACTCCCGTTTGAATGAATCCGGTTGCCTCGGACTGCAGAAACGTGCAGCCAAATAGACGAGCGTCCCAGTAGCGGCGCGTAAACTCTTCTCCCTCCAGACCGAGAATCTCGTCTCGGTTTCGATCTCGGCTTTCGAGGACGGAGAAGCGGTCGGGCGAAAGCGGCGGACCGAAACTAGCAGCCACTCCCTTCCAGACAGGCCCCGCCTTGTCCTCGACCAAGTCGCGAAGCTTCCGCTTCACGGAAACTGCGGAGATCATGCCGCGCTCGTCGGGTCGCAGACGGGGATCGCTCTCTTGATCGGGGTTGCCATTTGGGTTTGAGTTAATCACTTCGATGATGAGCAGACCAGTAGCACGATTCATATCGACAACGCTCCTAGTTTTCACTAACTTTCTTTCGTATTAGCCAAGTATCCGAGTAACAGCTCAGCCTTTCCAGTAGGGCCAACGCGGATGTTCAGATCCTCCTTCTTGAGCAGCGCCGCAAGCCGGCCCAGTTCCTTGCGCGCCCATTTCGCCAAACCTGCATCTTCCCCCTCATACCGTTCAGCCCAAGCAAGATAAACGGTCATACGGCTGCACAAGACCTCGATGGCACGGGTCGGCCGCTGCATCGCCATCGAAATAGCTGCGTTGCCGATGAGTTGCGGCGGAATCTTACCCTCCCGCACGTCCTTGCAGTAAAGCCTATGGAGCAAATCGGCCATTTGGAGAAACTGGCCGAGCAGGTAATCGCGGCTTTCCATGTAGATCTCCTTAGTGCGGCCTTGCCGGAGCAAGAGAATGCCGTAAACTCCAATTACAATCAGAGCTTCCTTGCGGGCGGATTCCGCGAGGCTGGGCCCATCCGAAAACGAGCCCGCAAGCGCTACCAGCAACGTTTCGGTGGTGGAGAGATAGCGGTCCAGCAACCATCGGGCCTGAGCTGATGCCTCCGTGTCGAGGAATACGGCGCAAATGCGGCTCAAGCTGACGCCCGGAACCGAGTGGCTGGACAGCGCCACCTCCTTGCGAGCCCGACCTCTATGGGACGTCCCAGAACTGCCCCGCAGCCACTGCTGTTTGAAACTCACCATCACCTCCGCAGGACTAGGCTGATAGTGCGAGCGCCACTCCGCGGGTTTGCCTTTCGCGACCGGAAACGGGATAAAGATCGCCGGCACATTTCGAGTTCCCGCCAGCCACTTATCACGTCCCTGGTAAATCGCCTTCGTCGAGTATCGGCCGCTAAAGACCACCTGTTTACGGCCCTTATCAATCTGACTCAAAGCGATCACCCGAACGTGCATATCCCGGCCGGGGCGTTCGAGTCTGCGCAACGCGTCGTGAATGGAGGCCGTGCGCGCTTCGTAAGTCGCCGCAGCCATTGCCAGGTCCGACACCTCTTCCACATCCGGAAACAGGCCTGCGAGCGGAACCTCGGAGTCGGGTTCCTCCTCAAGATAAGCGATCAGCAGGTCCGGGTTCTTCTTGAACCCGTTCGGCACGCCAGTCCACGTTTTCCCCTCGCGCCCAGGTTCGGTCATGTACAGAATCGCGTTGTTCAGAGACCGGACAGAGTCTCTGCCGACTGCGAAGATGTCCGTAGAGGTCCGGCCATACCGCGTCTGGCACGGCGTGTCCTTGTTCATCGACATCAGGTATGTCGGGCCCAGAATCTTCAAATTGGGTTCGGGCATTTTATCGCCCATGGGACTGTCGGGCAGCCCGCTCAAGGCGCAGACAAAGTGCGCTTCGCCGGGCGCGGCGGTCCCCGCCGCCTCTGATCGCACAAGCGCGGCGCTCCACTCGCACGGGACAGTGGGGTCCGCAACGCGGTACTCGAACTGGTCCAAGTCGGCGACATCGAGGATCAGTGTGATGGCCCAGGCTTCCAACCTCTGCTTTTTCTTGTTTGGTTTCCCGCACAGAATCGCCAGAGCCAGATCCTGCGACATGCGCTCCGCTTGCATAGCAGCGACCACCGCCGCACACACGGCACGCAGGAAGGCCTGAGGCTCCGGCCTTGCAGCGTTGAGGCGCTGTAGAACAGCCATCGTTGATTGCAGCTTGGGATTCGCGCCGCGAACTCGCGGCGCGATCTCGTTTTGCGGAAAATTCCGGAGCAGCCGCTCCAACCGTCCGATATCCTTCTTCTGGAATGCAAGCGGGCTACTTGCCGAAGTCGCCACCGCCATCTCTCGAAGCGCTCTTCCGTCGTTCCACGGCACGCTCTCTGGAACGGCGAGCAGCGGACAGGTGAGATTGAACCCCGGAAAAGAGTTTTGGTTATCCCAGACAATGTTACGGAGCCGCGAAACCTCCTCTGCGGAAAGATCTGATATCCGCACGAGTTCTCCTCGTTCGTCCAACTCGGCGATAATCGCCGGTCCCTTCTTGAACGCCTTAATCGAGGAGTGCCACTCCTGGGGCACTATGCCACGCGCCGCAAGGCTGCGGCTCAGAACCAACAGTTCATTCAGCAAACGATAAGACCCCCTGCTTGATCTGAACGTCCTGGCGGAACGTCGGCGCGTACCGTCCATCCGAATCGCGATCGAATACCCGGTACAGCATGCTCGGAACTGTCAGTTCGAGATCCTGGAGAGCCTTGGTACTCTCGCGAAGAGGACCGAAGTAGCTGGGCGCGAATTCCGACCAGCCAAGGCAAGGCGTCCGGTAAAGTCGCCCTTGTTTGAGACGACGCTCGAACCTTTCCTTGAGTGCGTGCAAGTGATTGTTGCCGCCTGGAGCCCGAGACAATTCTATCGCCTCGCCGTAGACTTTGTAGCATACGTCGATCAAAATCGTCGCGAGTAGTTGGTACGAAGATCCCTTGTCAATCTGCTTCGGGTTCCGCAGAGGTCCGCCATAATTCGTTGCGTAGCTCTGGAACTGGATTGGATTACAAATCTCCACGCGCGTGGGCTGGATGTATGCGCTTTTCCACCGCGCGACACACTCAAACATCCCCTTAACGGCCGAATACGTGGGAGCGGGGTAACTGACAAAACTCGCGCCGCTATCTGGCCGTGTGAAGATCGCCGTCGGCCCGGCGATCTCCATCGCAACGCAATATGTCACTGGCAAATCTCCTCCTCATCAATTCGCGCTGGTATTCGAGATTGACCCGGTACAGCAAGAGGCCGCGCTTGTGGCGCTACGCGACCCCCAAACTCGGTCGCTCTGCCCATTCGACCTTCTCCCTGCCACCATTTCCTCCCCGCCGCGAATCGTACCATAGACAAGGTCCTAATGTCTGTTTACGCCTTGCCCAAGAACTCAGTCACGGCCACTCTTGCTATAGAAATAAAGCACTTATCCATAATCCCCGCCTGCCCACGCGCCTCCCCGCGCGAGCTGCTGCCGGGAATGCAGCCAGATATTCTCGCATATCGGTCGCGGGCGGGCGAACCCCAGCCCGGCTGCACCGGAGCCAACGCGGGTCAAATGTGCGCGAAGCGCCGGCCATTTTTCGAATTACGCCGCAGGCGCCAGCCCCGCGGTGGAAGCTAAAAGGGAACGAAGGCCGTCCCACTCGCTCCACGTTCGCCTACGATGCACCGGTGGCGCCAGCCGAACAATGTTGCCACCCGTGGTGCAGGCGCGTCTGCTTAGGAAGTTGCCGCAACCGTCTCTAGCGCGGGCCGCCAGCCTGGGCTCGGAGCGGTTTCGGTGCTGCCGAGCCCTTCACGGCGGCTGGTTTGCCGGACGCCGGGCGGCGCACGCCTTCTTCGGGGCGCCAGCCGGCTTCGCTTTCCTGGGCGCAGTCTCGGTGGCTCCTTACCGTCACCGTCGGCCAGGCGATCGTCGCAGCCAAACTCGCGTCGCTCTTACGCACATCGCCGAGCACACCCAGCGCCACGTCGGCCAGGCTATTGCCGCGGCCAAACTCGCATCGCTCTGAGTCGCCCGCCGTCGCGGCCTGCCGCTCGCGATACAAGCAGCCTCCCACGATTTCGCTGGAACCCTTATGGCGCGCGCTTCCGCGCGGTGGGTTTTGACTTCGGACCGGCGTCTACCTGCCGTTGATTCTCTGGCGATGCGAGTCCTCTCAGGTTCCGAACGCTTCGCTCCAGGATGTCCAGCTCCTGGCGGACTCGATGGGGGTCGAGCGCGGTGGGGCGAGTTCGCTTCACTTTGAACGGCTCTCCGCGCTCAACTCCTTCGAATAGCTCGGACAGGGTGACGCCCAAAGCCTCGGCGACCCGGATCACGGTGGTGAGGCGGAAGTCCTTTCTCCCCGTCTCCAGGTGCCCAAGAAAAGTCCGGTGCATCTTGCAGTAGTCTGCGAACGCTTCCTGGGAGGCAAACCCTCGCCGGATGCGGATTTCACGGATCCTCTGCCCGAGTTGTTTCAGGATATCGTCCACGCATCGAGTGTTTGCGAATGGCTATCGGATCGGCTACCGCTTGTTCGATAGCCAGCCGAGCGATATCATCAACGATTGGCCGTCGCAGGGCCTGAGGGAAGGCGAGATGGAGAAGAGATCTTGACCGCGAAGGCTAGAATCGCCCAGAAAGCCATCGAACTGCTGGCCCAGGAGCCGGATGGGGTGCGCCACTATGTCCTGCTTCGTCGCCTTCAGGCCGCGCTGCCTGATGTCCCCGTCAATACGATCAGAGGCAGCGTGGTGGGCTTGGTGGAATTCAAGCCCGACGACGTCTATCAGCCCGCCAGGGGTCTGTTTCAACATACGAAGTTTCGGGACGGTGCGACCGCGGCCGCCGTCGAAGTAACGGCGACAGCCCCACCGGCCCGGGAAGAGGCATTCTACGCAAGCTTCGCCGACTACCTGGTTGGAGATTTGGAAGAGTGCACCCGGTGCGTGCCGTTGGGAGGCTCCACGTTCCAGGACAAGTGGGGCACGCCGGACGTAATCGGAGTTCGCAAGGCGCGGGAAAGCGACGTCGTCAAATTTCCCACGGAGATCATCACCGCGGAAATCAAGGTGGATAGCAGGAGCCTGATCACGGCCTTCGGGCAGGCGTGCTCCTATCGGCTCTTCTCTCACCGGTGCTATCTGGTCGTCCCGCGGTCGTCGCCCACGGAGGACTTGGCGCGGCTGGAATCGCTGTGCCTGGCCCTTGGGCTGGGGCTCGTGCTCTTTGATAGCGCCGATCCTTCGAGTCCAGACTTCGCGATCCGGGTTCGCGCCATACGGCACGAGCCCGACATGTTCTACGTAAACCGGAACCTGAAGATGATCGAGGACCGGATCTTCGACTGACGTCAGCCCTGCGGCACTGCGCACTTCCGGCCCGCATCATCGTCCATGCGTCTCCGATGCCTGTTCTCAGGGATTAGCAGCCGGCTAGCTCGGAGAGTCCAGCTTGCGAATCCAGGC
>Ga0187884_10002365_pt1 | contig 15928 bp, 13 predicted proteins | sample June2016WEW_20_4_FD_132983 | JGI IMG/M metagenome (GOLD analysis project Ga0187884, IMG submission 132983) | Peatland microbial communities from SPRUCE experiment site at the Marcell Experimental Forest, Minnesota, USA - June2016WEW_20_40 | ecosystem: Environmental > Terrestrial > Soil >...
ACGCAGTGGAAACGTCCTGACGTTGTCCAATTGCTTGAACACCGGAATCGATAGGCCCGGCGACGCAGCTTGACTCAATGGATCCAAGGCCGCCTTTTTCCGGCGGGGTGTACCATCTTTGCGAAAGGTCTTGGGGAAAAACCATATGGACCCGTATCGATCAGGTTCTGCCGGGCGTCTCTCCGGAGAGCCAACCAGCCGTGATATCTGGAGTGTCTTGCTCCGCGCAAAAGCGACCAGCAAATTCGCCATTCTGGGCGGTATGATTGTTCTTCTAGCGGCGGCATTTCTTGCCGGATCGCGCTTCGGGAGTCATCTCGTTCCCGGCGGAGGAGTCGACCCAATTGCGGCAACACGGCCTAACAACCAATTCCAGTTGGCAATCCGGAGTCGCCCGTCCGTCAAGGTCTTCGAAGACTTCCTCAATTTCACAGCTGAGAAGAACTGGCCCGGTGCGTTCCGCCTACTGGGGCCTTCATGGGCTAAATTCAACATCAACCAGCCCAGCGATTTGGAGCGCATCTACAGAAGAACGCTTCGCTACGAGCTCTATTACTACATCCCGGACAGCGTGAACGACGACAAGGAAGTTTACAACGTGGACTTTGCATTCTGGGACGCAGTGCCCGATATTCCGGCCTTTGATGGGGTGGTGAATTCGAACTTGTCGGATGTCCTGGCGCCGGCGAAGGTTGACGCTCTCACTCAAGCTCTGGTGGACGAGCTCCCAAATGATTTCGTTGTGCCGGACTCGGAAAAGAATCAGCTGCCCGCCCTTGCCGGTAAGTTCGTTGGCCGTTTGAAACTAAGCAGTATGGTTCTTCACGAAGACGATATCGTCGAGATGCTGGGCGATGAGTTGGGTCTTCAGCCGATTGTGAAGGGTAATTCGTATTTTCAAACGGCCGAAGCCGGCAAAGAGGAACGCCGGTTTCTAAAGGTGGTTTTGGTCAAACAGAATGGCCAGTGGCTGCTCGACTCTTACGACTCATTCATGGTTGCAAAGAGATAAGGCGTGTGATCGAAGCGTGGACTCATGGCAACGGAGTACTCCAGTGAATCGACAGATTCTCCGCAAAGCTTTTTTACTCGTGGCCGCGCTGGCCGGGATCTCCGCCGCGCCATTGCTCGAAGCCCAGCAAACTGCCGCTTCACCTGGCACGGAAGCGCCCGCAGCGCAGCCAGCGTCGCCGGCCAAGGTCACCCATCCGCCTCAGTACTATGTTTGGAAAAAAGCGCACGACGCGCAACTGTTGGTCGACTTCGGCGGGCTCGAGCACTTCAGGAAGGCTGATGCCATGCTTCCTGCGCCGAAGCCCGGCGAGCAGCGCGTAGTCTTCATGGGCGACTCCATCACCGAGGATTGGAAGCTGGAAAACTCGTTTCCCGGCAAGCCCTACATCAATCGCGGCATCAGCGGTCAAACCTCGCCGCAGATGCTGGTGCGCTTCCGCCAGGATGTGATCGATTTGAAACCGAAGGTCGTGATCATTATGACCGGGACCAATGACATCATGGAGAACACAGGTCCCATGACGGTCGACGAGAGCGCGGAGAGTATTGCCTCCATGGCCGACCTGGCCACGGCCAACAACATTCGAGTGGTGCTGTGCTCGGTGCTGCCGTCGTCCGAATTCGCCTGGTCGCCGGAATGGAAGCCTGCACCCAGAATCGTGGAATTGAATGCATGGATCAAGCAATATGCGACTGAAAAGGGATACGTCTACGTGGACTACTACTCGGCCATGAAGGATGAGCGCGGAGGCCTTCCGCCGGCGCTGAGCGACGACGGCGTTCACCCGCTGCCGGCCGGTTTTGCCATCATGGCGCCGCTGGCCGAGGCGGGAATCGAGAAGGCGCTGGAGCGCGGAAATTAGTCAGCTTTTACGGTGCTGTCCGCGCCAGAGTTTCGCCCTCGAGTGAAGCGATTCCATATGGGCCAGTCAATCGGCCCTTGCGTCGGTCAAATACCGCAACCGCATATGCGGCCCGGCGTCGCGCTCGCTGTTCCCAGCGAGGCAATCCATCGAGGGGACGCGGATACGCCAGCATTGCGCTGATAAACGACGCCTCCTTGATGGATAGTTGATCGGCGTCCTTATTGAAAACCCTTTGCGCAGCCGCGTTCGCGCCAATAAGGCCGGAGCCAAAAAAAGCGCACGCCAGATACGACTGAAGAATCTCAAGTTTCTTGTGGCGGGATTGGATGACGAGAGCCAAAAATCCCTCATAGATTTTCCGCCTCATCGTCGGCGCCCTATATCCCGTTACAGTGCGCGCAAACTGCATATCGATTGTGCTTGCCCCTCCATGTTTGCGGCCTTTGAGCACCTTGATCGTCTCCCGGAGAATTGAAAGAACGTCCACACCGGGATGATGAAAGAATCTTCTGTCTTCGATGGCGATGGTCATCAGCTCCAACGCTGTCAATCGAGCCGCGGGCGACTGCGGCAATCGCCGCACATTTTGATCGATTCGCGACAAGTCGCTTCGTAGCCTGGCGAACCACGTCGAAGGCTTGGCCCAGTCAGGTCGTTCGAGTGCCCGGCGCGCAACAGGGTCGGCCGCAACCTGGCGGCTTCTTCCCGGCTCTTTCGACCCACAGGCATCCGCAACGTTCGTGTTTACCCATTCCTCAACGGCGTCCGCCGTCGCATCGCCGAAGAGGTGGTTAGGGCAGTCGGTGGTTCCTTCGTTACACGGGGCAAATCTGTGTCCCAGCACATTCGCGGCGGGTATTCCATACTGTGCGGCAAGCCAGCGAACGAGTTGCGCGCTCGCCCTGCTCTGAGCATCTGTCAGGCGGTCGCTCGCCGTCCCCACATGCTCTATGCCAATCGATCTGGAATTAATGGCTTTCGCGTGCCAGGCGGAACACTCATCGCGGACAATTTGGTAGATATCGCCATTCCTATCGACAACGTAATGAGCTGATACTTGCGACTTGGGATCAAGGAACCAATTGATTGTCCCCTCGACGGTCGCCGCCGTCGTCGAGTGCAGCACAATCATGTTGATGCTGGCCCCGTTGCGCGAGGAATAATTTGGGCTTTCGATGAAGCTCTTGATGGCTGGTTTCACTTGCCGCGCGTTTTGACCGGAATCGCCTCGTGCATCAATCGTGCTGGCAGCCCCCTTGAATGCCGGATCCCGCGGTTCAATGACCTTCATTTCGTCCACCGTATCTTTGCAGCGAAGTTCACCTTAACCAGCCAACACCGTCGCAGCGGAGCACGAGTGCCACAGTCACGCAAGTCTTTCCGGGAAGCTGTTGCAACCAATATACACTCGGTGTTCTTTCTCCCGCGGCTTCAATGCCCTCAGATGGCTTCGTTGCTGTCCCATTTCAGTTCGACGTTATTGACTCTCCTATAATGACCGGGAAGCAGTACCTCGCCCATGCCCGGAAGGTGGGAGACGTGAACCATGCCAGGCAAGATCAATATCTTCAGTTCGGTCGGACGCAAGGCCTCGAACCTTTTCGGGGATGTGACCATCGTCCAACGGCTTATCAACCTCAAAATTCCGCCCCCTTTGCGCCCGCTCGACGTTGATGGGCTTTGCGGGCCAGCGACAATCTCCGCCATCGAACGGGTTCAGCGGCATGATCTTCTCATGGCCCGGCCCACCGGAAAAGTTGAACCGGACGACCCCGCCTTCAACTTCCTCACGCGCGGCATCGCGGCTGAAGCTCTCGGTGGTCGTCAGATCGCCTGGGGAGCCAGGGTGAGTGCCGCGTTCAAGGTCAAGCTGATTGAGATTGCCGAGAACATCGGCGTTGATCCGAACTACCTGATCTCGGTCATGGCCTTTGAAACAGGCGAGACCTTCAGCCCATCGGTAAAGAACAGCAACGGAGCCACCGGCCTAATTCAATTCCTGCCGGACACAGCCGCAGAACTTGGCACGACCACCGCGGACCTGGCCGCCATGACTGCCGTAGACCAGATGAACTATGTCGAGAAGTATTTCGATCCGTACAGGAACCGGCTTAAGACCATCGAGGATGTCTACATGGCCATCCTTTGGCCGGCCGCAATCGGCAAGGCAAGCTCATGGGTTCTCTTCAGCAAGCCGAGCGCCCGATATGATCGAAATTCCGGCCTCGACACCAACAAAGACGGCGCAGTAACCAAGGAAGAGGCAGCAGCGATGGTCAAGGCTAAGTTGCTTAAAGGCAGAGGCGCGGAATACTTCGGATAAAGTCTATCGTGAGCGTAGCGGGCCCGCAGGTGAAATCCTGAGTCCGCGGCAGCGGACGAGGAACCTCAATGACTAATTTGTTCTCGGGGAAATTGGTGCCGAAGAAGGGACTCGAACCCCCACACTCTTGCGAGTACGTGGACCTGAACCACGCGCGTCTGCCAATTCCGCCACTTCGGCACATGAGACTGCTCAGGCGGGTTTCGCCGAGCGGGCAGCAATTCTGAGTCTCGCAAATGCCGTGGTTGGTGTCAAATTTCGCGCTGATGAAACGGCCTCATCACCCCGGCGTCTTCACGCCCTTCTTCAGCATCGCGACGGCCCTGGCCATGCGATTCTGCCGCGTCTCTTCCTTCTTCGCGTCCTCAATCCACCGCACATACTCCTTGCGGTGCGTGTAACTGAGCTTCTCGAATCCGGCCAGCAGGCCCACCTTCTTTAGCAGCGCCTTGAATGGGGCCGGGATCGGAACGACGCGTTCCTCCTCGTCCTTCCACACCACCACTTCGATCGTGTCGCCCGGTCCCTTGCCGATTTGCTCGCGAATGGCTTTCAACATCGGCAGCATGTGCTGGGGAGCGCCGTACTTCACCAAGGATCCCGAGTACGCAACTCCATTGAAGGTAGCCTTCACGGGCACGCGCCCTTTGGCGCCGAACTCCTTCTCCACGTCATAGGGAAAAAGCACGAACGCACCACCTGTGCCCACGCTCGCTTCCTCGATCTTTGCCTTGTACTTGTATTTCTCCATCGCTTTCGATGCCTCCTGCATGCGCTCTCCATGCCGATTCCGGTGCCGTCAACCTCGCACACGCCCGACGCTCATACAAAGGTTGATTTCTGGTGCAAGCGGGCAATGAAACAAGCATCCCACTCTCCTCTCTGGAAATCGTCCAGCGCGAGGATGGGACGTTTCGATCGTGTTCCGCCCGATGGATCGCCTACAGCGGTTCCACAATTGCTACGCCTGAAGCCGCAACTGCCAAGTGGCTTTTTCATCAAGAAAAAGCCACCCTGCACATCGGTGGTAACGGCACTCGAATTGTGGAACCGCTCTATACCAGCTTCGCGTCCAGCGTAATCTCGGTGTTGTTCGCGAAGAGCTTCGAAATCGGGCAGCCCGCCTTGGCGCCGGCCGCGGCCTTGTCGAATGCCTCCTTCCTCGCGCCCGGAACGCTCGCTGTAGTGGTCAGCGCGATCCTCGTAATCGCAAAGCCGGCGTCGACCTTGGCGAGCGTCACTGCTGCCTGAGTCTCAATCTTCGTCGGCGTCAATCCCGCGCCTCCCAGTTGCGCGCCCAGCGCCATTGAAAAACAGCTTGCGTGCGCCGCCGCAATCATCTCCTCGGGCGTAGTGCCGGAGCTCGCTCCCTCAAATCGCGTGGCGAACGAGTAGTTGGCGTCCTTCAGCACGCCCGTCGCCGTTGAAATCGTGCCCTTGCCTTCCTTCAGTGATCCAGTCCAAACCGCGCTCGCTTTGCTTGCCATAGTCCCTCCTTGGGGGTGCCCCGTCTGGGGTGTTTCGTCCTCTGGTTGTCTGTGGGTTTTTGGGCGCTGAACCTTGGGGAAAACCGTTGCGCCGCTTTCCTGTTGATCTCTCGGGCGCCTGCGGAAAACTGGAAGTACAGGCGGCCACTCCTCCATGCTAATCTGTCCGCCATGTTGCCGGAGCGGCCCCGCGCCCTGAATTTCGATTTTCAAGCCGATCCCGCCGCGGATATCTCACAACGTGGTGCGCTCTGCACAGACCCGTCTGGCTCAGTTGACGAGGCCCTCTCCGTCGGTCATCACTGCCAGATCTGCCCCACACATGCGGCCATCGACTCACCGGCCACCACAGCAAGCTGGTTTGCGCCCATTGCGGCTACTACCTCAGTTGCGCGGACTACTATTGATAGGCCTCGAAGCCAAAGAACTAACCAATCGGGCACCCATCCTGGCTTTGCCCGGCTTAAGTAACTGCTGCCCCGCTCCCTCAGTCCCTATTGGCTACTCCCTGTCTTTTCGCTCGCCTTCCGCGCCGCCTCAAACTCGTCGCCCGGCAGCCACTCGATTGGCTTCGTTTGCTCGCTCGCCAGCCAGCCCAGAACAAACCCGAACCGCGCCAGCTTGGCGTTGCCTCTGAAGTCCCAGTCCGCGCGGTATTCGTCCGATGGCTGGTGATAGTGATGCGCCACGTAGTCCGCCATCTGCGCTTCTCCCCATGCCAGGTCGTGTCCCGCGAATAAATCTCCCTGATCGACGGAGAACGCCGGAATCCCCACGCGCGCCAGCGAAAAATGATCCGACCGGTAGTAGTGACCCGCCATCGGCGAGGGATCGGGTAGCAATGCCAGATCGAATGCCTTTGCCACTCGCTCCACGGTCGGAAAAAGGTCGATCCGCTCCGCGCCGGTCAGATTTACCGACCGCGGAATCCCGATCGGCAGCAGCATGTCGTAATTCAGGTCCAGCCCCATCTGGCTGGCGGGCACTGGCGGATGCATCCCCAGGTACTGCGAGCCCAACAGCCCTTGCTCCTCCGCCGTTACTGAAGCAAAGTAAACCGCGTGCGGCGGCCGCACAGGCGACTGCGCAAATGCGCGCGCCAGTTCTATCACAATCCCGCAGCCCGTCCCGTTGTCGGCCGCGCCGTTAAAGATGTTGTCGCCCTTCATGTCGGGATCGATGCCCAGATGGTCGTAATGCGCGGTATACAAAACGGCATTCCCACCCTGAGCTAATCCCGCCACGCGCCCCACCACGTTCGCGCTCACGTACCGTCTTACGCGGCTCTCAATGTGCGCTTTCAGCCGCACCGGCAGCTCAACCGCATGAAATGCCCCGGGAACTCCAGCGCGGTCGATCCTCCGGTCCAGATCGCCCAGCCCGGTCATCGTGAACAGCTTCTGCGCCACGTCGTGCTGGATCCACGCCGCCGCGCGCAACGTTGCGCTCGGATCCCCGTCCAGGTAGCTCTTTTCCACGGCCTGCGAGTTGCGTACAACGTCCCAGCCGTAGCTCGCCAGATCGGTCCTGTGGATGATCAGCACGCCCACCGCCCCGCGCCGCGCAGCCTCCTCATATTTGTAGGTCCAGCGCCCATAGTAAGTGAGTGCCACGCCTTTGAAGAACTTCGCGTCCTGCGAAGGCGGCTCGTTCACAATTACCAGCACTACCTTTCCCTTCACGTCGATATCTTTTCCGTCCGGGCCCGCGTAGTCGTTCCAGTGGTACTCCGGTGCATCGATCCCGTATCCCACAAACACAATCGGCGCGTCGATGTCCGCTGTTTCCTGTCCCGTTTGATCCTTGGCCACAATCTCGTCGCCGTACGCGAGATCAAGCGCCGCGCCATCGGCCGGCACAAACGCAAACTTCGTCTTGTCCTTCACCGTGTGCACCGCGTATAGCGGAACGCGCTGGAAGTACGTGCCGTCATCCCCCGCCGGCTCCACTCCCGCCAGCGCAAACTGCGTCGCAATGTACTCCGCCGCCAGCTCGCCGCCGCGCATCCCCGGCCCGCGGCCCTCGAGCAAATCGAGCGACAGAAACCGCACGTGCGCGCGAATCTTCTCGCCGTCGATGCCGGCCGCGGCAGCGCGCGCCCCCGCGGGCAGCCCCGCAATTGCCGGAACCGCACCAGGCCCCGCCTCTTGCGCTCTAGCCGTCGGCGCCGCCGCTAGCAAACACGCCCCCGCCCAAAAAACCAGAATGAATCTCGAATGCATGGAATCTCCTTCCGAATCCATCTCGGTCCGCGATTTGCGTCAAAAACTGCGTATCGATTGACCCTTCAGACTACGGCTTCACCGCGCCGCCGCGCAATTGCGTCCATGGCCGGCGACGCCAGCAGCCGCGCACGCATCAGCACTTTCCGCGTTAGCCCCGTCAGTGCCATGCTCCCCGCCTCATGCATCGCAACCCAGCGCCGTTCCCCGTCTGCCGCTGTCATCGCCTCCACATCCTCCTCACCTACGCTGCGAATGTGTACGTAATAGTTCACCTGCATGATTGCGTGCCGCAATGTCATCCGCAGCTCGCTTCCGGGAACCTCGGGATGAATCAACGTCGGCAGCTCCCACATCCCGGGCATCACCGTCGTGCGCGCCGGCCGCTGCACCAGCAGCACTTGCCGCGTGCTCGCGCCGCGCCCTTTGCCCTTTGCCGGGCTCGCCCGCAGCGCCAGAGCATATGCCGCAACCCGGCTGGTCATTGCAGCGCGCCGCGCGGTCTTGTGCTCGCCCCGCGTTTTGCATTCCGCCATCAGCGGGCACGCCGCGCATTTGGGATTCCTGGGCGTGCAAACCGTCGCGCCCAGCTCCATCATGGCCTGGTTAAAATCCCCCGGCCGCCCTCGATCCAAAAATCGCCGTGCCAGCTCTTCCACTTTCCGCCGCAGCGCCGTGCCGCCGCCTTTGCGGCTCCCGGCTCCCCAACCCGCGAAGCGGCACAGCACCCGCTCCACATTTCCATCCACCACTGCCACCGGCTCGTTGTGCGCGATGCTCGCCACTGCCGCGGCCGTATACACGCCAATCCCCGGCAGAACGCGCAATTCCTCCGCCTTCACCGGCAGATTCCCTTGAAGATTCTCGCTTACAAACTGCGCCGCCTTGTGCAGCATCCGCGCCCGCCTGTAGTAGCCCAGCCCGCTCCACATCGCCAGCACCTCCTGCTCCGGCGCCAGCGCCAGCGATACCAGCGTGGGAAACCGTTCCAGAAACTGCTGGTACCGCTCCACCACCACGGCCACACGCGTTTGTTGCAGCATGATCTCCGCAACCCAGATCGCGTAAGGATCCCTGCTGCGCCGCCAGGGTAAGTCGCGCCGGTTGCGCCCGTACCACTCCAGCAAACCCGCGCGCAACGCTCTCGTCTTCCCCAGCTCCACGTCCTGCCTTGCCATGCGCCCAGCTTACGACATCCTGGCAGCCGAACGCTGGCGGCGCAAACTCCTGCTCCCAGGGGCAACAGACCTGATTCAGTGACTCTTTTTGTGTATTGCACCGCGTTAGGTGCATTGCTAGATTTGAACTCAAATTCCCACTCTGGCAGAGGCATGCCAGGCCATTGGTGATTTTGTACGCCAGGTTACTCCGGCTCATCTACGCTGAAGGATCACCCATACAATTGCCGGATCCGCTGGCGAATCGATTGGAGACATTGTGAAACGACTTGCTCGCTTTTTGACGCTCACCCTGCTGGCCGCATCATCAGGCCTGTTCGCTCAATCTTCTTCTTCCAACTTCGCTTCCTCGTCATCTCCCACGCCGGCGGCCGACCAACCCGCAGCATCGCCTCTATCCAAAGCTGCGAGATACGCACCGCCCGCGCCCTTTTCGCGTCTTGCTCTGTCTGGCGGCATCGGCACCAACGGCATCAACATGCAGGCCGCCGTCGAGGCTAGCCGCTACTTCAACATCCGCGGCGTCGGCAACTACTTCAACTACACGGTCAATAACGTCAAGGTCAGCGGCAGCGGTGGATCGAGTGGGATCGACGTCAGTGGCAAACTGAATTTCGCCACGGCAGGCATCGCCCTCGACTATTACCCGTTCCCGAACCATGGCTTCCGTTTGAGCCCTGGCGTCATGCTCTACAACCAGAACGCAATCTCCGCAAGCGGCGTTGCTGCCGAGGGAACCAGCATTACCCTGGGCTCGACAAAGTACTATTCCGAAGGCGGCGCCAATGCCATGGCCCTCAACGCCAACCTGGGTTTGAACACCCACAAGCAAGCCTTCACCATGACGACGGGCTGGGGAAACCTGATTTCACGCAAGGGCGGCCATTTTTCCGTCCCCTTTGAGATCGGAGCCATCTTTACGGGCGTACCGACGCTCGGCATGAATATCACCGGCTATGGTTGCACCAGTCAGGCCGATGCCGCAGACAACGGCGAGTCTTGCGTAAATATGGCCACCAATACGAAAGCGCAATCCGACGTCGCCGCCCAGATCGCAAAATATCAGAGCGACCTGAACCCGTTGAAGGTTTACCCCATCCTCTCCATTGGCATTGGGTATAACTTCAAGATCCGCTAACTCGGCAGGATATCCCACAGAAACCGGGCTCTCAGGCCCGGTTTCCGTTCACTAACCACTAACCACTATCCACTAATCACTAACCAAGCATCTCTCCCACAATCCCCGGCGCCGCTTTCAACGCCGCATCAATCTGCGTCTGATCCTTGCCGCCAGCCTCTGCAATCTCCGGCTTCCCTCCGCCCGATCCGCCCACAATCTTTGCCACCGCGCCCACCAGCTTGCCCGCCTGGATGCGCTTCGTCAGCCCCGGCGTCACCCCGGCAATCATCGCCACTTTCCCCTCAGGCTGCGCCGACCCCAGCACCACAACACCCTCGCCAATCTTCGTCTTGAGATTGTCTACCAGCGTCCGCAACTGCCCGCGCTCCAGCTCGTCCGCGCGATGCGTCAGCACCTTCACGCCCTTCACTTCCACCGCGCGCGCCACCGCCTCATCCAATCCTCCGGCCGCCGACTTCATCCGCATCTCTTCAATCTCGCGCCGCAGCTTCTTCAGCTCGTCTTCCTGGGCGGCAATTTTCGCCTTCAGCCCCTCCGACAAATTCTCCACGGAAGGCACGAATTGCCCCGCCACCTGCGCCAACTCAAAGTCGCGCCTGAACGTGTCCAGCGAACCCATCCCGCTGATCGCCTCAATCCTCCTCACTCCCGACGAAACCGACTCCTCGCTCGTCAGCTTCATCAACCCGATTTCGCCCGTCGCCCCCGTATGCGTTCCGCCGCACAGCTCCGTCGAAAATCCATCCGACAGCCGCACCACCCTCACCTTGTCGCCGTACTTCTCGCCGAACAGCGCCATCGCGTGATACTCGTTCACCGCCACGTCGATTGGCACGTCTTCCAGAGTCTCCACCCTCGCGTTGCCCAGCACCTCGCGGTTCACAATATTTTCTATCTCTTGGAGCTCTTCATCGGCTACCTGAGTGAAGTGCGAAAAATCGAACCTCAGCCGGTCGGGAGCCACCAGCGACCCCGCCTGCTTTACATGCGTGCCCAGGACTTGTCTCAGCGCCGCGTGCAGCAAATGCGTCCCTGTATGATTCCGCCGGATCGCGTCGCGCCGCGCGCCATCCACCACCGTATTCACGCGATCGCCCACCGCAAGTCCCTGCTTCAAAATCGCCTTGTGCGCCCGCACTCCCTGCACTGGCAACACGCAGCCCACGATTTCTGCAATCGTCGTGTTTCCGTCGGTCGAGGTGAACCACCCCAGGTCGCCGACTTGTCCGCCCGAGTCGCCATAAAAACTTGTATGATCGAGCACCACCTCAACCTTGTCGCCCGCCTTCGCCGCCGGAACACCCACGCCGCCCTTCACAATTGCCAGAACCTCGCAGTTCGTCGACGTCAGTTGCCGGTAGCCCTCGAAAACCGTCTTCGGCAAATCGCGGAACGCGGGGCTGGCCGTCTTCTGGCTTCCGCCCTTCCAACTTGCCCGCGCCCGCGCCTGCTCCTCCGCGCGAGCCTTCTCGAACCCCTCCATATCAAACGCAATGCCCGCATCACGCGCCGCATCGACCATAAAGTCCAGCGGTAATCCAAATGTCTCGTACAGATGGAAGGCCTTATCTCCCGTAAAGGTGCCGCTCATTTCATCATTCAGCCGCGTGAGCCCGATCTTCAGCACGCGATCAAACTGCTTCTCCTCCGCCTCAACCACCTTGGCTACGCGCGCCGCCGAATCCACCAATTCCGGATAAGCGCCCTTCATCAGATCGCGCACCGCGTAAACCATCTCGAAGAGAAACGGCTTCTCCTGCCCCAGCAGCCGCCCATGCCGGATTGCGCGCCTAAGAATCTTGCGCAGCACATACCCGCGTCCCTCATTCGAGGGCACCACGCCATCATTAATAAGAAACGTCGCTGCACGCGAATGGTCAGCAATAATCCGCAGGCTGGCCGCGGCATCATCGGCCGTCCGGCTCTCTTGCTCAATCGCCGAATCGCTCACTCGTTTGCCCGTCAGCTCTTCCGCACGTGCAATGAGCGGCGTAAACAAATCCGTCTCAAAGTTGCTCACCACGCCCTGCAGCACAGCCGCCACACGCTCCAGCCCCATTCCCGTATCAATCGACGGCTTCGGCAATGGCGCCAGTTTGTACTCCGTCGTCTTTCCCGCCGCATCCACCACCGTCGACCGGTCGAACTGCATGAAGACCAGGTTCCAGATCTCCACGTACCGCGCATCGTCTTTGCCAAAAGGCAGATCCACGCCCGGCGTCTCCGCGGCCTCGAGGCCCATGTCATAAAAAATCTCCGAGCACGGCCCGCACGGCCCCGTTTCGCCCATCTGCCAGAAGTTGTCCTTTACCCCGTATTCGCCGATCCGCTTCTTCGGCACGCCCACTTCCATCCAGTACTTCTCCGCCTCATCGTCCCGCGGAACATCCGCCGTCCCTTCAAAAATCGTCACGTACAAGCGGTCCTTGGGAATCCCGAACCACTCCTCGCTCGTCACCAGCTCCCACGCAAACCTGATCGCGTCGCGTTTGAAGTAGTCGCCGAACGAAAAATTCCCCAGCATCTCGAAGAACGTATGGTGTCGCCGCGTAAAGCCCACATTTTCGAGATCGTTGTGCTTCCCGCCCGCCCGCACGCACTTCTGCGAAGTCGTAGCCCGCTTGTAATCGCGCTTCTCCGCACCCAGAAAAAGGTCTTTGAACTGGTTCATCCCGGCGTTGGTAAACAGCAACGTCGGATCGTTGGCCGGCACCAGCGACGACGAATGCACCCTCCGGTGCCCCTTCGTCTCAAAGAAGCGCAGAAACAGCTCGCGTATCTCATTTCCTGAGCGGAATTGCATGGCTCTTTTAGTGTAATGGTCTTTCAGCGCTGGGCGCACCCGCCGCCGTCACTCCTCGTGCGTCCCGGCGTCCAGGTCGGCATCCAGATTGTCTAGCGCGGCCAGCGATTCGTCCGCCACCTTCCACTGCCTCAGAATCTTGTAGATCGTGCCCGTCGAGAATCCCGCCGCCACCAGTCGCCGCATTACCCGTGCCGTCTCCTTCTCGTTGGTGGGCTTCCGGATTCTCTTCCGCTCCAGGTGCTCGCGCGCCAGCTTCTCTTCATTCGTCGGCCCGTATCGCGCCTCAACGGTCTCGCTGATCAGCTCCGAACGGATTCCCTTTTGCTGCAAATCCTGCCGCACGCGCCGCGCGCCCAGCTTTTCGTTCTCCTGGCGCAGCCGCGCGTAGGTCTCTGCAAACGCCCGGTCGTCCAGGTAGCCATGCTCCTTCAGCCGCGCAATCGTCGCCTTCACCGCCGCCTGGCCGCGCTCGCCCTGCTCGGCCCGCGCGCTCATCAGCCGCCGCACTTCAACCTCCGTGCGCATCTGCCGCTCCAGCGCCTTCACCGCATACTCATACAGCCCCGCTTCGCCCAGCGGCTCGCGCACCTTGCGGGATTTCGATCGCAGTGCCAGCTTCTCTCTCCTAGCCTTCCAGCTCCGCCCCGGCGAGGCAAAACTGCCTATCGCGCCAATGCACGAGCAAACAACTCATAGCTAATGGCTAACAGCTGCTTTCCCCGTCCATTGATCCACCCAATCGTTCACCGTCTTCCACCAGAGCTGGGAGTTCTGCGGCTTCAGCACCCAATGTCCTTCATCGGGAAAGTAGAGCATCTGGCTCGGCACGCCCAGCAGTTGCAGCGTGTCAAACAGTTGCAGTCCCTCGCTCAGGTCGAGCCGGTAGTCGAGCTGCCCGTGGATCACCAGAGTCGGCGTCTTGAAGTTTTTCGCGTAGAGCGACGGCGACCATTTTCGGAACGGGTTTTCATCGTCCGGCTTCCCATAGTAGTCCCACGGATGCCCCCCCTTGGACTCTGGAGTTTTAAACTCCCAGATGTTGAACCAATCTTCTTCCGTCGATCCAAAAGCCGATTCGGCGTTGAACATTCCATCGTGGCTCACGATGCACTTGAACCGGTCCGTGTGGCCCAGCACCCAGTTGGCCATGTATCCGCCGTAGCTCGCACCGAGCGCGCACTCGCGGTTCTTATCGATAAAGGGATAGTGCTGCTCCGCGTAATCCAGGCCCTCCATCAGATCGGTAAAGGGCTTGCCGCCCCAGTCGCCGCTCACGGCTTCCACAATGGCCTGCCCATATCCCGTCGACCCGCGCGGATTGATCATGACGACGACATAGCCATTGGCCGCAAACAACTCCGCATTCCAGCGGTAGCTCCACTCGTCGCCCCACGCGTCCTGCGGCCCTCCGTGAATGAGAAACTTCACCGGATACTTCTTCGTCGCGTCGAACCCCGGCGGCCGGATGATGAACCCCTCCAGCTTCGTCCCATCCTTCGCGGTAAACCAGAACGACTCCATCTTCAGTAGATCGAGCTGCGCCAGCAGCGCGTCGTTGAGGTGAGTGAATTGCCGTTCGCGAATGCTATAGAGACCCGCATCGAGGTATTTCTCCGACTCCTCACGAGTAGGAGGCTCGCGGTAAGGCGATGCGATTCGTAGGACTTCGGCTGGTTGCTGTACTGTCATTCGTGTTGCCACTATCGCTTCCGCATTCTGCAGCGGGCGAAGGTCAGAGAATCCCCCTTGCTGGGCACTAACCTCCTGCCACTCACCATCGAGCTTCACTGCAAAGATTGGCGCTTCGCCTTGGGTGTCAGAAACAAAGTAAATCCGACTAGAATCTGGTGCCCACGCAAACTCATCCACCCAGTTGTCGAACTTCGGCAGCAAACCCGTGATCGTCTTTTTCTCGCGGTCGTACAACACCAGCCGGAACTTGTCGCTCTCGTATCCGTTCCGCGCCTGGCTCCGCCACGCCAGATACTTCCCGTCCGGCGAGTACGCCGGATTGAAGTCGCCGCCCGGCGACGTGCTTATTTTCCTGGCTTTGGACGAGGGGTCAGTTAGATCAAGAGTGAAGATGTCCGCGTTGGTCGAGATCGCAGGCACCGGATCGAGGTTCTCAGTAAACGCCAGCTCCTTAGAGTCTGGCGCGAAGTCGCATCCGCAACTCGATCCCTCGAGCGAGAACGGCGGCACATCGTGCGTGTCACTCGGATTCAAATCGCGCATTCCACCGCCATCCACCGAAACCAGGAATAGGTGCGACCGCTTATCGCCGGTGTAGTGGTCCCAGTGGCGATAAAGCAGGTGCGTCCAGATCTGCGCCTTAACCTTGCTCGCCGCCAGAACTGCATCACGGCCCGCATTGCATTTGTTCCCTGTGTCGAAGTCAGCCCTAGCAATCGCCGGACAATCCGGATACACCGCCGACGTGAACACAATCGACTTCGAATCGGGCGACCACTTGGCGTTGTCGGCCTCCGTCGCAATCGCCGTCAGCTTTTTCGCATTGCTTGTTGCGCCAGTCGCCGGATCAAAGTCCGCAAGCCAAATCTGTTGGCCATTCTCTCGACCGGAAAGAAACAGAATCCGTTTCCCATCCGGCGCAAACTGGACGCCTGAGTCGCCTGGCTGCGCGGCGCTGATCTTAATCGGCTCACCACCCGCAATTGCCTGCAGCCACAGCTCCGTTTTTTTCTGGTTTTGGACGAGATCTACGGTGGTTACGGCGTACGCCAGCCACTTGCCGTCGGGTGAAACGGCTGTATCGCCCAGCCGCTTCATCTGCATCATGTCCTCAAACGTCATCGGGCGCTTGGGCGTCGCGGATTCAACGGGTTGCCCGGCCTGTTCGGATTGTGCACTCGAAAGGTTCGGAAAAGCTA
>Ga0187884_10002366_pt1 | contig 15923 bp, 17 predicted proteins | sample June2016WEW_20_4_FD_132983 | JGI IMG/M metagenome (GOLD analysis project Ga0187884, IMG submission 132983) | Peatland microbial communities from SPRUCE experiment site at the Marcell Experimental Forest, Minnesota, USA - June2016WEW_20_40 | ecosystem: Environmental > Terrestrial > Soil >...
AGAAACGCCACGGATGACATGAGCATGCCCGAGGTGCAGAAGCCGCACTGGAAGGCGCCTTCGTCGAGGAAAGCCTTTTGGATCGCGTGAAGCGTGCCGTTTTTTTCCAGCCCTTCAGAGGTCAATATTCGCGTCCCTTCGGCCTGGATGGCGAGCACGGAGCAGCCCTTTACCGCCATGCCGTCGACGATGACCGTGCATGCGCCGCAGGAGACAGTGTCGCAGCCCCTCTTGGTGCCCGTAAGGTCGATGTAGTCCCTGATGGCTTCCACGAGAAGGGTCTTCGGGTTTATGTAAATTTCATAATCCTGATCGTTCACGTTGAGATGTAGCAACATCTTTTCCATTGATGAGCCTCCTTTCAGCCTGAAATCTTCGCCTGTTCCCAGGCTGCTTTTGCCATTCTCTTCGTGAGGACCTTTATGAGATGGCGTCGGTATTCTTCGGAAGCGTGGATATCCGCAACCGGCTCACACTCCGCCGCGGCCGCCTCGCCTGCCTTTTCAAAGACCGTGTCGTCCAGTGTGGCGCCGATCAGCACCTGCTCGGCTTCCTTTGCCCTGATGACGGTCGGTGCTGCGCTTCCGAGCACGACGCGGGCGTCTTTACACTTGTCGCCGTCCATCGTCACGGTAACCGCGACGCCGATGAGGCCCATATCGCTTTCGAGGAGGTTGAACTTCTGATACTTCGTTGCCGATTTCGCCGGGCGGGGCGGGACCTGGACCTCGACGATCAGCTCGTCGTGGTCCATCACGGTCTCAAAGAGGTCAGGATAGAACTCGTCGAGAGGAATAACGCGCTCGCCCTTTGTGGACCCGAGCTTCACGGAGCCGCCCATTGCGATGAGCACGGGGGCAGGGTCGCCTGCGGGATCGCCGTGAGCCAGGTTGCCGGCGATGGTGCCCCAATTCCTGACCTGGATGGATGCGAGCTTCTCTTCCATCGCCTCGAGCGCCGGATACTTCTCTTTGATCATGGCCGAGTGCTCGATGGTCCGGTGTGTGCAGGTTGCCCCGATCTTGAGGCCGTCCTTCGCGTCGTACGTCAGGTAGTTCGCATCCTCGAGCCGCTTGATGTCGATGACGTACTCGGGAGAAACGAGCCCCTGGCGCATGATTACCAGCAGCGACTGCCCGCCGCAGATAACCTTGCACTCATCCTCGTGCTCTTTGAGCATCTGGAGAGCTTCTTTCATACTGCCAGGTTTGAGATACGTAAAATCACTGATCATATGCCTCTCCTTTCAATAAAGTCTTCGATGTTCACCATGCAGTTGGGGCTGTCCGGGATGTCCGGAAACTCCCAGCAAGTAAACACGGCACTACTCTTAGCCTTTGGCCTATCCACTTTTGCCCCGCTCACTCGAAAACGCGCACCACTGCAGAGTTCGACGTGCCTGCCCCGGTAAATCGCACACTCCTTGCACGCCGTTTTCGAGAAGGGACACACTGTTATGGTACTCGACATGCTGCCTCCTTAAAGTATAGCGCAATGTCCGGCAATCGATCAAAGTATTTTCTTGTCATTTTGTCATGTGTTGTTTCCGATCGACCGCCATAATTCAAGACTGTTTCTTATACTGACCGGCTTGCTGTTCATTATACCGATTAATCAGCCTTCTTTCCGATGAACCCATATGCGAATATACGTTAAATACCGCCATCTTGTCAAGGAAATTTTGGTAAGTGAAGTCTTTGAAAAAAAATCTGTTCACTGGAGTGAACTACCGGCACTTTATTTGGTAGGTCCTCGAACGCACACGGTGGGGATTGCGGGGTGCGCAACCGGTGCGATCCCATGGAGACCCCTTATGAACTTTCCTTCACGACGCCGATAGTCTGGTTCATCCTTATCCGTTTCAGGAACGTCTCCTTCTTTTCAACCGGTATGTAGAGGTGGTAGACGCCCCTGGGGAGCTTGTACTTACGGATGTGGAGGTTGTAGTGCCGGAATGTCCTGTAAGGCAGGTCCATTGCAAGGGCGAGAACCGCAGTATGGGTCTCGGCCTCCAGGTCGACCGTGACCTCCACGACCGCATAGGGTTTGTAATAGTCCGCCTTTTCGATGGGCAGACCGTATTTGTGCGGATTAGCGAGAATCTCCTTCAGGGCGGCCACGCGATATACGTACCTGTCGGTCTCTTCGGGCAGAAACATCTCGAAGAAATCCTTTGTGTTCTGGTTCTGTATGGCCTCCCTCAGCCGTACCTCGCCCGCGTTATAGGCGGCCATCGCCAGGAACCAGTCGCCGAACTCCGCATGCAGCTTATTCAGGTAGCCCAGGGCAGACCTGGTCGATCTCGTGACGCTGTACCGCTCGTCGATCTGCTCGTCGATGAAAAGGCCCTCTCTCTTGCCCGTGTCTTTGACGAATTGCCATAACCCCCCTGCGCTCGCTTTCGACACGGCCCGGGGGTTCAGGTAGCTTTCGGCAATGGCGAGGTAGATAAGGTCGGGCGGCATCGCCGTCCTGTCCAGCTCTTCAGACACCACGTTGAGAAACTTGCCGTAGCGCTTCACGAGGATTGTGAGGAGTCCCTTGGTTTCGAGAAACTGGTAGAACTCCCGCTCGAATGCCTCTCTCACGTCTTCGTTGGAAAGCGGTATCTGCTGATCGCACAGGGAGAGCCGGTCGGGAACCGGCGCCATTCTTGTGGACGCCATCTCGCTTTTCAGGCTCTCGACCGCCTTCTCCAGCTCCGTGACCCTTTTTTCCAGAGAAGGAGTCCTCTCTTGCAATGTTTGGGGCTCGGCGTACAGATTGGAGGCAAAGAGCAGCGCAAGAATTGCCAAAAACGCCGCATATCTCATCTTTGGTTACCTTCTCTGATAATGCTCGTGAGCGTTTTTACCCTGGTATTCATACGCTCCAGCAGCGTCTTGATGTCGATAAGAAAAGAGGCCATGCTCTCGTGTTTTTTCCTGTAGACGGCATCGAGGTCTTTTCTCCAGTTTTCGGTGATCTCCACCTCTTTTTTGTACGACTCCATCTCGAACCTTTTTGTCAGCTCCCGTCTGAGCTTGGCGTCAATTTCCATCGAATCGCTCCTTTTCCTTTTCTTTTATCAGGTGCCGGTAGAAAAAGATCGGCGCTACGGCGGCGATCACCGCGAGGGGGATGATGATCTTTTCGTAGCCCTTTGTGTCGCCGACGAAGATGTAGACCACGTTGGCAAAGCTGTAACCGAGCATGGAAATGAGGACGGACCAGACGACCGACGATGCGACATCGATGAGCAGGAAGCGGCCGGCGCTCAGGTTGGCGCACCCGAGAAGGACGAGGATAATCGAGCGAAAGCCGGCCATGAACCTCATCATGAGAAGGATCAGGTGGTCGTATTGGTGGATAATCTTGCGGGAGGTGGACGCCCTCACACGGAGGAATTCATACCGCTCTACCACCGACCTTCCAAAGAACTTGCCCAGGAAAAAAAAGGTACAGTCTCCCAGGAAGGTGCCGACAAACGACCAGAAGATCACGGGTTTCAGTTGGAGGTACCCCAGCTTTGCGAATATGGCCGCGAGAAGTATAGTTGTCTCGCCTTCGAGGAAGGTGCCGATGAGGACGCCGATGTAACCTAAGCGGGCAATAGTCTCTTCCACTGTGAGAATCTTACACTGGTTTATGTTTTGCGGTCAATCCATCTTTTCCGGCCGAGCCCCGCTCCCCCACACGCATGAGGAGGATCCCTATTTCATAGAGCACGTAGAGCGGTACCGCGAGGAGAGACATGTTGTAGATATCGGGCGTCGGCGTAATAACGCTCGCCGCGATCACTATTATCAGTACCGCGTACCTCCTCGTCCTCGAAAGTGTCCTGTAGCTTACCACTCCAAGCTTTCCGAGCACGAGCAGGAGAACAGGCAGCTCGAAGGCCGCGCCGAAGGCGAATATCATAGCAACGCAGAAATGGACGAAACGTTCGGTGGAAATCATCGCCTTGACGGGCCCGCCCTGGTAGCTGAGGAGGAAGGTGATGCCGGACGGGAGCACGACAAGATAACAGAAGACGCTTCCCAGGTAAAAAAGGAAAATGGCGGAGACCACGAAGAGAGGGCCGTGGAGCAGCCTTTGCCTGAGCTCTCCCCGGAACTCGCGCCACACAATCAGCGCAACAACCGGAACAGAGAAGAAGATGCCCGTGTAGAGCGCGATTTCCACCGAGGAAAAGAAAACTTCCGAAAGTTTGAAATAATAGAGCGTGACGCGCACGTGGTGCGTGAGGAAGAGGATAAGCGCTTTTGAGAAAAAGAAACTCACGGCGGTAAGCAAGCCCGCGACGAGGAGGCTCGGTAATAAGACCCGCCTTGCCCCCGCCGCCGCCCGCAAGATCTTTTCGCGGTCCGGCTTAAACCGCATGTTTCGGACGTGTTGGAAGGATATCGGCCGCGCGCGCCCTCACGAGCAGAGGAACGACGTCCGAAGGTTTTATTGCAATCATGTGCACTACCTACCCTACCATGCCTTCCGCAAATTCCCTCGCCCTGAATGGTACCAGGTCATCCATCTGTTCGCCCACCCCCACATACCGTATGGGTATCTTGAGCGTATGGGCTATGGGGAGGACAAAGCCGCCCTTTGCAGTGCCGTCAAGCTTCGTGATCACGATGCCGCTGACGGAAAGGGCCTCGTTGAAGTGTTCCGCCTGGGCAATCACGTTCTGCCCGTTCGTGGCGTCCACGACAAGGAGGACCTCATGGGGGGCGCCTTCCAGCTCCCTGCCGACGACCTTCTTTATCTTTCTCATCTCTTCCATCAGGTTGACCTTCGTGTGAAGGCGTCCGGCCGTATCGAGTATAAGGATATCCGCGCCTCTCGCCCTGGCGGCCTTTGTGGCATCAAAAGCAACCGCGGCCGGGTCGGCGTTCTGCCGGTGCTTTATGGTCTCGATGCCGAGCCTCCCCCCCCATATCTCCAGTTGCTCGATGGCCGCGGCCCGGAACGTGTCGCAGGCGCCCAGCATTACCGACTTCTGCTCCTCGCGGAATATCTTGGCCAGTTTCGCTATGGTCGTGGTCTTGCCGACGCCGTTGACGCCGAGGGTTAAAATAACAAAAGGCGCGGCGCCGTTCGTCCTGAGGGGCTTTTCAACGGGTAGGAGAAGCTTTTCTATCTCGTCGACCAGGGCCTTCCTGAGGTCTTCTTCGGTCTTGACCCGGCCCGTCTTCCATCCTTCCTTAAGGGCGCCGACCAGGATGCCGGCCACGTCGAGACCGGCGTCCGCGAGGACCACCGCTTCCTCGATCTCCTCGAATGCGGACTCGTCGAGGCTCTTTCCCTTTACCATCCATTGCAGCTGCGTCTGGATCTGGGCCCTTGTCCTGGTCAGGCCGTTCTTTATCTTGTCAAAGAGATGCATGGGTTCCCTCGGGTAAGGATCCCGGCGTGTACGGTTTTCCGCATACCTTGCAGACCCCCAGCTCGTTGATCACGCCGATGCAGGTCCCGTCGCTGCAAAGGATCCGGTCCGAAAAGTCCGTCGCTTCATCGTTCTCCCGCCCGCCACCGGCAGCGGTCTTTCCTGCCTCTTTATCAAGCTTGTGGCCGCAATAGCAGCAAAAAGGGCCGAGCTGCGCGACGCTCCTTCCGCACGCGCCGCAGGCGACGACGTCCATCTCACCGGTGCACTTTTCACACAGCATCGCTTCTCCTATTCTTTTTTGAATACCTTTATCACCTTACCGTTCTCGAACTCCACATACATCGTCCCCTTATCGTTGGGCAGGATCTTCAAACGGGGCGTATATACCCAGAGAATATGATCTTCTTGCGTTCTGCTCACTACGGTGGGCTCTCCCAGCTTCTTTCTTACTGCATCCGGCTCGCTCGAAATGAGGTCATTGGCGGGGGCCGGCGCTGTCGGTTTCAGCTTGTTCACGCTCTTTGAGGTTGAGCATGTGATAAGACCGGCGAGGCAGCACGCTACCACGAGGAGCGTGACCGGCAGTGTGACTTTGTGCAATTCCTGTGGAAAACGTGTGAACAAATTGTAGAAAAAAGGTTTCACGCGGTTGATATGGCCCCTCCTTTCCCCGAAAATAGCCGGTGCGATCCTCACCCGGCGCAGGCTCGCTTCACGAGGGCTAGCCTAACACGGGAAGCCTTCGGTTATCAATGGTCTAGGTGGCCGGTTTCACCGCTCCCGGAATTAACGCGATCTTCATGGTCCGTATATATCATCTTAACATGGAAGGTGTATAGTTCAGATGGCAGAGCAACAAAGATAAAAGGAGGTTCCATGGCCGTATTGCCTTTCTTTCCCCACAAAAGACCGGTTGCCCAGGGCCTGGAGAAGGCATTTTGCATCCCTTGTGCAGTCAAGAACGATGAGTTCAAGGAAAGAGCGCCTGCTACATCCCACACGCCCCTTGACGTAAGCGACGGCCACCGGGCCTGGATAGCCGGCAGGGGTTATGAGCTTTTTCATCACCCTGCCGCAAAAGTACTCTGCATCCGCTGCGGCAAGGAAGTGCACGTTGCCTACATTCCCGAGGAAGAACGCATCGCGTAGGAGCAAGCGCCCGGCAAGGCTTGCCCATAGGGACAAAAGAGACTTATCCTCCCATGTACGCCTTCTTGACGATGTCGCTGCCTTTGAAGGCGTCGATGCTGCCCTCCAGAATCACCTTGCCGACTTGCAGGGCGTAACCTCTTCTCGCTACCTTGAGGGCGAGGGGAACGTTTTGCTCGACCAGAAGAACCCCCACCCCCTTCTCGTTGATCTTTCTGATGATTGGAACCAGCTCATTTACCACCTTTGGGGCCAACCCTAAGGAGGGCTCGTCCATGAGGAGCAACTTCGGCTTAGCCATAAGGCTGCGGGCAATGGCAAGCATCTGCTGCTCCCCGCCGCTCAGGGTGCCGGCCTTCTGGTCACGGCGCGCCGCCAATAGGGGAAAGAGATCGAAAGCAGCATCCATGTCCTCCTTTATACCGGCGGTGTCGGTGCGCAAACTGGCGCCGAGCTTGAGATTGCTCAGCACGGTGAGATAGGGAAAAAGCCGCCTGCCCTCGGGGATATGGGCCAGCCCGAGACTCACGATGTGAAAAGGCGCCATGCCGTCTATCCTTCTGCCCTGAAACCATATCTCGCCGGAGCTTATGGGAGTGAGTCCGGAGAGGGCCTTAAGAATCGTGCTCTTGCCGGAGCCATTGGCCCCGATGATCGTCACCACGGCCCCTTCTGAGACCTCGAGAGAAATGTTGTCGACTGCCATGGCCTTCCCATAGTGAACCGTCAAAGACTTCACGCTAAGCAGCATCTTCACTCCCAAAGTAGGCTTGGATCACCTCTTCGTTCCGCCTTACTTCATCGGACGTGCCTTCGGCGATCTTTTGCCCGAAATTGAGCACGATGATCCTGTCACACAGGCTCATGAACTCAAGATTGTGTTCAACGAACAGAATGGTAATCCCCTCGGCCCGAACTTTCTCGAAAACCCCGAGGGAAAACACGATTTCGTCGTGGGTCATCCCTGCGACCGGCTCGTCGAGCAGGAGGAGTCTCGGCTTGACCGCCAGCGCCCTTGCCACATTGAGCACCTTCTGGTGTCCGTGGGGTAGATTTCTCGCGGGCATGTCCCTCGCCTCATCCAATCCTACCAGTTGAAGGACCTCGCGGGCCTGTCTCATGATTTCCCGTTCCTTCCTGCGATAGGACGGGGCATTGAAGAGGGCCTCCCAGAAACCGCACCGGGGAAAAAGATAAAATGATGCCACCACGTTCTCGAGGACGGTGAAATCGGGAAAAAGAGACGCTATTTGAAAGGTGCGGCCAATCCCTGTCGCAGCAACCGCGTGGGGCTTTCTGCCGGTGATATCTTCTCCGTCAAAGAGCACCGTGCCGGCCGTCGGCCTGATAAAGCCGGTTATGAGATTGAATACCGTTGACTTACCCGCGCCGTTAGGGCCGATAAGACCCACCACCTCCCCCTGATCCACGTGCATGTCCAATTGCGTGACCGCAGCCAGTCCGCCGAAGTGCTTGGTGAGTCCTCTCGTTTCAAGCAGCATTTTTGGCCTCTTTTCTGGCGGGCGCACCGCGGTGAGCCCCAATCTGATCGAAGAGGCCGGCTATGCCCCGGGGCATCAGGAAGACCACAAGCACCATGATCCCTCCCAGAATGAGCGGGGCAAACTCCTTCAGGCTGCGGAAAAACTCGGGAACCATAACCAGAATGGCGGTTCCCACGATAGGTCCGGCAAACCTGTCGCGTCCCCCCACGAGCATGTACATGACGAGAAATATGCTCGGAAGAAAGCCGAAGGTGTTGGGCGTCACCACCAGATTGTAGTGGGCATACCAGGCGCCGGCTATGCCGGCGAAGAAACAGCCTACGGCAAGGGCAAGAACCCTGAGCCCCGCCTCATTGATACCCACGCTCGATGCCACCAGATGGGACTGGGCAACGCCCTTCCAGGTCATGCCGATGCGGCAGTGCTCGAGCCTATGGAGACACAAAAGACAGACCAGGGTCAGGAGGAGGGTGAAATAGTAATGGGGGACTTTCTGGCCGAGGAAAGTTATGGTGACGAGACCGGGAATCTCGATGGGAGTGAGGGGGGGGATGCCGGCGAGTCCGGCTGCACCGGTCCATCTTTTGGCCACTCGTATCAAGTTCACTATCATGATTCCGCCAAAGAGGCTTACCATAGAAAAGTAAATCGCCCTCACCCTGGTAAACGGAAAGCCAACCAGAACGGCAACGGCCATCGACGCCAGACCCCCGAGCGGTATGGTCAGCCACGGGGTCACGCCAAACTCCTTTGAGATTATGGCTGAAAAGTAGGCCCCAATGCCCATGAAAGCCGCGTGACCGACCGATACCTGGCCGGAAAGGGCTACGAGCCGCAGGCTGCTCACCAGAATGACATATATCAGCGTGATGATGAAGGTGTGGATATAATAAGGTTGTCTCACCAACAATGGTAGAGCGAAGAGAAGCACTATCACCGTCGTGAGACCGGCGGTCTTCATTGTTTTTCCTCGTGCCTTCATCCAAGCGTCCTTAAAAAGTCGTTTACGCCTCGTGGCCGAAGAGCCCTTGAGGCCTGAAAAGCAGAATGAGAATAACTATGGCGAGCCCCACCGCGTCAGTGGCACTGCCGCTCAGCAAGAGGGGCAAAAAGGAGTCCAGGGTACCAAGAATCAGCCCTGCCCCCAACACACCGCCGATGCTTCCGATCCCCGCCAGAATGACCACTTCGATCGCCTTCACCAGCATCTGGTCGCCCATATAGGGGTTCAGGTTGTTTATGGCCCCCATGAGGCTGCCCGCCACGGCGGCGAGGCCGCAGGCTATGACGGTGGCAACGGCGGACACCCGATAGATGTTGATCCCTTGAAGGGCAGCCCCCACAGATTCCTGGGCAACGGCGAGCATCTGCTGCCCTATCTTGCTCTTCCGGATGAACAGGATGAGAGCGAACATGAGCACCGCGCCTATGATGAACGTCACAAGCCTCTCCACGCTGAGAGAGACGCCCCTCCACCGGAGCACACCGGGCGCAAAGCTGGGCAGGGACCTTACGTAGCTGCCGACCAGAATGTTGACCGAAGACTCAAGGAGGACAATGAGGGCAAGGGCTATCACGATGGTGCGGTCCGGATCGCCGAAGAAGGGGCGGAAGCAATATCTCTCTAAAAAAAACCCGAGAAAGGCCATGATGAGCGTCGCCACCACCAGGGAGAGCCACTGGTTGACGCCGAACACCACGGCAAATTGATAGCAGATATATCCCCCGGCCATGTAGATGACCGAATGGGCGAAGTTGACGACTCCCATGATGCTGAGCAGGAGGGCGAAACCGAGGGCCATCAAGATGTACATGGATGACAGCATCAATGCGTTGATGGATACCTGTCCAAGCAGTTCTATACCCACACCAATCTCCTCTTTCGGTTTTTCCCGGGGTTAAAACTGTGGGCTATCCTGCAGGCGGAATCTCATCGCAGGATAGCCCTATGGGCCATTTCAGAGCACTCTTGCTAAGGCAGGGGCACCTTTCTCCATTCGACCCAGACGACCTTGCCCTTCTGGAGCGAGGTGACCGGCGTCGCGTAACTGACGTTGTGGTTGATCCCATACGTCTTCAAGCCGCCCATTTTCCCGGGGCCGTACGTCGTATTGATGGAGGTCATCTTCTCCCACGTGTTCTTCACCGCAGTAGGGTCGAGGCTCTGGGCCTTCTCTATGGCCTGGGAGAGGCAGTAAGCGGCCTCCCACGCCCAGACGTACGTGGGTGATTGTCTCCCGAACTTCGCCTGGCCCAGCTTCATGATCTCCTTTATCATGGGCGTCATGGCAGGGGAATCTACCTGGAGGTTGTGGACATAAAAGTTGTCGGACGGGGCCGGGCCGGCAACGGTTGCGATATCATAGGGGTCTTCATGGCATCCGAACATGGGGCCGGTGAAGCCCATCTCGCGCGCCGCTTTCAGCATGGCGCCCATGTGTATGGGCCACCCGTTGATCATGAAGATGGCGTCGGGTTTGGTGGCGAGGGCCTTCACCACGTAGGAGGTGAAGTCTGTCGCGTCGAGGGGCCACAACACGAAGGGCAGCGGATTGAGTCCTTCCTCTGCAGCCTTTTTCTTGAATACGGGTTCAATGAAAGTCTGGGCGCCGTCATCCGGCGTAAGAACAGCGATGTTTTTCGCTTTCGGGAACCTGCTCTTCAAGAACTGCATGTCCGGCGTCGTGAAATCGATGGTGGTGTCGTTCGCGACGAAGGTGTACGGGGTCTTCGGACCGTACTCATCCGGCGTGAAGCAGTTATACAGAACCACGCGGAGTACCTTGGCCGGCTCCGTTACCGACCCTGACGCCACCACCATGAACGGCATGACGGGGCCGATAATGAACTTCACCTGGTCGTCATTGACGAGCTTGGTGGCTGCGGCCACGGCGCCGTCAGCGCTGCTCTGTCCGTCCTCGGCGACAAACTGCACCTCATAGGGCACCCCCTTGATCTTGAGCCCGCCCTTCTTGTTGATCCACCCCTCGAAGAGCTGCAGCCCATTCCAGATCAGCGTCTCCGATCCCGAAGCAAAGCCGGTTTTCGAAATGATCGCGCCGATCTTGACGACCTTCTTCTCTGCCGCGAAAACGGATTTCGCAGGGGTTATGACCAGGGAGCCAGTAATGAGCAACGTCGCCATAAAGGCGACAGCCAACACCATCAAGAGCCTCTTCTTCATGATAGCCTCCTCTCCCGGATTTGATTGTGCTACACCATAGCAAACCATTTTATGAATCAAGTTGTCTATCCTCAGATTTGAGGACACCTCCATAGGGCTTGTTCAGAAGGAGATGTCGAGTACTCCCTCCAACAGGCGATAGACAAGTTCTGAGCGGGTCGACACATCCAATTTAAGAAACAGGCGGCTCAGGTGTGTCCGAATTGTGGTGAAGGCAACGCCAAGGGCGTTTGCGATCTCCCGGTCCGTCAGTCCCTTGTATACCAATATACAGATCTCCGCCTCGCGAGACGTAAGATTGTAACGTGTGCGCAGCAAGTCCGCGGTGACGGTTCGTGATGAGGGCCGGTAGATCATGACCACAGTGACGGGCCGCGCATCCTGCGGCCGGACCGTTCTCAGGACGGACAGAGAAAAGGGGCCCCACCCCGTGCATACCCCGCAGTCCTTCACGGTGCGACGGACGAAGTCGCACAAGGAGGAGTACTCCCCCTGAGACAGCTCGCGCTCGATCGCGTGGATCTCCTTGTTTCTGTACACGAGACGGCCCGTTTCGTCGAAGATAAGGACGCCAATATGCGTGTTTTCCAGCAATTGCGTCCAGAACGCCTCGATCCCTCGCGCCCTGGCTATGGTGCGGGCGTTCAGTAAGGCGTTGCGAAAATGGGGAAGGATGGCGTCCAGAAGAGCCGCTTCATGGTCCCCGAAATCGGGCCTTTTCTTCGTTCTCCATATGCGCAGGTCTCCTATTTCCAAATCTCCCTCGTAGGCGTGGAGGTTCATGCCGTGGTGCTGGCCGTCCTTCAGCAAAAAGTCATTAAAGAACTCCGTCTTCTCCAGCTCCTCCTGGGGCATGACTTCCCTCACCAGTGTGGCCTTTCTTCTGGCCCTGAGAGAAGGGGTGATGGGGTCATGAAACTGATAATAGCTCATGTATCTTTCCACATTTGCAGGGTCGCTGTTGAGGCCCACGAAGTTCCCGAATACCTGCGATTCCTGATCCCATATGTATGAAGCAAGGAAATCCGCCTTGAGAAGGCGGAGCAGATCCTCCGAGACCTCTGTGCGAAAAGCGTCTAAGTCGGTCGTGGCGGACATGGTGTTGAGAACCGTCAATAGCAGGCTCACCTCATCCGCTTTCAGGTTCTTCAGTTTTCTTTCTCGCCCCGAGCCGGTAGCGGCATCTGAAACGGTCAAAGAAGACACGCTGTTCACCCTCCCTTGTCTAAGCGCTCCGCCATGACAGGAGCAAGGACATGGCGCAGACAGGGCCGCATAAGGAACGGACGTTACTGATCGTGACGCAATTTGGGTAAGGCACCCTGTTCAATGGGCCAGGTTCCCCCGGTGTGCACATTTCCCTTCGCGATCAATTCCCCTATTGTGTTTTTGCACGTGCCGAGATGTTTGTCAACAAAAAAATCAAGGCGTGTCAGTGGCGCTCCCGGCCTTACCCGTGATCGGGGCTCCTTCCGCTCAAATTCGGAACTCGCGGCAAGCCTTGATCCCGTTGCCCTTAAGCCGGTACGAGAAATACACTTGAAAGGCTTTCTTCTATGCATTCGGGCGGTCGAAACGCGCGAGGGCGGGGAAGAGACGCGTCCAGACTGCTGCGACGATTATGGTGCCGATGCCCCCGATCAGCACGGCGGGGACGACCCCGAACCAGGCCGCGGTAACGCCGGACTCGAACTCCCCCAATTGGTTCGAGGTGCCAATGAACATCGAGTTGACGGCGCTCACCCTCCCTCTCATGGCATTGGGCGTTTCCATCTGCACGAGTGATTGTCTGATGACCACGCTGATCACGTCCGCCGAACCGAGAGTTGCCAGCGCGATAAGGGACAAGGGGAAGGAAGACGAGAGGGCGAAAACGACAGTCGCAACCCCGAAGACGATGACCGCGATGAACATGGTCCTGCCCATCCGACCTTTGAGGGGATGGTGGGCGAGGAAGACGGACATGAGCAAGGCGCCGACCGCGGGGGCCGAGCGGAGCACCCCCAATCCCAACGGGCCGACAGCGAGGATCTTCTGGGCATAGACGGGCAGCAGGGCTGTGGCGTCGCCGAGCAAGACGGCGAAGAGGTCGAGGGATATGGCGCCGAAAATGGCCGGTTTGCTCCGAATGAAGGCAATGCCTGCGAAGAGGGATCTCAGATTGATTGGCTCGGGCTTCACGGTCTTGCGCTCCATTTGGATGAGAGAGAGGAGCAGACTGGACCCAAGGAACAGACAGCCGATTATCGAATAGACCAGGGTCGCGCCCGCGGCATAGAGGAGGCCGCCGAGGGCGGGTCCAACGATGGAGGCGGTCTGCGATGATGACGCGGCCCAGGCCACCGCGCGCTGGAAGATCTCGGCCCGCACGAGACCGGGCATCAATGCATGTGACGTTGGCATCTCAAAGGCGCGCGCCACGCCGAGGATGAGCACGACTACCAGAATGCCTTCCTCGTTGAGCCGGCCGGAATAGCTTCCCACAGCGAGCGTCAGAGCACCGGCCCCTTGGATCAACTGGCATCCCCGGGATTGACAGGCGGTCGTATCGGTCCACCACGTGGCCGACTAAAAGGGTGAGGAAGAATATGGGCAGGAACTGGGCAAGCCCGACCAGGCCGAGAAAGAACGGGCTGCCCGTGAGTGCGTATATCTGCCAGCCCACGGCGACCGACAACATCTGATAGGCGAGGGCGGACGACACGCGGGAGGAGAGATACTGCAAAAAATTCTGGTTGCGCAGCAGCCCGGACTCATCAGGATGGAACAATCTAAAGCGCCGAGTGGCGAGTGACGAGGGTGGAAAGTGCCATCAAAACCTCCTGATAGGTAATGTCAAAATATACCCATCTTTTTCGAAAAAGCAAGGCCCTTTTTTTGGCGCCCAGGTACCCGGGCGCCCGTACATAATTTACTTACGAGAAGGAAGAGCATCTTTTCCGGCCCGGCCACCCCGCACCTTAGCTTTGGTTGCGGATTGCGCGGGGAGGGATTATTTTTACTTAGCATAAGACGTTGGCTCGAAAGGAGAAATAAATGAGATTGGATAAGTTCACCGTCAAGGCGCAGGACGCGATCTCGGCGGCCCAAAGGATTGCCGAGGAGTCCGGGCACCAGATGATCGAGAACGACCACCTCCTTTATGCCCTCCTTCAGGAGAAGGACGGCACCGTGGAAGCGATCCTGGAGAAGCTCGGCGCGAATCCTGCCGCAGTCAGGGGCGACATAGAGAGGGAGCTGTCAAAGCTGCCCAGGGTCGAGGGGGCGGGCCGGGAAACCTATATGGGGCCCACGCTCAAAAGGTCGATAGATATCGCCTCTGCCGAGGCGGAGAGACTGAAGGACGACTACGTGAGCACCGAGCACCTGCTCATCGGAATCGCGGATGCGAATGAAGGGGGCGCTTTCAAGGTGCTCCGCTCCCATGGCGTTACCAAGGACCGTATCTACGCGGTCCTGAAGGAGTTGAGAGGGACCCAGAGGATCACCGACCAGAACCCCGAAGAGAAGTACCAGGCGCTCCAGAGGTACTGCAGAGACCTGACCGAAGAGGCGAGGAAGGGAAAGCTTGACCCGGTGATCGGCCGCGACGACGAGATAAGACGGGTGATGCAGGTCTTGTCGAGGCGCACGAAGAACAACCCCGTGGTCATCGGCGAGGCCGGTGTGGGGAAAACAGCCATCGTGGAAGGGCTGGCGCAAAGGATCGTGCAAGGCGACGTACCGGAGACATTGAAGGACAAGAAAGTCCTCGCCCTCGACCTTGGGGCGCTCCTGGCGGGCGCCAAGTACCGGGGCGAGTTCGAGGACAGGCTGAAAGCAGTCCTTAAGGAGATAGACGAGGCCGCGGGAACGGTCATCCTCTTCATCGACGAGCTTCATACCATTGTCGGCGCAGGCGCCGCCCAGGGCGCGGTCGATGCGTCGAACATGCTGAAACCCAAGCTGGCCCGCGGCGAGCTCCGGGCCATCGGCGCCACGACCCTGGACGAGTACAGGAAATACATCGAGAAGGACGCGGCGTTGGAGCGCCGTTTTCAGCCCGTCTTGGTGGGAGAGCCGAGCGTCGAGGAGACAATCGCCATCCTGAGGGGACTCAAGGCGCGATACGAGGTGCATCACGGGGTGAAGATCACGGATTCCGCGCTCATTGCAGCAGCCACCCTTTCCCACCGGTACATCACCGACAGGTTCCTGCCGGACAAAGCGATAGACCTGGTCGACGAGGCAGCCGCCAAGCTGCGGATCGAAATGGACAGCGTGCCGGCGGAGATCGATGTGATCCAGCGGAGGCTCATACAGGTCCAGATCGAGATAGAGGCCCTCAAAAAGGAGAGAGACCAGGCTGCCAAAGAACGGCGGCAAAAGCTTGAAAAAGAAGCAGAGGACCTCAAGAAAGAGGTTGATGAGAAAAAACGCCATTGGGGAAAAGAGCGGGTGCTGATTACCGGGATAAGGGATATAAAGGAGAAGATAGACAAGTCTCGCACAGAGGCGGATGAGGCGGAAAGGAAGGGCGACCTCGGAAAGGTGGCCGAGATCCGCTACGGCCGTATCGTCGGCCTGGAGAAGGAATTGGCGGAGAAAAACAATGACCTGGCAAAGCTCCAGACAGATAAGAAGATGCTGAAGGAAGAGGTGGACGAGGAGGATATCGCCAGGGTCGTCTCCAAATGGACCGGGATCCCCGTCTCGCGGATGCTCGAAGGCGAGAGGGAGA
>Ga0187884_10002367_pt1 | contig 15916 bp, 6 predicted proteins | sample June2016WEW_20_4_FD_132983 | JGI IMG/M metagenome (GOLD analysis project Ga0187884, IMG submission 132983) | Peatland microbial communities from SPRUCE experiment site at the Marcell Experimental Forest, Minnesota, USA - June2016WEW_20_40 | ecosystem: Environmental > Terrestrial > Soil >...
CTCCTCTTGGGAGAAAAACAGCGGCTTTCGTCGCTTCGTAAAGGGCATGACTCCTCCTTTCAGGAGGAGTATGCCAAAGTTTCAATCGATTGTCTACTTACTTAAAGAACTTAAATCTAGTGACCCCCGGCTGAGCGTGAATGGCTAGACTGTTGAATTACGAGAATTGTTTTGGTAGCGTGACTGTCGAATGACAATATCCTCCAGGAGTGCCCGCGCGAAATCACCGACGCGGATGCCTCAAGTGAGATTCGGAACAAAGACCATGTGGGGCATTGATTTCCAAGTTTCTTTGGGCCCATACTAAACTGGCATTGAAGAGCCGTGTCATGACATCCCGCTGCCTGCGCCTGATGGTTTGTTGCTGCCTTGCGATGGCCATGGGGACCGTTCAGAAATCGGCGGCCATTCCCGCCAGCGCCACGAGCGAGCTGCAAAATGGCATCACGCTTCTCCAAGCAGGGAAGTACTCGGAGGCACGGCAGGAATTCCTGGTCGAGACCCGGCGCAACCCATCTTCGGCGGAGAGTTTCTTTTATCTGGGTATGGCAGAGTTCAATCTTCACAACCTGGCGGCTGCTGAGAAAGCCCTGCGCCGTGCCCTGGATTTGGATCCGCGCTCGGGCAGCGTTCTTTACAATCTTGGAGTTTTGTTGCTGGAGCAGAAGAAGCCCAAGGAAGCCATTCGTTACCTTGGGAAGGCCAGCGAAATCGGCCCCCAGAATCCCGAACTGGCGATCAACCTGGTTCGAGCTTATCTCGATAACGGCCAGAAGCACGAAGCGCTGGGTATCATGAAGTCAGCCCGCCTGCGATACGGCGCTGATCCTGCGTTCGATCTCACCCTGGGCAAGGTTTTTCTGTCGCATGGTTTGACGGCCCAGGCTCGCGAGACGCTTCAGGCAGCAAACCAGGCCGCGCCCGCGCAACCTGAGATTGTGCTGCCTCTCGCCGAAGCGTGTCTCCAACAAGTCGACGTCCGCGCCGCTCGCGAGGCGTTGGCGAGCATCAAGCAGAGCAGTCAGAACGATGCGGAATACCATTTCCTTCTGGCGCAGAGCTGTTTTCTCTCCAACGAGAAGCAACAGGCCCTGGCAGAAATCGACCGCGCTGCGGCGCTCGGTCCTGAGAACCCCCTCTACCTGCTGAACCAGGCTCGGTACTACCAGAAATATGGCGACCAAAAAAAAGCGGTTAGCATCCTCTCAAACGCGGAGCGGCTGGCGCCCGATCTGCCGGATATTCCTTATAGCCTTGCCGTCAGTTACTTCATCGCTGACGATTTTGGCCAAGCCATATATTATGTGGCCCAGGCGCTTCGCATCGACCCCAAGGACGACCGCGCATTGTTCCTGCTCGGCATTTCCCTTTTTGCAAAGAACAAGCTGACGGAAGCCCAAGAACGTCTGGATCAAGCCATCCGGCTGAAACCCCACAACGCTTTCTACCAGTGCTTCGAAGGCATGCTGCTCACCTCCGATAGTCGGGACGCTGCGGCCGAGCAACGCTTTCAGAGTGCCTTGGCGATTGATCCTTCCTACGCCTTGGCGCATTATCAATTGGGCCGGATTTATGATCGCAGTGCCCGATACGCGGAAGCGCGCCAGCAACTGGAAAAGGCCGTTGCTCTCGACCCCGAATTGACCGAGGTTTATTGGCTCCTGCACCATGCGTACCTGCGGCTGGGCGAGAAGGACAAAGCTCGAGAAGCTCTGGCGACATTCCACAGCCGCCAAGCGGTTGAGTACGACGAGAGGCAAGAAATCCTTCGCCGGGCCCAACAGAGCGTTCAGACCGCCCCCTAGTTTCTCCAGCAGGTGGTCCACGCTGCGGCCTCCGGCATTGATGCGAGGTTGACGATTGTTGGGCGTCAGAAGGTTCGTAAGTCGGGCCGTATGTTCGGATGCTTTCCGATCCTCCGCCGAGTTGATTTCGCCGGCCTTGGCCAGGTCTCTTTCGTCGCCCTCATCTGTTCACTCTTCCTCTTTCCTCGAGGGCTTTCTAGACGCGCCGCATAGCCCTTGAGAGCTTCGATTCGCACCTGAGGGCAAAGCAGGACGAAATGACTTGACAGCCGATACCGTGTTCATTTATGAGTTCTGTTTCTTAGAGTCGAGGGTCGGGTGCGTTACACATGAAAGATGTTTTCCCCTTTTGTTGATAAAACGACAATTTGTAGCACTTGGCCTCTCAAACCATCTACAGGGGAGGGGAAGAATGCGCCGCAGAAACTTTCTCAAGACATCGTTGGGGGCCGCTGGGGCCGCCTTGACACTACGTTCCCTGCCTCCGGCATTGACCTTTGCGGGAGCCGGACCGTTAGGGCAGGGGGCTGCCGCTCAGCTCGACGCCGGTTACAGCAGCCTTCGCCAGGCATTTGAGAATCCGCCCAATGACAACCGCAATTGGACGCGCTGGTGGTGGTTTGGGCCGCAGGCTAACGAGCAGGGAATTGCCTACGAACTCGAACAGATGCACAAACAGGGTCTGGGCGGGGTGGAGATGCAGTGGATGACGCCCCTCGAGTTGGAGGGAAACTTCGATTTTCTTTCCGACCGCTGGACGCAACTGGTGAAGTTCACGGTGCAAAAAGCCAAAGGATTGGGGATGCGGGTTGACTTCACCTTGGGCACGGGCTGGCCCTATGGCGGCCCCTGGATTCCCCTGGAACTCGGCTCTCAGTGCCTCCTGTTGACCGTCGAGGAAGAGCTGGGGCCGAACGGCTACGGGGTAAGGATACCTGGGGAACTTGGCGAGCACGAGAAACTTATCGGGTTATATGCCGCGCAAACCCTGGGGTCTGACGAGGCGCTGGATCCCAACAGCATTCATGACCTGAGGCCGTATCTGCGTTATTCCGATCCCAACTATTGGGCGGTGGTACGGCCTCCGGTGGGCTGGGCGGTACCTGCGGGACGGTGGAAGATCATTTCTCTCAAACAAGTTCCCACGCGCCAGCCGGTGCGCACGGCGGGGCTGGGCGACGAAGGCTTGGTTCTGAATTACTTCTCGCGCAAAGCCTTGGGCCGGCACCTGGAAGTTGTGGGAGGGGCCTTCAAGAAGGCAGCGGGAGAGGAGTTCGGGAAGACGGTGCGCGCGGTGTTTTGTGACAGCTTCGAGATTCACCTGCCGCACCGCAGTCTCTACTGGACGGACGATTATGAGGAGGAATTCAGGAAGCGCAAAGCTTACGACATCACGCCTCACCTGCCGGCGCTGTGGTTTAATGTGGGCGATAAGACGCCACGCATCCGGCACGACTTCCTTCACGTGCTTTCCCAGCTCATTATCGAAAACTTTTTCATCCCCTTGCGGGAATGGTGCGAGCAGAACCATCTGAAGTCGCGGGTGCAATCGCACGGAAGCATCGGGGAACTTCTCCAGTCATACGCCGAAAACAGCATTGGGGAAGGGGAGCAGGTGACGTCGGGTGAGCCTACGATTTCTGTCCACCGGAAGTACGCCACGAGTTCCGCGCACATCTATCAGAAGCCTTTGACGTCCGCGGAAAGCTTCACTTTCCTGACCGCGCCAGGTTATCCGGGTTCCTACCGCTACATGGTGAACCTGGAGTTGATGAAATCCGTGCTCGACCCGGCCCTTCGGGACGGCTACCAGGAAATGATCAACCACGGGTACAGCTATAACGACCCGGATGAAAAGACGGAGCCCTTCATCGAGATGTACGCCTCGGCGGTCATCCGCCACACGGAACCCTGGTGGCAGTACTACCACCATTTCACTTCTTACATGGCGCGTTGTTGTGCGCTGCTTTCCCAGGGCCACTTCGTGGGCGATGTTGCCATCTTTTCGCCCATTCCGGATGCTTGGAGCAAGGCGAGCGTGCCGCAGGAAGTCTTCTGGTCGCCGGAGACGACCATCAAGTGGGGCGACCTTCCGCCGCTTTTGGTGCACAGTGGCTATGACTTCAACTTCGTTAATGACCAGGTTCTGGTGGAGAAGTCGAAGATTGAGAAGGGCAAGCTGGTGATCGGGAAGATGGAACACAGCGTTTTGATCCTTCCCAACGTGACCTACATTTCAGCGAAAACCATGCAACGGGTGTGTGACTTCTGCCGCGCCGGGGGCGTGGTGATCGCCACCGAGCGCCTGCCTGAATTCTCAACCGGGTTCACAGGCTTCGTGGAGAGTGACCAGCAACTTCGGGGCCTGGTGCAGGAGATGTTCGGCGATGTCCCTGAAAGGGAACAGTTCGTGCGGAGAAAGTTCGGCGAGGGTGAAGCTGTTTTGTTGCGCTCCGTATCCGAATTACCCGGTGTGCTTCGCAGCCGCATGCAGCCAGACTTCGATCTGGAGAAGCGCACGGAGGCGGTGCTGCATTTGCACCGGCGGGTAGAAGGAGCAGATGTATATTTTGTGACCAACAACTCCGAGTTCTACCAGGAGAACGCGGCGCTGTTCCGGGTGGGGCGGAGGATTCCGGAGCTTTGGGATGCCGAGGCTGGCAGGGCGGAGCCTGCGGCAGTTTATTCCCTGCAAAGCAAGGGAGTGCGCATACCCCTGCGTTTGAAGCCCTATGAATCGGTGTTTTACGTCTTCCGCGAAGCGGCCGAAGCGGTGCATGTGATCGAAAGCAATGCGGAGGAGATTGTTTGGAGTGGGGAGAACAAGGTCCGTTGCCTTACTTCCGGCAATGGCGTTTCTTACATCCGCACGGGAGGGCTCGGGAAGAAGCCCGGGCGCCAGGAGGCGGTGACGAAGGACTTGCCTGCGCCACTGGACATCTCAGGTGAGTGGCAAGTGACCTTTGAGGGGTACAAGTTTCCCAAGTTGGTCAAGAAGATGGCGGTGCTGCATTCCTGGACTGACGATCCGGACACGCGCCACTTTTCGGGCACGGCTCGATACGAGCTGGAGTTTGAGGTGCCCGCCGGCATATTAGCTAAAGGCCGTCGGGTCAGGCTTGATTTAGGGACTGTGGCGGACGCCTCGAAGGTGTGGCTGAACAGCCAAGCGGCGGGGGTAACGTGGAAGAGACCTCACCAGCACGACGTGACTCAGTGGGTGCGTCCCGGCAACAATTCCCTCGAGGTGCGGGTCAGCAACCGGCTGATCAATGTAGTGGGCGGGCTGAAGCGGCCGGAGTGGGCAGACAAGGTGGTTGAAAAATACGGCCACTACAACGAGCGGCAGGAATGGTATGAGACGAATTCGCGCGAGTATGGGGCCAGCGAGCTGCCTCCCGCAGGATTGTTGGGGCCGGTGCGGATGGTATTCCTTCACGAAGTGGAGTTTGAGATCTGAATTACAATCCGCTTTGTCAAGAAGCCCTGAAAGTGATTCTCTCTGGTTCTTGATCATTGTCCTACCGGGGCCTGTCAAGCCCAGGCGGGTGGTATCTCGATGCATCTGGGGCCGCTTGGATATTCGGCTGGAACGCCCTCGTGCCGCCGCAACAGTTAGCGCATACTTCGCCCTTTTCGAGCCTTTTCTTTTACACCGCTCAAGAGTCGCAGAGTTTCTGGTAAGCAAACCTCCGCGTTAGCGGCGGCTGGTCTGCTGCAAGAGGCGCTCGCAAGCCTGCCGATAGCCATGGCCTTGAGGGTTGAGTTCGTAGGCGGTGCGGTATTCCTGCAACGCTTCACGACGGTTCCCCTTCCGCTCGAGCGCGAGACCAAGAGCGTAATGCGCCTGTCCATCCTTCGGATTCAGGCGCACCGCCTCGCGCTCCTCGGCAATCATTCCCTGCCAATCGCCCTTTTTCCCGAGCGCCGCGCCGAGGGCGACGTGCGCATCGTCAAAATTGGGGTTCAGGCGAAGCGCCTCACGCTCTTCCGCAATCGCCCCATCCCAATCGCCCTTCCATCTTAGCGCTTTGCCCAGCTCGCAGTGGGCGAAGTCATCATTCGGGTTGAGGCGCAAGGCCGTACGCTCCTCTGCGATCTCTCCGTCCCAATCGCCCTTGTTTCCGAGCGCCTCGCCGAGGAGGGCGTGCGCCTCTTCATTCTTCGGGTTCAGGCGCAGCGCCTCATGGTATTCTGCAATCGCCCCATCCCAATCGCCCTCCCATCTTAGCGCTTTGCCCAGCTCGCTGGGGGCAAAGTCATCATTCGGGTTCAGGCGCAGCGCCTCGCGCTCTTCCGCGATCTCGCCATCCCAATCGCCCTTGTTCCCAAGCGCCTCGCCGAGGAGGGCGTGCGCCTGTTCATTTTTTGGGTTCAGGCGCAGTGCCTCCTGCTCCTCTGCAATCTCGTCATCCCAATCTCTTTTGCTCCCCAGCGCCGCCCCGAGGGCGGCGTGCACCTCGTCATTGTCCGGGCTCAACCTCAGTGCGTCACGGTATTCCGCGATCGCTCCGTCCAAATCGCCCTGCTGGCTCAGCGCCGCGCCGAGGCGGACGTGCGTCAATTCGCTTTGGGGATTCAGGCGCAGCGCTCCTCTATACTCTCTGATCGCGGCATCCCAATCACCTTTGTAGGCGAGCGCCTCGCCCAGGGCGAAGTGAGCAATCGCATCGTCGGGGTTGATTTCCAAAGCCTTGTCAAACTCCGCCTTGGCCTCATCGATGCGGCTTTTGCCAGCCAAGGCAAGACCCAAGTGGTCGTGGAGGTCCGCGGATTCGGGGTAATACTGCAAGCCTTTCTGGAAAGTGTGAATCGCCTCATCGGGCCGTCCTGCCGCCAGCAGGGTGCGGCCGAGGTTGTAGTAAAGGGTTTGGTATTGGGGGTTCAGCTCAAGCGCTTTCTCAAACTCGGGGATCGCTTCAGCATATCGACCCGTCCGTTCTAGAGCGGCGCCCAGGTCGTTGTGGATCCTGTAATCATCAAGATTTGTGGAGAGCAGCTCTCTCCACTCGACGATGGCCGCCTCGTACTGACCCTTCTCTCCCAATTCCGCCGCGTGGTCGAATTTCTTGTACATGTCGACCGCGGGCGTGCTAATGGCCACCATGCCGTCCGGTGGGATGTTCACAAACTCGGGAAGGTTCACAGCGCGATTGGCAGCCGTTGAATTCTCAATCAGGATGGCCGGGCTATCGTTGCCCTCTTCGTCGAGATGGGTTAGATACATCTGCGTGTAAGGCGACCGGCTCTTGGAGGAAAAGACCAACCATCGCCCATTGGGCGAAAAGCTGTGCCAGGAATTCATGAGGGGCGTATTGCAGCGCATCCGCCTCGCCTGCCCGCCGCGGGCCGGCACGATGTAAAGCTGACCGTCAGGACGCATCAACTGGGCATTGCGGCACTTAACGAAGACGATCCAGCGGCCATCCGGTGAGACTTTGGGAAAGGTGTTGCTCATGCCGTTGCCGGACGCCCCGGCAATGGCCTCCGGCTGGCCCCCGTGGCCTCCGTTGAAGGGAACGCGATAGAGGTCGTACTGAATCTGCACCTCGTTCGGATCGTTGGCGTACGCAGCCATCTTTCGGCCGGGTGGATAGGGTTCCTTCGCTTCCGCCCTGGCGAATACCAGGTAACTTCCATCCGGGCTCCAAACGCCGTCCGTCTGCACATAGCGGGGATCGTCTGCGCCCGGCAAGGGTTCCCGCCGACCGGTGTCACGGCTGTACCAGGCCAGGATCCCACGGGTCGGATAGAACACTTGGAGAAAGCGATAGTCCTTGAAGTTGGCCACGTAATACTTGTTAAGGGCAGCCCGGTCCGCCGTGCTCACCGTGGTGACCACATACTTCCCGTCCGGAGAAACCTGCGACATGAACCCAACACGGTTCAGGCCCACCTGCCTGTCGTGCGAAGGATTCCACGTAACCATGTCAGTCGTGTTGATGGTCATCTGCGGCTTTACGGGGACGATCGCGTAGAGCCCCTTATCGTTCTCCGGTCCGTCCATGTCCATCCCCATCGTCTTGCCATCCCGAGAGAAAGAATGGCAATTGGCGCAGGTTACAATGTTCTTGAGAACTATGCGGCTCTCCAATTGGCTGATGTTGCGCAGCCGCCACTGGATTAGCGGAATCGCATCGGCAGCCAGAGGCTTGATGATGCCCTTCTCAGTTTCGGAAGGCATCAGTGGCACGTCGCGGTAAAAGATGGGTGCGCCGACGGGGTCCTTAGACGTGTGGATGGTCACGCGGCCGCCCGACACCGCGTGCTTGGCGTCTTGTTGGCTGAACCCGCTGATGGTCACCACCGCGGCACTTGTCACGGAATGGCGTTTGATCGCCTCCCAGGCCCCCGCCTCGGGAATCCAGGTATGCGCCGCCGCCTGCTCGGGCGTGAGTTTTGGCAATTCATTCGTCGAAGAGACGCAGCGCTGGTCAATCTCGCCTATGGCCAGCCGCTCACCGGCGGATTGGACGTGCACTCCAGCCGAGCCATCGGCGAACGCGATGTCGATCCGCCAGCGAGTAGCATTCTCCGCGGCGTCACGCCAGATGAAAGTTGGCGGGGTAATTTCGGGAGGGAAAATCGAACCGTCCAGGGGATAGTCAATCGTGATCGAGGCCAGGTGCGCTGCCGAAGCACCTTGCCCGCCCTTCGGTTGCGCGGCTCCGCGCTCGCCGAGCATCGACACGGCCGCAACGATTGCGCCCAGGATGAGCAGGGTGATTCCGGTCCGATTCAGAGTGCTCTCCATCTCGCCCTCCCTCCCTGGGGGCAGCACAGTCGGCGCCTGCGCGGCTGTGCTTCGAACAGACGGCTTTGGCCGCTCAACCCGGATTTCCATTTTGGCGCCCTGAACAACAGCAGTATACACTATACCGGCATTAATGCGGCGTTGAGGATTCCTTGGTTTGAGAAGGATATCCGAATCGATCCAAATCTTCGGATGCTTTCCGATCCCCCGCCCGGTTGATTGCGTCGGCCTTCGCCAGTTCTCTCTTGCCTTCCTCTGACCGCCCCACGCGAAGCAGCGTCTTCCCTAACCAGTAGTGAGACTCAACCTTATCCGGCACGCGGTCCACAGCCTGTCGCAGGAACTTGACGGATTCCTCATTGCGGCCGAGTTGCGCATAAGCCCGCCCCATGCCCAAGTAGGCCTCCCCGTAAGTCGGATCAAGCCGCAGCGCTTCCTTGAAGTAGCCTGCCGCCTGCTCGAACCGGCCTTGCTTAAGCGCAACATCACCGAGGTAGTAGTAGGGTGGGGCAAAATTGGGCGAAATCCGAGTCTCCTCGAGGAGGGGAGCGACAGCTTCCTTGTATCGCTTCCAACGCCAGTCAATGTATCCCAGGATGAAATGGAGCTGGGGCGCGCGGGGAGAGGCAGCAATTGCCTGCCCAAGTTCTTTCTCGGCCTCGTTCGGTTGGCTCGTTGTATCGTAGGCCGTGGCCAACACTTCGTGCAGGAAGGGTGAGTCGGGGTTGGTTTTCAGCAATTCTACGGCCGCCTCCAGGGCTCGATTGGGCTCGTCGGCCAAGCGGTAAGTCTTAAACAACATGAAGAGGATCTTGTCATCTGCGGGCTTGGCTTTACGAGCCAGCTCAAGCTCCTCGATGGCCCGCCGCCACTGCTTGAGATCGCCATAGCACGCCCCCAGAAGGAAATGGGCGTCGATGGAGTGATGGGGATCGGCAACACCCGCGGTTAAGGGTGCGATGGCGCCTTGGGGATCCCGCGTACTGTAGAGTGCCAAGCCAAGGTTAAAGCTGATCGCTGGGTCATCCGGTTGCAGTCTGTGGGCGTGAGTGAAAGCATCCGCCGCCTGCTGGAAGTCATGCTGCTGGAAATAGAGGACGCCCAGGTTGTTAAAGGCTGCAACCGAGCTGTCATCCATAGCCAGGCCCAGGCGGTATTCACGCACTGCGTCGTCTCGCATACCTTGTTGCGCAAGCCGGCCTGCGCGCTCAAAGTGCTCGAGAGCCGTCTCGCGAGTCTGAAAACCGAACCCCAGAGAGAAAGCCCAGAGCGATAGTGCGCCGAGCAGCAACCATCCTTGGCATTCAACAAGCCGCACCCTCATAGGATAACACTTGAAATCTTGAAGTTGAACACTTGGTGTAGATGAGTCAAGTTCGAATATTGTGCTGCGGCAAAAGAAAAAGCCCGGAGACCGCGCTCAGGAAACCAAGCCGCGCGCAGCCTCCGGGCAGTTGTAGGGGCGACTCCGTCGGCTGACGGATGGTCGGCCCGGGGCAGGCACAAGGCCTGCCCCTACCAAATATCAGAATGACAAGCGCAAAGCGAACTCGATCTCGCGGGGATCGAGGGCAGCACTGACTTGACCGAAGCCACCAGCGCCGTAAGTTGTATTAACATTGGAGAAGTTGGCGTGATTCCAGATGTTGAAGAACTCGGCGCGGAACTGGAGTTTTAACCTCTCCTTAATCGGGAACGTCTTGAAGAATGCCCAGTTCCAAGTATCTTCCCCGGGACCGCGAATAATGCCGGTACCGCAGTTCCCAAAGAAGCCGAAGGCCGGAGCAGAGAAGGCAGCGGTGTTAAACCACGACGCCACCGTCTTGCTGCCTGAAATGGCTTGTCCAGAAACGCAATCAGGCCGACCGGCCAAGCCGTTGGTTCCGGTGCTAATCCCGGGCGCGAAGACAAACCCGCTTTCAATAACCGTGAGCCCGGAAAAGGTCCAATTGCCAAACGCGGTACCTACGGCACCCTTGCGACCCTTCAGGATCGGCAGCTCCCAAACGTAACCGGAAGTGAAGATGTGGGTCCGGTCCCATCCAGGTGGCCCGTAATCCGCTTTGAAGTCCCTTGGGTTTTGCGCGCCATTCGAGCTGTTCCGCCCATCGGTGCCGCGGGCGGCGACATCGGTCAGAGTATGTCCGTAAGTATAGGCGGATGTAAATGTCAGGCCATGTTTGGCGCGGTAGTTAAACCCTGCCTGTAGCGAGTTGTAGTTCGAAGTTCCCTCGTACTCGGCGGAACTGTCGCCCAGACCGCTTAATCCACTCCAGGCTTTATAGGGCCGGGTGTAATCCGCAGAGACAAGTCCCCTATTCAGGCAGGGGTCATATTGGAATCCGCCTGAAGGGATGGTTTGACCGGTTTGGAGACACCCGGGATCGCTGATCGAAGGTCCGGCAACCGGAAGAGGATAATTGAGGTCCAGGCTGCCTGGCACGTAACGTGCCCCGACCCCCACGTAGGCTACGCTGAGAACCCCGTTGGGCACAATCTGATGCTCCGCCGTCAGGCTCCAACTCTCAACCATCATTGGGTTGAAATTCCTTCCCGGCGGAAAGCCCATCACATTGATACCGTTGGAACTGATTGCGCCTGGGCTGCCCAAGCTGGGTTGGGCAAAGGTGCCGTTGAGTAGAGTCACGCCCTGCTCAAACGGGTAGCCACCCATAGCGGAGTAGTCCGCGAACGGGATCCTGCCGTAGCCAATCCCATAACCGCCTCGTAGCGAGGTCTTACCAGTTCCGAACACGTCCCAAGCGAAGCCGACGCGCGGAGCCCAGTGAATGCCAGTGGTGAAGATTCCATTTGGCACACCGGATGTTCCCCCAGGGATGCCATCTTTAGCCACGAAGCCCTCAGGGAAGACCACTCCGTTCAATAAATTGGCAGGACTCCCTGTGGCGGTGACAGGCACTCCACCGACCTCCTCGAGAAGGCCATTGGGCTGGACCACCGCGGCTTGGCTGGCAACGTATGTCGCGGGGTTGAAGTCGTCGAGACCGTTCCCTTCCATTTTGTCCGAAGAGTAGTAGACGGCTCGGAGACCCAGGTTAAGCGTCAAGCGCCGAGTCGTCCGCCAATCGTCCTGAAAATAAGCTTCGGACTGGTGATAGCGGAAGTAGCCTCGAAGCCGGGTGTTGTTCTGGGTGAATGAGGAATCCAAACCGAGCAGGAAGTCTGCCACAGGATCACCCGAGTGGACTCCTGAGAAACCGTATACGCCCTCGGAATTAGCGAAGTTGCTTTGTCGCTTGATCCCCCAAATGTACATGGCGCCCGCTTGGAGTGTGTGTTTACCCTTCACCTTGGTAAAATCGTCCGAGATAATCTCTTCACCGTCAGTGGCATTGTGTAGCGGCAGGCCACCAGAACCGAAGCCCGGCCAGCCCTCGGCCAAGCTGAATTGCGGGAGACGTTTGTCGGGGTCGACTTCACCGTAGGGCAAATTGACATGGAAGTTGGATAGATCGCTATAGGAACCTCCATTAAAATCCAGGTAGACGTGGGTTGCTGTGTTTGTGAAAGCGATTTGGTTAATCGTGGTAGGACTGATATCGTAAGTTAGCTGAAGGTAATTGTTCCACGACAGCGTCTGTATCTCCTGCGATACTGTTGGAAACGGGTTAGGCCCCCAACTCGCATAGGGAGGTGTATCCCGTATGTTTTCACGGGACACCCGACCCAGCAAGCGCATTTTATCGGTGAGGTTTTGGTCACCCCGGAAGGTGTAATCCTCGCCATTGAACAACTCCACGCCGCTGTTGAGATAGTTGTTGAAAACCCCAGTTTGAACGTCGTTAGGCGCGGGGTAGTACTTGTTCATCATCAAAACCGCCATGGGGTCAAAGCATGCGGAGTTGAGATGGTGCGCATCCGGAACGCAATTCACGCCAGGGAATTGGCTGGCCAGAATGGCTTTGGAAGGCGCGTCCAACGCGAAACCCGTAAAGCCGGGAGTGGGGTCGGCGGTGAAGTCGCCACTACGCATGGCCTGCGGAACCGTAGCTCCCAACGCCGTGACACCGACATTGCGGCGCCGCGCTTCAATGTTCACAAAGAAGAAGGTCTTATTCTTCTGGGTGTTGTAATGCCCTGGAATATAGACAGGTCCCCCAATGCTGCCGCCGAAGATGTTCTGTTTGAGGATCGGCGTTGATGTCGCGAAGAAGTTGCGCGAGTCCAAGACATTGTTGCGGAGGAAGTCATAGGCAACGCCATGGAACTCGCTGGACCCTGACTTGGTCGCTACCATGATGGTTGCGCCGCCCGCAATTCCGTACTTGGCACTGTAGTTATCCTTCAATAGGGTGAATTCAGAGATCGATTCGACGGGCTGTACAACGTCCAAGTTGCACATATTGCCTGTGTTCATATTGTAGGCGCCGTCCGTCGTGTAGTTGTTCATCTCGCGGCCCAGGCCATTGACGGAAATAGGGGTCTCGCCCGTCAGGCCTCCGCCGGTGAGCGCACCACCACCTCCCACGATGCTGCCCGAGATCGCTCCGCTGTTGACTCCGGGAACGAGCATCGCGAGACCACGGAAATCTCGCCCGTTAAGTTGCAGGTTCGTGACCTCGTTTCCGGCGATGGTGCCGGACGAGGCCCCCGTAGTAGTTTCAACGTTGACGACCGTTGCTGAAACAGTCACCTCGCTCACAGCTCCGGCGAGCTGAAGCGTGGCATTGACCGTAATACGAGCACCGGGGCTCAGATAGTTGCCCTTGGAGGCAAAGGTCTGAAACCCTTGCTTTTCCACGGTGACGTCGTAGAGCGTGCCTTCGGCAGGGAGAGCTTCAAAGTTATACAGACCTCCCGAGCCGGTTTGAGTTTCCCACTTCTGGCCCGTGGCTTCATTGACCAACGTAACCTTTGCCTGTGGAACCACAGCGCCTGTGGGGTCCGTCACGCTGCCCAGGATGGCGCCGTTTGAAGCCGCTTGGCCGAAGGCGTGTGGCGCACAAAGGAACAGCACGAAAGCCAGCGAACACGCCAAAGCTAACGCCTTGCAAATACCATACCTGTTCATTTTTCCTCCTCCATTGATGACCTCTTTGAACCCGACGTTCTATAGATGAAAACCATCTCGTTCGAGAAAATCCAGCAAGCATGCGAAGTTTCGAAGGGACAAATTGCACTTTGGAGGTGTGCGAAAGCACTGGAATGGTCTCCAAGTTGGTAGCTGCCTGCATAAGAACTACCCAGCCTAGAGGGTTTGCTTGTCAATCCCATTGCGAGTACCTCCGTTCCCCTTCCATCAGAAGCAACCCCTCTCCGAATATTACTGGTGTTCCCGGCAACTCGTATTGCTAACGACATTCAACCACACAACATTGAGGAGCAGTTTAGCTTCCAAACTTTTAGCAACTATAAGTCTTTTAAATACAAACTAGTTCACCCATGGCCAGATAGCAGGACCATCCATAATCCAGAAATCCGTATATGGTTTTTGGGATTCCCCCATTTTCTTCTATGGGGTTGTTGTTCACTTCTCCTCTTGGTCTTGTCTTTTGTTCTGCCGTCATTGGGGTATAACAGTGGAACCTGCACTTGAGAAAAATCTTTTCCTCAGGCCGGGGCAGATACAAAAGCAGTTCTTTCCGCCCGTACTGATCTAGAAGCAGCCCGCCTGTTGAAGGTGCTCATAACCGATTCTTCGGCATGTGTCAGAATCTTTCTGAAGCATGAAAAGGGTTTTGGTAGCGTAGCCCCGAATGAATGTAGCCGCGACATTGGCGGCACTCTGCACGCCTGAAAACAGGCCAATAACGTGACTGGCGCATGTCATGAAGCCACGTATCTCACGCTGTTATGGGAAACAGGGGCGCGGGCGGATATGCTCATGCGCGCTCACAGATACGAAACGCACGCGTCTGACGGCGACGGGGGGACACGATCGGGTTTCTATGATTGACTGTTTGGCGTGAAAGGAAAAGTGGTTGAGGTCTGAAAATATTTTTGGTAATGTCGCTGTCCAATGAAAATACCCTGTGCCCAGGAAAAACATTCTGCAGCAAAGAAGACAGGCCAATAGGGTGACTAACGTAACAGGCTCTTGCTTTGCCAGGCTTCGCGCCAGGATTCAGAGCGGATCATCCGCGATGACAAAGATTGGTCGCTTCGTACTCAAGTCGCCTTTGCGAGCCCGGAACCTCTCGATCGAAAGGCTTGCGGACGCTTGTGAGGCCAGCGCCGCCACAGTGTACAGGCTCTGCCGCGATTTGGGGTACGGCGGCTACAAGGAATTTCAATTGGACCTTGCGGCGTCGTTGGCAAATAGTGACATAGTTAACTTGGAGGAATTTGGTGAAGGCGCAAGCGCGCAGACCATTGTGCGAAGAGTCTTCGAATACCATCAGCAGAGCCTCGCCGACACCGAGCGGCTACTCGACGCTCAAGTGCTGACGCGCATCGCCAAATTGATTCAACGCAGCCGAAGGGTACTTCTGCTGGGCTTCGGCGGGTCCGGCCTGGCTGCCCACCGCACAGCAGACGTGCTCTTGAACTTGGGCTTCACAGCCGTGGCCGTCGTGGATCCCTTTACCCAAATCTTCGCTACCGAAAATGCGGGGCCGGATGATGTGGTGGTGGGCATCAGTCATACGGGCCAGACGGCCTCCGTCGTGGAAGCCATTCAGTCTGCCCGGCGGAGGGGCGCGCGTACCGTGGCCTTGACCAATTACCCGCAGTCCTCGCTGGCGAAGGCCAGTGAATTTCAACTTATCACAGGCTTTCACGAACACCGCATCAACGCTGCGGTATCGTCTTCGGTGAGCGCGCAATTATGTGTGCTTGCTTCGCTCTACTTCATTCTGGGAAGCTGGGGTGGAAGCAAGGCGAAGCGACTGGCCGACGAGGCTGAACAGAGAACCCGGAGGATCCTGCGCGCCCCGAGGCCAAGGAAAAGAGAAAAGTCTTCACAAGGAGGATAAACGTGTACACACGATACCACGATCCGGAGATTTTCGTACAAACCCTGGACGGGATTGATCGTTCGAATCATATCGTCGCCACCTACTTCATGGACGATGAGTTGCCCGGCGAAGAGTTTATGGACCACTTCGCCCTGATTCAGTCGGTGGCCATTGAAGGTTCCACGGGGACATGGGAGAAGGTGGCGGAGGAGACCGAAGAGGTTCGCCACAGGTTGAGCGGCAAGATGGTGGGTTACTATGAAATTCCCACGAACAACGCCTCGCGGAAATCGGCGGTAGTGCAGTTGGCCTTCCCGATCGACGCCTGGATTGACAACGTGCCGATGATGCTGTTGAGCATCGCGGGGAATTGTTTCGCCTACAGTCCCAAGATGCGGCTGTTGGACGTGTTCATCCCTGATGACCTGCTGGCCAAGTTC
>Ga0187884_10002368_pt1 | contig 15916 bp, 17 predicted proteins | sample June2016WEW_20_4_FD_132983 | JGI IMG/M metagenome (GOLD analysis project Ga0187884, IMG submission 132983) | Peatland microbial communities from SPRUCE experiment site at the Marcell Experimental Forest, Minnesota, USA - June2016WEW_20_40 | ecosystem: Environmental > Terrestrial > Soil >...
CACCGTGCCTTCGCATCTAATCTCACCCCTGAAGTGCGCGTTGACGCGGATCAGGCCGGACGCGACCTTCATCTTCCCCTCAACCTCCACACCAGGCTCAAGCCACCCGACCCAGTCATCGGGGAGTTCAGCCAGTTGACGCCGCCTGGACTTTCCAAAGCCGAATGGCATTGTTGCCTCCCACCGGGGTCATTGGTTACCCCAGTTGTTCATAACAGAAGGATAAGGTATAACGGAAATAGTTAAATGTATATAGGGCAGTCTTACTGCCTGACAATCAAGTCGTAAATCCTGTTCAAATCTTGCGCCGAAAAATAGCTGATTTCTATTTTCCCCCGTCGCCCGTCGCCAAGGATCTTGACGCGCGTCCCCAGCGTTCGTTCAAGCTTCAATGCGGCAGCGCGAACGTTGGGATCCACTGGGGGCTTGGACAAGGTTTTCTGCGCAGCGGGTTTCATTCCCCGAGACGCCACCATGTTTTCAACCTGCCGCACAGAAAGGCCCCGCTTGGCAATCATCGAGGCAAGCTGCACTTGGGCGGCTTCAGAATCCAGACCCAGGAGCGCCCGTGCGTGGCCGTAAGTGATTTCATCCTTAGAGAGCATCTCCTGGACGGCCGTCGGCAACCGCAACAAACGCAAGGTGTTAGTGACTGAAGAACGATTGATGCCCAGCCGCTCTGCAACCTGCTCGTGACTGAGATGGTATTTTTCCTGGAGCGCCTGATAAGCGCGGGCCACATCGAGCGGGTTCAGGTCCTGACGGAGCAGGTTCTCGGTCAGAGCGAGCTCAAGGGCGTCCTGATCCGTAAGCTCGCGGATAATGGCGGGAACGGTTTCCAGGCCGGCAAGGCGGGCCGCGCGCCATCGACGTTCACCCACTACGAGCTGGTAGCGGCCCTCGGCTAGGGCGCTGAGGCGCAAAAGAATGGGTTGGACTACCCCGCTGGCGCGGATGGAATCCGCAAGCTCTTTCAGGGAGTCTTCGGGAAAGGCATGGCGCGGCTGAAACGGGTTGGGATCGATGAGCTCCAGCCGTACCTGCTCGAGGCCGGACGTAGCCGACTCAACGGTCTGTAGCAGGGCGTTCAGCCCCCGACCCAACGCCTTTCTGGTCATGATTGATGACCTCCTGTGCCAGGTCAAGATAACTGGCGGCTCCCCTGCAATCGGGGTCATAGAGGAAAATCGGTTTGCCGAAACTTGGCGCCTCTGCCAAGCGAACATTGCGAGGTATCACAGTGGAGAAAACCTGGCCACCGAAGAAATCCCTCAAATCGTCGCGGACTTGGTGCGAGAGATTGGTGCGCTCGTCGAACATGGTAAGGAGGATTCCCTCCACCGCCAGATTCTTGTTGTGAGAGCGCCGAATGCGAATCAGCGTGTCGAAAAGCTCGGAGACCCCCTCCAGCGCGAAGTACTCGCACTGCACCGGCACGATAACGGAATCCGCTGCTACCAGCGCGTTCAGGGTGAGCAGGTCAAGGGCTGGAGGACAGTCGAGAAGGATGTAGTTAAACTCGTCGCGGAACTTCTCAATCCTTTTGCGCAAGGTTTTTTCGCGCTCGGGGCGGTCCACAAGCTCGATCGTCGCTCCCACCAGGTTCTTGTCTGACGGGATGAGGTGGAGTCCCTCAACGGCGCACTTCAGGACGAGTTCCCTGAGAGGCACATCGAGCATAAGCGCATGGTATAGGGTCCGGCGCGACGGATCTTTGGGGAAGCCCAGGCCTCCGGTGGTGTTGGCCTGGGGGTCGCAATCCATGATCAAAGTCCACATGTCGCGGCTCGCCAGCGCGGCCCCCAGGTTGATGGCAGTGGTTGTCTTTCCGACACCGCCCTTTTGATTGGCAATTGCGATGACTCGTCCCAAAGGCTTCCACCCGCAGTAAGTCAAGGCGAATCTATCAGAGGCCGGGAAGTTACGCAAGTGAAACACGCCTTGGTGAAACACGCCTTGGGTGGTGTCCCAATTCGACTGTAGGGCCGCCCCTCGGGGCGGCCTGGCCGGGGCAAGCCCCGGCCCTACATCCCATATTCGGAGACTACCGCGCCTTGTGTTTCACGTGGAACATAACCTAGTGTAGCCCCCTTGTACTCGCCCACCCGCCGGCCCCTTTCGACTCGCGAATTCCGCTTCGGTGCGGCACCAGAGGTGGTTTTTTGGCCCCTTTTTTGGGTTTGATTTGGGTTCGTTGGCACTCGAAGACCAGTTCGTTTTTGGCGTTTTAAAAAGCTAAGTCCTTTGTGTGCACTAGATGGCTAGGTTCGTTACGTCAAAATAGTATCTTTTTTCCATTTCTGCGCCTTTTTCCCCTTGCCGCGTCCATCTCGCCTTCCCTTGCCGCCGCCCCTTGCCGGCGCTCTCCCGTGACAACTCTGATAGGCTACCATGGGTCGGTTCTTGTGTCAAGAGAAAAGTGCTGGACACACAAGCGCAGATCCCAGCCGTCAGAAGGTGTGAAAAAATCGCGCTGTAGCGGCGGTCTACGACCGCCGCATTTTAGAATCAATGATTTCGGAGCTCATAGAGCGCCGGTACAGATGGCCAATCCGATTTTTTCACAACTTCTCAGGGGTCGGGTCACGGGGGCCTGGGAAAGTAAGCACATCTATGACGCACCACACTAACGGGGCTTCGCCCCAGCCCGACGAGCATGTACGAACGTGAGGGCTCCGCTTCTGAACATAAGACGGGGAAGTGATATTCACTTCCGTTGACGGGACCGCCGAAATGGTCGGTGGGCCTCAACAGACTGCGGAAAAAGGCGTAGCGGCGGCTTTACGCCGCGATATGCATGTTGCAATGATTGAAGTTGTGGCGACGTAAAGTCGCCGCTACCTCACTAACCAAGGGTTTTTCCTCAGCCTGTCAAGCGCCAGCCATCAAGTGGAGCCGACAGTGACTGTACCGCAAAGCGTGGCTGACATTGCCGAAGAGACCGTCCAGCAAATCAATCGCCCCTGTCAGGTGGCCACGCAACGAGCTTTCGCGCTTCAAGGTTTCCCGTTGAGCAGCCTCCTGAAATCACCTTTTGCGCCCGAGGATATCCTCATGCGGCTTTCTTCCCCCACCAGATTTCCCCCTGACCGCCCCCCGGCACCGGCACCCGCCGCACCTCTCTCATCCCGGCCTCAATGTAGCCCATCTCGTTTGCCTGCCGGCGGCTCAGCCAGAGGAAAAGCTCGCCCCCGGCTTTCAGACAGCGCAAGGCCAGCGGCACCAGCTCCTCCAGATGCCCGACCGCGCGCGCCGTGGCCGCGTCATAAAGCGCCAGCGACGGCGCGCCAGCGAAATCCTCCAGGCGTTCTCCGCGCACTTCAACGAAATTCATTCCACAAACTCGGGCCGCCTCTTTGAGGAATGCCCGCTTCTTGGCCACCGGTTCCAGAAGTGTCACCGACAAGTCCGGGAAGATAATCTTCAAGCTCAGGCCAGGAAACCCCGCCCCGCTTCCGATATCCAATAGCCTGCCGTTCAATGCCACCCAACGGCCCAAATAGAGACTTTCGCCAAAATGCCGGGTAACGCAACTCTTCCAGTCACGAATGCCCGTCAGGTTAATCTTCTTGTTCCATCGCAGGAGCAATTCGAGATAAGCGATCAATTGGCCGATTTGATCGCTACTAAGGCTCAGTTCAAACGGCTCGAGCAAGTGGCGGACAGTGGGCTCGTGCAGCATCTAGAACGGATTCTAAAGGTTTTGCAGGGACTGTGCAAGGGGGGCGCGCGGCAGGGTAGTGGTGTCATTTGGAATCAGGTCCCCTTCGATACGCAAGTCATTCCCGCGAAAGCGGGAATCCACTCTCCAAATCTTCGGAAATACGCTGTCTACGGACTGGATTCCCGCCCTTCGGCAGGCTCAGGGCAAGCTTTTCGCGGGAATGACTGTGGCTTCCAGTGCGCATGTCTCGCAAATGACACCAGTACCCGGCGCAGGGGATGCGGCGCCGTTGTTTCACGTGGAACATGCTAATCTTCAATCCATCCGCAACCGCATAACCCCCTTTCTTTTGAACAAGAGTCCCGGATTGTAGGGCTAACCGCCTTTGTTTCCATAGACATTCGCGCTTCGTTCCCAAGTTTTCCGCAGCGGCCCTTTATTTTCATAGACATTCCGGCTTCGTTCGTTCATTTTTCAGACTTACTACCGCTGTAACAAGGCCAGGCAGTGACATACCGTCGGCGTACACGGAAACGAGCTCGATCCCGCAGTTGGCATAGGCGATGACATATTGTCGGCTGGCAAGAAAAAATGACGAACGCATCTGCGGAGCCTCTTCGGTCCTGGCGGAACGGCCTCGCGCATTTCCTAGGCTATCATATTAAGCGTAGCTTGTCAAGAGTTTTTCCTGGCAGGAAGCGGGTGGCGCCCTCGAAAAACTTCTGTCTGCCGCACAATATCACGGTGCTGCCCATCAGCGCCCGCAGGAATTCCAGGTGTTTCTTGCAAGGAACCGCCGGCCGATCCAATGCGGGGCCGTGCGCGTGGCTTTCATCGCGCGCAAGCGCCTTGGGGACGTGCCGGTTCAGCCCTTCAACACGCCGCGGGGCACGGTCCTTGTGTCGTCGCCGGAGGCGACGGCGCTCGACCTTGTGGGATACGCGGGGCATGCCGGCGGTCTTAATCAAGTGGCGACGGTCCTCTCCGAACTCGCCGAGCGGATCGATCCGGAAAAGCTGGCCGCAGTTGCCTGGACTGCGCCCGTTCCTTGGGCGCAACGGCTTGGATTCCTGCTGGAACATCTTGGTTTCGCGGCAAAGGTTCCGGTCCTCAAGGGATATGTGCGTCAACATGCGAAGCAGTCAACCGTGCTCCTGCCGACGGCACCGCAGAAGTGCGCCCACCGCAACAAGGGATGGAAGCTCTACATCAACGCAAAGGTGGAGGCGGAGTTGTGATCCCGCGTGACTACATCACCGAGTGGCGGGCGCATGCCCCGTGGGTCCAGGACTTCCAGGTCGAGCAGGATCTCGTCATCAGCCGTGCGAGGGACGGCCACAGGGTGACGCGCGCACAGTTTGAGAAGAACATCGCGGGCAAACTCAGTGACCCGGAATTTGCCGCCGACATCGGCCCGCTGCTCGCGGCAGGATTTGACTGGGACATATTGCAGTGGGTGCTGCCCGTCTAGTCTATACACCTTCCCGAAGGGTCGCTTCGGGCTTGGCTCGGGATCGCCATTGGAGAGGTTTCCCCAACTTTGAGCAGTTCTGCATCGCTGGTTTCCCGGCGAGCAATCAAGTTTTGTCTGAGTCCGCTGCGTCTGCCATTCCGCCACGCGCCGCTGGGCAGGAAGTGGGGCACAGTCGGGGATCCCGCCGGTCGAGCCATTAAAACGGTCGAGGGGGTAACGAGTTTGAATTGAATAGTGCGGAGGGCCGGAATCGAACCGGCACGGGCCTTGCGGGCCAAGGGATTTTAAGTCCCTTCATTGTCATGTTAAGTTGCTGATAACACAACACTTAGTTTCGCCTTTTGTGAAAGTGTGTAAGAAACTGTGTAAATCTTGACCGTTTTTCCCCCTGCTCGGACTATCATAGTCAAAATTCTACTTGCGGAGAATACCACACATAATCTCCGCATATTTTGCGTATTTTACTGTTGAAGGTGCGGAGAATAGCGGCTATAATCTCCGCATGGAGGACGGAGAATGAGCCGCTATATCCACCAACGGGCCGACTGGCCAAAATTCCGATGGGATCAAAAGGCGCTGGCTGTGCCGTTGGCCGCCGTGCGCCATCGGCAAGGCCGCCTGATTGGACGCATGGAGGCGCTTGGCTTTTCTCTCAGGAAAGATGCTGTCCTGCAAACACTCACTCTTGATGTTTTGAAGTCCAGCGAGATTGAGGGTGAAATTCTTAACCCGGAACAGGTCCGCTCCTCGATTGCGCGACGGCTGGGAATGGACGTTGCGGGATTAGTACGGGCAGATCGCAACGTTGAAGGCGTGGTGGAGATGATGCTGGACGCCACGCAAAATTTTGAGAAGCCCTTGACGACAGAACGGCTGTCCGATTGGCACGCCGCCCTCTTCCCCACAGGGCGTAGCGGCCTCCATAAAATCAGGGTTGGCGCATGGCGCGACGATTCAAAAGGCCCGATGCAGGTTGTGTCCGGCCCGGTAGGTCATGAGCGCGTGCATTATGAGGCTCCGGCAGCCCAGCGTATCGATGCCGAAATGACTGCATTCATCGATTGGGCAAATCAGCCCGGCGACACAGACCCCGTTGTAAGAGCGGCTATAGGTCACTTGTGGTTCGTCACTATCCATCCATTCGACGACGGCAACGGTCGAATCGCCCGTGCAATTGCCGATTGGGCGCTGGCGCAGTCAGAAAAAAGCGCACAGCGTTTTTACAGTATGTCTGCGCAAATCCGTCAGGAACGGAACGCCTATTACGACATATTGGAAAAGACGCAAAAAGGTACACTCGATATTACGGGGTGGCTGGAATGGTTCCTGGGCTGCCTTGATCGCGCTTTTGACAGGACCGAAACCACCCTCTCGGGCGTGTTTCGCAAAGCGCGGTTCTGGGAGAAACATGCGGCCTCCCCTCTGAACGAACGGCAACGCCTGATCCTGAACAAAATGCTGGATGGCTTTGATGGGAAGCTGACCTCGTCAAAATGGGCAAAGCTGGCCAAATGCTCTCAGGACACAGCACACCGTGATATTCTCGACTTGGTCGAACACGGGATCTTGGTCAAAGACGCTGCCGGTGGCCGTAGTACGAGCTATTCTCTGAAGGAAGCATAACTGCTTCATGGAGGGTCCCGCGTTACGCGCCGGATAACGGCTCGTAAGATTTCGACTCCCTTGCCCGCTCCCCTGCTACCTGCGGCGCTTCTTGCTTGGCCAAGGAAGATTCCCGTCTAATTCCTGTAATCCCAGCTCTCCCCCATCTTCGCGTTGATCAGAACGGCGGCTCGCACGAAGTTCTTCTTCCCGGGCGATGTCAATGAGCTGTTGCTCATCTTCCCACCACAGCAGCACAACGATGGAATCGGGCTTGGCTCGGGATCGCCATTGGAGAGGTTTCCCCAACTTTGAGCAGTTCTGCATCGCTGGTTTCCCGGCGAGCAATCAAGTTTTGTCTGAGTCCGCTGCGTCTCCCATTCCGCCACGCGCCGCTGGGCAGGAAGTGGGGCACAGTCGGGGATCCCGCCGGTCGAGCCATTAAAACGGTCGAGAGGGTAACGAATTTGAATTGAGTAGTGCGGAGGGCCGGAATCGAACCGGCACGTCCCGTGAGGGACAAGGGATTTTAAGTCCCTTGCGTCTACCAGTTCCGCCACCCCCGCACGTGCCACACAAAGAACTTAGCACGCTAGACTCTTTCACTCAAGTGGGTAGCGCGGACCACCGGTTTTGTGGTCCGCGTCTTTTCGGCCTTGTGATGGAGCGGTCAAATTCGTGCGCGCGGTTCGGAGGGCATTCGGACGCGGTCGACAATCAAACCGCAGCGTTTCTTTTGTTCGTCGGCGCTCATAACGGCGCGTTCGTTGTAACTTGACCATCGCGAATCTTCGGGGCGGCTGACCAAACCGGCCCTCACCGGTTTAAGGTGAATGGACTCGACCTTTTCGTTGTATTCCTGGACGGTGCGCAGGGCGCGGTCGAACAACCTGGGTTGCCACAGTTCGCCCCCTGCGCCCGGGCGCTGGTTGACCGCGCTCATCGAGCTCTGCTTCGCCGACTTAATGGCCAGTGAAATCGTTACCGGATACACCGGCGCGCGAATGCAGTGCTAGTGGCCGGGGAAAAAGGCGCAAGCTGTCAGATAAAAAGGGTGCAGTGCCCGCGCTCGGCTAGAGGCTCGCGCCAGCAGGGCGAAATCAGGCTCGGTGAATTCCTCTCGCCGCCTGAGCAGGTGCACGGCGATAAAGAAGTATCGATCGGAAAGAAGAGGGCACCGGAGTTTCGACACCGCGATAGAATACGGCATGGAGCTACGGAAAAGACGCGGACCGCAAAATCGGCGGTCCGCGCTGCCTGCTTCTGGGGCGGCCAATACTTGACTCCAGGCGTTATAATGTCTGGTAAGATGAACCCCGCCTATTTAGGATGCCGTCCGCTGCTACCAGTAGTGTCATCGGCCACGTCAGGTGAAGTTGAGTTCGCTAGTCTCTGGGGGTGCTATTCGTGCGGCGGGCTGCTGGATAGAGGTCGAAGCCATAAGGAGGGAGAATGACCTGCCCCAATTGTGGCCTCATAAACCCTGACACCGCGAAGTGGTGTGACTGTGGGTACGACTTCGCGGCTAAGGAGGTGAAGGGTCGGGGCCAAGCCACCAAAGAAGGCGGAATTCTTATTGTCCCTCGCGGTGCTTTATTGCCGCCATTTTGTATCAAGTGCGGCATCCCCACGCAAACGGAGCCGACGAAGAAAACGTTTAAGTGGCATCCCCCCTGGATCATAGTTTTCATCTTTCTTGGGCTCCTTCCATTCTTTATTGCGGCTGCCGTTACCACAAAAAAACTGGACATTGCCCTCACCCTTTGCGTAGCCCATCAAAAGCGGCGAAAAACCTTACTGTTTGTGGGGCTGGCACTCCTGGTGCTTTGTATACCCGTTGGGATCTCGATTGGACGTGTTAGCCCCGAGGACGTGGGGTGGTACTTGCTGGCCGGCCTAATATTATTCATTACAGCTCTGGTTGTTTTACTCCCGATGCGCAGCGTGCTGCGCCCTGTTCAAATTGATGAAGTCGGTGGCAGGTTCGAAAAAGCTAGTCGGGCCTTCCTGAACCTAATTCCTGACACAAGCCAGGCGATAGGCCTTAGGGACAATCTGAACTCCATTGAACCGAGGGGAAAGAGCCCCGCGTCAGTCACCGAAAAAAAAGACGGAAGCGTCGGGGCAGGGACTCCCGGCGGGGTTTCCCCCATTTGCTGTGGCCACTGTCGTGCCCCCATCCCCAATGACGCTCGCTACTGTACCAAATGCGGGCAAGAGGTTTATCGCGCGGATGCATTGGCATCCGGACCCAGCGCACCGGTCGCTCGCGCGACCGGCTCGAAGTGGCTAACGATGCCAAGCACCGGAGTGAGTTTCGGAGCCGTTGGTGCGGGACATCGACCCGGACCAGAGGTTGCTGATCAGGCTGTCCCATCAGGCGCAGAGAGTCCGCAATCCGTCGTCTCGGCATCTACTGCGCCCTTATCCGTCTACGCGACCATGGCCCAGCGGTTTGGCGCGTACATTGCCGATCTCATTGTGATTTACTTGGCCGTCTATTGTACCTACTTTGTCTCCGGGTTTATTGGACATCCGCTTCCGAGCGAGAATGGCCTCCAATATCAAGGCATTTGGATGCTCACGCTATTTGCCTACATGACGACTGCCCAGGCTGCCTATCACACGACTGTGGGAAAGTATGTCCTTGGACTCGAAGTTGGCTCAGCGAATCCCGGCCAACCATATCCACCTTTCGGGAGAATTCTCCTTCGTGAGACCGCCGGCCGGATCGCCTCCTTGCTCTTGTGGGGGGCCGGTTATTGGGTCGCCATTAAGCACCCCCGTAAGCAGGCTTGGAGCGACCGAATGGCAAATACCGTTGTGCGCGTGCGCAGCACAAATCCTGTGCTCAGGCGAGCTCTAACCGCCTTTTTGTTCGTAGCCCTAATTGCTGACGTAGCTGGAACCGTTTGGGGATATTATGTGCAGGATCGAACAAATCGCTACACCGCCCTGGTGAAAGAAGAGGAAAACCTCAGCACGCAGATCAGCAATGCAAGAGGAAAAGCAAACCAGGTTATGACGCGGCAACCCAAAAACCTGGAAGAGTGGCAAGCTGACATGCGAGATCTCCTCGCATATCTCGACCAGTACGATCATCATATCGACAGCATTCAAACTGTGTATGACCGGGCCCTGAATGAGGGCCTCACTGCCTCACAAGCCGAGAAGAATCGGATCGGGGTTCTACAGCGGGTTTTTCAACTGCGCAAACAACAGTCTATGAAGCAGCGGGAAGAAGCAAATCTTGTGTTGCAGTTTGACTCTGCGTTCGGTGACAGCTCCGCCTTATTATCTCGTCTCAAACTGCTTGATAGCGATGTCAGCGGTCTCGAACATCAAGCATCTCAAATGCTCGCTGAAAGCGGGATTAAATAGTGCAAGCCGAATTTTGCAGGTCGTGTGGGGCTTCGATTATTTCGGACGCAAGATTCTGCCCGTCTTGTGGCGTCTCCCTGACTGCGCAGATGGAGACTCCAAAGCCGCCGAGATTACTTATTCGTTTTACTGCAGCCCTGTGTGACCTCCTATGCTGGCTTCTTTTGAGTTTCGGACTATTCCGGGTCGGTCTGCGGTGGTGGGCACCGGTCGTCGCGTGGATTCTCCTCGTGGAGGTCGGCTACCACTTCCGTGGAAGCATCGGTAAAGCGCTGTTCGGCCTGCATGTCCAGGTTTCCGGCCGGGCCCGCCACTACCTCCGCGAAACGCTGGGTAAACTTGCCTCTATGGCCACGTTCGGAATCGGATTTCTGCTCGTGTTTAGCAAAGAGCGCCTTGCGTTACACGATCATATTGCCAGGACTCATGTTGTTCTACGCCGGTACCAGACAGCTGGTACTGAGGCATTGACTATCATTGGGCTCCTTCTTTGCGTAGGGCTGATTGCCTACTTGGGTGCACGGCTTGGGCTACCTGGCCCATCTCCCCCGTTGCCCCAAGTAAGCTCGGACTCCCTGGATGTTATTACCCGCCAAATCCCTGCGGTCCTCACTTTGCACTTATACGACGCCGGGGGAAAACTCATCGGCCAGGGTAGCGGGTTCATTTTGACAGCTGATGGCCTAGCGGTTACCAATTTTCACGTCCTGAGTAAGGCTTACCGCGCTGAGGCCGAGTTAGGAAATGGCAGGCTGTTTCACGTCCTTCGAATTCGGGCTTTTGATCCAAACCAGGACGTAGCGCTTTTCCAGCTCGGACGGCAAGTTGGGCGAAATATCGAGTGGCCCACTGATTTGCCGGCGTTGGTCTTGGGAAATTCAACCGATGTTCGAGTTGGCGACCGCATCGCCACTATTACTAGCCCCGAGGGACTATCTAGCAGTGTCACCGACGGCCTAGTGAGTGCAATACGGTCGCTTGGCGCGTTGCGATTCCTCCAGGTTACGGCGCCCATTTCCCCTGGTTCGTCGGGGGGGCCTATTTTTGACATGCGGGGACGAGTCATCGGGATTGCCGCCTTTCAGCTTCGAGAGGGCCAGAATCTAAACTTTGCGATACCGGTTGAGTACCTGTCCCAATTGCGATCACAACTAAGCGACTTAACGCTCGACCAGTTTCGGAATCAGATACAGCCGCCTCGACAACTTACATTGGAGGATCGATGCAAACGCACTTTCGAACGGGGATTGCGGTTTTACAGGATTGGTCGATATTCTGACGCCGTAAACGAATTCGTTGAAGTGCAGACGCTGCGTCCCACAGAAGCGGCAGCATACTACGATGCTGCCCTTTGTTACGATCAACTCGGGCAGACCGAAGAGGCTGCATACCACTACACCCTATTCCTCACTTATGCAGCCGAAAATGATCCCGCCCACGACCGAGCCCTCGCGTGGCTTATCGCACATGGGTATCGGACACCCTAACTAGGGCAATAATATAGTGTGCCCTCACCTTGCAGGAGGAGCCGCCCGTGAAACAGAAGGGATCGAGTGATTTTGAAGCGGTGAAGGAATCCGTTCGGGGCACCTTCGACCGATGGATAGTGAAGAGCATAGACATCACATTCCAAGCCACGAGCGAAAGTGAAAGAAACAACCAAGGCGGCACCCCCTTGGCCGCTTATCTTCTTCTTTCTTGCGCGATAGATGCGATCGCTGGCTTCTACGCTGGGAGAACTAGTAAAGAGGGTACCGGCGAGCAATACAAGGAATTCATCAAGAGATACATGAGTCGTTATTCGCCCGAGAATATGTACGGAAAGCTGCGGTGCGCCCTGGCTCACAACTTTTCCACTGGCGAAGGCCTGGCCCTCACGCACGGTCGTTCGTACGCCCACAATGTGCGCAGTCTGACGGGCGACGTGATCGTCAAGAACTTCGAGGATGTTTTCAACGACTTCAAGATCGGGCTCGAACAGTACTTTCATGACCTCGACGGTTCGGATGACCTGAAGAGAAACTTCATGAAGAGGTTCAGAAAATTCGGGCTCGCCTCAGCAATCACAATTAACTACAGGCTGAGCGCGAATGCGCGAATCGACACATCATTTGTTTCTGCAAGTGGAGGTGGCTTCGACCCTTCCAAGCCTGGGACGTAGTCGCCGGCCGTTCCGACCCACTGCCGGACTTCCCCTAATCGTTAGGCACTCGCGTAGGATGCCGCGCCGGCGCACAGAACTGCCCCGGGACGCACCGGAAGGAAACGGGTAGGGCTCTCCTCCCCTCTCCCTCCCCCTGTCGTATCCCGCTCAGTCACGTCGGAAGGCTGTGGACATTCCACTGTAGTAGCAACTGTAGTAGGCACCTGTTTACAAGGGCTGGTTTCGGTTGGTGAGCAACGGGTGACTTTTAAGCCATACCAAGCGATTTCAGTCGATACTAAACTACGCAATATGTATTCTCTTGATTTTAAGTCCCTTCCGTCTACCAGTTCCGCCACCCCCGCATACGCTACAGAAAGAAGTTAGCACGGCACCGCTTTTCACTCAAGCATCCGTTTCCATATGTCCACACGGTGCAGGACATACAAGTTGAGAGTGGAGGTTTTTTCTTGGTCCATCGCGTCCGTCCTCGCGTAGCGTCAGGCCAGACGGCCGGCTGCTGAACCCCATGTCATTCCGAGCGCAGATTCCATGATCTTTCGGCTCACCGCCGTGCATGAAAATGGTTCCCCTCCTTATTTAAGGAGGGGTTAGGGGTGGTTGACTGGCACCGTGACGCTGGCACCCGCCACCCCCTATCCCCTCCTCCGCTGAGGAGGGGAGTTAGCACGGAAGCCTACTTTGCAAATTTGATGATGCCAAAAGATGCCGGTTGGTGGAAGGACTTGTTGGGGCCGGCGGGCAACGCGCTCCAACACATGAAGCGCCTCCGGGTGTCGTCACCAGGGCCGTCGGCGCGGTAGAGATTCAGGCGCCATTCATCCCCTGCATGGATGGCGTTCACCATCATGGATTTGACCGGGACACGCATTTCAACCCACCAGACTTTATGCTCCGCGTCGACCTTTGTAGCATGCTCGAAGTGAGAGTCCCAGGCAACATCACCGAACGGCGTCTTGGTGAGGTCGATCTCCAGGTCAACCCACTGATTGTTGGGTGCGACTTCGAACTCGTAATAGTGGAGAAAACGCTCCCGCTGAGGATTGATAAATGCTTCCACCACGTCACGATTCCAGAGTTCCCAACGCTCTTTGGCGGAGTCTTCGCCTGTGTAAATGTTCAGAGATTGATATCTGCACCAATAGGCGAAGTATACGTAACCCTGGGTCCAGAGACTTGCCACCTGCACTTCAGAATCAGGGAAATGGATGTGCCCGAAGCGGTCCTGATCGAACCTGATGCGGGGAGCATCCTGCCAGACCTTCTTTGAGAGGTTACCATCCGGAGCGAAATCAGCGGGTATAAACTTCGATGTCATCGTAAGATTCCGAATGTATTGGCTGTTCTCCGGCACGGGCTGCGCAATCCCCTTTACTCGCAGGACGTATGAACAAGCGAGCACCAGCAATGCTGCAATTAGCAAATGATACCGAACCAAGTCCCGCATTATAGCTCTCCCCTGGCTCCCGTTAATAATGGTCAGCAATCTATCAAACGCCATACACCAAGATCAAACTAAAAACAAACCAAGGCCATTGATCCTTTGTCCTAAAAAAGTATAACCTTGGCCACGCGAGACTTTTGCAGAGAATCTGGAGGAGGCATGAACGGTGTTAATCGCAGGCAATGGCTAAACCGTGTAGGCGCCGCAGGGGTGGCGGCGATGGCAGGCACTGGTTCATCGGCCATGAGCAAGCCACAGCAGCCCGCCAAGCAGGAGCGCCTTGAACTGGCGGACTTCCAACCCAAGAGCATGCTTCACGTGCCGGAAACGAACGTGACCCGGTCGCGCTTTCCCGTCATTGACGTTCACACCCATCTCACCATGGGGGCGCGGTACGAGAATGGTGTGACCCTCGGAGAGGAGATAAAGGTTCTCGCCTCTCCTGACAACCTTCTGCCGGTGATGGACGCGAAAAACATCCGGATGATGGTGAATCTCACCGGCAGGTACGGAAAAGGCCTTCAGGAGGCGATTGAGCGCTTTCAGCGGCCACACCCTGACCGCTTCATGGTCTTCACCGAGCCGGCATATGACCGCTCCAACCGCTCGGATTACCCGCAATGGCAGGCGGACGAGATCGGGCGGGCGCATCAGGCAGGCGCGAAAGGATTGAAAGTGGTGAAGACTCTGGGCCTCTACTTACGGGAACAGGTTACTTCCGGCCCGCTGGTGAAGATTGATGATCCCCGTTTCGACCCCATGTGGGAATCGTGCGCCGCCTTCAAGATGCCGGTGGCTATTCACATCTCAGATCCCGAAGCTTTCTTCCTGCCCATTGATAGGTTCAACGAACGCTTCGAGGAACTGAACAATCACCCCGACTGGTCGTTTTATGACCAGGACTTTCCCAGCAACAGGGAACTGCTGGAGGCGCGCAATCGCATGTTCGCGCGCCATCCCAAGGTAGCTTTTATTGCCCTCCACATGGGAAACAACGCAGAGAACCTGGCTTCTGTCTCCGAATGCCTGACGCGTTTTCCGAACATGTATGTCGACCTCGCTGCGCGCATCGGGGAACTCGGTCGCCAACCCCGCACGGCACGCAAGTTCTTTGAAAAATACCAGGACCGCATCATGTTTGGGACGGACGCCGTTCCAAACGGGACGACGACTCCCCAGCAAGTTCTCAGCACCAAACTTTATGAGATCTATTACCGCTTTCTGGAGACGGAGGATGAGTACTTCGATTATGCGCCGGCGCCCAAGCCGCCCCAGGGAAGATGGCAGATTTACGGACTCGGTTTGCCGGAAAGCATCCTGCGCAAGGTCTACTACGAGAATGCGGAACGAGTTCTGGGAGTTAAAGGATAAGCTGTCAGCTCTCAGCCGTCAGCTCTCAGCAAAAACGGCCCGCGGTCGTCAGTTTCGGAACTGCCGAGATTCTTCTCCCGCAAGGCGGGATCAGAATGACAGGTTATCGCGGAGGTTTAGCCCAGAGGCCGCAAAGGTCGCAGGCGGGCTGGCACTCTGTGGTGGATCTTTTCCTCGCAGCGCTCGAAGAAGTTGACGGCTTATGCTACGGGGAGCCGATGGTGTCACCGATGGGTGCCCTGTTTGCTGAGAGCTGACGGCTGAGAGCTGACAGCTTCTGTGAGTTGTTACCGTGCTTTAATCTCGGTCCAATACTGATCGTAAAGCTGCGCGGCGGAGCCGATATCGCGCATGAACTCGCAATGGACCAGGGACGCGGCGTTGGGAAAGACGGCGGGATTGCGAAGGAGCCAGGGTTCGATCTCGTTCTTGTCATATCGATTGGGAGTGTTAAAACCCGAATCGTTCACGAAGAGCGCGGCGACGTCGGGACGGTGGAAATAGTTGATGAATGCTTCCGCCAGCTCCTTGTGCAGAGCCTGGCGCGGGATGCAGGCGCAATCGACGGAAATCGTGCAGCCTTCTTTGGGAATAATGTACCGTAGGTTCGGCTCATCGCGCATCACGAAGGTCATGTTGCCGTTGTAAGCTTGCGCGATCCAGGCATCGCCGGCGGCGAGGTCCTCCTGGAAATTGGAGCTGTTATACCCCTTCACGAGAGGTTTCTCGCCGAGAAGCAGATCGCGCGCCCGCCGGATTTCATCGGGGTTGGTGGAATTGAGCGAATAGCCAAGCTTCTTGAGGGCCATGCCGAAG
>Ga0187884_10002373_pt1 | contig 15872 bp, 12 predicted proteins | sample June2016WEW_20_4_FD_132983 | JGI IMG/M metagenome (GOLD analysis project Ga0187884, IMG submission 132983) | Peatland microbial communities from SPRUCE experiment site at the Marcell Experimental Forest, Minnesota, USA - June2016WEW_20_40 | ecosystem: Environmental > Terrestrial > Soil >...
CCGGCCAGCCCCGCTTTGGCGGTGACGTCTTCAAAGGTGCCGTTTCCGTTGTTGTGTAGGAGGCAGTTATAGAAAGACGTGTTCGTCTTCTTCAACTCCGGCAACTTTGCGCCGTTAGTGAAAAAAATGTCCATCTTCCCGTCGTTGTCGTAATCAATGGCGGCAACACCTCCGCACATCGGTTGTGGGAAGTACTTGCGGCCCGTGAAATCGTTGTTGGATCGGTACGAGAATTGGGAGTGTTTGGCAATATCCGTGTACCAGAATGAGTGCCGTTCGGCCGGTGCGCCCGCAGCCGCCTGAGTTCCCGGATGGATTGCCATTCCGACGTCCAGAGCGCCACTACGCGCAGTGGGCGCGATGGCGTTGCCCCCAAAGCGGAGGCCTGGGTATGCGAAAACCCCAAGTCCGAAAGCCATCGCAGAACCTACGAAGTGCCGGCGTGTGATAGACCGCGTTCTCATAGGTTAGTTAGAAGGAGCTTTTCGATCCCGTGACCTTGTGCCAGAATGAGTGCTGTTCTGCCGGTGCGCCGCAGCCGCTTGCGCGTTCCCGAATGAATCGCCTCCGACGGCCGGAGCGCCAAACCCGAAAAGTGCGAGACAAAGATTCTTGGATACTTTCATCGGGACCCGTTGAGCAAAACGCAACCTCCTCCCGCCTCGTTTGACAGACCAAGATATTATGGCCTGATGCCGCTTTATGTACTAGCGTTTTTTGGAGTCGGTGACCTGCACCCCCCGTTTTCAGCTGTGGTCTTGTCGCTCTGGAAACTATTCCTAAATGATGTCGAGCACCCGTTCCGACCAACGGCCGAAACTGATCAGCTTGAAATCGGAACTGGTGATCCCCTTCATTTCGGAACCGTGATCGGCTTGGTTCCAGAATCGCGATCGGCATGCCCTGGAATCCCGACACGCGGGCCAACCAGGTGTGGACGATAGAGTTTACTGCGACAACCTGGTGAGCGGACGGAAATCCCGCACGCTGAACCTGATGGATGGATACACGCGGGATGCACTTCGGGTCGAAGTGGACACCTCGCTGCCGGGACTGTGCGTGGTGCGTGTGCTCGACAGAGTCGCGCAAGAGCGGGACCTGTCGGGAGCGATTCAGATGGACAACGCGTGGCGGATCATCGAAGCCTGGCGGGTGGACTACGACACGGAGCGGCACACGGCAGTTTGGGGCATCGAACGCCGGAAGAGTTCGCGGCCGAAGCCGCCGCGCGATCGGCGCCTCCTCCCCACGCCGGTCGCTTCTCTCATCCCGTTGTGGGCAGAATCAAGCTTGCAGCGGTGCCCGCGTGCTTACACTATGACCTGTAAGTCACGAAACGGATCATGCCGCGCAATCCTATATTGAAATTATTTCAAGACTAGATGAATTTGCTCTTGACAACGTTTCATTATGTCTGCTATTCGCTCTAGGTATAAAAAAGGTCATATGTATCGGTGGCCTTCAGTGTGCAAAGGAGTTCACACATGCGTAACGCGTTTCTGGTTGTTTGGATGCTTGTGCTGGTAGCCTCGGCAGCTTTCGGGCAAGCTGGGACAGCTACTATTTCAGGGAGAGTGACAGACCCGTCCAAGGCAAGTATCCCGAATGCCTCCATTACCGCAACAGAGAGCAGCAGGGGATTGAAAATCAACTCAGTTTCGAATTCCAAGGGCGAGTATCAGATCCTGAACGCCCCCCCAGGCACCTATAACATTACTGCCGCGGCCCCCGGTTTCAAAACCCTGTTGCGAGAAGACATCGAGCTTCAAGTTGACGACAGGTTGACTTTAGACTTGGCCCTGCAAGTGGGCCAAGTCCATGAAACAATTACAGTTACTGCGGAGGCCCCGCTTCTCAGGACTGAGGACGCGCAAACCGGAGAAGTGATCAACTCGTTGATGATCGAGAATTTGCCGCAGATCGATCGTGACCCGATGGAACTGCTACGCCTCTCTGGCGATGTGGCCGGATCGGGGGCAGTTGCCGGCGGGTACGGACCTAATGGTGACTCCACAATCGACACCCGAATCAACGGCGGCCGCATGCACAGCACCGAATACAACGTTGATGGTCTAAATGCGAATACCGGCACGGGCCATGGCGTCGTTAATGCGGCCATCCCAACCATGGAGTCAGTCGCTGAGTTCAAGGTGATTACCAACGGCTTGGCCGCGGAATACGGCCATACTTCTGGCGGACTTGTGGAAGTGGTCAGCAAGGGCGGCACCAATGGATTGCACGGACAGCTCTTTGAATATTTCAAGAATGACGTCATGAATGCGAATGACTGGCTTGACGGTGTCTTGGGTAACCCGAAAGAGAAGTTCCACAACAACGACTTCGGATTTGATGTGGGCGGCCCAATCATCATCCCCAAAATCTACAATGGCAAGAACAAGTCTTTCTTTTTCTTCAACTATGAAGGCGTGCGCTATTCCGTAGGTGGGGCCACGCAATACGCCTCTGTCCCCACTGCGGCGGAACGCGGGATGTGCGTAAATCCTAATTGTCCTGTGCCTGCCAATGGTGTGGCGAACCCGAGTGGGGTACCGCTTTCCCAGGTAGGAACCTACGACGCCGACTTGACCAATCTCACTGTCGGCACTCCCTGCGCCGCTAGCGCACCTGCCCTCACCCCCTGCTCTCAGAGCTTGCTTGCCTACGACCCGCTAGGCGCTATTACCTCGACTTCGGCCGGTCTAACCAAGACGTCGCTATTGGGGGGGGATGGGATGCATGTTCCTTCGGCCCGGTTCGACCCATTCATATCCGAGCTACTGGATCCGCAGTTTACGCCCTTGCCAAATGTTGCGCCTCCTTTGAGCCAGTATGACCCGTCGCTGCCGTATCCTGGCGAGGAGTTGTACAACAACTTTGAAGGTCGCCAAAATTACAAGAATGGCAACAATCAGTGGAATGTCCGCCTTGATCAGAACATCAGCGATTCCAAGCGGCTCTATTTTCGCTTTTCGCGGTACAACTCCTATAACGACAGCACCGGGTGGTTTACGCCTCTTGCGCCACAAGATAACACGAACACGAACGGCGGAATGTCCGGCTCACTTCACTACGATTGGTCGCTATCTCCTACGTTCATAATGGATTTCAGGGCCGGCGTGAATTACGCTCCTTGGAAAACGTTCCCCGCCTTCCCCTCCAATTTCAGCAATGCAAATTTTTCCTTCGACCCAATCACGCGAGCTAGTGTGGCACCCAACTCTTGGGACTACGCAATCTCGGATCAGGCGGGCAATAGTAGCAATAACAGTTCCTGGTGGGGCGGTATGGGGCTTGGAACGCCGGCAAATGGCGGCTACTTGTTCCCCAGCGCCAACGCCGGTACCAGCTCCGATTTCGCGATCAACCTTACAAAAATTATCAACAAGCACAGTATAAAGTTAGGTGCTGAGACCCGCCGCTTCTACGACAATCAATATTCTCTCGCTGAGTCCTACCAAGAGTACGACGGCGGCTATGTAGCGCAAGCTAACTATGGGGATCCCAGCAGTCTACTCGGAAACAACCCAGCATGCAATTCGAATATGGCCTCGGGAGTTTATGCGCAGTGCAGCCAGCAGGAAACATGGCAATTCCAAGCGAACAGCTATGCCTCGATGCTGCTCGGCTATCCCGTGGGCGGCTCGACGAACGGCCCCTGGAACTTTGCGCGCAACAACAACTACTACGCCCTGTATATTCAGGACGACTTTAAAGTCACCCCCCGGTTGACCATAAACTATGGCCTCCGCTGGGATATGGAGACCCCGATTACAGACCGGCAGAACAACACCTTCTTTTTTGATGAGAAGGCTAACCCATGGCCCGGACTCTCCTTAGTTCCCAACACAGGTCAATCTACCTGGTCATGGAATCAAACGCTTCTTGATGCGGGTTTGACCTCCCAGCAAATCGCCCTTCTCCCCGTTCCGAGTTGGGTCAACAATGTCGGAGCTCCCGGTAATCCGAATGGACTGCCTCCCGGCGCAGTCACGGTGGCCACTTCGGATCACCGGTCATGGGTGAACTATCATGCCAACAACTTTTCCCCTCGTCTCGGCTTGGCTTATCAGTTTGGTCATGAGACCGTTCTTCGGGCATCCGTTGGACGGATGTTCCTGACTACCAATGGCAGCTTTCAGAATTTCATGCCGGGCAATAACGTGGCCAGTGCAATTTTGAACGACCAGGGATATGCCTCTCGCGACCCAGTCACAGGGAATTACATTTACAATACACAGAACCTCTATGCTCCCGGTAGCTACTACCCGCACCTGCTCAACGACACTCAGGCCAACCAGTTGGAACATAACGGCATGACAACCACAAGTAACCATATGCCCGATGAGTGGAATTGGAGTTTTGGTCTTCAGCACGAGTTCAAGTGGGGAATCGTGGCTGAGGCCAATTACGTCGGCAATCACTCCTCGACGCTCATGGTTGTTGACGATGCAAGCGACATTCCCAAATCGCTTGTGCAGCCACAGTATGCCAGCTTATTAGCCACGCAAGTCGCGAACCCGTGGGGCAACGAGGTAATCCCCTCCGGTAATCAGATGAGCAGCCCGACGGAACCCCTGGGGGTTCTGTACATGCACTATCCGCAATACGGCCAAATCAATCTTTACGGCAAGAATGCAGGCACCAACAACTACAATGGCCTGGTTTTGCGGTTTGAACATCGCTTAAGCAAGGGCTTTGCCTTCCTGGTCAATTACACCTACAGCAAGGACTTGGACGATGTCGGCTCGCCGGATTACAACGGTGGGGGCCCCGGGGGGCAAGCAAAGGTTCGACAAACGGGCTGGGACTATAATGACACTTATGGAATCAGCCCTCTGGACAGGACGCACCGTCTGACGTTTTATCACGATATCCAGTTGCCCGTCGGCGCAGGCAGGCATTGGCTGGGGCATCCGGGTACTTTTGGATCCAAGGCTCTCGATCGCGTAATAGGCGGATGGGAATATGCTGGCATCTGGACCTATCTCTCAGGCACCCCACTGACATTCACTGTGAACAATCAGGGGCTGTTTAGCGACGCTGGGGTAAGCAGCCTCTTCGGCAGCTTCGTGGGCGACGGAAGTCCTTCGGACATTACAGGCCCGGGTTTCAAGAGTAATAGCTCACTGCTGTTCAATCCGAACTCGAATATCGCGGATGTGACGGTGAGGCGGTTTGACGCCACCAAATTCCTGGATGTTAGCGTCATGCAGTATGGAAACATCCCACCAACCTACGGAGCGATTCGTAATCCTGCAAACTGGACGTATGACGCATCGATTATGAAGAACTTCTACTTCTCAGGAGAGCATTCCCGCTATATGCAGCTTCGCTTAGAGGGGCAGAATTTCCTTAATCACCCCGGTCTTGCAGGATATGACACCACTACCACCGACTCTACCTTCGGGCTCATCACCAATGTGGCGAACGGTCCCCGGAATGGGCAGATTTCGCTTCGAGTATTCTTCTAGGCCGTTGCAAACCCGGAATGGGAGCGAGTCAACTCGCTCCCATTTTTTTTGGGCCGAGCATGGCCGTGCCGGCGCATGCGGTCATTCACACACGGAGTTACGCGAACATGCGTCAGGCGCGCAGGCGCCTACTATTTTGGCAGGGTTGCGCTTGTGGCATCCTCCGCAGCCCTTCTTTGTGAGTTTTCGGCAAGGTTGCGTGACGGCTGCTAGGCCGCCCTGTTACGTTCATTGAGCCGCCGAAGAGCGGTCGAGGGCGAGCCCATGAACACAGCAGTTATTCCCGAGCCGATCGCTCAGTTACAACGTCAACTGGATCAGTTTCGCAGCACTCAGCCGCAGCGGAAGAAGCTGCCGGAGTCACTGTGGCAAGCTGCGGTCGATCTAGCCCGGGAACACGGGGTGTATTCCGTCGCGCACCCGCTGCGGCTGGACTATATGGGGCTGAAGAAACGGCTCGGCGGAGTTTCCCGTCGCCGACGGAAGGCAAGCAAGCCAGCATTCGTCGAACTGATCGCACCGCATGCCTCGACGCAGGGAGAGTGCGTCATCGAGTTCGAGTCCTTGAGCGGAGGCAAGGTGCGCATCCAGTGGAAAGCTGCGGCACCGCCCGATTGGATGAGCCTGCTGCGCGCCTGGCGGGAAGCCGAGAGATGATTCAGATTACGGCGCAGATGCGAGTGCTCGTGGCCATTGAGGCGGTCGATGGAAGAAAGGGCATCGACTCTCTGGCGCGACTCTGCCAGGAGGAACTAGCAGAGGATCCTTTTTCTGGCTGTGTGTTCGTGTTTCGGAGCCGCAGCGGGACGGCGATCCGGCTGCTCAGCTATGACGGCCAGGGATACTGGCTGGCCCAAAAGCGTCTTTCGCGCGGACGATTCGTGTGGTGGCCGGAAGGGTCGGGAGCAGCCAAGTCCCTGGAAGCCTATGAGGTGCAGTTGCTGATGGCGGCGGGCGATGTGTCGCGCGTGCGTGCGGCGCCGATGTGGCGGCGAGTCAGCGTGCTGAAGTAATCAATCTCGCGACACAAAAAAACACGGCGTCACCCCTTGCGTTCCAAGAAAAAAACCGGTTCATACTGCTGCTCGATGGTCGAGCTCAGCTATCGCGGCCGGAAGATCAGCCAGGAAGACATCCTTTATATACGCACGCTGATCGAGCAACACCCACACGAAAGCCGCCGCGCCCTATCGACCAAGCTCTGTGAAGCCTGGCAGTGGCGTCAGGCCAATGGAGCGTTGCGGGACATGGTGTGCCGCGGTCTGTTGCTCCTGTTGGACCGTGCCGGCCAGATCGAGTTGCCGCCGGTGAGTTACGTGCGGCATAACCCACTGGCCAACCGAGCCCGACCAGAGCCGGTGCAGGTTGATACCACACCCATCGAAGACCGTTTGCGCAACCTCCAGCCGCTGGAGTTCGAACTGGTTCGTCGCACCGGGAAAGAGCCGTTGTGGAACAGTTTACTGGAGGAACATCATTACCTCGGCTACGAGCAGCCGGTGGGAGAACACCTGAAGTATCTGGTGTGGGCGCAGGAGCGGCCGGTCGCCTGCCTGGCTTGGTCTTCGGCCCCGCGACATCTGGGCAGTCGCGACCGCTACATTGGCTGGAGCGCCGAAGCGCGCCGTCGTAATGTCCGGTTCCTCGCCTACAACACGAGATTCCTGATCCTGCCGTGGGTAAAGGTGGAACATCTGGCGTCGCATATCCTGGGCCGCATGGCGTCCCGGATCTCTGCGGACTGGCAGCAGATCTACAGACATCCGATTTACTTCCTGGAGACGTTTGTGGATCCCGAACGATTCCGCGGAACCTGTTACCGTGCGGCCAACTGGGTGGTGTTGGGCAAGACGACGGGACGGGGCAAACAATCCAACAGCTACGTGCCGAACCGGTCGATCAAAGAGGTTCTGGGATATCCCTTGACGAAGCAGTTTCGCGAGCTGCTCATGGGGACAAGATGAAGACTGCCAGACCACGAATCGATGTGAATCTGGACGAACTGGACCGGGTGCTGGACGGAGCGCGGCAAGCGCCGTTGAGCGAGGACGATTACGAGAAGCTCAAGGACGCATTGCATGCGCTGGCGGCGATGCTGGTGCGGCCGCGCAGCACGGAGAAGACCAGTGCTGTGTTGGAAAAACTGAAAGGTGCGGAAACTGGCGTCGGGACAGAGCCGGAGAGCAACGCTTCCCCCGCGCCCGGACATGGACGCAATGGTGCGGGAGCGTTTGTCAGTTCGCGGAAGATCGCAATTGCGCATCCCCAGTTGAAGCACGGGGATCGCTGCCCGGAGTGCGGGAAAGGCAACGTATACGGGCAGAAAGAGCCGAAAGTGCTGGTGCGGATGGTCGGACAAGCGCCGCTGGCGGCCACCGTCTACTCGCTCGAACGGTTGCGCTGCGGGGCGTGCGGACAAGTGTTTACCGCACAAGAACCGGAAGGAGTAAGCCCGGAAAAATACGACGAGACCGCGGCCGCGATGATCGCGCAACTCAAGTATGGCAGCGGAACCCCGTTCTACCGGTTGGAACAACTTCAAGGTCAGCTGGGGATTCCGTTACCGGCGGCGACGCAATGGGAGGTGGTCGAAGAGGCGGCCGAGTTACTCAAACCGGCGCGCGACGAGTTGGTCCGGCAGGCAGCGCAGGGTGAGGTGATACACAACGACGACACCAGCATGCGAGTGTTACGTCTCACGCGCGAACCGTCGGACGAACGCACGGGCGTGTTCACCAGCGGCCTCGTGTCCACCGGCCAGGGTTGGAAGATCGCACTGTACTTCACCGGCCCCCAGCACGCCGGCGAGAACATCGCCGACGTGTTGCAGCAGCGTATCGAGCACGCGAGCCCGCCCATTCAAATGTGTGACGCACTCTCGCGCAACGTTCCGAAGTTGGCTGCGGGGGTGGAGATTCTGCTGGCGAACTGCCTCGCCCACGGAAGAAGACAGTTCGTGGAAGTAGCGGCGAACTTTCCCGACCAATGTCGCTATGTACTGGAGATGCTGGGCCAGGTGTATGGTCACGATGCCGAGGCCCGCGAGCGCAGCTTGACGCCCGACCAACGACTGCAGTTTCATCAGGCGCACAGCGGTCCGGTGATGGAGCAACTCCATCAGTGGCTGGAAGCGCAGTTTGCCGAGCGCAAGACGGAGCCGAACTCGGGGCTGGGCAAGGCCATCACGTATCTGTTGCGGCACTGGAAGGCTCTGACTCTGTTCTTGCGGAAAGCGGGAACCCCGCTCGACAACAACATCGTCGAAAGGGCTTTGAAGAGAGCGGTTCTGCACCGGAAGAATGCTTTGTTTTATCGCACGCTGAACGGGGCGGAGGTGGGCGACCTGTTCATGAGTTTGATTCACACTTGTCAGTTGTGCGGTGCCAACTCCTTCGACTACCTGACCGAGTTGCAGCGCCACGCCCAGGATCTCGCAACCAGACCCGCGGAGTGGATGCCGTGGAATTATCGCAAGACGCTGGAGCGGATCACGTCGCTCGCAGATTCCGCGTAGAGGTATGATCAAATCGCACATGGCCGGAAACTATAGTCTTTGGCCAGGCGGAGCGACCTTCGAAAATGGCTGGAAAACGGACCCTGGGCCAACCCGATTGGCATAACGTTTTTGGCCACCCCACCGGCCGAAGGAAAACCTCGTGTCGCGCCGGCCTGTACGCCCGCGTCTCCACCCACGACCAGCAGACGCTTCCCTTGCAAACCCGAACGATGCGGGAGTATGCCGCGCGGCGCGGCTGGAGCATTGTGATCCAGGTGCGCGAGGTCGGTTCCGGCGCATGCGAGCGTGAGCTGCGGGAAAAAGTGCTGGAAGCGGCCCGCCGCCGCGAAATCGACGTGGTGCTGGTGTGGCGACTGGATCGCTGGGGCCGGTCCGTGGCCGACTTGGTGGCGACGCTCCAGGAACTCAGCCATCTCGGGGTCGGGTTCGTATCGTTAACCGAAGCGCTGGATCTAACCACGCCCATCGGGCGGGCCATGGCCGGTCTGCTCGCCGTATTCGCTGAGTTCGAGCGCGAGATCCTCCGCGAGCGGGTACGCGCCGGATTGGCATATGCCCGGCAGAAGGGGAAGCGCCTGGGGCGACCGCGTACCGCAGCGCGAAAAGCCGGCCCGGTGCGGGAACTGTATCGCCACGGTGTCAGTAAGGCGGAGATCGCGCGGCGACTCCATATCGGGCGCACCTCGGTTCTCCGTATTCTGCGAGAAAGGATTCGATCATGACCAGCCCACCCACGGAGTTCCATAAGATCTGGATCGAGCAGTGCGCAGCGACCGAAGACATCCGCGAGCACTTCGGGTTGAATAACGCCTTGGACTATCTGATCGGCGAGAAGTTGTTCGCTTTCGTGATGGCGTCCGAGCAGGATCCCGACTTCGCCGCAGAGTTACCGGCGTTTGTCAGCGCCATCCGGCAGTTGTTTACCGCCAGGGAAATCCGCGAGTATCTCGACCACCTGGAGCGCACTAAGTATCTCGCTCCGCCAGAACCGGATCTGGAAATCGATGGCCTGGATGACGAACCTGAAGAAGAACCTGAGCTGGAGAACCCCGTTCTGGGGGCAGCGGAGTTATTGCGTTTTTCTCGCGTCCGGCAACTCCTGCAACCGTAGAGGTTCAGCCCACACGAGCCATGGCGAAACCCAAGCGAGACGCAATCCGGGAGGGCCGAATCCACGACGAAGCTATCGTGGACGCTTACGGACCGGAAGAGCAGGCCATGGGTTGGTATTACTACTTGGAAAACAAACTACGGTTCCCGTTTCAAGCTCAGTGCCTCGCTGCCAAGGTCGTCTCGCCACTCAGAAAGGGAGAGATCGTCGAAGTCCGGCGAATGGCGCCCGAAGATGCGTGTGCCAGCGACATGCTCGTGCTGATTCGTTGGCAGGGCCGGAACCTCGCAGTCCCCCTATCTCAACTGGCCGCCATCGACGCGGGCGAATCGACCGCCGAAGCCATCGGCGACTGGCATTACTGGCTCGCGCAGGGCTACTGTTTCTGAATCGCACCGACATAGCCCACCCACGCAGACTTGCCGAAAACTCACACTATTTTGGCAGGGTTGCGCTTGTGGCATCCTCCGCAGCCCTTCTTTCGGCCAGGCTATTGCGCGTTGAACCATTGCTCATGAATCTGGGCCTTATCGGGTTGTTTTAGCTTGAAGTAGGTTCTTGCCAGGAACATGTGGGCCGCACGCTCGGTCTGCTTATCGTCTCCCACATGGGCCAGAGCCAACTCGGCAGACTCGACCGCTTCCTGCCATTGTCCTTCTCGAGCCAGGACTTCGGCCCGTTCCATCAGCAGAGGAGCAGAAGCCGGCGCCCAGCCGAGGGCCTCATCTATAAGCATCCGGGCTTCAGCGTCCCTAGATTGATTCATAAGGTAGTTAATGAAATCATAATAGGCGTCCAGGTCGTGCACGCTGACCTTGTGGTTCAACTGGACCGCACTGTGAAACGCAGACTCTGCCGCATCATAGTGCGATAGCTGTTCTTCCACCACTCCCAATTCCGAATACGCCGCTATCTTCAGCCTGTCGTCTGCCGGAAGGGTGAGCGCCCTTTGGCATTCTGCGCGAGCCAAGTCGTACTTCATCAGGAAGATTTGAAGACGGCAGTAATTATAGTGCGCGAGAGCATTGTCAGGCGCGAGCTGGAGGGCCCGCTCGAGCAGAGACGCCGATATCTCTTTCGACGGTGGCTTGGTCCCTTCGTCGGTTGCCGCTAAGAGCGATCCCAGTGCAATCAGCTGATCCACGTCATTGGGCGCTGCCTTCAATCTTTGTGAGCGTTCGTTGATTACGGAATAGAACTGCCCAGAGTTGCTCAAAAGAGAGAGATAAGACTCTTCCAGGGGTGTCCAACTCGGGAAAGCCTCCATTCCGCGTTCATAGGCGTCCAAAGCCTTGCCAGTTTCTCCCAGCGACTTCCAACAGTACCCTAACATTACGTAGAACTGGGGGTGTTTGCGCGGTGCCATCGATATCAGCCGATTAATCGAAGTTATGGCGTCTGCATAGTCACGCTTGCCGATCTTCGCCTCTATGAGCACCGCCAGAGCGTCAAACTCGCTTGGATGAGAGGGAATCCAAGATTGCAGAAGGTTCACTGCCTGGGCATAGTCTTGAACGACGAGGTCCAGACGAGCCAACTCCACCCGGGCCACATCCTGGGTGGGATCCATGGTAAATGCCTGATTGAGCTCTCGCCGGGCTTCGCTGGTCCGACCGGTACGCGCCAGAACCAGTCCCAGCGTGGTGTGACCATCGGAGGAACGCGGTTCCAAGGCAAGATATGCTCTTAAAGACTTTTCCGCTTTTGCGAAGTCACTAGTTTGACTGTAGCAGGCTCCGAGAAAAAAGTAAGCTTCGCGATAGGAAGGATCAAGCCGAAGAATGTCTTGATATTGCATCGCCGCCTTGGCATATTCTCCGTTTTTCAGCAGTATCGCGGCTGATTGCGCCAAGCGCTTTACATCCGAGTCGCGGTTCCTCGTTCGGCTTTGATATGGCGGCGATTGGGCAAGGCTCAGTTGCGGACGCGCCGCGAACACAGTCGCAAGGGCGCCGACAACGAATGCGGAGGCTACTCGATGCAAAGGTCCTTTTATAGCAGCGTGCAGGACGGAAGACAGTCCTACAGACCGCAGTGGCTCCGGCAAATAGACGCAGACGCCAGCCCAAGTGCAAGCCCGTCGCTGCATGGATGGACTTGCGCAGATATACTCCTTCAATAACGCCATGCGCCATCAGATCCTAACATGAGTATAGCCGAGTTGTTTGAGGAGAGAGCGAAAGGAAGACCGCGATCCCCTAGACAATCGAAGTCTTGACCTCAGAGCGGAAAACCTCCGAGAACCGCAAAGAAGACGACAATAAATGCTGAATACCCTACCCGGCACAGACAGGAGCCGCATTACGTAAATGAGTTGAGAGTCGATCCACCCGGAGATCCCAGACCGTATTCCCATGACATGTCCGGGAACGACAAGTGACCTGACCGATGTTTTGTACCATGTGGATGTTAGCGTAATGCGTATGGATGGCCCAGTCTTTTTGCACCAAGCCTAGAATTAGTCTCCGGCTGGTTTAGGTTCCAGCCGGCAGGATGACTGATTGCATACGAAACTGAGCACTGGGCAGGGTCACAGCCGCTCATGCGCTGGAAAGATCATCGCTGAGCAGAAGGCGGTGGCCCGCCAGATGGGACTGGCGCAGGGAATCGAATGTCCCTTCCGCCGCCATTGAATTCGCAATCGAAACGCCAGTGCCTCCAACGAGAGAAATTGCCGCTCCATTCTTTGCGCCTGACGCCCTTCGAAGCGGTCGATCTGCAGATCGCGGAAATCTTCGCAGAAAATGGCGTCCGAAAAATACTCCGGCAGCCCCTCACCCCATTGCAACTCCAACCCGTGAATTCTCAAACCATTAACCGAGCGACAGTAAACCCATGGGGTATCGTGCTTGAACAAAGCATCTTTCGATGCCTTTGACCGTCCAAGGCAGATCGAAATCTCCTCCCACCGCCGCGCCAAAATCCGGGTTCGGTCATCTTGCCCTTGCAGTGGCTCCCGACGCACGGACTCGCGGCCACATAAATCCGCTCGGCTTCCCTCCGACCAGTGTCCGGGGATCAGTTTCGTGCTCATGGTGATGTCGGAAAAGACTACGTGCACCGTAATCTCATCGCCCATCTGATAAACGCCGAGGCCGCGGTTGGTCTCGATGCTGAGGCCTTGGGAAGTGCTGAACTTCGTATCAGGATTCATCGAGATAGAGAAAACAGGGTGCGGCGGGACTGCAAACACCGCTAGTATTGCAGATGTGAAATGACTTCGCGATGCGAGCGAGGCCGGGCGGAGTTGGCCCAAAAGCGGGTTAGGCCACAGCCGGAATCGCCACACGCCCTGTCAGTGTAGTGAAGCGCATTTCAATATAGAATAAAAATGCCTATTGCACTTTTCCCGCGAGGTCAATCCCATGCGTCGATTTCGTTTCCTCCCTTTCTTGGCCGCAGCCGTCGCGCTGCTTCTTTGTCCCTTGCATTTGGCGGCTGGCGAGCCTGAGAATACAAAGCCCACCGGCCCTCCGTGGTGGCGGACGGAGGCCGTGTACCAAATCTATGTTCGGAGTTTCTTTGACAGCAACGGCGACGGCATTGGCGACCTGAATGGGGTCACCGCCAAGCTGGACTATCTGCAATCGCTGGGCGTGGGTGCGATCTGGCTGAGCCCGGTCTATCCCTCGCCGCAGATCGACACCGGCTATGACATCGCCGACTTCGAGAACATCGATCCGGAGTACGGGACGCTCCAGGACTTCGACCGACTGGTGCGCGAGGCGGACAAGCGGCACATCCGCGTGCTCATGGACATGGTGCTGACCATCACCTCCGACAAACATCCGTGGTTTGTGGAGTCGAGTTCTTCGCGCACGAACCCCAAATCCGATTGGTATATCTGGGCGGACGGGAAAAACGGCGGCCCGCCCAACAACTGGGCGTCGTTCGACTCGACGACGAAAGGCGCTTGGCAATACGTTCCGGCGCGCGGTCAGTTTTACTACCACATCTACGACCGGCGCCAGCCCGCGCTGAACTGGCGGAGCCCCAGTTTGCGTAAATCCATGTTCGACGCCTGCCGCTTCTGGCTCGACCGGGGCGTGGCCGGATTTCGTCTCGACTCGGCGGCGTTTCTCTACGTCGATGCGCAACTTCGCGACAACAAATACTCCCAACCGCCAACCTTCGATGAGATCACGTTCGGCGAACACACCTGGAACCTGCCCGAGTATCACGCGACGATGCGCGACCTGCGCAAAATGCTGGATAGTTATCCCGGCGAGCGGGTGCTGATCGGAGAGACCGACACCAACAGCATCGAGACGCTGCGGACGATGTATGGCGAACACAACGACGAGATCCAACTCCCCATGAACTTCGGCCTTTTTTGGACGGGATTTTCGGCGCCTCATTTACGCAGTGCCATTGGCGACTGGGAGAAGAACGACGTCGGCGGATGGCCGCTGCTGTTTTTCAGCAATCACGATTTTCCCCGGTCCTATTCGCGGCTGGGAGACGGCATCCATAACGACCAGATTGCGAAGGTGGTTGCGACGCTGCTGTTGACGATGCGCGGTACGCCCATCGTCTACAACGGCGAGGAACTGGGCTTGGCGCAGTCCACTGAAGCGGAAATCAAGGCCGGCATGGAGCACAGCGGACGCCTGGTGCAGCCGCCCTTCGATGGCCGCGATGGCGCGCGAACACCGATGCAGTGGACCCCCGGCCCGCAAGCCGGTTTCTCCACCGGCACGCCGTGGCTGCCGGTGCAAACGAACTTTCACGCGGTGAATGTGGAGACGGAGTCGGCTACACAAGGATCCCTGCTTCGTTTCTATCGCGACTTATTCAAGATTCGCCGTTCGACCCCGGCCCTCATGACTGGCGACTATGTGCCGCTCAATGCGAGCGACGAAAATACGCTGACCTATCTGAGAAAAGCCCAAGCGGGCGATGCCGCGGTGCTGGTGGTATTGAATATGTCGGACAAGCCGCAGACGGTCGAGGTCGATCTGGCCCAGGCTGGAATCGCTGGACACAGTCTGAAAGAGTTGCTGGTGGTGTCGGCCGATGCGGGAAGGGGCGCGATTCCGGCCCACATCCGGCTTCCGCCTTTTGGAATTTACATCGGGGAAGTACGCTGATCGCGGTTGAAATCTTCGGACAAAATATAAGGACAGGGAAATGGCAACTAGCTACTTTCCGTCGCAAAAATGCGCTTTCTGAGATAGGGCCGGTAACATTCCATACAACGGATGCAGTCTCCCGCGATGACTTTGCTCGGGTCCATTCGCGTGCGCGAGCCTTGCGGACCGCGCTGGCTTAGGTGCTCGGTCGCGCAAGATAGCATCCCATCTGGACGAAATTGTCCGCAATCACACCCAGCCCCACCCAACGGCGCATGCCGTCCAGCCCAGGATAGAGGCAACGTCGCAACCCGTGTCTTCGTTTAAGCACGCTGATTCGGCCCTCCGAGCCGGTTCTCCACTTTTGCCCCCGACGAAACCAACGCTGGTGCTGAAGAAGTTTCCGTTCGCTACTTGTGGTTTTCTTGTTGGGCACCGACATCCACCGCACTCCCAGCGCTTGTCCCGCTTTCTCGTTCTCGCGCGAATAAAATCCCGCATCGGCGGCCACGGTACGCGGGATTCGTCCCAATCTCTGTTGGTGCACCTCGATCGAGGGCAGTAACAGAGTCGAGTCTGCAGGCCGCTCGGCATACACCTCAAAGTGGGTTACGATTTGGTTTTCCGCTTCCTGGATCTTGACCAGCTTGCCAAACTCGTTGGGCTTGCTCGCTTTCCCTTTGCGAATAATTTCCGTGTGC
>Ga0187884_10002377_pt1 | contig 15856 bp, 10 predicted proteins | sample June2016WEW_20_4_FD_132983 | JGI IMG/M metagenome (GOLD analysis project Ga0187884, IMG submission 132983) | Peatland microbial communities from SPRUCE experiment site at the Marcell Experimental Forest, Minnesota, USA - June2016WEW_20_40 | ecosystem: Environmental > Terrestrial > Soil >...
GCTCATGGCCGAAGGCTAGTCAAGATTATAGTGGCCTTGGGTCAACCCGACTGAAAGGAGGGGCCAAAAATGCGGCACCGCTCCGCCCTATGCTAATGAAATAATTAGAAAAATAGACTTGAACTAAGGGTTGCTGCCAATGTACTATCGTACGTGTTGTCAGCCAAGGTGCCGGGATGATTTATGGGGTCCGAGTATGAGAAAGGAGAAATGTAATGAAGAGCTTTGATCACATTGATGTCGGAACCGTCGATGAGGCCGTCAGATTGCTCGGTCAGTATAAGGGCAAGGCTAAGATCATCGCAGGGGGCACGGATCTGCTAGGAGCACTCAAACACCGGATTCTGCCATCCTGGCCGGACACCCTTATCAACATCAAGACAGTCGATGGACTAGCGTATATCAGAGAGGATGCCGAAGGCCTCAAGATAGGCGCCTTGACTAAACTTTCCGATATAACGGGCTCTCCCATGGTTCGTGCCAAATGGAGAATTCTCGCTGAGGCCGCCGATTCAGTCGCCGGCCCACAGATCCGCAATATGGCAAGCATAGGCGGAAATCTTTGCCAAGACGTCCGTTGCTGGTACTACCGGTATCCGCACGAGGTGGGGGAGCGGTTCCTCTGCTATTTAAAGGGCGGCAAAGGGTGTTACGCCCTGACCGGAGAGAACCAATGTCACTCTATATACGGGAGTTATAGAACCGCTCGTGCCTCCTGCTCTTCAGCGTGTCCGGGCGGCATGGATGCGCCGCTTTACGTCAGCCGGATCAGAGAGGGCGACCTTCTCGAAGCTGCCCGTATAGTGCTTCGTGTCAACCCTATGCCTTCGATAACGGGGAGGGTGTGCCCTCACTTCTGCGAGCAGGAGTGCAATCGGGCAAGCTTCGACGAACCTGTGTCATTGAGGGCGATGGAGCGCTTTGTCGGCGATTTTGTCCTCGAGAAAACGGATGACTTCTTCAAGCCGCCCGCGACTGAAACCGGCAAGAATGTGGCTATCGTTGGGGCCGGACCTGCCGGCCTGTCCGCAGCCTATTATCTCCGGATCTCAGGACACCGGGTAACGGTGTTTGATCGGGCGGAAAAGCCAGGCGGGATGCTCGCCCATGCCATACCGGCCTACAGGCTGCCGAGAGATATCGTAGATCGTGTGACAAACGCCATCAAGAATACAGGGGTGGAGATAAGGCTCGAGACCGGCATTGGCGCCGATATAACCCTTGATGCCCTCAAGACGGGCTTTGACAGCATGTTTTTCGCAACGGGAGCGTCGAACCAGCCGGCCATAGGGCTGGAAGGCGAGGAACTCACTAAGTCCGGGCTGAATTTTCTGACAGACATACACCGTGGAGCAGAAAAGGTTGCTGGGGCGAGAGTTGTCGTGATAGGCGGAGGTAATGTCGCGGTGGATGCCGCTATCAGCGCAATGCGTCTCGGCGCTCATCAGGTGACCCTGGCCTGTCTCGAGGCGCGGGAGGAAATGCCGGCGCTGGCGTGGGAGACAGAACAGGCTATCGAAGAAGGAGTCACGCTCATGCCTTCGTGGGGCCCTTACCGGGTTCTGTATTCTGACGGAAAGGTCTACGGACTAGAACTCGTTCAATGTACCTCTGTTTTCGATGCAGAGGGGAATTTCAACCCGACATTTTGCCATGAGGTGAAACAAAAGCTGGAAGTTGATCGGATCATAATGGCCGTCGGGCAGAGGGCGGACCTTTCTTTTGTGGACGGGCAATGGCCTTTGAAGGTTCACCGCGGCCTGATCGTGGTCGATCACGAAACCCAGGAGACAAATATGCCCGGTGTCTTTGCGGGCGGAGACGTAACGAGCGGCCCGGCCAGTGTCGTCCAAGCGATTGCAGCCGGGCGAAGGGCAGCGGTTGCGATAGACAAGTATTTGAGAGGCATACCTGCCGGGCCTGATGATACGTGGCGCGGAATTGATGAATCCCTGGCGCGGTTTAGCGTCGGATGCGTGCAGAAGAGCGAAAGAGTCAAAACCTCCGTTCTCCCTATCAATAAAAGAGGTGTAGAGCTTGAGGACGCTCTGGGCCTCGATTCATGGCAGGTCGAGACAGAGGCAAATCGATGTTTCAATTGCGGCTGCGTGGCCGTAGATCCATCCGATATTGCAGTAGCGCTCACGGCATTAGGCGCGGAAATCGAGATTGCCGGAGCCGCAGGTACAAGAGTACTGGCGATCGAAGATTTCCTTGCATACAGGAGACAGGGCTTGAAATCGGACGAGCTTGTTACGGCGATCCGCGTCCCTTACCCTGCGGACACGGCGAGGACGGCCTTCCTCAAATTCAGGCCCCGGGGGGCTCTTGATTTTGCTACAGTCAGCGCAGCATTGATGGTCACGATGAATGGCGGCGTGTGTGAAGATGTGCGAATAGCGTTGGGCGGCGTTGCGCCCATAACTCTTAGGGCAACCGGGGCCGAGAAAATAATCAAGGGACGTGCCCTTGATGCGGCATTTGCAGAGGCGGCAGGCAGGGAGGCAGTCAATAAGGCTATACCGCTTGGTAAGAACGGATATAAGGTAAGAATCGTAAAGGCGTTGATAGAAGAAGCGTTGCTTGCAAATAGCGAGAAGGGGGTTACTCAATGAAGCAGCGAGATCTCAGAAGTGAGTACTCCGTGGTGGGCCGCGGCGTTCCTCGTGTGGACGGATGGGCGAAGGTTACGGGTGACGCTATCTATAGCGCCGACGTATACCTGAAGGGAATGTTGCGCGGCAAGATTCTGCGAAGCCCTCATCCTCATGCCCGGATAGTTCACATCGATACGAGCAGGGCTAGGCGTCTGACCGGCGTCAGGGCAGTGGTGACAGGCGCCGACACCCCAGGGGTGAAGTATGCGCAGCGTATGAAAACGAAGGTGCCGGACAAGGCGCCCCTTGCCATAGACAAAGTGCGGTACATTGGGGACGAGGTCGCAGCGGTGGCGGCAGATGATGTCGATGTAGCCGAAGAGGCTCTGGATCTTATCCGTGTGGACTACGACGTACTCCCGGCCGTATACGACCCGTTTGAGGCGATGAAGCCGGGCGCCCCGCAGATCCATGAGCATGCGCCAGGGAATATTGCGTGGTCCCGTTTGTTTCAATGGGGTCGGCTGGTCGACGAGCTGTTGGAGGAATGCGAGGTCGTTGTGGAAGACAGCTTCAAGACCCAGGGACAGGTCCATGCGTATATGGAGCCGAATTGTTCCGTGGCAACGTGGGATCAGAACGGCAATGTGACGGTATGGGCTACCACCCAGGGTCCACACACGCACAAAGAAGAGATAGTGATTGCGCTGGGTCTGCCGGAGAACAAGGTAAGAGTTATCACGCCAAATCTCGGCGGGGGTTTCGGGGGTAAGCGGCACGTGGTTGAGCCCAGTATCGCCGCGATACTCCTCTCGAAAATGTCGGGAAGGCCGGTGAAGATCGAGTACACGCGGGTGGAAGAATTTACAGCGGCCCGACACCGGCATCCGATGAACATCAAATTGAGAATAGGGGCTAAGAAGAATGGCCGCCTCATCTTCTTCGATGCACAGAATATCGTTGACAATGGTGCTTACAACGACAGCGGCCCGTCTATCACGTTGTATGCCGGCCATGCCCTTACAACGAACTACAGGGTTGAGGGCGTCCGCTATGATCCAAAACTGGTCTATACAAACACAGCCTACGGCGGGGCATACAGAGGATACGGCAACTTACAGATGCGCTTTGCCCTCGAAAGCATGTTGGACATACTTGCGGAGCGGCTCGAGATGGACTCCGCAGAACTCAGAATGATGAATGCCGTCGAGGAAAATGATGTGCTCGTCTGCAAGTCGAGGGTTACGAGCTGCGGACTCCGGGAGTGCATCGATGAGGTTGTCAGGTCGTCCAACTGGAGCGAGAAAAGAAAGAATTCCAGCGGGAAGCTCAGAGGCGTAGGTATTTCGTGTCACGAATATGTGTGCGGCGTCCGGTGGCATTACCCGCACGATTCCTCCTCGGCCCACGTCAGAATAGATGAGGACGGCTCAGTAAAGCTTTTCACGGGGACTGTAGATATCGGCCAGGGATCCGACACTACGCTCTGCCAGATTGTAGCCGAGGTACTCGGGGTTGATATGAGTCAAATTAATATATACAAGGCCGATACCGAGCTCACGCCGTTGGATTTAGGAACTTATGGGAGCAGAGTCACTTTCATAGCGGGCAACGCCACGAAAATAGCCGCTACCGAAGCACGGAATCAGCTGGCAGAGGTCATAGCGGAGGAACTCGATACGAGCCCGGAGAGCATTGAATTTCGAAATAATCGAGTTCAAAAGGCAGGCGCACCGGAAACAGGCTTCTCTTTCCGTGAAGCGGCGAAACTCGCGCTGAACAAGAAGGGGCTCACTATCATGGGCAGAGGATCGTACGATCCCCCCAGCGACATCGTCGACTTCGACAAAGGGGAGGGTAAGTTTAATGCTACCTATAGCTTCGGAGCACAGATTGCCGAGGTTGAGGTGGATCCCGTGACCGGAAGGGTCAACCTGGAAAAGATCTATTCTGCGGTTGACTGCGGTTTTGCCATCAACCCTCTCTCCCTTGAAGGGCAATGCCATGGGTCAATATCACACGCCCAGGGGATGGCGCTTTTCGAGCGACCCTTATTCCATGACGGCAAAGTGCTCACCCCGTCTTTTCTCGACTACCATATCCCGACGTCTATGGAGACGCCGGACGTCGACAATATATTCGTGGAAACGATCGACCCCGATGGTCCCTATGGCGCTAAAGGTGTCTGCGAAGGGTATCAAGTGCCAACGGCGCCGGCCATTATTAACGCGATTTACAATGCTACTGGGGTAAGGATCAAGGAACTCCCCGTGAACCCTGAAGAAGTACTCAGAGGTCTCGCAGAGCATCCCCGTGAAAGCAAAGGAGATAGAAATGACGAAACAACCGGTAACGCTGACTGTGAATGATCAGGAGTATCAGCTTCTTGTATCTCCCACCAAGACCCTCCTCGACGTGCTGAGAGACAAGCTGGGACTGACAGGAACCAAAAGAGGCTGCGATTCGGGGGAGTGCGGCAGCTGTACGGTCCTCGCCGACGGCATACCTATCCTCTCGTGCATGACGCTGGCGGTTGAGGCGGAGGGCAAGAACATACGGACCATTGAAGGGGTGGCCAAGGGAGGTGAATTTCATCGGCTGCAGAAGGCATTTGTGGAAAAGGGGGCGATTCAGTGCGGTTTTTGCACTCCAGGCATGATCCTTTCGGCTGTGGCCCTTCTCGAAAGCAACCCATCGCCCACACCGGAGGAGATCAAGAAAGGGATATCGGGTAATTTCTGTCGCTGTACGGGCTATGTCAAGATCATCGAGGCGATTGGGAGCGTGGCAAAGTAGAAAAGGAAATGGCGGAGCGGAGGATCCACAGAAGGAACGTCGAGGATTCGGAGGTTCCGGCGGCGTGCGTAGTCGGAGGATAGGACAGTCAAGGCGAAAGGAGGAGGAGTATGCTGCACGATGCCTATGACCTGAGTTTTTATGAGTTCGATGACGAGAACGATACGAAGAACTACGGTGTGCTTCTGTGCGATGTTGTTCACGGCAAACCGCCTTTGAAACCGCTTTACATTGGCCTGGGCTGGTACTGGTACTATCACGGCTTTCGCTACGGGACGGAGACGCTGTGCCTGCCGACGACGAAGGGATGGGATTCGCGGTTTATTAAGGGCTACCCGTATATTACCGCTATCAGGACGACGCCGAAGGAGGCGGCCGAGCGCGAGCCCCTATTCAGGGAAAGAATCAAACCGTTTATCGAGGACTTCGAGGCGGTCTGGGGCCCGCTGAAGATTGACCTGATCGACACATACAAGTCGGCAAAAGAATCGCGCGGCCTCAAAGAATGGAAGGATATCCAGAAACTGCGTAATGTAGAACTCCTGTCTTTCTTTCTCGATTTTGCTTATGTGATTAACCGGAAAGAGGCTGAGGCGCACATGATCATGATGATGCCGTCCTATTATATCAACGGCTTGTTTCAACAGATGTGGCAGGAGCTTTTCGGTGTTGAAGCCTCAATCGACCCTGAATTCGCGGCGTTGATGACCGGTTTTGAGAGCCAGGACAACAGGGTTGTCAGGGAGCTGTGGGGTTTAAACCACCAGGCGAAGGAGATGGGTCTGGAAGCAGCTTTTGGGGACCCCGACGGCGAGGAGATTATCAAGAACCTCGAGCAAAGCCAAACGGGTATGAAGTGGCTGAGCGCTTATCGCCAGTTTCTTGCTGACCACGGATGGCGATGCGAGCGGATGCATGCCTACGACACCCCTGCCTGGATCGAGAGACCGGGACTGGCGATGGGAAGGATAAAAATGCTCATGTCCAGCGATGGATACGGCGTCGACGCGGACCGCGAGCGAGTGATCAAGAAGAGGGAAAACGCAGAGGAAGAAGCCCTGGCACGGGTGCCCGACGGCAAGCGCAACACCTTCAACGCGCTGATGAAGGCCGCCCAGAAATCGGGCTACTGGAGTGAGGACCACACGTATTACTGCGATCTGTACGTTGGTGCGTTCGGTCGCTGGATCGTAACGGAGTTCGGACGCCGGTTTGCCGAGGCGGGATCCATCGATGATCCAGAAGATATACATTTCCTCCATCCCAATGAGATCAGGAAGGCGGCGATTCCGATGGGCAAAATCAGTCTGCGACCTTACGTGGAGCGCAGGAAGAAAGCCTTTGAGGAGAACCTGAAAACCGATCCGGCGCCCTTCTACGGTGACATCACACAGGCCCAGGCGATCTTGAGAAGCGATCCGACGTTGTCGGTGGCAACCCAGGTACCGATTGTCCGAGAGGAACTGAAGGCTGACCTGTATGGCGCCGCTGCAGCCCCGGGAATAGCTGAAGGGACAGCCCGTGTGATCATGAGCGCAGACCGTCTGGCCGAGATAGAACCCGGCGAGATCCTGGTGGCGCCGGGAACTTCTGCCGCATGGAGCGTCTGCTTCAACATCATCAAAGCGCTCGTTACCGACGGTGGAGGGGCCCTCTCCCATCCCGTCATCATGGCCCGCGAATACGGTATTCCTTGTGTGAGTGGGTGTCTGGAAGGGACCGGCAGGATTAAAACGGGGGACAGGATACGGGTGGACGGAAACCTGGGCGTAGTATATATCCTGAAGTGACGGATGTTGCGGAATACGATGTCGTTTTCACTGGCCGAAGTGTTGATCGCCTCCATACCGGTCGATCTGCATTGAACTCCAACAGCCCGGCGCAACACCGCCTCAAAAGGGGCGGTGAAAGCCACGGGTAAAGGAAAAAAAGGGGGAATCTATGAAGTACTACGTAAGACTCACTATCTTGTTGTCCCTGATTTGGGGCTTCATCGCAATCCAGCGGATCGTGATCGCCATCATTATGCCCGCGATCCAGGCGGATCTGAAGTTCAACTACACGGATGTAGGCATGGTCATCTCGATCACCGGGCTGGTATGGGCCTTCGGAACCGTCTTCTGGTCGGCCCTCGGTGACAAGCTGGGTCGCCGCCCGGTCATTGTAGTTACCACCATTCTCGCCGCCGTTTTCTCCTGGATCACCGGTATGGTGGCGAACCTCGGCCAGATGCTGGCCATCAGGGGGGCCCTCGGGTTTTTCGAGGGAGGTCCTTGGGGTCCGGCTGTAGCCACCGTGCAGGAAGAGGCGCCGGAGAAGGTGAGGGGGTTTACCCTCAGCTTCATCTCCGCAGCTTTCTTTCTCATCGGCGTGTTCTTTGGGCCTCTTTTGGCTGTCTACCTCCTCGGTAAGTTTGGCTCCTGGCGTCCGGTCTTCTACATCATTTCCATGCCCGCTGCCGTGCTCGGTGTCATCGCCATATTCGTCATGCACGAGCCGCCCTCGGTTGCGGAAGGCATCAAGGCGCGCAAGGCGGGCCAGAAAAGGATTGTCTATGATCAGGGGCACAAAGTGAGGATGGTCGATGTGCTCAAGTATAAGAATGTCATCGTCTCCTCGATCGTCAGCATCCCCGTTATGGCTTGGCTCTTCATCTATAGCGGTTTTTCCGCGCTTTTTCTCGTCAAGGTCCATGGTATGAATATAGGTCAGATCGGCGCGGCCATGGCAGCCTCAGGCATCGGCGGTTTCATCGGAGAATTTACCATGGGCGGCATATCGGATCATCTGGGACGCAGGATGACGATGATACTCACCGGTTTCCTGTGCGCCTGCTCGGGTATCAGCATCGCCATGATGCCTGTCGGGACAGGCCTCAGCGCCTTCTGCGTCCTTTTCTTCTTCTGGGGCCTATTCGGGGCCGGCCACTTCCCGCTCTATCTCGGCACGCTGCCCGCCGAGAGCGTCCCCAATGAGTATGCGGGAACGGCCATCAGCATCCCCACGGGTGTGGGCGAGATCCTCGGCGCTGCCGTGATGCCGACCATCGCCGGCATACTCGCCGACAAGTACGGTCTTTTTGCGCCCATATGGATGGCTGCCATCGCCGGCCTGGTCATCTGCGTCATCTCCCTCTGGTACGTGGAGACGGCGCCGAAGAAGGTCGCGAGGATGGTGAAGAAGCCGACGCGGGAAGATCACCTGTTGAGGCCATTCAGGGGTCGATCAACCGCGAGGATAGAGATGTAATATAGGTTCGCGAAGAGCGACACGGCCTCACGGTGGTAGCCTTGAGGACCGTCTGTCCAAACGTATAGAGCCATCTCTTTCTCTGGTCCCAAGCGAGGTTGATCCGTGAAGAATAGGGCTAGATCGAAAACGCCAGACACATCGGATAACAAGGGGGGATCCGCGACGTGGATCTCGTCAAGGCGTCCTCGGCGTATTGAAGAAAGACCTTGTGAAGATTTCAGAGAAAAAGCGCTTGAATTGGGCCTGTCTATGGCCAAAATCATTGCGGTGAGCTGGGCGGAGGTGGATGAGAGGGTCGGGCGCAAGAAGGCTCCCCCAATAGGCCGGACCTCGAATTCGTGCTCCGCCCTGCCCTTGGCCGGTCCGGCGCAGAGATCGGCATCTCTGCGCCGGACCGAAGGAGGATCATCGCCACGAAGTAATTGAGGGGGTTTATGGGAGGGGTATTGGTGACGAAATCTCTGGCGGGATCCCGATGTTAAGGTCAGGTCGTAGCAATCAACATGACAGATAACAGGAGGATGTGATGTCCGAGAAATGGATTTACTGGTTAGAAGAACTGGGCAGGGAACACTACCATGATCTGGTAGGCAAGAAGTGCGCTCACTTGGGTGAAATAGCAAAAATAGGCCTTCCCGTTCCTCGCGGCTTTGCTCTCTCTGTAAGCGCATACACCAACTTCATGGACGAGACCAGCGCGACGGAGGAAATCAGCGACATGATCCAGTCCTCGCAGGTCACGCCGGAGGACATCGATAGCCTAAACAGACTCATATCCTTTCTTTGAAAATACTGTCAACACCTCCTTTGTCTCCATGAGCTTTCATCGACCGCGTTTCTTTGTTGATCGATTTGCCATGTCCAAATGATCAAGAAAGCATAATGAGCAAGTCTTATTCCCACAAGATATAAACAACACCTCGGTTCCCGTCCACCCTTACCCTCTGGCCGGTTCTAATCTTTGCAGTAGCCTCCAAACAACCCGCAACACAGGGGATTCCGTATTCGCGGGCCATGATGACGGGATGGGAGAGGGCTCCTCCACCGTCCGTTATCAAACCTTTGATAACACTGAAAACTACGGTCCACGCGGCAGAAGTTCCCGGTGCGACTAGGATCTCCCCAGCTTTGACTTCGGATAGCTTATCTGCGGTCGTAATCACGCGCGCAACGCCCTCTACCAACCCGGGGGCTGCAGCGGCACCGTACAAATCAGCTTTCAACTCCTCTCGCACAATCGGGATCTGCGTGGCCACGGACAGCGTTGGATCGCTTCTCAGTACCCCCTGAGCCTGTGTGATGTCACCGTAGAAGGGAGCCGGGTCAATTTTCACGTTCTCCTCCCAGGCCTTCTTTCTCGGCTCTACGTAGGGGCGAAGGTTAGCTCTTCCCATCGGAATTGCCGCCTTCCTGATCTCGTTGGGATGGAGGAAATGTATATCTTCTGGATCATCGATGGATCCCGCCTCGGCGAACCGCCGCCCGAACTCCGTGACAATCCATCTTCCCAAGGCCCCGACGTAGAAATCGCAATAATAGGTGTGGTCTTCACTCCAGTAGCCGGCCTTGCGGGCTGGTTTCATGAGAACTCTGAAGACTTCTCTCTGCCCTTCCGGCACCCTGGTGAGAATTTCCTTTTCCGCTTTTTCCCTTTCTTTCGAGACCTGATCTCGATTGGTATCGAATGGGAAGACCTTTTCACTCATGTACATTCCTATTTGCCCTAAAGCAAGACTGGGCTTTTCAACCCAAGCGGGGGTATCATAGGCATGCATCCGCTCGCATCTCCATCCATGGTCCTGAAGGAAAGCGGTGTATTCGTTCAACCATTTCGCCCCGTTTTCACTGTTTTGCAGACCTTTGACCAAATCTTCACCTTCTTTAGACCTGAACTCCTGCTCCAGACCGAGGTCAGCCGCTCGCCTGCTTAAACGCCATAACTCCCTTGCTACCCAGATATCTTGGCTCTCAAAACCGGCCATCAGCTTGCTGAAGGTGGGGTCGATGGAGGCCTCTATACCAAAGAGTTCACGCCACATCTGTTGAAACAGTCCGCTAATATAATAAGAGGCCGTCATCATGATCATGTGAGTTTCGGCCTCCTTACGGTTAATGATATAGGCAAAATCCAGGAAGAAAGAAAGCAGATCGCTATTACTCAGTTTTCGTATGTCCTCCCATTTCTTTAGGCCTCTTGAATCCTTTGCTTTCTTGTACATTTCCAACAGTTCGGCCTTGAGCGGATTCCACACTCCGTCAAAGTCCTCGATAAAGGGCTTGATCTTCTCCCTGAAAAGCGGTTCTCTTTCCCTAGCCTCTGCCTCGGTCGTCTTGATGGTTGTAAAGTACGGGTACCCGTTTATGAATCTTGTTTCCCAACCGTGAGTGGTGGGCAAGTAGAGTGTTTCCGCACCCTTTCTGAAACCATGGTGATACCAGTACCAACCAATCCCGATATAGAGGGGCTTCATTGCAGGTTTCCCATGGACTACATCGCACAAAAACACGCCATAGTTCTCGGGGTCCTTCTCTTGATCAAATTCATAAAAAGTTAAATCATACGCTGGCAGCAACATTGTGGTCCCCCTTTTTGGAAGGCTGATGCCTTCCTTAGAATTGTTTTGAAGCATGGAGTTTACCGCCTGAAACGGGGTAATCTCTTCCTGCACAATTTTCTGAAGGCCTTTCCTGGATTAAATTGGGGGGTAGTAAACCCCGGCCTTCAGTAACGTAAACCTATAAAGGAAACTGCCAATAAGCGTTAGAGTCGCACTGATACCTAACAATGTTTCAGGTACAAGGGTAGTTAAGTTGGGGAAAAGGAAAATGATCAGCAGGTCAATGCCAATAGGTATGATCAGTCCTATTACAAATACACCCCAAATGAAAAGAGGAGAGAGGTTACCTCTTATTAGGAGGATCGCTCCCTGTTTAGCACCCATTCTGCAGAAAAACATGGTGACTAAGTAAATTCCGAGTAGAACGAGAGCTGCTATCAAAAGCCCTGTTGCAATCGGCGCAAAGATCATTACGTCTACACTAATCCAACCCAGTGCTTTTATGATAAATATGACATCTACCCCGCCTAAAAAAGCATAGATCGCAAACTGTATTGGCAGAAACAGCGTGTTCCAAATTGGTATAAACCGTGACGCTGATAGCAAGAAACCGGTATAAAGTACCACCAGAAATGCGAAAAGACCTGCCGTCGAACCTATAACGGATTTAAGAGCCGGGCCCACCCTGAAAGACAGGCCGGCGTCAGAGGAGAGTGCTACGTACAATATTCCAAAGGCAACAGCTCCGGTAAGAGAGATAGCGCCCCGACTAAGCCAGGATGTTCGCGGCTTGTAGAATACCCTCCAGAATCTCGCTCTTTTGCCCAAGTCGAGGAGAAGAAAAACGACGGATGAACACATACTGACTATACCCAGAACCATTCCTATCTTGATAAAAACGAACTCAGACAGTAGAAACAGTCCTCCCCCGAGTCCGCCGAAGAATACTGCCATCGCGATCGGCCATCCCCATTCCTTTTGAATTACGGGGTTCACTCTAATCTCTGGTAGTACTTTGTTATTAACCATCATTACACAAGATAATATACAGAGGGGTATGTCCCCAATTCAGGATAAAGCTGAAATCCACAATAATCTCTGATCAATTTCGACACCTTGCTATCAGGGTCATCGAGATCGCCAAAGTATCTCGCCTTAGCCATGCACCCTGCAACACAGGCTGGTTCAAGGCCTTCTTGCAGCCTTGATGAACAAAAGTCACATTTTTCTACCAATCCGGTGGGATGTTTGCGATAGCCAACCCTTTCGTAGGGGGTAAGCCCTTGCCCCGGGAAGTATTCGCTCTCTTTGTCATGGAAGCTCCGAGCCCTGTAGGGGCAAGCGATCACGCAGCTCTTGCACCCCATGCACTTCGTCTGATCAACAGTTACAATGCCGTCAGGTCTCTTGGTGGTCGCCCCCGTGGGGCATTTGCGTACACATTCCGGCTCCTTGCAATGCATACAAAGGAGCGGTATGTGAATCTTCTTAACGTCGGGGTAAGACCCGGACTCATAAAATAACACGCGCGACCATAGTATCCCGGGGGGAGTCGCGTTTTCCGACTTGCAGAATATCTGGCACCCATAGCAGCCGATGCACCGTTTCAGGTCGATCACCATGCCATATCTCATTTTCGGTCCTGCTAATCCTTTTTCGTCAACTTGACTTTGACGCACAGATCCAGGTTAAAAGTCACGGTGTCTATGTAATCCCAGTTGAGCGGAATCAGCCATTCCGGGTTAACCCCCTTTCCTTTCTGGCTGGCGATCGGTAAACCCTTGGACCAGTGTCCGCCGCCGCTGCAATAAGCCGTCACCTCGGGGTGAATTGCCTCCGATAATACAGCTCTTCCCTCCACTTTGTGTCCGGTCCCCGCCGACTGAAGAATCACCCAGTCCCCGTTCTTGATCCCCTTCTTCGTGGCGGTCTCGGTGTTTATGGCGATGTTATAGATGTACGGATCCATGATCGACAGTTCATCGAGCCAGGGGTTATTATACGTACTTGTGAAAGTGTGAACCGGCACCCTATAGTAAATGCCGTACAGGTCGTATTCCGGACGTTCTTCCTCGTATGATGCGCAGGGCTTCCAGTCCGGCAGCGGCTGAAAGTCCGATGTATCGAATCCGGGTATTCCGTGTTCTCTTTTCAGTTTCTCTGTTTGATCTCGAACCGCGAGGAAGTGTTCGAAGTAAATCGGCGTCCGGGCCTTCACGAAAGGCCTCCAATAGACCTCCTCCACCTTCTTGGGCCAGTGGATGAGGCCGTTCTCCTTGAACCACTTCAGCCCATGCCGGGAGCCGAAGTATCCCTTGAAGCCGTGGTCGACGATCTCCTCCCAGGCATACTTCTTTTCTGGGTCGAGCGTGTAGGGCTCCTTGAAGTTGAATTGTTTATTGATCGCCCGATACATGTCGCCCTGTATGCCCAGTCTTTCGGCCAGATCGAGAAAGACCTCGCTGGCGGGCCTTCGCTGAAACATAGGCTCGACTACGGGCTGCCTTATATGATATGCCCATTCATCGACCGGTGAAAACGAGCTCTGCCAATCAGGTCGAATATCGAGCCTCTCGAGGTAACAGGCGTCGGGTAAGACAATATCGGCAAACTCGGCCGACTCATCCAGGAAAAGACTAAATGATGCTATAAATATGCCCTTTTCATTTATAGTCTTTTCCCATATTTCCGGATCAAAGCTGCTCATCATGAAATTCCCGCCTGTCCTTAGCATGAATTCAGGCTGATAGGTTATCCCATATTTCTCGGGCTCCAACAGACCCCAAGCTGCTAGGGTAGCCCCTTGAGAGGTTGGAACAATATCCTTCAGGGCAACACCCTTAGGCATCATAGCCTCATTCAGTACAGGCCAGGGCTTGGGTGGACGCAGCCAGTAGCCTGCTTGCAGAAGTCCATCAGGACCTTCGCTTGGGCTGTAAGAAGGGTGTCCGGTCTCCGGATAGCCAAAGCTGCGGGCGCTCATCCCCAGACAACCTCCGGGAACGTTATTGGCGCCGACTATCTCTTGCAGGATATCAAGCGCCATACAGATCAGGGAAGAATGCTTATGACTCAGCGCCCCCTTGAAGTATCCCACTGCAACCGGTCTATAGGGTAGCTCCTGTCCATCGATCCGTATGGTGCTTCCTATCTTGGCCGCCTCTCCGAATTCCCTGGCCAACCGCTTTATTGTCTTTACGGGGACAGTTGTTATCTCTGAAGCCATCTCCGGTGAATATCGTTTCACGCGCTCTTTGAGAAGAGAAAAGGCCGGCATAGCCTCGGCCGCACCAACTGAATAACTTCCCTCTATGGCAGGATCCGTTAAGGTGGGGTCATCATGAGCCTTGGCCTTTCCGTCTGCAAGGTCCCAAATGAGTGGTTTACGAGTCTCTGTATCGCGCATATAGCGGCCGTCAGCCCCGACCAGATAAGGACCGTTTGTCCGGTGTTTAATACTCTCCACATCATATATTCCGTACTCATTAAGCAGCAGATTAACCAAGGCCAGGGCCAGGGCTGCGTCAGTGCCCGGTCTGAGGGGTATCCATTCATCGCTATTGATCCCGGGCATTCCCATCCACGGTTCAATAGCGACATGTTTCATTCCCCTTCTTCTTGCATCGGCCATTCTTTGTACCATGCCGGTAAGAGAGTAATATGCGCCAAAACCGGAGGGACAACCAAAATTGAGGTAATACTCGATAAAGTTGGTATCAGGCATCCTCGTCCAGGCGCCGTGCATCAGACCAGCTATCATGTGGGACGCACCGCCGCAATGGATTGGGGCCCCCATATTGAAATTGGGAGTCCCAAAGGCTTCACCAAAGCAATGATGCATGAAGAAAACGCTGGGCATCAGGAGAGGGGTTGTTCCGCCCAACAGCTTCCTTGGGTCATCAGCCCTTATCTTCCTGAGCTTCTCGGTTATTGTGTCCAGCGCTTCATTCCAGCTTATCTCCACCCACTTCGGGTCCACCCCTATCCCTTTCTGCGGATTCGTCCTTTTCAAGGGGACGTTTACCCGGTTGGGGTCGTAAAGCAACATGATGCCGGCCGCTCCCCTTGCACAGATTCCGCCCCGGCTGGTCGGACAATCCGGATTTCCCTCAATCTTCACCACTCGCCCATCCACACGGTGAACCCGTATTGCACAGTTATTGAAGCAGACATTACATGCAGTCTTGATCCACACGTCTTCCTTTGCTTTATCCTGGGACGTTATAGGTTTTCTCTTGTTTTGAGAGTCCATCAATCTCAAATGTCTCAATGGGTTTGTCATTATTCTTCCTCTGCATTACAACGGACAGCAGTTGAGTCAATCAAAGACCTTTTGACGAGCGCTTTCGTTCTCCTGATTTTGCTTGAACCCATTCTAAGGGTTACGGTACCGGCAGCAGCTAACTCAGCAGCTGTTTCTGCCGTCTCACCTCTTCATTACATTTCTCCTTTCTCATACTCGGACCCCATAAATCATCCCGGCACCTTGGCTGACAACACGTACGATAGTACATTGGCAGCAACCCTTAATTCAAGTCTATTTTTCTAATTATTTCATTAGCATAGGGCGGAGCGGTGCCGCATTTTTGGCCCCTCCTTTCAGTCGGGTTGACCCAAGGCCACTATAATCTTGACTAGCCTTCGGCCATGAGC
>Ga0187884_10002384_pt1 | contig 15803 bp, 16 predicted proteins | sample June2016WEW_20_4_FD_132983 | JGI IMG/M metagenome (GOLD analysis project Ga0187884, IMG submission 132983) | Peatland microbial communities from SPRUCE experiment site at the Marcell Experimental Forest, Minnesota, USA - June2016WEW_20_40 | ecosystem: Environmental > Terrestrial > Soil >...
AATTGGTCGCCACTTTGACCCGGGTCTTCGAGGATATGCAATCCTACCCGGAGCTGATCCGACCCCGGCTGCTACCTTTTTGCTAGCCATCATGTCCCTTTATTTATGCGCGGATGTATAGCAAGATCAGATCTGCCGACTCCTTGGCGATGTCCGTGGCGGTGTCCACCGAGATGCCGACGTCCGCTGCTCGCAGGGCAGGAGCGTCGTTGATTCCGTCTCCCATGCATCCGACCACGTGCCCCTTGGCGCGGAGAACACGGATGACCCGCTCTTTGTGCGCGGGAGAGAGGCGGGCGAACAGCGCCGTCTTCGCTGTGGCCTCGCCGAGTTCGGCGAAGGCACGTGTTACGCCACAAATCGGAGGGCCACGAAGCAGGAGTCGAAGAAGTCGAAGGAGTTGAAGCATCTTCTCTCCCGACTTTCTTAACTGCGTCAACTTTTCGACCTCGTGCTTAAGCTCAGCGCCGGCCGAATTGCCTGGAATTTCCCAAGATCGGCCCGCGCTACCTACAGTACTCGCTACAGGGGAAGAAGGCAAAGTTGACGGTGCAAGAGAAGTTGTTTAGTATCAATGCGGAAGTGCATGTGGGCTGGTGTTCACCCAGGACTTCAAATCCTGTGGGCCTGCCTATGGTGGGCCGGTCGGTTCGATTCCGACACACTTCCGCCAAAAGCTAAAAGGCAGTGGATAGTGGTTAGTCGGTTGTTGTTTGTTTCAAGCCACTAGCCACTTTGCTCATGAGCCGCAAAAAGCCCAAGCCGTTCGAGAGCACCAACGAGGTCAAACGCCAGGCAAGATTGCGCGTGGGTTCTCCTCCTGCGTCGCAAACCCACCAGGACCGGCGGAAGAAACTGCCCAAACACAAGAAGCTTGTGCAACTAGTAGAGACAGAACTTTCCTGATCGCGCCAAGGCGCTTGAATTCCTCCTCTATGAGGGTGGTTGGTAAGTTGAGCAAAGGACCCATCATGCGGGAGGGGGTTATTTGCTTACACGATCACCCGATTGCTCTCAGGCTTGGACCAAGCCTAACTTTTCGACCCTCACCCAGGCTTATATTCCGGGATGCGCTCGGTAGGAAGGAAAAGTGCCGGTGGCGTGGCGGAAAGCAATTGGGCCAGTGACCTTTGGATAGCCAGCAAGTCACCTTTCGCGAAGCCTTCGCTGGAGATTTCCACATGGCCGTCCGGCTTAACGAGGAAAAGTGACGGCACCTGCGCGAGGCCATAAGCCCGGGAAACCTTGTAGGGGGAGTCGTCAACCAATATGGGGAAGGTCACGCCGAAGGTGGCGGCAAACCGGGCGGCGTCCTGGGCCTTGTCCTGCACGACTCCCCAAATCTGTACGCCTTGTTCCCGCAGTTGCTGATAGATGCGTTCGAGGAAAGGGAAGGTGAACTGGCAGGTGGGGCAAGAGACCTTGAAAAATGCCAGTAAAACAGGGCCGCCGGCAAGAGCCTCCGGCAACGAGAGCCGCTCGCCCGTGGTCGTGGCGAGCTGAAAATGTGGTGCGGTCATTCCCGTGCTCAAAGTCGGCATCGATTTCTTCCCGAGCAAATTGGAGAAGTATTGTACCAGAACTCGAAGTGTCATGGTGCGCAGCAAAAGATCGGGAAAATGGGTAATCAGATGACCCAAGGAAACTAAGTTGTTTCCTGCTCATCCGATCACCGGATCAACCCATCACCCGATCCCCCTAATGGATGTGCTTGACTTTCTTCTTCATATAATCCATCAGCAGGTATTGCCCAAGGGTATAAGGAGTGGTGAAGTAAGCCTTGCCGCGGCAGATCTCCGTCACCTTCTGGACGAAGTTAATCAGACCATAATCCTGCGCAAGCATGAAGGTGTTGATCAAGATTCCGTTGCGGCGGCATCGAGCTACCTCGTGCAGGGTTTCCGAGACCACCAGGGGGTCAAGCCCAAAGGCGTTCTTGTAAATCCGCCCGTCTTCGAGCGTCAGGGCGGAAGGTTTGCCGTCGGTGATCATCACGATCTGGCGCATATCTTTCTTCTGCCGGGATAGCAGGCGCTGCGCCAGCCGCAGGCCCTCGCGCGTATTGGTGTAGTAAGGTCCTACGCGAACGCGCGCCAACTCGGAAAGGGGCATCTCTTCCGCCGAGTCGTGGAAGAGGACGAGGTGCAGCGTGTCGCCAGGGTATTGGCTGCGAATGAGGTGGGAGAGGGCCATCGCAACTTTCTTCGCGGGGGTAAAGCGATCCTCCCCGTACAGAATCATGCTGTGGCTGCAATCGAGCATCAGCACCGTGGCGCAGGAGCTTTGGTATTCGCACTGGTGAACCTGCAAATCCTGGTAATCGAGATCGAGTGGGGTTTTCAGGCCGTTGCGCTGGATCGAAGAGAGGAGGGTGGCATTGACGTCCAGATTGAGGGTGTCCCCAAACTCATAGCGGCGGCTGGAGCTCTCGGACTCGACGCCGGTCGCGAGCTCGCGGGTATCATGCCGTCCAAAGCTGGATTTTCCGAGCGACCCCAACAGGTCGCGCAAAGTCTTGAATCCCAGAAAATCGAGGGCCTTATCGGTGACCTCGAACTTGGCCTTGCTTTCCTGCGGCCCGCTGGAAGGATTTCCCTCCCGCTCCAGGATCTGACCCTGTGTGGGGTTGGGCTGCTCGACAGAGACGTAACCTTCTTCTGAGAGGCGTTCCAGCAGCTTGTTGATTTTCTCCGCCAACTCAGAGTTCTGATAGTCCTCCCAATTCTGAAGCATTTGTTGCAGCAAATCGTCGGGAATCTTTCCCTGGTCGCGCAGAGCCTCGAGCAGCGCCTGGTGGAGTTGCTCCATGGTCCGCTCGGGGTCCATATCGTAGACGTTTTGAAACTGGTTGTAGAATCCGCTATCGAGCAGGAAATCCCCGAGCATCTGGAGCAGATCTTCGGCGCTGAGATCGTCGAAGGGGTCCGCGACGTATTTGGAGTACTTGACGAATTTCATAATCGAAACACGAAAGGCGAAAATCGAAACTCGAAGATCGAAACTCGCCAAGGGATATTCGAGCTTCTGATTTCGATTTTCGAATTTCCAGTTTCGGCCCTTCCTACCTAGTTCAGCGGCCGGCGTCGCGGCGCGAGTGGAGCGGGTTCCTCATCCGGCCGCTCGGCGGGGCGGTGTTCGGTGTGGTAACCCAATTCCTCATTGCGGCTGAGGCGCTTCAGCGCGTACAGCCCTTCCAAAATGAACTCGCCGCCCGCGGCTAGCAGACCAGGGTCGTCCTTGGCCTTCAAACCCAGGCTTTGAGTTTTTTCCAGCAAGTTCTGAATCTTCTTGAACTGCTGGAAAAGCTCCTCGGACGATGCGTTGGGGGAATACCGCAAGGTGCCGCCAAGCTCGAACCACTGCACGACCGATTGCAGAGGCACATTATCGAAGTACTTTTTGAAAACTTTGGCGATGGCCTGGCGAATGACTTCGCGCGCGACAGTGTCGGCGCCGCGCAATTCGCCCTCATACTCGAGTCCCAGCTTGCCGGTCAGTGAGGGGAGAGAAGCATAAATATCAGATGGGCGGGGAACGATCTTGCCGTCATGGTGCTTGAGCGCGCGGCACTCGGCGCTGCTGATCGTGTTCTCGAGGCACGTAATGGGCATGCGCTGGCTGACGCCGCTGCGTTTGTCCACGCGCTTGTCCGCCCGCGCTTCGAAGGCAATTGCTTCAATAACCTCGCGTATGAACTGCGGGATCACCAGAGGCTTCTCACCCATGCGGTCGGTCCAGGCTTCCTGCGCCGTAATCGCGAGGCCTTCGTCGAGCGTGGCGGGGTAATGGGTGCGGATTTCCGAGCCGATGCGATCCTTCAGCGGAGTGATGATCTTACCGCGCGCGGTATAGTCTTCCGGATTGGCCGTGAACACCAGCGCCACGTCGAGTGGCAAGCGCACGGGGTACCCTTTAATCTGGACGTCCCCTTCCTGCATGATGTTGAAAAGTCCCACTTGAATTTTGCCGGAGAGATCCGGCAGCTCATTGATGGCAAAAATCCCGCGGTTCGCGCGCGGCAAGAGGCCGTAGTGAATGGTAAGTTCGCTGGCCAGGGTGTGCCCGCCGCGAGCAGCTTTAATGGGATCGAGGTCGCCGATGATGTCAGCGATAGTCACGTCGGGCGTGGCCAACTTCTCAATGTACCTTTGCTCGGGCTCGAGATAATCCAGGGGGGTCGCGTCGCCCATCTGTTCCAAGCGTTCGTGGCATGCCCGGCAAAGGGGATGGAAGGGGTCGTCGTTGATTTCACACCCCGCGACGATGGGGATTGCCGCATCCAGCAGAGAGCCGAGCGAGCGCAGAATGCGGCTTTTGGCTTGGCCCCGAAGCCCTAGCAGGATGAAGTTGTGTTTCGAGAGGATGGCGTTGACGATTTGCGGCGTCACCGTGTCGTCAAAGCCAATGATGCCAGGAAAAATGGTTTCGCCCGCCGCGAGCTTGCGGAGAAGATTGGCACGCATTTCGTCCTTGATGCTGACACTCTGATAAGGAGACTTCTTCAGCTCGCCCAGCGTTTTTGGTTTTTGCATTTTGCCCCAACCCCGAAATCATTATAAGCCAGTATGCAAGCGAACTCAATCCGCGTCCCGTGCCCAGAAATTTATCCGTGGCGGCCGTGGCCGTTTCCACCGGCTTTCTTTTGGGATTCTTGCACGCGATCAAGCTGATCCAGGAGGATGTCAAGTGCGCGCAGGACCAGCATGAGGCGCTCGGGTTCGTCGCGGAGGGTCAGGAGCCGCTGTTTGAATTCGAGGTCGAGCGGCAACGCGGCGGCGAGTCGAAAGGAAAGATATCGGTAGGGGCGGGGAACGAGGACCGGCATTTCCGCGGCCTGGCGCATCTTCCTCATGGCCTCGCGAAAACGCGCAATCGCCAGTTCTGCCGCTGCGTCGCTGGTGGAGTCCGGACCCTCGTCGTCGAAGTAATCGACCCCGCCTCGCAGGTAGGATCGCTCGTCGTTGGTCATCAGTATTTCGAAACGCCGCTTGCCAACGGTGAGGATATCCATGCGGCCATCTTCATACCGGCGCGTCAGATTGACGATGTGCGCGGTGCAGCCCACGGCGCTCACCGCTTGCCCATTCAGCAGCACCACTCCAAATTCCTGCTGGCCCTTGCCTGCGGCCTTTGCCTCGAGGCACTCCGCAATCATCGTCTTGTAGCGGTCTTCAAAAATGTGGAGGGGCAGGGGTTCTTCCGGCAGGAGTACAACCTCGAGGGGAAACAGGGGCAGCAGGTTTTCCACCATGGGCATGCTCCGTGTTGATGGGTTGCCGCGTGTTTGGCCGGCGCGGCGCATCGCCGGCAGAAGAGGATACGACGCGATGACAATATACTTACCCGGCTAAGTAATGGCGCCGCACACTGACTGCCGAGGATTCACCGAAGGGGCGCGAATTCCTGGCCATTCCAAGGGCACGCTTTCTCGATGCTAACAGAATCGACCGCTTTATCACGGCCGATAACAAAGAACTCCACTTTTCCTTTCCACACCGGCTCCTGCCCCTTGCCGCTGGCGCGAAACGTCACCTCCCCGGTGGTGACCGTTCCCGGCGCCCCAATGTTTTTCTCCGGCGGTTGGAGGATTTGCATTTTGGGGGTATATTGCGAAAGGTTTCGGAACTGAACGGGCGCCTGCCACAAGGTTTGAAACTGGCCAGCCAAGAGCTTTCTGATGAGCATGTGGGCCCCAAAGGTTTCCGCTTGCTCGCGGAAGGGTTCTTTGGTCACGACACAATCGCTTCCATCTCCCAACAAATCGCGAATTTCCAAAGAGGTCATTCCCCCCTGCATTTCACTAATGGGAATGTTCAATGCCGCACCGGGTAGGAACTTCCCCTGGCTGGGCGTGAAGATGACGAGTTTCGCCATCGACAGCGGCATCGTAACCACGTAGCAGAGCAGCAACTGGGGGCCCTCCGTCTGCCGTACCAGGAATCTCGAAATATCCGTATGCTCGGCGGTGAAATCTTCAAGGTAGGGGTCGCCGAGCGACCGCAACAATTCACTATCCACAGGGTAGGAATCCGGGGGCTTCAGCTCAGACGATTGGATTTCCACCCATCCTAACTCAGAGCTGCCGCTATTCAAATTGAACGCTCCCACCTGGGCAAGCTCTGTGCCATGACTTTCCTTGGTCTTGAAGACGGGGAGCAACAATCCCTGGGTCAGCTTGCGCTTAACCTTTTGCAAATCGCTCCCAGAAACCATCAGATTACGGGAACCGCTTTGGAGATTGAGCCAGCCGATCACGGGGCGGGGGCCGGTCGGGTTCTTTTCCTTCGCTGCTGCGGCCCATGGCAGGGCAATAGCCACGACGAGCAAAGCTACGAGCATTCGGGTTTTCATGACATTGCCTATTGTTGACGAGGCGGGGAGGTTTGACAAACACATTTTCGCGACATAGACTGAACCCCGAGGAATCAGCTCCGCCCTCGTCGAGAGTTCGCGGAGCTTTTGTTTTTGTGGCGCGAGAGGAATGCGGAGATATTCCATCAGAAATCGTAGCCGGCTTCCGGCGCCCTTCCGGTCCTGCGGGTCGAGACCGCTTGTCAAAATCAGGCCTCTTGGGACTCTTGCCATGGCGTTCCTCCTCTCCGCGAGTGCGATCTCCGCGCACGTCGTGACGGATCAGACGGGCCGCCAGGTGAATGTGCCGGATCATCCCGTCCGCTTGGTTTCGATTGCCCCCAGCATTACCGAAACCTTGTACGAGTTAGGGTTGGGGGACCGCTTGGTGGGTGACACCGACTATTGTGACTACCCGCCGCAGGCAAAGTCCCTACCGCACGTGGGCGCCCTGCTCAATCCCAGTTTGGAGAAAATCGTGGCGCTCAAGCCCGATTTGGTCTTGGGCACCGATGAAGCCAACCGGCGCGAAACCGCTGACCAACTCGAGCGCCTCGGCATTCCTCTTTACGGAGTGACGGCGCACACAGTGCAAGGCACGCTTCAATCTCTGGAAGATTTGGGACACATTCTGGATTGGGACCAGCCCACCCAAAAGCTGGTCGCGAGGCTGCGGGCCAGGGTGGCGGCTATCGAAAAGCAGGTTCAAGGGGAACCCCGGCCGAAAGTCCTCTTTGTGGTTTGGTACCGGCCCCTCATCACGGCGGGCAACCAGACTTTTATTTCGGATGTCATCCGCCGAGCGGGGGGCGAGTCAATTAGCGATGACCTGAAGAGTGAATGGCCGCACATGGGTTTGGAGGAAGTCCTGAAGAGGGCTCCGGACGTCATTCTATTTCCCCTGACGGAGGCTTTTGCCCCCAGTCTCGATGAATTTCAAAAGCTGCCGGGATGGCGAGACCTGACCGCGGTGAAAGACTACCATATCTACTTTGTCGCCGAAACCATTATGCGGCCCAGTCCTCGTTTAATCGATGCGCTGGAAGAAGTAGCGAAGATTCTGCACCCTGGCCCGTAGGTGGAAGCTCGTAGCTGGTAGGTCGTAGGTTAGGATATCGGGAAGAGCCCCTCGTTTGCACAGGGTGCGCCCCACCTACGACCTACCACCTACCTTTAGAAACCATGATGACCCTTTCCCCCACGCGAAGAAACGTGTTGTGGCTGCTGCTGGCGTTGGCCGCTGCGCTCGTGCTGATCGACTTCGGCGCCTTGGCCCTGGGGGGGGTGCATCTCTCTCTGGGGGAAGTCTGGTCGGGATTACTGGGTGGGCATCCGGGGTCGGAAGCGAGCGTCATCGTGCGCGACATCCGCCTTCCGCGGATCCTTCTGGCCATGCTCGTGGGCGCAGCGCTGGCCGTTTCGGGAACAGGGCTGCAAGCCCTGTTGCGCAATCCCCTGGCAGACCCTTATGTCCTGGGAATATCGAGCGGTGCGGCGTTGGGCGCGATTGTGGCTCTGTGGATTGGCGGCCGCTTGGCGTCTGCAACTCCGCTCACCGCATTTGGGGGCGCGGTTTTGACCATGTCGTGGGTTTACCTTCTGGGGCGGCGTGCGGGGCGCCTGTCGAGCTACACACTCTTGCTGGCCGGAGTAGTGACCGCATCGTTCCTATCGGCCATGATTCTTTTCGTCTTGACCCTGCTCTCTACCCGTGACGTGCGTGGCACAGCGTTCTGGCTTATGGGCGACCTGAGCGTGGTCACGGATGTCCAGATTCGCTTTCTTACCCCCGCCATCATTCTTGCCATCGTGGCGCTCTATGCGTTCTCCAAGGATTTGAATGTGCTTTTACTTGGGGAAGGCGAGGCGGCGCACCTGGGCGTAAACGTGGCGCGCGTGGAATTCGCGGTCTACCTGCTGACCTCGCTGCTCACGGGCTTGGCCGTTTCGGTAAGCGGAGCAATTGGTTATCTGGGATTGCTGGTGCCGCATTTGGGGCGGATGATTGTGGGCAACGACCACCGCACGCTAATCCCAACCGCGGCGTTTGGCGGCGCCATCATGCTGGTGCTCTCCGACACGCTGGCGCGTACGGTGGTTTCTCCTGCTGAACTACCCGTGGGCGCTGTGACCGCCGTCGCAGGAGCGCCGGTATTTATCTACTTGTTGCGGCGGACCTCGGGATGAGATGGGTAGGAATAAGTCAAAAGTCAAAACGCAAGAGTCAAAAGGCAAAAGTGAAAGGACGAAACTCGAAACTGGAAACTCGAAAATGGAAATTCGAAAGTGGAAACTTGAAAAAGGGAACTCGACAAGCGCGGCGAGTTTCGAGTGGGGAGAAGGACAAATCAAAGGTCAAAACGCAAGGCCGGAAAAGTGAAGAACAAGGCATAACGCGATGTGCAAAAGGCAAAGCCCATGGCCTCATGGCATGCGGTTTTTCACTTTTGCCTTTTGACTTTTGCGTTTTGACTTTTGACTTGCTCTTGTATGCCTGACGCTCAATCCATCACGGTTCCTTCCGCCGCGCACGCTGTGGGCGAACTTATCGCTGATGCCGTGAGCTTTCGCTTTGCGCAATTTGCCCTCGCGCCGATAAGCCTGAAGGCTCGCGCCGGCGAACTGACCGCCATCATCGGGCCCAACGGGTCAGGGAAGTCCACGCTTTTGGAAATCCTCAGCGGATACTTGAAGCCCCTGTCCGGCGGGGTTTTTCTGGACGGCCAAAACCTGCAACACCTTTCCCCTCGAGAGCGGGCCAGAAAAGTCGGCTTGGCGCGGCAGGACACGATTCTCCTGTTTTCGTTTGAGGTGCAGGAATTTGTTCGTCAAGGACGGCATCCCCATCTGGGTAACAGCTTGTTTGAGAGCCCGGAGGACGATCGGTGGGTGGAGTGGGCCCTCGAGAAAACCTGCCTTCAGGAATTTGCTCACCGCCGCGTGATGGAAATGAGTAGTGGGGAATTCCAGCGCGCGGTTTTGGCTCGTACACTGGCGCAGCGGCCACGCCTGGTCTTGCTCGATGAGCCGACTGCGAATTTGGATATCGGCTACCAGGTGGAGATGTTCCGCCTGCTCCGCCAACTGGCGAAATCAGAAAACTTCATCGGCGTCGTCATAACCCACGAACTCAATTTGGCGGCGGAAATGGCGGACTACGTGGTGCTGCTTCAGGGGGGGAACTGCCTCCGCCAGGGGAAGGCGGAAGACGTTTTCCAGGCGGATTTGTTGACCCGCGCCTTCCGCACGCCCGTCCTCGTCGACAAGAATCCCTCCAGCGGCCGCCCACGCGTCACGTGGGTCGCGCCCTAGCCCTTTTCCACTACCGAACGAGCGCCTGTATTGCCCTGATCAATGGCAAGCCTCCCTCCGTCCGCCTCCGATTCCGAACGGCAATTGCTGCGGGTGGCAAAGTGTTTGTTTCTTCGATGGTGGCTTTTGGACTCTGGTACGGTGTTGCCAGGAGTTTGCAGCCGGATGCCAATCGCCATCGCCTTGAAGCATTCTTTGGCGGGCCCATTTCGCTTCTGGCTTTTGACGATGAGGATGCCCAGTCTGCGGGCGCGATTCGGGCGGCATTGGAGGCTTCTGGTAAACCGATTGGCGCCTATGATTTGTTGATTGCAGGTCAGGCGCTCCAGCGCAAGTTTACTTTGGTGACCGCAAATGTTACGGAGTTCGCGAGAGCCAAAGGGCTGGCCTGGCAGGATTGGTCTAAACCGTATTAAGGACGTTTTTCGGCGGGGATAGGTCGTTTGCTAACAACTAAGCGTCGAACCATCTTAAAAGAGAATCTGCTCGTTAAATCGCCCCAAGTTCAGTGAAACACCGCCTCATCAAACAAGGGCTTGAGATCTCGACCGCTGGCATCTTCCATGGCACGCTCGAAGTCTTGCGAATCCACCAAGCGTTGTGCATTTCGGGAGGTATAGAATGCAATTCCACCCCAGAACTTTTCCTCGCCCAGTTCGGTTCGCAATCGGTCGAGGAACAGCGCGCCTTTGACATAGGGAAGCCGCCCGAGCGCGTCGTGAGCATCCTTCCAGGCTTCCCAATGCAAGGGGCGATCCTTCCCTTGCGCACGTAGCTCCCCCATCCGACCCTTTGTTGAGGAGATTTCCTGATCGTATGCCGCCCGCCCATTGTGGTGTTCCAAGTAGGCATCCGCCATGAAGGTTGCCATACCTTCATTGAGCCAGAAATCCGACCATGAACGAATTCCCACCAGCACGCCCCACCACTGGTGCGCCAGTTCGTGCGCCATGTCCATCACTTGATCCTCCCGCTCAAGTTTGGCGAGATATCGGGAGGGCATCAACGCGAGTCCGCCCGCCTCTTGTTCGACGAGTGCTGGCAGGAAGGCCTGCGCGTATTGGCGATTGGCAAAATCTACGCCGGCTTTGTCGCGTAGGAATGCATAGGCATCCGCGGTTTTCGCGAGCGCAACACTGTGTGGCCCACCCTCCGGAGCATAAACAACGAATCTCCCGTCCACCGATCGATTCAGCTTGGCGACTCCGAAGCTGAACAGATAGGTCTGAACAGGCTCTCCCTGTTCGAATACAAAATGCTCCCCCATTTTGTCTCGCCACGGGTTCTTGGGGCGGCCGGGGCCCACCGCAGTCAGGTCACTCGCTCGGGGAATAACGATCTCCAGCGTCAGCGTGGCTCTCTCTGCCGGAGCATTGTCACAGACCATCCACGCTTCACAATAGAACTCGGTATTGAACCCATCCTGACCGGCAAACCAGGAAATGCCGGGAGCCGGAGCAGCCGTGTATTTGACGTGCAGCATGTGCTCGCCGCCGGTACGCAAGCGGACGCCCACAGCCTCATCTTTCAAGGCAGTTTCACCGTCGGCTAAACTTATGCTGGAAATCTGCAAACCGGCTTGCTTTTGCCATTCCACAGCCCCCGCGTCGTGATGAAATTCTATGGTCTCATCGCCTATCAGGAGGTGGTGATCGAGGTCGGGTGTTAACTTTGTCTTGTAATGGGTCACCTGTGCCTGCGCGGTGGTTAGGGGCAACAGAAGAAATAGCCATGCAATGCGCATACCCGCAGTGTAACAGACCCCAATTGAGGAGCCCCTGACTTCCGTAGATTCCCCCTCTTGAACCCGAGGGGAAGCACTTTAGCTTTAGGCGAGCCTTAGAACGAGGCGATTATCGAAGTTCATCCGTTCGAGCACCCGCTGCGCGGAGCCCAGTTCGCCATCATCCACCTTTGACACATCAAGCTCGTACCGTCTGTGTGTCGTCGCAATCGAAACGACTGGCGGCGCCACCCTGATGCGCTGCAAATGTTCCAGCTCATCCCCTTGGGGAAAGGACTCGTGCGACACGCTCACGCCCCGCTCGTCATCCGGCAGGGCGAACTCGAATTTCGGCGTCCGGATCAAGGTGAGGCTGACGACATCGCCGGGCACCTGGGTGGCGATCGCAAACGACACGATGAGGTCATCACCGTCTTCGGTGGTAATGAAATCGACGACTTCGGGAGGTGAGTCGGCGTTCATAATGCCTCCGCGATGTATGCCAAGTATTTGCCTTGGAGTCTCGTGAACGAGTTCCCCATGCGATGGATTGCTCCTGCATTCGGTCCCGATTTTCTCACGCCCGATGCCCCAGCCGCAATCGCCCGTCGTGAATCGGGTTGGGTCACGCCGATTCCGCCGCCTCGTCCAAAGCAAAATAGTCGTAGCTCGACCCTGGCCCATTCTTCGGCCTCTTCGCCAGCCACTACGCACGGGGTTCATGTGCAGCTTGTCATGGAAGAAAGAGCCCGCGCTGACGCGAGCAGTGACCGCGGCCCGCTGTCCACCAACTGCCCTAGGGGCGATTCTCGGCAAGAAGAACCGCAGACCTCAGAGGCGGAGGTCCGCGCTGTCCGCACCAGCTTGAAAGGGAGACGATCTCATCAGTGCACAGGGAGCCGGGTTCTGACGGCCTCATCGGCGGGGACGTGGTGGGGACTCTACAGGGGTTTCTACATGGGAACGATTTTCGCTCAGACTAGAATCGGTCAGGGAGGGGCCAACGTGCCATTTGGCTGGATCACTATGCCGGTGCACCGCGTTAATACGGGGCAGCCCCAGCCATCGAGCTGATTCTTCTTCCACTTTAGAGCGGAGTCACCGTCGAATTGCCAAAGCAGCATTTCCCGGTTGGGAAATACAACCCATGTCGACGAACGCCCTGCTGGGTCCCCGATTTGCAGGAGTGCGCATTTGTCGGATTCCCGTGTCAAGCGGTCGGCAATTTCGTTCTTCTGATGATCTCTCAACTCCTTTCCTAGGTCAGACAGCGCTGCCTTGCGGGCAAGCGACCTTTCACGCGAATAACGAAGCTCCACTTCCTGATCCGGGTGCCGGTTCATGAACTCCGCGAGCCACGGTATCGAACCGACCAGCGCCACGTAGTCTTCGATCCGAGCCAGGAACTGGTCAACGGCGTTCAATCGGCCATTACTGTAAGTTAGGCTCACGTTCAGGTGCATATATCCAGGCAAGTTCTGCGCCGTGAGTTTTGCATTCCAAGTCAGGCAGTTATCCCCATCGATGGACTCACCAAAGTAGGGTAGGCACGAGACCTCCGAGTCGACGACCGTGAAACGGGCCCGAATCGGCGCCAAGTCGGGTCCCAGCGTCTCTTCAGTGTCCCACATGTGTTGCCTCCGCGCCTCGAACTCTGCAGTGATCGTCCTTCGAAAGTCAAGACCGGGAAGCAGCCTTTCTCGATTTGTGAACTTGCTTGGCAGCAAGTTTGCGATGCTACGGCTGATGTGGCAATTGAAAGTAGCGCGCGTGGCGTTGCCATCGACGATCCAGGGGAGCATAAACAGATGTTGGGAATTCGAATGCGCCGACTCCTTTTTGCCATCTCGCCAAACCTCCACACTCATTTCAGGGTAATCATCGAAGTGCCGACCCTCCTTGAACTCGTGTTCGAATGCTTGCCGAACATACGCAACATCAGTGAAGTGAGATCTGAAGAGGCTGATCTGCTGGGCTGAAGTATCGAGCTCGGCAAGGCTAGGGGGCGTGCGGTTGAGGAGGGTAGAAGGGGTCGGGCTGAAGTCGCGCTGTGCGAGTTCAAGATTTGCATTCAACCAATGCGCATCGATTCCGCAGTTTTCGAGGGAAGGGTTTTCGACCGGAGGTTCATCAAGCGCCGAAAAGAGACCTTGAACTGCTTCTTTGGCAACTGGATGGCCATTCGCCGAGTACTTGGAGTTATCCCCGGTGATAATGGTCGCGTTGTGCGATCCCCCAAATCCCATCCAGGAGGAACGGACCTCGATCCGCACTCTGTCGGCGCCGCTCGTCGGTGAGACAGAGAGGAGCAGAAGCAACAAAACGGAGCGCGCCTTCTCCCTCAAATCTAGAATCACGTGAACCATTCGGCACATCGCGTAAGATCTGTCGTGACTATACACCTGACCACGTACGCTTGGAAGATCATCACCAGGTCGCTCTGAAGAGGATGGTCGGTTTTCTCGCGCTAAGGGGACGGGGACAAGGGGACGGGGACAGACCCCACGCTCCCGGGTTTTTCGAGAGTGCGGCTTATGGTTGTGGCTCATGGCTGGAGAACGCTTTCCGGCATGGCCGTGGTGTCCGGCGGAAAAACCAGGAAAACGTCGTGTCCCCGTCCCTTTCGTCCCTTTTTTGTTTCGGGCGGTTGACATCGTCTTGCCGTACTGTTACGCTTGTTGTTGAGGTTGAAAGATGAAAAACTACATTCCCATTCCCGAACCGAGCGACCCGATTAAAGGGCGGACGTTCTAATCGAATGCTTTGAGGCGCGCGTAGGCTTTCTCGAAGTGGCGGTGGTACGACTCAATAGGTAGTCCGCGGTCCCAGGCATCCCTGCACATTTTCAAACCCCGCAAAATCTCATCTTTGTCTTTGCCGTAGACAATCAAGACAAATCCCTGCGTATCCAGCTTTTCCCGTTCATAGGGCGGCGAGGCGAGCGATTCTGCGGCGTAACGCCGGGCCAGTTCTTCGTATTCTGCCGTGCCGACGTCCGCGTAATAGTAGGCCAAGCTGCTTTTGAGGGCGCTTTCGAGTTCTCCCAAGTCCTGTTTGTTTGCGGCAACCCTCGGCGGCATGTCCTTTGCGGTTGCCAACTTCAGACCTTTCTCTGCGGATTCGATAGCCGGGCCGAGCATGCGAATCGACCAGAATTTGTAGGCCAGCGTGGTGTAATTCTTGATGGTTCGAGTGTAATTCGACTCAACAACTGGCCGCTGCGCCAAAATAGCCGCTGCGTGCTCCAAGTCATCTTTCGCGTCCGAAAGCAGCAGCCTGGCGATCTCCTTTTCCTCGGGTGGCTCGTGGGGGTCCTCTGCTGTTTTCCTGACCTGCTTCCACGTCTGTTCAAACCGCGGGCTTAGAGCGGAGGAGACGGCGGTTTCAAGGCTGCTGAAACCCGTCCGAATGCCTTTTCCCACTTCCTCGGCCACGCGCCCGCTCAACTCGCTTAAACTATGCTCGATGACCGGTACCAGGTGCTCGCCGAGAGCCTCCGCAATGAGTGCAATCATGAACGCGCCTATAGCGACGTAGAAGGCCACGTAAGCCGACTCATGGAGCAATGTTTCCTTCAGTCTAGCGAACGTGGCCGCTCCCTCCTCTGCCAAGGAGAGAACAAGGTAAACTACAAACGCCATGACGAAAATATAGAGCGGTTTCCTCAGCAGTCGGCGCATGACGACTCCCCAGCATAGCTCTTGATTTTGACACCTCGATTACCAGCAGTATACCCGCCGCCATGCGCCAGCGCCAGCCATCTCTCAGGCCTGCGCTGTGCGCCAGCCGCTGCGCCACGGCGCATCGAGCAACAGCCCTCTCCCAGGGGAGAGGGTGGCCGAGGGACGAGGTCGGGTGAGGGGTTGCTTAGAACCGGGGTAGTGCGGAGCAACCCAATGTAGCCCTGTTCTGTAGGTCCGCGGCTCTTCCTTGCGGCCGACAAGGCCCGACGGTTGATTACCGGATCACAAGGCCCCTCATCCGGCCTCGCACGTCAGCCACACTCTGCCCAAAGGATGCCTACGGGGTTTGGTTTTGACTGTCTTAATAGGCATGGTACGCTTAGGATGGCTGTTTGGATGCCATGATTAGGGTCGTATTGGACGCTACGGCTGAACTCGCCCCGCTGAATCAGGACCCAACCGCTCAACCGCGACGTAGGGGCAGGCCTCGTGCCTGCCCACCCCTGGGCCGATTTGGCCCCCGATTGGGCACCCACGAGGGGTGCCCCTACGAGATTCGACGTAAATTCAACAGAAATCCCCTCCCGCCGGAAAATTTGTCCTCATCCCCCTAGCCTCTGGTCGCCATCGTGCTACATGTCTAGCGGATTATTGTCGTGTGGGTAAAATAACGCGCCGAAAACCGGGTTTGGGGCAGGTGGCCGGCTACCAAGCAAGGCTCGGTAACTCAGAAC
>Ga0187884_10002386_pt1 | contig 15796 bp, 16 predicted proteins | sample June2016WEW_20_4_FD_132983 | JGI IMG/M metagenome (GOLD analysis project Ga0187884, IMG submission 132983) | Peatland microbial communities from SPRUCE experiment site at the Marcell Experimental Forest, Minnesota, USA - June2016WEW_20_40 | ecosystem: Environmental > Terrestrial > Soil >...
CCGCGAGCCGCCGTCACGAGACCACCGAGCACCGCACCGATACCCACGGCGGCCGTTAGGAAGCCGTAGGTCGCGGAGCCCCCGTGGAAGGTCTGCCTGGCGACCACCGGCAGGGTCACCTGGAACTCGTAGGCGAGCATCCCGACGATCACCATCATGAGGAGGGGGACACCGAGTCGCGGCTCTCCTTTGACGTACCGGAATCCCTCGCGCAGCTGGCCCTTGGCGCAGCCCGTCGGCTCGGTCGGGCTCAGCGCGCTCGTGTCCATGGACACGAGCGAGTAGACGACCGCGCCAAAGCTCACGGCATTGATCAGGAAGCAGACACCCTCGCCGACGCCGGCGATGAGCAGGCCGGCAATGGCGGGGCCGATCGCTCGCGCCACGTTCACCATCGTGGAGTTGAGGCTCACCGCGTTGCGAAGCTCGGCGGGGCCCACCATCTCGAGCACGAACGACTGGCGAGCCGGGTTCTCGAAGGTGTTGTTGAGGCCGAGCACGACAGCGAGGATGCACAGCTCCCAGAGGCGGACCACATGTGTGACGGCGAGCAGGCCGAGGACGAGAGCCTGCAGACCCATGAGCGACTGCAGCACGATCATCAGCCGGCGCTTGTCGACACGGTCGGCGATGACGCCGCCATAGGCCCCGAGGATGAGCACCGGCAGTGTCTGCAACGCGACCACGAACCCGAGCGCCGTGGCGGAGTGCGTCAGTGTGTAGACGAGCCACGACTGGGCCACCGTTTGCATCCAGGTCCCCACGAGCGAGACCGACTGGCCGAAGAAGAACCGCCTGTAGTTGGATACCGACAACGCCGAGAAGGTGCGCCGGCCGATCGCGAACAGCCGGCTCATCGGCTGTCGGCGCTCGCGCGCCCCGTCTCAGGCGGGAGAAGCCGCTCCGCCAGGTCCTCCAGAACCGGGAGGGCTGCGAGCACAGTCGCGCGTTCTTCGGCACTGAGCTCCGCGAGCCGCTTGGACAGCGCGTCGTTGCGCTCGGAGCGGATCCGCTCGAGCAGGCGGTGCCCTTTCGCGGTCGCTTCCACGCGACAGACGCGGCGGTCCCCTTCGGCGCCGAGCCGTCGGACGAGCCCGGCTGTCTCCAACTTGGGGATCAGGCGCGACAGCATCGTCGGATTCAGCCCGGCGAAGCTCGCCAGATCCGACAAGCGGATCGGCCCGCGCCGTTCGGCAGCCACGAGAACATCCACCTCAGTGGCTGTGAGCGAACCGGCGGCCTCCGTGGGCCGCAGCCGGCGTGAAAGCCTCGCGACCGCGATCCGCAGTCGCGCCGCGCTCATTTCGGCTCCTGCGCCTTCGGCGTCCTGCGCGACCAAACTTGCACCACCCCATCTATTTGCTTGCCAGCAAGCATTATATAGGGTGGTTCAGTCGAGGCGTTCGCCCCAGCGGGCCCGACGGGCGCGCTTGTAGATCTCACCGTCGCGCCGGCTGAGCACGCTCTCTGTGAGGCCGCCCGCTTCGCAGAGCCACAGGCGCACGTGACCTTTGTGCGGCCGCGGCGAGCGCACCAACCGGGCTACGGGCCGGCAGGGCCGGCTCGCCGACACCGCCAGATAGGAGTACTTCTCGTCCTCGTATCCGAGCTTTCCCCCCTTCAGCTCGCGGTGCAGGCTCGACCGCTTTAGGCGCACGGCGAAGTGACACCAGTCGGAACCTTCCATGGGGCAGAGGTTGTCGTGCGGGCACGGGGCGGTCACATGAGCTCCCCATGAGACGAGCACGCGCCTGGCGGCCCGGAGCCGTTCGAAGCCGGCCGGTGTGCCGGGCTCGACGAGGACCAGCGCGCCGCGCGTCGCGCTCCACCATCGCTCGAGAGCTGGTGGATCCTGTTCGGCCCGCAGCTCCCCGAGAACGTACGCGCCGACAACGAGATCGGTCTTCTGAGCCGTCAGTTGAGACACGTCGGCGATGGTCCAGGCGGCATTGGCCAACAGCAATGGCGCGCCGGCCTTGGCGAGCCGGGCGCCGAGCGCAGCCATGTCCGGCTCGCGCTCGACAAGTTCGGCGTGCTCGAGCGACGGGAACACCGTCGCCGCGGCCCAAGTGGCTGTTCCCGGGCCGGCCCCCAGGTCCAGCACGGTCCTCGGTACCCAGCCGGGCCTGAGCGAGCGGAGCTCGGACAGCACCGTGCAGCTCGCCGCGAACGTGGCGGGAGCCCGCGTGGCCAGGTAGGCCTGCAGTTGCCCAGGAGCGAAACCGTGTCGGTCTTCCGCCTCCTTGAACCGGTAACGCTCCGACAGCACAGAGGCCGGACCGAGCAGGTCTTTTTGGCGGAGGTCGCCCAGTTCGCGCTCGATCGCCGCCTCGAAGGCGGCGCGCACGTCAACGGTTCGGGGCTCCTCGATCAATCGCTCACACCGCTGACCGGTTTCCCGTCCTCCAGGTACTGGCACTCGCGGGCGCTCAAGGCGGCGCGGACCCGCCGACGAAGCGGCCCGCTCAGGAGCTCTAGCGCCTCGTCCACCGGCATGAAACCGGCCTCCGCGATCTCCCCGGACTGCACGTTCAGGTGACTCAACTTCTCGGCCGCGAGCACGCCGCAGTCGAACAGGAATCGCATGCCTCCCGGTCGTGCCTCCCGTGGCCGCAGGAAGTCGACGCACGCGAGCCGCCCGGTATCGATCTCGATCCCGCTCTCCTCACGGGCTTCGCGCCGGCAGGCTTCCCATGGTGTCTCTCCGCCGGCTTCCACCTGCCCGCCGGGGATCGTCCAACCCGCCTTGTAGGTCGGTTTCAAGATGAGCAGGCGGCCGGCCTCGTCGAAGATGAGCGCGCCGGCCGATGCCGGGATCCTCGGGACCTCGTAGGGCACTTCTTCCATTAGAAGAAGCCTGGCACGTTACGATCTGCCAAATGCTGCAGCGACCGAGCGGGTGGAGGCCCGGCTTGTCGTGAGCTCGGCCCCTTCGCCCGAGATCGGCTGCACGCGCGAGGAGCTCGAGGCCCACTTGCGCGACGAGCACAGCCCGTTCTCGTGGGGCCCTGAGCCTGCCTGACGCGGCTGCCAGAAGAGGACCCATGCCCGAACCGGCGATCTCCCTGAGCGCCCGCGAGGCGCGGAGGGTCGCCCTCGCCGCCCAGTCGCTCCTTGGGCCGCGCATCCGCGGAGGGCCGGCGACCATGCTCGGTCGCCTCCGGGCCGTGCAGCTCGACACGATCTCGGTGCTCGCCCGGTCCCACGAGCTGGTCACCTTCGCCCGCCTCGGGTCGATCGCACGGGCCCGGATCGACGAGGAGTACTGGGGACCCGCAAGTGCCACCTTCGAGTACTGGTCGCACGCGGCGTGCATCCTTCCTCTCGAGGACTGGCCCGCTTACGGCTTTCGCCGGCGGGCGCTCATCGCACGGGGCCACCGCTGGCACCGCCTCGAGAACGCGGACAAGAGCTGTTCGTACGTCCGCGACCGCCTCCGGTCCGAGGGCCCGCTCTCGGCCCGGGAGCTCGGTGGGGCAAAGAGGGGCGGCCCTTGGTGGGACTGGACGGAGACCAAGATCGCCGCGGAGTGGCTGCTCGACATCGGTGAGCTGGCCTGCCGTCGGCGCAAGGGCTTCCAGCGCGTCTACGACCTTGCCGAACGAGCCGTCCCCGCCGAGCTGTACGGGATCGAGCTCAGCGACGAGGACTGCCATGTGCGCCTCGTCGAGGCGGCGGCCGGCGCCCTGGGAGTCGCGACAGCGGGCGACATCGCCGCCTACCACGGCCTCACGCGACCGCAGGCGGAACGGGCGCTCGCCAGGACTGCCCTGCTCGCGGTCAAAGTCGAAGGATGGGCTCAGCCGGCCTTCACCTCGGAGGCGGCGCTCGGGGCACTCGGGCGGCGGATGAAAGGCCGCGCTGTTCTCGTCTCCCCGTTCGACTGCCTCACCTGGTACCGGGAGCGGACCGAACGGCTCTTCGGCTTCCGCCATCGGTTGGAGGCTTATGTACCAAGGGCCAAGCGGGTCCACGGTTACTTCTCGATGCCGGTCCTCGGCGGCGACCGGCTCGTCGGCCTCGTTGACCCTGCCCGCCGCGGCAACACCCTCGTCGCCAAGCACGTCTCTCTCGAAGGAAGGGACGCGGCCGTCCATGTCGCCTCGGCACTGGCCGAAGCCGCAACCTGGGTCGCAAGCGACAACATCGTCGTCGAGCGGGTGACCCCGGCCGAGCGGACCTCGGAGCTCTGCGGGCTTGTCGCGGCCGCTCAGAGCTGACCGAGCAGGTCCCCGGCCTCGATCGATCCTGGGGGAATCCGTTCCCTGGCCATCCGGTTCGCCGACGATCGGAGCAGCTCATTGACCGGCGTCGCGACCCCGTGCAGTCGACCCAGGAGCACGATCTCACCGTTCAACCAGTCGGCTTCGATGTTGCCGGTCCCGCGGGCCAGGCTCTGCCAGGAGGAACCGCGGGAGAGGTCATGGCCGCCAACCGGTCGCGGAGCTCCGAGAGCTGCGCGGCGTTCGGCGTCCAGGTCGGGGTCCGCAACCTCGATCCCGGCCGCCCCTAGGCACCGGGAGCCCTCCTCTCGAGCGAGGCGACCCAGCTCCGCAGCCGCCGGGTCGCCAGAACGCGTGCCACAGGCGGCCTGCAGGGCATTGCCCAGGTTGGAGAGAAGTTTCAGGTACTTGCGGGCCATCACGTTCCTGTCGGGGATCGAGTCGAAGCGGCTCCCGTTCAGATCTGCGGCCACCTGCTCACTCACGTCGTCCAGGCCTGCGGGGTAACGGCCTATGTCGAGCAGTCCGGTGAGCGGGGAGGACGGGACCTCGACGACGCCCGGCTCGAGATGCGTGGCGGGCATGAACACGCACATTGCCTGCACGTTGCCGAAGCGCCTCAGAGCGAGACGTTCGTTCTCCACGCCGTTCTGTGCGCAGACCACCGGGGTGCCCGGTGGAGCACACGCCTGCAGCTCGATGAGGAGCGCCTCTGTGTGCTGGGTCTTGGTAGCGAGCACGGCCACGTCCCCGCGTCGCAGGCCCGCTTCCGCCGGATTCGGGGCCGTCGCCATCCGGAGCTTGACGCTGCGGTCGGGATCGCGCAGCTCAAGTCCCTCGCCGGCGAGCGCCGCCAGGTGGGCGCCCCGCGCCACGAGGACGACGTCGTGGCCGTTCTCGAACAGGCGCCCTCCGATGACAGAGCCGATCGCGCCGGCGCCCAGAATCACATAACGCATGGCCGAGCCTTTCAGATCACCGCCGAGCTCATCGCCCGGTGTCGAGGATCACGGTCACCGGGCCCTGGTTGGCGAGCTCGACGAGCATGTCGGCACCGAAGCGGCCCGTGGCGACCCGCGCCCCGAGGACACGGAGCTGCTCGACCACGAGGTTTACGAGCGGCTCGGCGACCTCGCCCGGGGCGGCGGCGACAAAGGAGGGGCGCCGGCCTTTGGAGGCGTCCGCGTAAAGGGTGAATTGGCTGATGACGAGCAGCCCGCCCCCGGTGTCGGCCACGGAGCGGTTCATGCGCCCCTCAGCGTCGCGCATGATCCGCAGCGTCCAGAGCTTGGAGGCCAGGGCGAGCGCCTCCGCCTCGCCGTCGCTGTTGGCGACTCCGACAAGCACCACGAGTCCCGGGCCGTCGAGCGATCCGACGATCTCCCCGTCGACGCTCACCCGCGCCCAAGCCGCCCGCTGCACGACCGCCCGCACCTCAAGCGCCTCCGCTGATCGATCGAAGAGCTGCCAAAGCTCTCAGTTCAGCTCCGCCCGAGCCAGGTCGAAGGCCGTCGCGGCACGTTCGAGATCCTCACGCGTGTGCGCGGCGGAAACCTGGACGCGGATGCGGGCCTTGCCGATGGGGACCACCGGGTAGCTGAACCCGATGACGTAGACGCCCCTTTGCAGGAGAAGGTCCGCCATTCGGGTCGCAAGCGCGGCGTCGCCGAGCATCACGGGGACGATCGGGTGATCGCCCGGGAGGATATCGAAGCCGAGACCTTCCATCCGCTCGCGGAACCACAACGTGTTCTCCTTGAGCCTCGCCCGCAGGTCGTCGCCCTCGTCCAACAGGTCGAGCACGGTGAGCGAGGCGGCCGCGATCGCCGGGGCCACGGAGTTGGAGAACAGGTAGGGCCGGGAACGCTGCCGCAGGAGGTCGATGATCTCCCTGCGCCCGCTCACGTAGCCACCGCTCGCGCCACCGAGCGCCTTGCCCAGGGTGCCCGTGACGATGTCGACCCTGTCTGCGACCTGGTGCAGCTCCGGCGTGCCTCGCCCGTGGGCACCGATGAACCCGACGGCATGCGAGTCGTCGACCATAACCATGGCGCCGTGGCGCTCAGCCAGCTCGCAGATCTCCGCCAAGGGCGCCACGTAGCCGTCCATCGAGAACACACCGTCTGTCGCTATCAGCCGGCGCCGCGCGCCGGAGGCCTCACGCAGCTGCTCCTCCAGGTGCGCCATGTCCCGGTTGTGATAGCGGTAACGCTGCGCGGCGCACAACCGGATGCCGTCGATTATCGACGCGTGGTTCAGCTCGTCAGAGATGACGGCGTCGTCCTTGCCCAAGAGCGTCTCGAACAGACCCCCGTTCGCGTCGAAGCACGACGAGTACAAGATCGAGTCCTCGGTCCCTAAAAAGCCGGAGAGCCGTCGCTCGAGGTCCTTGTGGATCTCCTGGGTGCCGCAGATGAAACGCACGCTCGCCATGCCGTAGCCCCAGCGGTCGAGTGCCTGTTTGGCTGCTGCGACGACACGAGGGTCATCGGCGAGGCCGAGGTAGTTGTTCGCGCAGAGATTGAGGACCTCCCCGCCGCCCGACACTCCCACCCTTGCCTGTTGCGGCGTGACGATCACGCGCTCGGACTTGAAGAGCCCCTGCGAGCGGATCTCCTCCAACTGGGCACTGAGCTCGCCTCGGACTTGGGAGAACATGGCGGACCTCCGATCAGGTTTCGGACCAGGTGAGCACGACCTTGCCGCAACGCCCGGTGCGCATGGCCTCGAAGCCCTCCTCGTAGTCGGTGGCCGCGAACCTGTGCGTTATCACCGGGGAGATGTCGACGCCCGAGTGGACGAGCACGGACATCCAGTACCACGTCTCGAACATCTGCCTGCCATAGATGCCCTTGATCGTGAGCATGTTCATCACAAGGTGCGACCAGTCGATCCCGAAATGCTCGGTCGGCAGGCCCAGCATGGCGATCTTGCCGCCGTGGGCCATGTTGGCGAGCATTTCCTGCAGCGCCGAGGCGCGGCCGGACATCTCGAGGCCGACGTCGAATCCCTCCCGCATGCCGAGCTGTCCCATCGCGTCGGCGATGCGTGTCTTCGACACGTCGATCGCGAGTGTGAGGCCCACCGAACGCGCCAGCTCGAGGCGGTAGTCGGACACGTCGGTGATGACGATGTAGCGGGCGCCGGCGTGGCGGGCGACAATCGCCGCCATGATCCCTATCGGGCCGGCTCCGGTGATGAGGACGTCCTCGCCGAGGACCGGGAAGCTGAGCGCGGTGTGCACGGCATTGCCGAACGGGTCGAAGATCGCCGCCACGTCGAAGTCTATCCCGGCCAGGTGACGCCACACGTTCATGGCCGGCAGGGCGATGTACTCCGCGAATGCCCCGGGATGATTGACCCCGATCCCCTTGGTCCGGGCACACTGCACGCGGCGGCCCGCAATGCAGTTGCGGCACCGCCCGCAGACCAGATGGCCCTCCCCGCTCACGAGGTCGCCTATCTCGAGGTCGTCCACATCGACGCCGAGCTCGACGATCTGGCCGACGAACTCGTGGCCGATGACGAGAGGAACGGGCACGTTCGCCTGGGCCCACGGGTCCCATGAGTAGATGTGCAGGTCGGTCCCACAAATGCCGGTCCGCAGCACCTTGATGAGGACGTCGGCCCGGCCTATGGCCGGTATCGGCACATCCTCGAAGCTCAAACCCGCTTCGGGCTTGGCTTTGACGAGAGCCTTCATCGTTGACCACTCCTCGTCGCTCTCTCGAATCCCGCAATGCCGACCCTAGTTCAGGCCGGCTCAGCTGACTTCGGGCCGAGGAGCCGGCGAGCGCCTCTGGCGGGCCGGGGAAGAATGGAAGAGACTGGCGCCATGGCGGAAGAGCACTCTGTGGAACCGGCATCGCCGGGCCTGCCCCAGCACTTCGGCGAAGCCGCGGAACGGGTGAGCGACTCCGAACGCGACCACGTTGTCGCCATGCTGCGCGATCACCTCGCGATCGGTCGGCTCACCCTGGACGAGTTCTCGGAACGAACCGGGACCGCCCTTGCGGCCCGCACCCGGGGCGACCTCGACGCCGTGCTCGCCGACCTGCCTGTCGCCTCGGAGCCTCTTGCGCAGCCGGCACGGCGACGCGCCCGACACTGGATCGTGGCGGTCATGGGGCAGTCGGAGTCCAAGGGGCGGTGGAGGCCCGGTGAGCGCACGTCCGCCGTCGCGGTGATGGGCGAATGCCATCTGGACCTGCGCCGGGCCGAGATCGACGGTCCCGAGGTCGTGATAACGGCGGTGAGCATCATGGGATCGATCGAGATCGTCGTCCCCGAGGGGATCGACGTCGGGCTCACGGGCCTGTCCATCATGGGCCAGCGCAGCTTCAAGGTGCGCGACGTCCCGGTCCTTAGGGGCTCGCCCCGCATCTTGATCCGGGCGTTCCCCATCATGGGCGAGGTGAAGGTGAGGAGTAAGACCGTCGCTTCGGACCACGAGTGACGCTCCCCACCTAACCTGTGACCGCGAGGGACGACCCGGCGAGGAACAGACGTGTACATCGCAAGAGTTGACAGCGGGTTCGGCGAGGAGGAGTGGCGCGGGTTCGTCACGAGTCAGGGCTTCGGCCATCTCGTGGCCGCCGGCAGGCGACGGGAGGTCCCTGTCGTCGTTCCGACGCAGTTCGTCCTCGAGGGCGACGAGGTGATCCTCCATCTCGTGGGCAAGAACCCGGTCCTCGGGGCGATCGAGGAGCAGCCCCGGGTTCTCATGAGCGTCGCCGGTGACTGGGCCTTCATACCCTCTTCGTGGAAGGCCGTCGGGGACGAGGACCCCTTGCTCGGTGTCCCGACGACCTACTACGCCGCCGTCCAGATGGAGGGCCGCGCCACGATCGTCTCCGATCCCGCCGACGTAGCCGGCGTACTCCGCCGTCAGCTGGCGGCGCTCCAGCCGGGCGTCGAGATCGCCGATCCCCTCACGGCCCACGCGGCGCTGCTGGGGACGATACGCGCCATTCGCATCGTCATCGAAGAGGTCCGGGCGAAGTTCAAGTACGGCGGCAACGTCGACGTCGCGCATCGCGAGGCCGTGATCGCCGCGCTCGAGCGTCGGGGCCGGCCGAGTGACCTCGCCGCCGCCCGCCAGACCAGGCGCCGCATCGACGCCTCGAGCAAGTAGCCCGGGCATCACTGTGTCTGCTCGGCCGCCTCGCCGCCGGCTTTTTGGCGGTGGGGCTCAGATCCCGCCGAGAAGCTTCGAGAGCGCGAGACGCGCGTCGGCGCTCTCGGCGGCCAGCTGCGCGAGGTACTGAGCCAGCAGCCGGGTCCATTCGGCGACACTGATCTCCTGGCGAGAGATGACCACGCCCCTCACCTCGCGGGCGACGGTCGCGACGAGCCCCCCGTGCCGGGTCACCAGCTCCAAGGTGCGCTCGCCCAGGCGGACCCGGATCGCTGTCGCCCGTCCCTCCCTGCCTGCCATCCGGTCCTTCATCGTGCGTTCGCGGTCCACTTCGACCATCCCGATCGGCAGGAGGTCCGAGACCGTCGCCGACAACACGCGGTGGTACGAGTCCAGGTCGGCGGTGTCCGCGCGGATGGCCGCCGCCACGAGGTCGACTACGGCGGCGTCACCGCCATGCTCTGCCGCAAGCTCGCCGAGGCCCTGCCCGCCACCGGCGTCAGCGCCTCCGGCGCCCGGAACGACCTCGGAGCTCACCGGTCGGTCAGCGGGAGGACCATCTGCGGCTTGGCGATGATGTGGTCGGCACGCAGCGGCCGGACGGCGGTGCCAATGGCGAAGAACTCGGTCGTGTGACCGCCCCAGCGGTGCGCCAGCGACAAGAGCTGCACGCCGACGATCCCTTCGGCCTTCAGTTGCTCCGCCTCGGCCTGCATCCGGCTCATCGCCAGCTCCCGGGCGTCGTAGAGGGCCTCGGTGAACTTGGGAATCTCGACGTTCCTGCCGACATTGCCCATCGCCTTGAGGGCCCCCTGGTGGGCGATGTGGTACACACAGCTTCCCATCACCATGCCCAGCGGCGCGTAACCGGCCTGGATCAGGGTCCAGAAGTCCTGACCCGAGAGGTCGGAGGTGAAGGGCTTGTTCTCGTCGTTGCGCCAATTGCCCTTGTCGTCGGACTTGACGGCCGTGCCGACCGCGATGAACTCGGCGAGGTCGTTCCCGAACTCCTTGAACTCGATCTCGAGCCGGACGCCCACGATACCGTCCGCGCCGAGGGCGTCGGCCTCGGCCTCCATGCGAGTCATGGCCAGTTCACGAGCGTGGTACATGGCCTGCGACAGCGTGTCGAGCTCCATGTTCTGGCTCCACCGGCCGATCTGGAGACCGACGTGGTAGATGCTCGATCCGAGCACGAGGCCGAGGGGGCGGAAGCCCGCCTCCCGCACCAGCAGGAACTCGTTCACGCTCAGGTCCGATGTGAACAGCGCTCCCGGCTGGCCGGGCCGCATCTCGGCCAGGCGCCGCATCGCATCTTCGGGGATACCCAGCTCGTTGGCTTCGATGGTCATCGTTTGCTCCCTTGTGGGTTCGACAGCGGCAGGATCTTGAGACTCTTGGTCGGGGTTGCGCCCTCGGCGTGGAACCGGACTATGGCGTCGCCTATCAACCTCGACTCGGCGACGTGGTCCGTGTGGTTCTCCCCCACTTCTTGCGCGTGGATGCTGAGCTGCATCGTGCTCGTGATCGCCCCGTCGGCGCCGATGGCGACGACGCGCCGGGCAAGCTGGGTCCTCGAGTCGGCCCGGACGTGATTGACGAGCTCGGTGTAGCCCGAGACCTCGGTGTTGTAGGTCCAGGCGCTCGCCTGGCTCCTCGTCGCCCAGTCGTCGTGGCGGATGGCGACGGAGATCCCGACCACGACCGAGGCCGGCATCCAGCCGCCCTGCAACAGCTTGGCGAAGTCCTGGCCGTTCAACGTCGTCGAGAACAGCCGGGCGGGGCGTCGGTCGCCGGCCGCCCGCACGGCGGTGCCGAGCGCCACGAACTCTCGGTTGCCCTGTCCCAGGTGCCGCTGCTCCAGGCGCACACCGACGACCCCGTCTCCGCCGAGCGCCTGACACTCGAGCAACATGCGGTACAAAGCGGTGTCGAAGCCGTGGTAGAGCGCATCGACATAAGGGGCATAACCCACCCATCCGCCGGCCTGCCCGCTCGTCACGGTTCTGGCCGGCCCGGCAAGGCCGCCGAACATGGTGCCGCCGCCGGCCAGCCCGTAGCCGCCGTAGCCACAACCTGCCCAGCCCGTGAACCCGATCGTCTCGACGATGCAGCCCATCACCTCGCCGACCACCGAGAAGCCGGCCGCCTCCACGCCGACGTGGCCCGGCACAGAGAGCAGGCTGCTGCGAACGGCCGAGGAGCGGCCCCGCTCCATCCTGGCCAACGCCGCAGGCGGGAGACCCTGCCCATCCCAGTCAGTAGTCATCGAGATTGCGCCTCCAGACCGCACCGCCGAGCGGACCATACCACCGCGTCGGAGCCCGCCGGGCTCGGTGCCGGTCACCCCGGTCGAGTTTCTTGACAGTTCAGTGTCGATTTCTCATCAGGCGATCTGTGGGCACCCTTTCCTGGGCCGGAATGCCATCGGACGACATCAACACCGTCCGGCAATTCAGGCCGGTTTTCGAGGCGAGCTGTGGACGACTCTGGGATAGATCTGGGGATGGAAGGGGGAAAAGTAAGAAGTTCTGTGAACTTACGGTGGATTTCGCGAAAACACTTGACGCCATCTGGCCGACGGCGCAAGCTCTCGTTTAACCGAAAGCGGTACGGTTCGGACGCCAGAGGCGAGGGAAGCCCGCAGGGGAGTCCGGAGTGTCTGGTGCGAGACCCAAACCGCCAGAGGAGAGGTGGACGGACCTCCGCCCTAAAGCTTACCTCTCGGGGTAGGCCGGAAGGCCCAGGCGTCCGGCAGGGCCGCAAGGTTCCCGGTCGTCAGGCAGGAGGGCGAGCCGCCCAGGGGATGACCCCGGGAAGTACGGAGGCGCAAGCTGACCGGCTACCCGGGGTCCCTCCGCGTCCGGGGGTCGGTCGCCTCCGGCCGGGAGGACCGCCCGGTGTCTCCTCGGCCATCCTTGGCGATACCGTTGTCGCCACCATGGGGGAGCCGTGAAGCCAATACCCGTCGTCTTCCACATCGGGCCGCTCCAGGTCCATACCTACGGCATCGGGCTCGCGCTCACCTTCTGGTTCGGGTACCGCTACTTCGCCAAGCGGCTCCGTGACCATGGCTATCCCGACGCCTGGTTCGCGCGGGCATTCATCTGGATCGTCATCATGTCCATCGTCGGTGCCCGGGCCGTGCACGTGGTCGCGAACCTGAAAGGGGCGCAGGGCTACCTCCAGAATCCCGGGGACGTGCTCGCGATCTGGCACGGCGGCCTGTCGAGCTACGGCGGACTGCTCGGGGGTGTGCCCACCGGGCTCATCTGCGCCCGGCGCTGGTGCCCCCAGCTCCGCTTGAGCGTGGCCCTGGACCTGATCGCGCCGGTTCTGGTCATCGCGTGGGCGATGGGGCGGCTGCTCGGGCCGCAGCTCATGTACCAGGGGGGCGGGAACCTGACGCACGCCTGGTACGGGATGGCCTACGCAGGCCAACCGGGAAAGCGCGTGCCCGTGCCGATCATCCAGGCTCTCGAGGACTCGGTCGTCTACGTCATCGCGCTGTGGGTCGAACGAAGGATTGCTCGCCGGGGTGGTCCGATCGGGATCGTCGCCACGACTGCCGTCACGCTCTACGGTGCCGCCCGATTCAACGACGAGTACGTCCTCCTCCCGCACAAAACAGGGGGGGACTTAGCTGTCCTGGTCGCATCTGTCGCGTTCGTCGGGGTCGGTGCCGCCCTTGCGGGCTGGCTCGCGTGGAAGGACCGAAGCCTTGCCCACGATGCTCTCGGTGATCCCTGGCGGGCTCCGGCAGCAAGGGGCTCTGCAGGCACTCCCGACGAGAACGGCGACCCGGCCCCTGTCCCGGGTGTCGCCGCGACATCGCTACCGGCACCCGACGGCGATGCGATCGTCCCGCAGGCAAGCGACCGTGCGGGCGAGGGGTTCGAGCTCATGTCCGAAGCCCCCCCGGACACCACCTGACGCGACGGTCCGCCGGGGACTTTGCCAACGGCAGCGTCCCCGGCGGCATCGTTCACTTCCAGTGAGCTGTTGGGTGTCTCAACTCCCTGACGAAGACCCGTGGCTGAGGTCTAACGAGTCGGGCCACCCCAGTGAGGCCACCACGGAGTCGGTGCCTTGTACCTGGCCACCGGGGTCTCCATCGGGCGGCCCCAGTGAGGCCACAACGGAGTCGGTGGTCTGTAAGTGGCCAGCAACGGCTTCATCGGGCCGCCCCAGTGCGGCCACAACGGAGTCGGTGGTCTGTACGTGGCCAGCAGTGTCCTGGTCCCCTGGCGGCTGCTGGAAGCGGTCAGGGGCACCAGGACGTCTCGGCTGGAGCCGACCCTCGCGAAATGGGACGCGGCGACCGCACTATGCGGCACCGAGGCAGAGGCGAGCGGGGCGGCGACCACCGAGGCTGCCAACACAGCCCCGAGCCCCACTGCCACCTTCAGACGAACCCTGAATCCTGTCCTTCTCAACTGCGTTTCTGGGTTTCCTCGCATAACGGTCATTGTCGACATGAGTTGAGCCCAGCTTTAGCGCTGTAAGCGGTTATTTAACTACTCTACGCGTTATAATTGTGTTAAGGCGCAGGATAGCAGACATTTCCGGTTCGAAATTCCAGCGCAAAATGCCTGCTCACAGCCTCGGGGTCTTCAGGGGCTATCCGGGGCCGCGCGGCTCGCCTCGTGCTCGTTTCCCTCATCTTTCTTGACCATGCGACCGAAAGTCACCGGAACCGACACGGGTGCGGCCGGATCTTCGGGCTTTGTTCTTCTGGCGGCAAAACGCCCTGGGTCCGCCTCGAAGCGCACAAGACAGCGATCCGAGCAGAAGTACAACCGCTCGTCGGCCAGCACCGTGGAGGCAGGTGCGTTGGCGACCTCGACCTGCATCCCGCAAACCACGTCGATGGCGTAGCCGTCATCGCCCCCCAAGCGGGCCCTGTTCCGGTAGGCCCAGTAGGCCAAGGCGAAGACCGCGAGAAAGACGATGTTGAGGTAAGTCGTGTAGTCCCACGAGAAGTGTGCGGGCGCGACCAGCCTGGGCCGGACCGTCGGCACGAGCCCGGCGGCTCGGAAGATGACTTCGGTGACGAGCCCGGCCAGCGACATCACGCACCAGAAGACCAAGAGCATCCTCGCCATGAGGCGCGTGCCGTAATAGCGGCGGTAGACGAGGAGCAAGGGGAAGCTGATCAGGTCGGCGAAGATGAACGAGACCACTCCTCCGAAGGAGATCCCGCCCTTCCACAGCGCCGCGGCGAGGGGGACGTTGCCGATCGAACAGACAAAGCTGGCGAGCGCGATGAGCGGGCCCACGGCGACGTTCTCGAGCGTCGTCCATCCGCCATGGCCATGGATAAACACGGCGTTCCAAACCCCGGCGGGTACGACGGCCGCCAGGAACCCGGCCACGGTGAACCCGATCAGGAGCTCCCTACTCAGCATGGTGAGATCCGCCATGGTGTAGGAGGCGGCGTCAACCCACCCACCCTTGGAGCGCAGTTTGGTCGCCCACGGCGCGCGCTGAACCGCGGTGTCCTCAAAGGGCTCTTGATCCTGGTCGTGCCCACCAGCGCCGGTCAGTCGCTGCCTCGCCTCGACGACAAGCCTCCCCCGCAGGAATAGGCCACCCACGAGCGCCAACGCCAGGATCATGATGACCCCACCGACGAACTCGCTCGCCGCGAACTGCCAGCCCATCAGCACGACGAGCACGATGCCCAGCTCGACGACGAGGTTGGTCGAGGCGACCATGAAGACCGACGCCGCCACGAAATCCGCTCCCTTCACGAAAAGGGACTTCGCCATCGCACTTGCCGCGTACGAGCACGACGACGAGGCCATGCCGTAACCGGAGGCGCGGGCAACCGCAGCCGGCCCGTGGTCGCCCAACTTCGCCTCCATGGCTCGGCGGCTGACAAAAGCCTGTACCACCCCGGACAGCGTGAAGCCGAGCATCAGGGCCCAGAGCGTCTCCCAGAACATGAAGAAGCCCTCGCGCAGGCTTCTCCCGATGGCCTCGAGCCAGCCGACGTCGGCGAGCAGCAGGGCCCGTGTCACGCTGCACTCCCCCGTGCGGCCGTGCGCAACGTGCCCGTGCTCACGAACGGACTAGACGTGCGATGGCCGCCGACGCTTCGCTGAGCTTCTCCGACGCCTCGTCACCACCCCTCTTGACCGCCTCGGCCACGCATTGGCAGAGGTGGCCCTCGAGCAGTTGCAGGGCCACGGACTGCAGCGCCCGTGTGGCGGCCGAGATCTGCTCGAGGACGTCGATGCAGTACCGGTCCTCCTCGACCATGCGCTGCAGACCCCGGACCTGTCCCTCGATGCGCCGCAGCCTCTTGAGGACAGCCTCTTTGTCATCGCTGTAACCCCGGCGCACGGTCTCGTCCATAGCGCCAACTATACCCCCCGGGTGTATCCGCCAGGGGTAAAGCGACGACACCGGGACGCACGCGCTCTCGTGCCCC
>Ga0187884_10002402_pt1 | contig 15708 bp, 10 predicted proteins | sample June2016WEW_20_4_FD_132983 | JGI IMG/M metagenome (GOLD analysis project Ga0187884, IMG submission 132983) | Peatland microbial communities from SPRUCE experiment site at the Marcell Experimental Forest, Minnesota, USA - June2016WEW_20_40 | ecosystem: Environmental > Terrestrial > Soil >...
CGCTATCTTTTGCAAGGCACCTTTGAAAAAATCCACCTCCAGCGACCGCTCCGCCAGAAGCTGCTTCAGCTGCCGGTTCTCGTCCTCAAGACCCGGATAGCGCGGCGCGATGAGTGCAACCGGGCCTTCCAACCGCATCTGTCACCGATACAGCAATCGCCGCAGCACATCCAGTGCCTTGGCCAAAGCCGACACGTTGCGACAACCCTGCATCCGCGCCACCGCAAGTCGCCGGAACTCCTCCGTGTAAAACCGCTTCCTCCGCATTTGCAGCCCCCATTCGCTGCAAACTGTGACCTTCTCAACTGTCTCACTTTTGGGGGTCAGTTCAGGCAACGGCTTGACTCAGAAACGAGACTGTGGGACACTACGCATGGTCAAGCGCTTGAATAGGTCTTGAACTGCTTCTTGCAGACAGTTGATCTGCACCTACAGACATTAACGAACGAGTGGAGAGTTTATCAATCTATGGGGAATCTGCGATCTGAGGATTTTGCGAAACGCGTAAATGAGAAACGGGAGTTTGCGCCACCTCTATTTGAAGTTGCGACAGCAGCAGACATGTGTGTCGATCTCATCCTCCAGGGAAATACGAGACCGCAGTTCGGTCAACGAGAGCAAATTGTCAACAGCTATTGTCTCGAACTGGGAGGTTCCGCCAACATTTTTGCAACGCAGATGGCTAAACTCGGTGCTCGAACCGCTGTCCTTGGCTATGTAGGATCTGATCCGTTTGGGGACTTTATCCTGCAGCGTTTGATGGAATCCGGAGTCGACTCGTCCCTTGTCAAGCGATACAGCTCGATCGCGACCGGACTTGGAGTAACGCTAGCTGAACCTGATGATCGCGCTATTTTGACGGTTCTCGGCAGTATCGATTTGAGCCGGCCTTGCGACCTTCCGAGTTCTCCTCGGAGCATAAGCAAGCACTGGCACGTCGCGAGTCCGTTCCTGCTGCGGGGCCTCCGATCGGCTTGGCCGCAGTTTCTGGGTCGCGCCAAGGCGGATGGCTTGACCGTGTCTCTGGATCCAAACTGGGATCCAGATGAGACCTGGGAGGGCATCAAGGAGTTACTGCCTCTGGTTGATGTATTTCTGCCCAATGAGGCTGAAGCAACGGCCCTTACAGGGCTTTCCGATTCAATCGAGGCGGGTTGCCAACTTGCGATGAGCTGTCCTTTGGTGGTTGTCAAACGAGGCTCGCGGGGCGCGATTGCCGTGCGCGAGGGCCGAGTTTGGGAGATCGCGGCCTCCCGTGTACCTACTTCGGATGGGAATCCTGTCGACACAGTTGGAGCGGGAGACAACTTCGACGCAGGGTTTCTTAGGGCATGGATGCTTGGCAAGGAAATTGATGCCTGCTTGTCTTTAGGGAGTTTGTGTGCTTCTGCGAGCTTATCTTCTGCGAGCGGCATTCGAGGGCAGTGGGTGGAATCGCTCTAAAAGCGAAAGAGAGGGGATGAAAATGAGAAGATTTTTCGACGACATTCTTCGCGAGCCTCGGCAACTGGCGGCCTGCGTTAACCGGATGGTGGAATCACCGAGTACATTGCTTCACGAGGCAGCGAATCTCTTGCGTCGTGAACAAACCACCTATGTGGTGGGAATAGGAAGCAGCTGGAACGCCGCTTTAGCAGTCGCAACTCTTTTGAATTCTGCAGGATATCCGGCGATTGCTGCGGATGCTTCTGAGTTGCTTTACTTCGCGTTGATTCCCCACAACGCATCATGCATCGTCTTGTCGCGCAGTGGTCGCAGCATAGAGATAGTTAGATTAATGGATAAATTTCAAGCCGCCGAAACTTCCGTGATCGCCGTTACGAACACAAGCGATAGTCCGCTAGGGCAGCGAGCGAAGGTGACTCTCTTGCTTGAAAGTCCATTCGATCACATGGTTTCGGTCAGCATGTATTCCATGCTTGCCCTCGTTGGCGGTTTAGTAACCGAAACCTGTAAAGGTACCGACCTCAGCGTGCTAGGTAGCGAGCTGACAACGGCCCTTGCCCTTGCTGAGGGCCGCATAGCGACATGGAGCGCACAGATTCAGGATTCGCGATGGTCGCGAGAGGAAACGCCCGTCTACTTTTTGGCTCGTGGCGCGAGCTTGGCTAGTTGCCATGAAGCAAGATTGCTCTGGGAGGAGGCCGCAAAAAGACCGGCGACTGCTCTAACCACAGGTTCTTTTCGCCACGGATCACAAGAAATCATTAGGCCAGGTATTCGGATCGGACTTTGGTTGCAAGGCGATATAATGCGCGAAGAGGATCTGCAACTTGCGGCAGATCTTCGGGAGGCTGGCGCATCAGTATTGTTGGTCGGTTCAAAGCTTTCCGACGTGACGGCCGATCTCGCACTTGACTTGCCATTGACGCCGGCAGGATGGGAGTTTTTGATCGACATCATCCCACTTCAACTCGCCGCGGAATTCAGTGCAGGGCACCACAACGAAGATTGCGACGCATTCCGCTTCTGTCCTTATATAATAGAGAAAGAGGGCGGTTTGGTAGGTGGGCGTACAGGAAGGTAGGCGGCCACTCAGTTGCGCTGGGTTTGATGAGAATACGGCGAGCGGACCACTGCATGGTATATTCTGATTATGCCGATTAGAATGAAAGATATAGCGGAACGGGCAGGCGTGTCCCTGTCTACCGTTTCACTCGTGTTGAGTGGCCGCCGTCAACAGTCCATCTCGTCGGAGAAACGAGAGCAGATCCTCGCCATCGTAGACGATTTGGGTTACCGGCCCAACCGGCATGCTCGCACCTTGGCGACGGGGTTGACCAATAATCTCGGAATGGTCATATCCGAAATATCGAATCCTTTCTTTACAGAGATCATTCGGAGTTTTGAGTTTGCGGCAACGGCCAGCGGATTCGAGACCCAGATTGTCAATACGGAGTACGATCCGCAGAGGGCGGCATTTTTTGTACGCAAGATGATCGACGACCGAGTTTGTGGCATTGCGATCTTTACATCGCAATTCGAGCAAAAGCTGGTCGATGACATCGTTCGCAACCATATTCCGATAGTGCAGCTGGGTCCTCGGCCTGCCGGGCCATGGATCAGCAGAATCACCATTGATTTTGCAAGAGGCGTGGAATGTCTGTTGGGTCATTTGATAGGTCTGGGGCATAGCCATTTTGCCGCAATTGTGGGTCCCCAAGGGATATTGTCTGCACGGATGTATGCAACTAACCTGAGGCGTATTGCGAAGAAGAAAGGCCTCCAACTGGATCAAGTCTTGTCGTGTAACTATCGTCACGACGGCGGAATGCAGTCAGTCAACGCGCTCGTGCAAAATCCGAATTTTCCAACTGCCATATTCTGCGCCAATGATCTGATCGCGTTGGGAGCCATCAGTGCTTTGGAGCAAGCAGGAAAGCGCGTTCCGCAGGACGTCTCCATCGTAGGTTTCGATGATATTGTGTTCGCGCGGTTGACACGTCCACCTCTAACGACGGCTGCAGTTCCACGCGAAGAACTTGGCGCGTTGGCGTTTCAGATGATCAGCAAAATGATCGGTAAGAAGCGACCCATAGGGGAATCGCGAGTGATAACTCCGACGCTGGTGATAAGAGGATCCACCACGCCGCCCCGGGTAGACCCTCGCGAGGCGGCTGAGCCAAAGAGTAAAGGCACGATCAAGAGGTAGTGTCCAGAGCTTTTCGCACTTTCGATCTTCGTTAGCATGTTGGAAGGTTGTTAGGCGCTGAGCAGTGCGACTGCTATTAAGGAACAGAGGACGCCGACGATTTGTGTCCTAGTAATGGTCTCATGCAGTATGAATGGAGCCAGAAGGATCACAACGAGCGGATATAGCGCAGTAAGTGGGGAAACGATAGAAGCCCTGCCGCCGCTCCGGGCTTAGAAGTTTTCCCGCGCGATGTCCTGAAGGACCTGCTTGTCTAGGCTGAGCTCGGCGACCAGCCTCTTCAGCTTCCCGTTCTCCTGCTCAGCTCCTTCAGCCGCTTGGCCTGGTCCACCTTGAGACCACCGTATTCCTTGCGCCAACGGTTACTTTTACACCGCCACGTCACACCGCTTCCGCGGCGTTCTGTGGTCTATTTTTGCTCCGGCGCGCATATACATGATCTTGCTCGACAAGTTCTTCATAATCGCCTCTTCGTGGAGCCCAGTTGCGATCTGCTTACAAATCCACGTGGAACCCTCCGGCTCTGCCGGAGAATACTTACTGCCGGTTATAGCCGCCGACCGATGGAATCGGTCTTCAAACTGGGCTCGGTCTGCCCATCGCCCCAGTCCCGCGGCGCTACCCACCGCAGATGACAATACTCGCCGGGGATGGAAACCGCAAGCAGGAACGGAGAAGCTCTCCATTGTTGGCGGGAAAGCCGGACGCGGAGGCGAATCCGTTCCCCATCCTTTAAACCGGAATTTCCATTTTGCTTTCCCCGCTACGGACCAATATGCTCCCAGTTGCCTCCGCCGGGTCCGTTTTTTTGCATCCGTTTCCATCCCAAAGGCTCGGGCAGACTGGAAAGGGCCGCCTCCGGGACAGAAAGTTGGGTATTGCTTTGTTTTCAAGCGATTTCTCGGACACCTCTCCCTCAACTCCCCTCCGTCGTCCAGATTGGTTTCGCCTGGCTGCCGCGCCTATCCGGCTGGCAGCAGCAAAGCCAGAATCCGCCGCAGCATGCTTCCGAACAGGCGCCGCGTCAGATGGCTCTCCGCCAACAGCAGCCAGTAGTAGCGGGCATGCTTTACCAGCCGTCCGCCCGTCTTCGCCAGCCGTTGCTGTAAGCTCGTCAAGGACCACTTCTCGACTCCCTTTGGCAGCACCAGCCGCCGCCACACCTTACGGCGCAGTAGCATCAGGCGCCGGGATCGAACCTCGCGCCTGCGCTAGAGTCCAATCCTGAGGAGCACAGTCAGTAAAGCCACGCAGGAGAAGATATTGCCGATGACGCACCGTGGCCCACGGTCTGAGCGGTTCTCCAATTCACGTACCCTTGCCAACGCCGTGTAGGGTGGCTTTTTCTTGAGGAAAAAGCCACTCAGCGCAGGTGGTTTCGCTCTACAGCAACTGGAGAGCCGCTATAGCCCAAAGCCTTACTTTGCCCCGCTATACCGCTCCTTCGCGGCAGGATTGTAAGCCGTCGGTATCATACCCGTGATAGAGATGCCGAACGTCTTCTGCGTCGTACGCCCGTTCAAACCGGTGGCCGTGACCGTTACCGTATATTGCCTGGCCTGTGTGTACGCGTGCGAGACATCCGCGCCGTTTGCGCTCACGCCGTCGCCAAACTCCCAGTGGTACCCCAGCACCGGCGCATCGGCACTGCCTGCGGCGGCATGGAACTTCACGAGATCACCAGCCTGTCCAACAGCCGACGCATGCGCCTCCAAGGCAGGGGCCGTCTCGGGGACAGATGTGTCGATCAGTTTCAGCATACGAACGGATTGCGGCGGCAGCGTGATCGCGATCGCGCCGTTTCCGATCGGCACGGCGCCGCCCCGCAGCACATCGGTAGCCGTGTAGGCGCCGTTCGCCTTCAGCCCCAGGGCGTCCAGCCCAAGCGTGTGGCTGCGCGCCTCTTCGGTCCAGTTGAAGACGGTGAGAATCTGCTGCCGCGGGTCTTCTTTCAGCAGGAAAACGCTCGGCTGTTTGTCCTCCGGCCGGTACGTCATCAAGTCCACCGGCAGGGAGGCGCGGCTCAGCCGGGCCATGTCGAGCAGGTCCGAATTCTTCACCAAAGCAAGACGATCCGGCGAAGAGCCCAACGTGGGCAGATCATCCCCTATCTCGAACATGCCGCCCGAAACGGCTGAGAGCGCGATCGAAGCCTCCGCCTCGTCCAGCGTCAGCGGACGCTTGCTGTTATGCCAAACCCGGTCCGGGATAATCTGTTTCGAGACGGTAAACGCATCCGGATCGGAGACGTAGAAGTTGCGGTGCATATAGTATCGCGCCGCTATGCCCGTCGCGGCTTCGCGTGTAGATCCGAACGTGTGCCCGGTGTCCTGCGAGATACGGCCGGCATTCACAATCCCCACCGGCGTGAGCATGCCACTTGCATCCTTGTCGAGCACCACGTCGTCCCCCACCGTCTCCCGAATGATCTCCAAGCCGATGCGCTCCGCCTCGAGCGCTGTCGTGTTCGGGCGGTAGCGAACCCCCTCCACCGACGGGGAATTCATAAAGTCCATCTTGATGAAGCGCACGCCCCAGTCGTTCACCAGTGTGCGATAGGTGTAGCGCAGATACTCCTGCGCCCCGGGATTGGTCGTATCCAGCGCATACAACTCTTCCTTCGGGCCGGCCTTGCCGATGTGAATCGGTTCCCCAGCCAGGTTGTGCACCAGCCAGTCTTTATGGTGCTCATATACCCACGAACGCTCCGACATCATGAACGGCGCCACCCACAGCCCAAACGTGAGTCCGTGGTTTTCCACCTGATGGCACACATATGCCATGCCCCTGGGAAACGCCTTTCCATCTGGAGTGGCGTACTCCCCCCGCGCATACTGGTACCCCTCATCCACAAAGAAGTATCGATACCCAAGCGGCTCGAGATTCTGTGCCAGCCACGCGGCATTGGTGAACACCGTATTCTCCGTTATACCAAAGTAGTAAGCCGTCCAGCTCCACCAGCCGATTGGGGTCGGCATGGAAACAAGTGCCTTGTGGAGAATGCGAATAGCGCGTCCGTAGTTTTCAAGCTGTCCATGATAATCGGACCCAATGGCGAACATCAGCCGCTCCGAGCCGGTGCTCTTCCCAGCAGGCACCTGGAGGCGGAGTGGAACGGTATTTTCAGGCGGGTACCCCGTATTTCCAGGCGGGTACATCTTACTATCGAATTGCTCTGCCTCGTTCGTTCCGGTATCCGCAACATCGTACGAAAGCACATGCGGATTAGGCCGTCCCGAGCTGAGCAGGTGGAAGATCGCAAGAAATCTGTCGGCGGAAAGCGCTCCCAGGAAGAGACTCTGTCCACTCTCCCGGTTGTAAATGAGCTGGCTTCCGAACCCTATGTGGACGCCATTGTCTGCCTCACCGAGATCCATCGGCATCATCTGAGAACCATAATCGGTGTAGCTGTCGGAGAGAACACGGTCTTTCGAGGCAGGCCCGTTCAAGTGCAACACAGCGCCAGCATTACTTTTCACCATGCGAATGGCATGCACCTCGATGGACCCTCCGGTGGCGTTGTTTACGCTCACCCGGATATCTCCCCAGGGCTGGTTATCATACACGCGAAACTCGCAGACCAGGTCGGGCGTGTTTGGCAACCCGGTATGGGTCACCGTCATCAGATGGCCCGATCCCAACTCATCGTCAAACGTTGCAATGGATTTCAAATGCCGGGGATAAAGTGAGGATTTAAGCGTTCCTGCGGCCGTATCGACCTCCACCTCTGAACGCAGAACATCTCCGGGAATCGTCGTTGACCGTAAAGCGTAGAAGCCGTCGTCGAATGCCTCAACGGTAAGATTTCCGCCGTGAATCAAGTTAGTCTGAGAGGGTACGGACTGTCCGTGCCCTCGGCTCGCAAGCCAGGCCGGCTGCGAAGCAAGCATGAGCGTCAATGCAAAGATCAAACGCGTTAATTTCATCACAGATATCCTCCGAAAGAACTGGACTCCCCACACGAAAGAGAGCCTGCTGAGCGCGCGATAGCGCTATTGCATTATAGACTAAGAGCTTTCCCGAAAAGGAGTTCCCCTGTCGAAGCAAATTGGCCACAGTCGCCTTGCCAACCTGCCAGTTTTTAAAAAAAGGATGGTCGTAGCAACATGCCCGTTTGCAATATTGTCGACCACGCCGTAAATGCCCGTCGGAGCGGTGGGTTGGACGATGATGGCCCCATAGATCACGAGGCGCCAAAGCTTTAATCCGAATCTGTTCATTTGGCACCCTCACTACACCTTCAGTTTGCGAAGGTAGGGAACACTGGCTTGCATCAAGTCCCAGTCCATTTCCACGAAGTAATTCTTGATGCCTCCGGCTTTGGCTGCGGCGAAAAGTTTCTTCCAGTCGATGCCGCCCGCTCCGATCGGCACCATTTTCCTCTCCGCCGACCAGTCCGAGAGATGAAGAGAAATAAAGCGGCCGGGATATTTGGCGAGAACGGCGACGGGGTCGTACTTGGGGGGGATCGCAACTTGAAACTGCATCTTAATCAGCTTCGGATCCATCCGCTTCATCAACTCGTCGTAAACGAGCACGCCGTCGATTTCCCTGAACTCGAAATGGTGATTGTGGAAGCCAAGCTGAATGCCCGCCTTTTGTGTCTGTTCGCCGATCTTGTTCATTTCATCGAAAGCCTTTTGCCAGCCTGCCATGGGTGCGTCGTTCGGGACGGACAACGAGGCACAGATCATCTGTTTCAGACCCAGTTCCCTGGCAAACGCGATCCGGTCGTCCAACTGCTCCTTGAGTTCAGAGAATTTGAAGTGGCTGCTCACGCAACCCAGGCGCGCGTCATGGATCATGCGGCGGATTTCTGCGGCTTTTATGTTCATCAGAGGGCCATAGCCATCCTTCGCGAAGCTAGGTGGCGAGCACATCTCGATCATCCGAAATCCCCCGGCCGCAATCTGATGCAGGGTGCCCTCGAAATCCTTTCCGATCGACTCGCGGAGCGGATAGGTTTGACACCCAATAGGCATTCTCAGCGGGTTGGCCTCGATCTTCATGGCCGCCGCGGCGATGCACATGGCGCTGCCATAAAGAAATTGCCTTCTTGAAATTGTCTGCACGTCGATTCACCTCTTAGATGGATTGGGGATCCCAACCCTTTCGGTATTCGCGGGACAAATATTTGTTGGCTTCCGCTACGTTGGTGATTTTCCGGGACTCACTGTCGTACAGCAATTTCTTGCCCGTGCGCAGGGCGACGGAGTACAAGTTGACGGCCTCTGAAATGGGGCCCGCGTTCAAAAAACTCGAGGGCGATTGCGGTCCGCCCCGGACGGCGGCAATCCACTGGCGCACGCCTGGGGAAGCCCAACCCTGCTGGTCTTGTTGCCGGACAGGCGCCGGCGCCGCCGGATGCTTGCGCATCCTTCTTTCGGGAATCAGCCGCGGGTCCTCAACGAGAAAGCCCGCCAGTATCTTTCCCTTGCTGCCGACAAACATAATGGCCTCGGTGGGAAATTCCTTGTTATCGATTTCCAACTCCGGTGGCGTGGGCGGCCGCATCCCGCCGTCATACCAGATCAGATCCACCGCCGGCCTGTTCCCGCGTGCCGGATACTTGAAGCGAACGGTGCTGGTCATGGGAAAGGAAAAGTCATTCTTCACTTTGAACGAGAAGCTGTCCTTGAATTCGCACGTGTGGCTGAGCATCGGCTCGACACTTGTCGGGGACCCCAACTCCAGAGCATTGAAGACTGTCCACAGACTGTAGTGGCCCATATCCGCCATGCAGCCGCCTCCGAAGTCATACCATCCGCGAAATACCATGTGCGTGTAGTTGGGAGAATAGGGACGGTCGGCCTCCGGACCCAGCCACAAATCCCAATCGAAGCCCTCTGGAATGGGAGGCGTAGCGGTGGGGAGATTGGTGTACTGCGGCCACACAGGACGGTTCGTCCAGTTGTGGATTTCACGGAGAGTGCCAATGGCCCCGTCCTCGATCCAGGCCATCACCTGGTCCATCGATCCGTTAGCCTCCCAGGGCATAAAGTGCGTGGCAACGCCCTTTTCGCGGGCGGTGTCGATGACCAGCCTGGCCTCCTCCAGTCGATTGGCGAGGGGCTTATGCATGATCACATGCTTGCCCCTTTTCATGCAGACGATGCTGATGATGCCGTGAGAATGGTCAGGGGTCATGATCTTGACGGCATCCACGTCCTTTTCCTTATCCAGCAACTCTCGAAAGTCCGCATAGGAAGAGCAGCCCTTGAATGTGCCGCCAGGCCGATTGGTTGCATAGTAGGTCTCGACGAAGTCTTGGGCCACGTCCCGCCCTCCGGGAACAATCCCTTCGGTCCCGGCTCTCCAGTCCGGTTTTCCAAGGGTCCTGCGCAGGAGGTTGAGAAGGTAATCCTTTGTCCAATCCCGATAACCCACTGCGTACTTCGAAGGGTCACATACGGCGACAATCTGGATCTCCGGGATGGCAATCAATTTCGTCATCTCGCGGAGACCCTCCGTGCCTGTGCCGATGTGAGCCAGGGTGATTTTGTCGCTGGGCGGGACAACCCCGGTTCCACCCAGTACATGCCTTGGAATAATGGTGAAACAAGCCGATGCGGCTGCGCTTTCCAGAAATTTGCGGCGATTCATCATATTTGTCATCTTTCTGCCTCGCATCGGATTGGAGCTGCCAAGGCCGTTTGAACTAAGCCGCTGCGCGGCGGACGCTGCCGCGTGGGCGACGATCGACGTCAGAGCTAGTCAGAATCTAGGCTGGTAGCTATACTGGGCTGGCCATGAATATCACCGTGTGGCACATGCGAGCGTTTACGCCGTTTCCAAGCAAGTCCTCTGTAATCATATGCCTACAATTGAAATCCCATAGACATACGTAGATCACCGCGCCCGCCGCAAACCGCATCGGCTCACTTCAAACGATCCTATCGAAACTGCCCGGAGAAATTACTCCGGCTGTCCGTCATCTCGCGCGGGCAGTCCCGATAGGAACCTAACGTTTGCGGTTACTCCTCAACAACCGGCCACCGAATAATCTCTGGGGCCGCAAGAGGAGACGCGGCGGCATCCTACCCTTGGGACGATGGCGACGGTCCGAGGTTTCATAATCGCGAGTCAAAATGGAAATCCGGGCTAAAACAAGGTTTCCTGCGGGCGCTTTCGCGCCCGCGGGAGAGTTGCCGTTCAAGCTTACAGGCGCATTTACGCCTGCAGGTTATCTGCCGCTCTAGAACACGTACTTTCCGGCAAGTTGGAAGAATCGCGCATCAGGCGTGTAGTTCTGAAGGACCTCAGTCGTATTAATGAGCCCGGCGGACGGATTAAGACTTGTGTCGGATGGACTACCCCAACTCGGGTGATTCAGAAGGTTGAAGGCGTCCGCGCGGAACTGGAAGTACTGCGTGCGCCAAGTCTTGAAGTTTTTGAAAGCGGACATGTTAACGTGCTCATATCCAGGCCCATAGATTTGGAGTGACTTTCCACCGAGATATGAAATCGCCGTGGGCATGTCCGTTATTTCTGAACCAGGTCCTGATAGAGGGATGTTGAGACCCGATTCCGGATCGACGAACGCGCAAGGGTTATACCAGTTAGTCCTGTTTTTCACGGAGGCTGGGCATGTATGACCAGTCATGTCAACATTCCCCACAGGCACAGTACCCCCACCGGCAAACGGATTGCCAACCCGAATCGCATTGTAGCCATATTGATCACCATTGGCCCCAATGAAATTATTGCCTGGGACAACCGTAAAGGGATTGCCTGTTTGCGCGACAAAGGTCAGACTCGTCGACCAGCCGCCCACCAGATAGTCCATCGCGCCGCCTTCGTGCGCCCACTTCCGGCCTTTCCCGAACGGCAACTCATAGAAGCCGTTCAAGGTAAAGCGCTGGCGGACATCGAAAACGGAGTTGGTGAACTCGTACTTTTGCGGAATGAGATTTGTGTTACGCAAAGGCCACGGACCCCCTCCTATGCCGGGATTATTACCAGAGTCCCCGGCATGCGACCAGGTATACGCGGCAAGGAAGCTTAACCCCTTAGAGTAACGCTTTTCTATTTTTGTCTGCAACCCGTTATACATACTTTCGCCATCAAAGGCCGCAGTATCGAACGAGAAGCCCGCGAACGGCTCAGTATTGACAGGATTGTGAGGATTGGTCACCGCAAGGTCACTGCCGAAAGTGTTGACCGTATACGTGTGCCGACCGCTATTTCCAACATATGCAACAGTTCCAACCATGCTCGGCGTGAATTGGCGCTCAACCGTCAAGTTGTAGCTCTGCGCGTATGGAGTCTTGCCGTTGGGATCTGCATTACAGACTTCAGGCGAACCGGCAAAAGCGGATATGCCGCCATGAGTGAGATAACCCGAAAAACCAGTCTCGAGAGATGTAGTGTATGGAAGAGGTGGAGTATTTACCAAATTTGTGGTGCCGTTGGATGGGCATTCGCTATCTGGGTTGGTCGCGCCGGCATGAACGGATGGGTTGCAGGCCCCAGTAGTAAGGTAATTATTGCTAAAACTGGAAGTGTACGCAAATGGATAGTTTATAGTCGTCTCCGAGGCTCCAGGGACTTCAATAGCGCCGAAGAACATCCCGTAGGCACTGCGTACCACCGTTTTTGAACCAATCCTATATGCAAAGCCGATACGCGGACCAAAGTTATCCTTCTGAGCGTTCACCAGGGATTTACTCTTCATATAGACCACGTTAATGTTCTCCGCCGTGAGCACGGCCGTAAAGTTTGGCGGAAGAAGGTTTTGGCTTTCAACCAGGCTGGACATTACCCAATTGGCCGTACCGGTACCAGCACCGGTTGATGGATTAAGACCCTGTGAGAGTAATACAAAGTTGACAAGATGGCCCGCACTGTTGCTGACTGGCTCAGTATAGTCATACCTCACGCCCAGGTTCACGGTCAACTTGGAGTTGACTTTCCAGTCATCCTGAGCATAAGCGGCGCGATACCAACGATAGTAGCTGGCATTCCAATCCGGAGCGAGCGACGCGCCAGCCATATTGTCGGTAAACATGTCCGCCATTCCCGTGCCGGTATCACCCACGCCATAAAGTTGGGAGTACTTGCCGCTGAAATTGTATTCGCCACGCGGATACCGGGGCTGGCTGATGGAGGTGCGAATACTCTCAAGTTGCATACCGAACTTGAAGGAATGGTTTCTCCAGATATTCGTAACGTTGTCGAGAATCTGGTAAATGTTTTGACGCTCGACGCACGGAACGTCACGGCGCTGGCCGGCAGCGCTAAGACTATTGCTGCCCGATATGGCGATTGTAGGGATGCCGCCATTCGGTTCGGTAGTACCGGTGTTAGGCACGCCGCCCATCCCAGGTACCAGGGTGCTCGCCAACACAGTGGAGTCCGACTGAATGAACTCGTATTTGCCCCAGTTATATCCAAGACGAAACTCATTGATCAACTTGGGAGTAAAAAGGTGAGTTTCGCTGGCCATGAAGTTCCGGGCCAGATTGAAATCGTTTGTACCTACATAATTACCTGTATCGTTACCGCCATCGAGAATAGGCCCAAGCGGAGGAGTATTGGCGACTTGATCATGCGTGAAGCTGAAGCGCGCGTAGGTCTGGTCCTTTGCGCTGATGTTGAAGTCCAGGCGCTGGTCCCACTGCCAGGTATCATCCTTGGTTGCCATATTCACAACCAAATTATTATATGTTTTCCCACTACCCGGAGTCGAATAATTGGCAGTGGTCCAACCCCCGGCATTCGGATGGGGGTACGCAGCTAAAACCTCTGTTGCGACGGTATCCATTTCGCCCGTTGTCGGGCCCGATATGGTTCCTCCCGCCAAGGGCGGCTCACCCGGGTTCAGAACATTGGTGGTGGGTTCGCCGTTGAGGGCGGTGACGCTTGCGCCGCCCGGGTTCGTAAACGCGCCGCCGGTTGCGGTCAAGGGAAGTTGACCGGCAGTATTCGGCGCAAAGATCCCAATGGGCACGGTCTTGCCTGTGAGGGCGGTGTTAAACAACTCCGAAAAGTCCCCGTTGCGCATGCTCTGCGTAGGTACGGTGAATGTCATAGGACCGGCATAGCCGATGCGATTGTCCTCCGCGTCCGCGAAGTAGAAGACCTTGTTCTTCCAGATCGGCAGACCCAGCGTGGCTCCGAACTGGTTCTCGTGGTAGGGGGGGGTTGCCAAAGCATTCCAGTTTACCGCATCAAAGTCGGTATTGCGGACGTACTCCCACAGATCTCCGTGAATGTGGTTGGTGCCCGACTTGATGCTGGCGTTGAGCACGGCTCCAGCCGAGTGTCCGAACTCGGCGCTGTAGTCGGCAGTGTCGATCTTGAACTCAGCCAGCGCGTCCGGTGGAGGCCTCACATTGTAGCTGGCGCCGTTCATAAGGTCGTCGACGTTCACATTGTTGTCGACACCATCCATGATGAAGTTGTTCTGTTCTGTGCGTATGCCATTGGCCGAAAAGTCTCCCGTACCGCCGCCACGGGCAGTGTTATTGCCCCCTGACGTTGGATTGACGCCAGCCGTCAACTGCGCGATATAGATCCAGTTGCGCCCGTTGAGCGCTGTGTTATTGATGGTGTCAGTGTCCATGACCTGACCCACGGTAGCCGACTCCGACTGGAGCAAAGGAGGCGCAGCGGTTACAGTCACGGTCTCCTGTACGGTGCCGGGCTTCAAGGTGAGAGTGATACTCAAGCGGTCCTGAATATTGACGGTTATATTTTTCTGGGCCGTCGTCTCAAACTTAGGAGCCGTGGCGCTCAGCGTGTAATGGCCAATCTTGATGGGAGAAAAACTGTATTCTCCGCTTGCGCCCGACTTGCCTTGCAACACGAAATTCGTGTCGGTATTGGTGAGTGTTAACAAGGCGCCCGGTACAAAAGCGCCAGTGGTATCTTTCACAACACCGTTGATAGCGCCCTGGTCAACCTGGGCGAGTGCCATGCCTGTAAAGACACAGCAAAAACCCAGTACGAACAGGAAAATCCAAATCATGTGAAGTTTCGTCTGCCTCGATCGAATGTTTCTCATTTTCCCATTCCTCCTTAAGAGTTACGGCACTCTTTAAGCCGTTCTAAGTGACAAAGGACTTTTGTGCTGTCTGCCCGTTCAGGCTCAGCGATGATAACGTCTAATCAAATCGCGCCCAGCCACCAACAGCTGCCACGCTGCCTTCACTTCGCTCTCTCGGCACCAAGCCCCTTCTGTCGCTTGGTCATCCTCAGCATGGGATTTAAGCACAAATTTTTCGAGAAGTCAAGCGGTTGAATAAAATAGTCAAGCGCTTGAAGAACGTGTTCAGCCAGTGCTGGAGATGGCCTAAAACATTAGTTCATAACGAAGACAAAAAGCAACAAAAATATATATATAAATAAATTAAACCACAGATGTATTGTAAGATATTGATAATGAAAGGCTTGATGGCTTAACCTCGGATACTTCGAGCCTCCCACCTCTTCCCCATCGTCGCGGTCGGCGCCGTAATCGGACTGCCCGGCTGACGTTTCGACGGGGATCGCCCCGGAGCCCTACCCGCTACGTAAGGCAAAGTAGTGCGGCTACCGGTACAAGTGCGGACTCCTTGACGGCGGAGACGCATACCAGCCGGTGCTCTTCCAGTTCGTTCCTGGCCCGCTCCATATCGACATTCATAGTCGATTAGGCAGCAAACTTCCTGCTGACCCGGTAATACGCAGCGGAACGTGCCTCGAGGTACTCGCTGTGCCTAGTGTAGTCCGCCAAACAGATGGTCATTTATTCAGGACTGCTATTCAGGACTGCGTGAGCGCGGGTGACTTTTTCCAAGATGTCTATGGCCTTGGCGGTCCAGATGAAGGGTTTGGGGTTCTGATTGTGGCCGTCGATGTAGTTGCCGATGGCCATGATGAGCTGTTCGGGGTCCTTGAAGACGCCGCGCCGCAACCGGTTTTCGGTCAGATCGCGAATCTGTGGCGGCGGCTGGTGCTGCCGAAGGGAATCGAAACGTGGTCGTTGACCAGCTTGCAGCAGCGGCTGGTGAAGACCGGCGGGCGACTGGTAAAGCATGCCCGCTACTACTGGCTGCTGTTGGCTGAGAGCCACC
>Ga0187884_10002404_pt1 | contig 15704 bp, 17 predicted proteins | sample June2016WEW_20_4_FD_132983 | JGI IMG/M metagenome (GOLD analysis project Ga0187884, IMG submission 132983) | Peatland microbial communities from SPRUCE experiment site at the Marcell Experimental Forest, Minnesota, USA - June2016WEW_20_40 | ecosystem: Environmental > Terrestrial > Soil >...
AAGATCCCGGATGCAGAAATGGCCAAGCTCAACCTCGTGCCCGCCCAATTCCATGGTGACTGGAACTACTCACTTCTACCCCGTGGCAATTAGGAGTGCACGCGTTATTTACGCGCAGGCCCTTACCGTCCACCAAAGGCGCAATCGCGTCCACGTCAATTCCCTTGCTGGAAAGCAATTCACGCGCGTCCGCCACGTGATAAACCCGCGTCGGCTCCATGGTGACCACTTCAAAACCCGCGTGGGTAAGTTTCGCCAGGTATTCGTTCTCTTCCAGCGCTCCCGCCATGCACCCGATCCACAGCTCCACGTTGCGCCGAATGTCCGCAGGAACCTCCCCGCGAACCACGATGTCCGAGACGGCGAACCTTCCGCCCGGCTTAAGCACGCGAAATGCTTCCTGCAACACCCGGTCCTTGTCCGCGGACAGGTTGATGACGCAGTTGGAAATGATCACATCCACGGCATTGTCGGGCAGGGGGATGTTCTCAATTTCGCCCTTCAGGAATTCAACGTTCTCCACGCCGGCTTTTCGCTGGTTCTCGCGAGCCAGCGCCAGCATTTGATCGGTCATATCCAGGCCGTATGCCTTGCCCGAGGGGCCCACACGCTTCGCTGATAGCAGCACGTCAATGCCGCCTCCCGACCCTAGGTCGAGGACCGTCTCGCCGGGTTTCAGTTCGGCCAGAGCGGTGGGGTTACCGCAGCCCAGCGAGGCCAGGAGCGCTGCTTCGGGAATCTGACTGGTTTGGCTGCCGTCGTAGAGGTTCGAACTGATCGGGTCAGGACAACCCTCCACCGCCGGTGCCGCGCCGCAGCATGTACTACCGCCCTTGATGACACGCAAGGCAGCCTGTCCGTACCTTTCTTTCACCACTTCCTTAATATTCTCGACACTCATTTGCTATTCCTTTCCGGGCCACATTTTGGGGCCGACCCAATAGCGACAAGTTCGCCTGGGTCGATCGCCTTGTTCCTGGTACAGCACTCCGCATACAAAAAGTTCATGACCTCCTGCAAGGCTTCCAGGTTCGCCGAGTACCACAGGAACGTGCCTTCACGCCGGACCCTGACGAGCTCCTCATTCTTGAGTTTGTCGAGGTGATGGGAAAGCGTAGAGGCGGGGATTTCCAAGTCATCATGGATATCGCCCACCACCAATCCCTGCGGATGAGCGGTGAGGAGGAGTTGCATGATGCGCAGCCGGGGCTCAGCGCCCATGGCGGCAAACATATCGGCATAGCGGGTGACGGATGGGGAGTCCTTGCGAGTTCTCATTATTCGATAATACCAGAATTATGCAATAATGCAAGAGGGGTTTTGCATCCTGCCGTGCTCCACAATACGAGTGTTTATGGGCGAAATGGCAGGGGCAATCCGAAGCTCTGGAGGGGCGGCGCGCTCGGAAACTACGCCGAGTGGCGGCTTTGCCGGATTTGGAACGATAAACGTTAGTGCTGTATCGGAAGCGCCCCGGTGAAAAACCTAGAGCAGCGGGAGGGCCGTGACGGCGGGCTTTCGATACAGCCGTTTGAACGAGGCCGCGTCACGACCCTATGGGATTTGTATCGTGTTTCCTGTGGTGGGTGGGAGGGCGAAGTTCCTGCACAACCTTCGCATTCTCCCCGTTGGCATTGAGGAGAGTTTCGAAGGTGTGCCTGAACGTATGCTTGAAAATCCGCCGGGGTGGGATCGGAGTATTACAGCAGCCGCATGGTTTAGCTCAAGGCCGCACAGCCTTACTTTTTGTGTGGCAATCATCGCCTGGCAGGCGAACTGTTTGACATACACAATCAGTATTTGATATCTTACGTATCGATAATCGCCCCAAAGGCAAACTGGTGGCTGCAAAACATAACTCGCTGAAAACGGTCGGCACACAGACGGCGCCACTTCTGAACGCTCTCTATGATCGTGCTCAAACTACTTTCACCCTGGCTGATGTCATTGAGATTACAGGCTTGCGTCCCGCATTGGCTAGCAGTCTCCTTTACAAAGCTGCCAAGCGCGGACTATTTTCACGGCTTAAGCGCGGGGTTTGGGTGTTGGTCCCACCGGAGCTGGGGAGCGCCACCGAGTACGCCGGGAATCCGTATCTGGTCGCGCAGAGGCTCGTGGGCGACGCACCCAATTTCATCTCCCACGCGTCGGCGATGGAGATTCATCGCATGGTCACCCAGCCGCAGTTCGTCATCTTCGCCTCGAGCACGAAACGTGTCCCGAGCCGGACGCTGAACGGAACCGAATTCCGTTTCGTTCTGATCAAGCCGGATCATTTCTTCGGTACAACAAGACACTGGGTAACCAAACAGGAATCTGTGGACATCAGCGACCTGGAGCGGACCGTGATTGACGGACTCCGTCAGCCGGAGTATTGCGGAGGGGTTACGGAGGTCGCCAAGGGTCTCTGGATGCGGCACGCGGACACGCAGCCGGCCAAGCTCGTGGACTATGCTTTGCGTCTGCGCATTGGAGCAGTTACCCGTCGCCTTGGGTACCTGCTTGAGTTATACAAGATCGCGCCTGAACACGAATTGGCGCGGCTCCGGCAAGCCCTTACCTCGACCTATCAACCGCTTGATCCCATCCTACCGAAGGAAGGTCCGCACGTGGCGCGCTGGCGACTGCAGGTGAATATCTCACCCGAAGAACTCGAAAGAGTCCGCGCGACCTAAAGTGATTCCACAGCGAAACATCTCGCTGCTTTCCAACCGTCTGGCAAACGAAGGCGGCCGGCGCATCCGGGAGGATGTGCTCGAACGCGACTACTGCCTGGCTTGGTTCCTGGCGGTGCTTTCGCAGTCCGATCTCAAAACTGTTCTTGGGTTCAAGGGTGGTACGGCACTGAAGCGATGCTACTTCCCTGACTACCGGTTTTCAGAAGACCTCGATTTTACCCTGCTCGAAGCAATGCCGATGGAGGAGATTCTCCACCGACTAGTCGCCGTGTACAGGGGAGTGAAGGAAAGCTCTGGAATCACGTTCGCATTTGATCGGGAAGATCGCCAGAAACACGTCAACAGCTATACGTTTTATTTGAGCTACACCGGACCGCTGCCCACCGAGAGCGATGCCAAAGTGGACATTACGGTTCGCGAGCACATAGCCTTCCCACTCGCGGAGCGGCCAATTCTCCGCGGTTACAATGAGTTCGCGGATGTACCCGAGAACCGATTGATCAAAGTTTATTCGCTGGAAGAAATCGCCGCTGAGAAGACAGTCGCTCTAATCGACAAGGCAAGGAATGAGCCGCGTGACCTCTATGATTTTTGGTACCTGACATCCAACCAGGGCATCCAACTGGATCACTTAACGGATGCCATCAGCCAGAAACTCGACTTTCGGGGGAAGCCGTGTAAAGACCTCGAAGCCGCCATCCTTCAAAAAGAGGCTCGACTGAAAACGCTGTGGTCACGCCGCTTGGCCTATCAGATGCCGACTCTGCCGGAATACGAGGAAGTATTCCGCGCAATTCGTCGCACGCTTCGTCACGCAAATCTGCCTTGATGAAGCGGGGACCGAAGTCTACAATTGAGCTTGCAGAGGCGGTCGTGGCAGATGATGGACAAGCATTAAATGACGTGCGTTGGATGCAAACCCTTCGGAAATTTTATGGTCCACTTATGGTCCAGTTAGGGCTGACTCAGCGTTGCTCAAGCTTACTGAACGTGTCTTCGGTAGCCATCCGTATCGCATCGTTTCAGTAAGTTACGGTAGGGCATTGCCCTTTCACGGCGGTAACACGGGTTCAAATCCCGTCGGGGACGCCACTTTCAAATCAATAACTTGCGGACTTTGGACGGTTTCGTCGTAGGCACAAAAAGGCACTAGTGGTTACGGGCTCGCCTTGTCGCTTGCGCGACCGGAGCAGAGGGCGCTTCCGATTGCTTGTGGAAGAGGCAAGGGACAGCGCTCTGCCTTTGGCGTCCACGGCCATATGGCCTTCTCCGCCCTTCTTGAGTCTCCGGGCGAAAGGCACCCTCAGCAAAGCCGCGAGACCGGAATGAGCCAGAAGCGGCGAAATCATGTTTTCGAAATACTCGCGGACCCATTGCGCAGCGAGGAGATCAATCTTATTGAAGTTCCGCTTGAGGATTCCGCTGAGATTGGTCGCCTCAATGCAGCACGGACTAGTCTCCGTAAAGTGACCGGTGCCCAAAAGGAGCGTGCCCTTTGAGGTTGATTTCCGGTTTCTCGATTCGGCGGACACAAGGGTACGGGTAAGTTCTGAGGAGATCCTAGTCGAACATCTTGGTGTGGGATATCATCGGGTTGAACCGGAAATCCGGCGCCGGGAGCTCGCCGGAGAATCAGCGCAGGCGATTTTCCCCGAGGAGAGAACGGTCGTTATACTCAATCGAACTCGCAAGAAAGGCAGACCGTTGACGGAGACACAGTAGTGAAGGAAAGCCAAAAGACGACCACCCAACCAGCGATCCGGTCAGACCTCGCCTGGCTCAATCGCAACGTCGTGGGCATGGGACTTACGAGCCTCTTGTCGGATATCGGCCATGAGATGATCACGACGCTCTTGCCTGGCTTCTTGGCCGCGCTCGGTGTCTCCGCGGCCGCGCTCGGCACGATCGAGGGTGTGGCGGATTCAGTTTCGAGTTTCGTGAAGCTCGGGTCCGGTTGGCTCTCCGACCATTTTGGTCACCGGAAGCCGATGGCCGTGGGAGGTTATCTCCTCACGGGCATCTCGAACGGCCTCTTCGCTCTAGCTCTTGGCTGGCCGCTTGTTCTCGCGAGCCGCACACTCGGCTGGTTCGGAAGGGGTTTTCGAAGCCCACTGCGAAATGCCATCCTGGCAGGTTCGGTACCGGAAGAAGCGCGCGGCAGAGCCTTTGGTTTCGAGCGTGCCGGCGATACGCTGGGCGCCATTGTTGGCCCTCTGCTTGCCGTTGGGCTCCTGGCATATTTTCATCCACGTGCGACCGATCCCTCCTCGCCATTCCGGGTTATATTTCTGCTTACGTTGATTCCGGGGGTGGCGTCCGCTCTGGTTTTTGCAATTTGTGTCTGCGACAAGGGAGCCGCCCCTACACAGATGAAATTCTGGGCAACTTTGAAGGCCATGCCCCGTCCGTTTCGCCGGTTTCTTGTTGGCGCCGGCATCTTCGGCATGGCGGATTATGCACGGACGCTGCTGATTTTGGCATCGACCCAACTGCTGACTCCCGCACATGGGGTGGGGCGCGCGGGACAGATCGCGGGACTCCTCTACGTGGGGCACAATGTGTCTTATGCGGGCTACTCCTACCCGATCGGAGCGCTTTCCGACCGGGTGGGGCGGCGCGGCTTGCTGGCCCTCGGCTACCTCGGCGGCGCTTTGTCGTCGCTGGGATTCGCCGCCGCATTTATGTGGAGAATTGATGTTGTGTTTTTCCTCCTGGCAATGTTTGGGCTGGCGGGGTTCTCCATTGCTGTGGTAGATGCGTTGGAGGGTGCAATGACCGCAGATTTGGTAAGCGACTCTCTTCGTGGCACCGCTTATGGAGTTCTGGGAGCGGTCAATGGTGTTGGGGACCTCGTGGCCAGCGTCGTGGTTGGAGTCTTGTGGACCGCTCTTTCACCTGTCACCGCCTTCGCCTACGCCGCTGTCGTGATGGGATTGGGCGCGATAGTCCTGTACCGCTTGCGATGAATTTGTCGTGTTTATATCCAAGCGTTGGCGCAAGCTGCTGTTTGGAAAGACGCCTCGGCACTTGGGAGAAATCTTCGATGCTTTGGCCCGGCAGTAAGAGTGCCAGATTCTGGATGGGGGCTTGACGCCGGATCACGTTGGTGCATTTGGAAAAGCTGAAAACCTTTGTCTGGAAGCGGGCGACGAGCAAAGTTAGCGAGATGCCGCAACAATTGTTCGGACAGCGGGCGGCTCGGGTAAGGAAAACGTGGCTGGCGCAGAGCGCCGCTCTGTTCTTTATGCGCCATCTTAGTGCTGGCCATGACCACTCCCAGACGCTATTTTTGTCCCCACAAAGTTTGGCTCTGATAAAATGCTAAGGAACATCCCTTTCAGGAGCGCCGATCGCCGATGAACAAGATCGTCGAACTAGAACCTGCTTTCGCCGGGCAGGGAACTTTGCAAATCCGCGTATTGGGCATCGTGCTCGCCGGGGGGAAGGGAACTCGGCTCTATCCCCTCACTCGAGAACGCGCCAAACCGGCAGTTCCCTTTGGAGGCAAATACCGGATCATTGATTTCGTCCTCAGCAATTTCATCAACTCCGGAATTAATTCGATTTATGTGCTCACCCAATTCCGCAGCCAATCGCTGCTCCAGCACATGAGCGAGGTATGGCAGTTCAGCGGGCTCCTCAAGAGCCACTTCATCATCCCCGTGCCGGCACAAATGCGTTCGGAGGATGAAACCTGGTACCAGGGTACCGCCGACGCCATCTCGCAAAACATCAACCTTGTCCAGCAGTCCAACCCGCACGTGGTGGCCATCTTCGGCGCAGATCACATCTACCGCATGAACATCGCCAGCATGATCGAATTCCACATGTCCAAGCACGCGGAAGTGACCGTCGCCGCTAACCCCGTGCCCCAAAAGCAAGCCGCCCAATTCGGCGTCATTGAGGCCAACGAGGACGGACGCATCATGGCCTTTCACGAAAAGAACGCTAATGCGCCCACCATACCCGGCGATCCCAGCCAGGTCTATGCCTCCATGGGCAACTACATCTTCTCCAAGCGCACGCTTGTGGATCTGCTCGAGGCTGACGCCAAAGACCCCGCCAGTCACCACGATTTCGGCAAGGACATTCTTCCCAAGCTTGCCGGCAATGCCCCCATCTATGCTTACAACTTCCAAACTAATCGCATCCCCGGCGAGCCCGAAGACTCCATCCCCTACTGGCGCGACGTCGGCAACATCGACGCCTACTACGAAGCCAACATGGACCTGCGCTCCGTGAAGCCCGAGCTCAACCTCTACAATCGCCAGTGGCCACTGCGAAGTGCGAGCTACCCCGATCCGCCTGCCAAGTTCACCTTCGACGAGGCCCATCGCCGCGGCGAGGCCATTGACAGCATCGTATCCGCCGGATGCATTCTCTCCGGTGGTGTCGTGCGCAACTCCATTCTCAGCCGCGGCGTCCGCGTCCACACCAGCGCCCTTGTGGAAGGCTGCGTCATCATGGATAACTGCGACATCGGCCGCCACACCAAGGTGCGCCGCGCCATCCTGGATAAGAACGTCCGAGTTCCCGAAGGTGCCCAGATCGGCTACGATCTCGATGCCGACCGCGCGCGCGGAGGGCACGTGACGGATTCCGGCATCGTCGTCATCGGGGGAGAACGGGGCACGGTGCCCGTGGCGTCGCTCGTCATCTGATCGACAATCAGAGTCACCAAACTCGGCGTAAGCCTCGGTTCTCGTTCCCGCCAGCGTTGCTTATCTTGCCGTTTGAGCCATTCTGACCACCCGGCCGAGGTCTTCGAGTCATGGCTGCCCAAAGGTACCCTAAAGCATTAGCTTTGGACCGCCGCCACCGGGAGGGGATCGACCAGCTTGCGCCGCGTCCAGTCATAGAGCGCCGGGGCGGCAACGGTCAGGGCCATTCCGAAGCCGAACTTCGTTTGGCCTCGACATTATCGCTGGGTATCGTGAGGTTCACAGCGAAGCATGAACAGACACAATCACCGGGAGACCTCGGGAACGCCAATTGGCACGCCGAAAGCAGACCGGCGGGAGAAGACTTAGGCCGCACGGCCCGCATATACGTCCCCGAGGGGTCGGATAGCGGCATCGTACCGATGAATCATTCGGACAGCGCGGGGAAGCCCTGGGCAGAGAATGAAGAGCGAGGGTCGCTGATCAAGGAGCACATCCCAGCGCCTAATACGCACCCGACTCAAAGCGTGGCACGCACTCAGCCTAAGCGGCCTTGTTGGGCGTCCCCACGCTTGAACCTGCGGCGCCCATCTGACGAAGGATGCGGTTGGTCTCCACCTGTTCTTTAAGCAGTTTCTTGACCAAGAATCCCACATGAATAAACCACATGCACATCACGACGCCGACGGCACCACCAAAAATACCGAATCCACTTGTCATTTTACCTTCCTCCTTTTAATTATCTGGTCATACACTCGACGAATGTTTTATACTTTGGCGGGATTAAAATGCTTACTGCCAAGGACTTTCCTGCCTTCCCCCTGCACATTTACCCTCACTCCGAAATCACCTTATCGGAGGTGCTTGCCGTGGTAATGGCCCCGGACTCCACCTTAAAGTGCGTCATATACATTGGCAATAGTACGCGCGTACTGTAAGCACAAATTAGTGAGGGGCTACGGTCGGCGTTTTTCTGACGGCGGACGTTTAACACGCCGGGAGACTACCACCGCCGCCCTGGACCGTCAAGCACCGACGGTGACATCTGTTCCTTTGCCGCGGCAATACTATGAGACATTTTCTGCGAGTCCCCCCAGAAGAGATTCACCGCGGAGCGCACAGAGAACACCGAGAAAACCGCATCTGATTGCGGAAGCGTGTTCGTTGCTTTGTCAGTTCGCGCCGCCCGCGCGCGACCCCCCCTACTCCTTGCGTAGGGCGCGCAAAGCGATTCCCAACTGTTGACACTTCTTGTACAGGTAGCTGCGCTCCAGGCCCAGGGCGCGGGCGGTTTGGGTGATGTGATTCTGGTGGCGGCGGAGTTCGGCGAGGATGGTCTCACGCTCGAAGGTATCGACGCGCTCGGCGAGCGTTCCGGCCGCGGGGACGTCCAAACCGTTCTGGGCGGAAGCGGTCTGCGAGGGCAGGGCAGTTTGAACCGTAGCCACGTCCACCGTGTCACCGGTCGCGAGCAGCAACAGCCGCTCCACCATATTGCGCAGCTCGCGGACATTCCCGCGCCAGGTATAACGTTTCAGCTCGTCGATGGCGTCGCTCGCAAATGTCGCGGGCTTCCACCCGTTCTGCGCGGCGATTTGGCGGGCGAAATGATCGACGAGTGCCGGAATGTCTTCCGGGCGGTCCCGGAGAGGGGGAAGGAAGAGCGGAAAGACGTACACGCGGTGGTAGAGGTCCTCGCGGAATTTGCCCTGCCGGATCAAATCTTCGAGATTGCGGTGCGTGGCCACCACGACGCGTACGTCAACGGCAATCGGCCGGTCACCGCCCACGCGCTCCATTTCGCCTTCTTCCAGCACGCGCAGGAGCTTGGCCTGCATGGCCAAGGGCATGTCGCCGATTTCGTCGAGAAAGAGCGTGCCGCGCTGAGCCTGCTCGAACTTTCCCACGTGGCGCGCCCCCGCGCCCGTGAAGGCGCCCTTTTCGTGTCCGAAGAGCTCTGATTCGATCAGCTCCGCCGGAACCGCGGCGCAGTTCAGCGCGACGAACGGCCCCGACCGGCGGGGGCTGTGCTCGTGCAGCGTGCGCGCCACGAGCTCCTTGCCCGTGCCGGTTTCCCCCAGGATGCAGACGCGTGTCTCGCTCGCGGCGACGCGCTCGATCTGCGCCATCACCCGGCGCATTGCTTCGCCCGACCACACCATCTGGTGCTTGCCGAGGCGTCCGAGGAGCTCTTCGTTTTCTTCCTTGAGGCGTTTCAGGCGCAGAACGTTTTCCACCGTCAGCAAAAGCTTCTCGGTGGAGAGCGGCTTTTCCAGGAAGTCCACGGCCCCCAGGCGAGTGGCGCGCACCGCCATCTCAATGTGCGCCTGTCCGGAAATCATCACCACTGGAGTGGGCAGTTCCATGTTCTTCAGGTCCTCGAGAAACGAGAGGCCATCCTTTTCCGGCATCACCACGTCAGAAAGAATCATGTCGAACGGCTGCGTCTTCACCAGCTCCAGGGCGCGGACGGCAGAGTCGCACACGGTAGCTTCATATCCCCCCAGGCGGAACGCCCGCGCCAGCGAAGCCAGCGTATTAGCTTCATCGTCGACAATCAGCAAATGACCTTTGGGCGCTACCATATTTCTCGCCTCGTGGCGTACTCGCTCGTAGCGCGGACCTGTTCTGTAGGTCCGCGGCTTTTCCTTACCAATACGGCAAGAACTTCAAATCCTGGGGACGAGCCGCGGACCTACAGAACAGGTCCGCGCTACACTTGCTCTTCGAATTCATCGGCAGCAGCGCATCATGGCCAATCTTGGTACCGGCGTTCTTGATTACCAATCCATCCAAGTACTGCCTCAATATAGTTTCCGACTGCGCCGTCGCACGGCCAGAACTATAGATTGCCCGTGCCGAATCGTCAATTAACTCAAATTGATGGCGGATCGTACTCCAGCGGTCCTCAAACCGGAAGACACTACTGAATCCGGCTGGTAAAATGAGGAATCAACACAAGGAGAAGCCATGAGAATTGTAAACAGCAGTACAGCAAACATATTTGCGGCGCTGGTGCTGGGTGCGACTGCCATGGTGTGCCCGGGCCCGGCGGCGCCGGCACAAACGGGCTCCGTGAAGCCGGGAAGCACCAAGTCGTACGAGATCGATGTGCCCGGGACAAAAACATGGGTGGACACGAACGTCGACGTGCGCGGAGGGGCGAAACTACGCTTCACGGCCACCGGAGAAATCACATATCCGGCCGACACATCGTACAAAGGAAAGTCGCGAACGTCGGGGACGTTCGGTCCGGACGGGCTGCCACGGGGATGGGCCGACCTGATCCACCAATATGCGGTAAAGGATGCCGGCCACGGCGCCTTGATCGGCCGAATCGGTTCTGACGCTTATGCGCAGGCGTTTTTGGTGGGCGCGAGCAAGAACTACGACGTGCCCGTGGCAGGAAGACTGTTCCTGGGCCTCAATCAGAGTATGAGCGAAGCCTCGACCGCTGACGGAAGTTTCCATGTGACGATCGAAGTTCTCGACGAAGGTTCAGCGGATGCCATAGGCGTTGGCGGTCCTGCGGAGACCCGCCTTCAAGGCATTACTTCCGATTTGCTGAGCAAAATTCCGCGCCGCGTCTCCGATCCCAACGGCAATCCCGGTGACATGGTCAACGTCCTGATCGTGGGAACACAGGACCAGGTGGTTCAGGTATTCACTGCCGCCGGGTGGGTCCAGGTAGATAAGTCGGTGGGGGGCGCGCTGCTGAGTGCCGTGATGGGCACTATGGAGAAGAAGGACTACCTGACGATGCCGATGAGCGTGCTCTATCTCTTCAACCGGCCGCAGGATTATGGATTCGCCCACGGCGAGCCGGTGAAGGTGGCGATGTCACGGAATCACCTGCGCGCCTGGAAATCTCCATATGAGGTCGCAGGGCGACCCTTGTGGTGCATTGCCGCTACGCACGATATCGGATTCGAGCGCGACCAGCGCAACAATGGCGTCACGCATAAGATCGATCCGGCAATCGACGGCGAACGCGAATACGTGAATGGCACGCTTTCGGGGACTGGACTCGTCGTGCAGCGGGATCACGTTACGCCGGCCGATCCGCTGACCACTGCCAAGACCGCGACCGGCGGCGAGTTTCACTCCGACGGACGCATCGTGGTGCTCGTGCTCAAGGACACCAAGAGTGCGAGTAATTAGTAAAGAACAGCCACCCTTGGAGCCGGAGCGTTTGCGGAACGCGGCGATCTAGGGATCCTGAGTCCCATTCTGCCCCTTGTGGTCGGGTGCTTTGTCGATTGCTTCACTCGATCCGAGCAGGGAAGAGTCGCTGGGAATCGGCTCGCCCCAGAGGTAGTGACTGAACCAGTCGAGATTGGCCCGCAGGACGGCCAGGTACAATTTGGGTTTGTTAATCCCGTGCCCGAAGCCGCTGTAGAAGATCAGCTCCGAGGGTACGTGCTGACCCTGGAGACCGCGGTGGAGTTCGTAGCTGTCAGGCATGGCCACGCGCTTGTCGTTGCCGCCTTGCTGGATAAGCGTGGGAACCCGTAGCGCGGACCTGCTCCGAAAATACGACTAAGCCCTTTGTTTTCAGAGACGGCTTAGTATTATCAGACGTCTTAGTTTTCATGCTTTGGGGTGTCGCGAAGCGACATGAGTGACTGTTTTGTAGGTCCGCGGCTTTTTCTTGCGATTATGGGAAGATCTTCAAATCCTGGGGAAGAACTGCGGACCTACCGGACAGGTGCGCGCTACAAATCCTGGGGAAGGACCGCGGAAGTACAGCACTATGACAGAAGGCGCCGGGAGTGGCGATCGAGCTTAGGATGCGCGTCTTGGGAACACGGGTAGATCGCTTGGCGGCGCGGGGTGGGCGGTTGTCGTCTTGCGGAAGACAAACACCAGGCGGCCGGGCTCGGAGACGGCGTCTTGTACGGTGGAACTGGGTTCGGCAGGTTGGCGTAGGGCCGAACGGCGTTCGGCCTCGGTGGCGGCCGCGGGCACGCGTTCGAGGCCGCGATCATTCACCAGATGGTCGACCACGCCCTGCGCGGCGTTGGTGGTAAAGGCTTCGCGATAGGTCAACCCATCGCCCAGGTCGGCGGCCAGATGCCGCCGGAAAAACGGCCCGCGAGAATCTTTGGCCGTCCCCACGCACCACTCGCCAAACCCACCGCCAAATCTCCGAATGTGGCTTTCGATTTCCTCAATGAGTTCCAGGTGATTGATAGGCATGATTGCAGCCTCTCTTCTTCAATCTTGAATCTGAAATTTCGAATCTGTCCCTTGCCTTTAGCCCTTCTCTTGAATCTTAGATTTTGAATCTGCCCTTTGCCTTTAGCCTTTCTCTTGAATTTTGAATCTGGAATTTATGATCGGTCCTTTTTCACTCGTCGCTTGTCACTCGCCACTTTCCACTGTTCTTGAGACCCCGGACTTCGGACTTCGGACTCTGTTTTCTCACCAACTCCCATACGCCGTGCCATCGAGCGAAGCGTCCTCCGAGCCGCTGTGGACATCCACAATTCCCGCCGGGGCGGAATCATCGACAGCGACTGGCGCGTCCTGGGTCTCGACTTGCCAGGTTTCGTTCGAGCCGGTAACCGGGTCGGTGGGGACGGCCCCCATGTATCCCTTATCGACCAATTCTTCGAGAGAGGTGGGGCCGCGCTCGTTGTCGTGAGTGAAGCGGTCGATCTGGGACCGCAGCGTGAAAAGGTCATCGCGCAGCGTGGCCTCGCGCGCCCGTACGACCACTGTGTGGTAAATGGGCGTGGCGAAGGTCGCCAGGATGAGGATCAGTGTGATCACTGTCATCATCTCGAGAAGGGAGAAACCCCGGGGGTCGCGGATATTCGAAAGTAGGTCTTTTGCTTTCTGCTTGTCACTCGTCACTTGAGACTCGTCACTGATCTTGGTCCATCATCATCATCATCTCCAGAAGCCGCGGGATTCATGGACACTCGCAACTATCGCTTTTGCTTTCTGTTCGTCACTGGCCACTTTTCACTCGCTCTCGGAAGTTGGCCACCATACCGAGGTCGTCACGTTAAGGACCGTCGAGTAAGGCACACTGCGCCTCGCTCCGCGCCCGCTTAGGCAGGAAGTGACCATAGGCCTGTGCCATCCTGCCCGCTCACCCCCACCCCGATCCTTTGGTTGCGGCATCCAGGCCGCGCTGCGCTATGTCTTATGGGGTGCCTCTTCGCCCGAGATACCGTCCATAAGCCGCTTTGCGTCCTCGAGAACCTGCCGGGAGCTGTAATCCGGACCCGAGCTCGGAGATATCGGTTGGAACACCGCTAGATCTTGTTTGGGAACGATTAGCGCTTCAACGTCCTCCTCCGAGAGATCAAGCAACTCGTCATAAATAAGCTCCGCGCCGTGTTCGAGTTCGTCGTAGATAACATTAAGCCCGCTCAAACCCCTGAACTTGATTTGTACCAGCCTCCCCGTTGGATTGTCATACGAAACATCAGATTTCCTTCCTAGCTCGTGTGCCTTCCGATACGCGTCCTCAGGAGAGTCCCCGCGGATAAGAGTCCAGTTCTTGTGCACAATTCTCCGGCTGTCGCCTTCAACCGTAATCTCCTCTACCATCGCAGCCAAGTACCATTTCGCATCTTTTGGGATGTAAGCCATGTATGCCTCTCACCCCTAGCTGCCAGCCCGCCCGCTCCGGGGAATCATATTAGACAAACATTGAATTCCATTGGAACATCGAGTTGCACTGGAATCCTAAGCGCTTCAGGTGAAATCTCCACCCCTCCGTGGTCGTTTTCTGTAGCGATGTCGCAGGAAAAAAGCAGTTTTGCATTTGTGGGAAGCGAACGAAGAAAATCAATATGGGGAAGGAGGACAGCCTCTAGCCGTTTCAGATGAGCATCCAGTTCCTTGCTGCGGGGCATGCCACTCCAGAAGGACCAACTAGGGGCCTTGCCTTCCCCTGCTTCACGGTGAAAGTGGCTCGGGCGGTGAGTCTCAGAAGGTGTAAGGGTTAGGGTTGCAGAAATATGGCTTATATCCAGGCCGGACCCGATTATTTGCAGAGACGCGCTTGACTCTTGCCGACACCCATCAAACCCGACCTCGGGCTGCTGACTCGTGCTTTCCGGCAACGCGTTGGTCGTTGGCTCTGGGACCCCGGTCATCACTATACTTAGATTCAGCGGGGTCCCCATCTCGAGGAAGATCTTCAGGGCTTCGGCTGAAATCTGGAAGGTACAGTGGTTATCGTCGACGCCAACACCGCAGTAGCTTGAGAGGGTGAATCGACGGGCGAGAGTCCGAAGGAAATCGTAATGTGGTGAGAGCACTTGCCTCAGCCAGGCGAGGTGCGCATCCAGGGAATCAGTTCGCGGCAACGGTGAATCCACGCGCCACATGTCCTCGGAATATGGTTTTAGTATCCCGAGGTCTCCGTGACGGTGTATTTCACTCGGCTGGAAACCCAGAGTGTGGGAGATCATGTCAAAATCAAGGCCGGTTCCGAAGATTCGCATACTTGCCTGGAACTCGACTTGCATCGGACCCTCTCCTATGTCGACCATGCTCTTACGCCTGCGGTGTACAGCCAGGGATCTTCGGGAGTTGCTTCGCGATCTCCTCTATTTCTTGCGGAGTAAGATCACCAGGGCGCCCTTTTTTGGCGGCGTGAATAGCATCCCCCAACGCGTTTCGATCCACGCAGTACTTGCGCGCAATATAGTTGATGAGAGCTCGCTCCTGCCTTGAAGCCTGCATGGGCTTTGGCAGGCCGTAACCATAGGCTTGTGCGAGGTGGTAACCCTGATACACGTCCCATCCCAAGAGTCCCGCGTCGACTGCGGCAAGCCCCCCTGCGGCTGCTGCCGTGAGGATTGAACCCCAACCGGTGGTATGGAAAATAACCCCCCACAACGATATGACGCCGACTCCTGCTCCTGGCTCAAATCCGGACCCGCACGCCCCGAAATCGCAGGGCGCACCGCCGCTACCGCTTATTGGCGGTAGGTTCGCTCCATAGTCTCCGCTCAGCGGCCCGCCCCCGCCACCGCCACCGCCACCGCCACCGGGAGAACCGCCCCCACCGGGGGAGGGTTCGCACCCGAGAATGGGATCGCAATTGGGAGGTTGTGGGCAGTAGGGATCGATGTCCGGCAGGCAGCCGGGATCTGGCAGGCAATCAAACTCGGATTGGCAAGGTTGATTACTCACCAGCCCTAGCGGATCGGTCAAGCTTGCGGGGTTGTTGAGGACATAGGCATACCGGTTGAGGGACTGGGGGTTGGTGACGTCCCCGGCGAGCGGGTCGGGGCTGAGCCAGCGGCCATTGGTCGCATCGTAGTCGCGATTGAGTGTGGTGAATATATCTGCACCGCTGGCCTGCTCCAGCGGCACCATCGTCGCGAAGGTGTTATCC
>Ga0187884_10002406_pt1 | contig 15695 bp, 15 predicted proteins | sample June2016WEW_20_4_FD_132983 | JGI IMG/M metagenome (GOLD analysis project Ga0187884, IMG submission 132983) | Peatland microbial communities from SPRUCE experiment site at the Marcell Experimental Forest, Minnesota, USA - June2016WEW_20_40 | ecosystem: Environmental > Terrestrial > Soil >...
CAGTGTTAAAACGCGTGCCTCTGATTTTAGCGAGCTCCCACAAGGGCCCAAGATAGCGCGTGCGCATCTCAGTATTGGCCTGGAAGCCGCCGGCGGCGAGCACCACGCCTTTGGCCCTGACCTCGACGGTCTTGCCGTCGTGCTTAACACGTACCCCCTTGATGCCCTCGTCGTCGGCGACCAGCGACAGCGCGCGGGCGCCATAGGCGACGGCGATGTTGTTCTTGCGCGCGATCTTGGTGAGTTGGTCTACCAGCCCCGGCCCGCCACCCCAGGCTTCCACCGTGAGGCCGCCCCAGAACTTGAACATGCCGCCGATCTTGTAGGCCTGCCGACCCCAAATCGGCATGAAGCGCACACCCTTGTCGCGCATCCACCGCATCGTCGACTTACTGCGCGTCACCAGAATCTCGCACAAGTCGGGATCAGTGCGATATTCGGTGACGCGGCCCATGTCATCGAAGAATTTCTCCTCGGTGTAGGTACCGAAGTCGGACTTGGCGACCTCGTCATCGGTCAAGTCCGGCATCAGCGCGCGCAGATCATCAACGCCATTGTAGACGCAGCGGAATGCCCCGGCCGTGAAGCGGCTATTGCCACCGGCTTCGGCCTCCGGTGCGCGCTCCAGCATCAGCACCGATACGCCCTGCTCGGCCGCCGCCAGCGCAGCGCAAAACGCCGCATTGCCGGCGCCGACGACAATCACGTCCGTAGCAGGGGGTAACGCTGTGCTCATGACTACCTTTTTGAACCTCGGTTCAGGTGACTGTGCTTGCAAGTGTGGACGTAAAACCCAGTAGCGCGAGTTTGCCGGCGCTGCCGACAATGTCGCGGTCGGGATCGCGAGAAATGATCTCCAGCATCGGCGGCGCACTGCAACCGACGGCGGCAAGCGCGCCTGGTACCCCCGCGAACGGCACGGTGCCGAGGCCGACTGGATCGTGGCGATAGATTTGCCGGCCGGTGTCCGACAGATGCACCAATGCAAGCCGCGTTCGGCATTTTTGCAGGCCATCGGCAAAATCCTCGCGGAGGAAATAAGCGTTAGCGACATCATAGACGACGCGCACTGCATCATTGCCATAGCGCGTGAGAGCGTCCATCAACGGGCTAATCGCCGGCAGGAACGCGAACGGCATATTCTCAACCCACAGCGCAGTGCCCGATTTTTCGGCGACCGGACAGAGCCGGTCCAGCGCCGCAAAGAAATGCGCGATCAGTTCCGAGGCATCGGCTGGAAATAAGGGGTTAGCTTTCCCCGGACCGATCACCACGCCGCGCGCGCCAAGCTCGCCGGCGAGCCGCACCGTTTCGGACAACAGGTTGAGCGAATAGGCGCGCATCTCCGGTGCGGCGGCAGCAACGTTGATGTCAATATTCGGCATGTTAAGCGCGGTGAGCTGCAAGCCGCGCTGTGCGAGCAGGCGGCGGATTGCGCTGCGCTCCTCGGTCGACAATTCGGCGGCCCACAGATGGCCAGGATGCACCATCAACTCGAATTCGCGGAAGCCTTGATCGGCGAGCCGTGCGAGACAAGTCTCAGCGCTGTATGAACGCGTGAAGGAATAGGTGTTGCACCCAAACATGGACGCGTGGACGCCCTGCTCCCCAGTCATTGCTGCGCACTTCCCGTGAAGGGTGCCGTCTTGGTCGTGTTCGCCAATTCGTAAAGCTTGGAGCCCCTAAGCCGACTTATCCGGCAATATGAGATGCCGTTTGTCAATTTGGCATAGCAGATGTATGGTTGAGCTTCAAGGCAACGATGAAGCCGGTTTCAAGGGACTCGGCGACGGGGCGCATCCGAATGTTCGCCCATCCTCCACGCCGAGGATCGGCCGTCTTACAAGCAAGTGCCTTTTGCAGGGTTGGGGAGATTCATATGAGCCAAGCTTCCGCCACCAAACCTTCGGCTGCGACAGTTCCGACCGAGATCCCAATGCTGATTGGAGGTGAATGGCGCGCTGCAGAGGAGATCTATGAGGTACGCGATCCTTACCGTGGCACGGTGGTCTCACATGCGCCGCTCTCATCGCTAGCCGACCTTGATGATGCGCTGAAGGCCGCGGTCAGCGCCAAGGCTAAGGCAGCGGCCACGCCGGCCTACGAGCGCGCCGCGCTCTTGCGCCGCGCCGGTAAGTTGCTTGTCGAACGTGCAGAGCAAGCCGCCGAGATCATGGCGCGGGAAACTGGCAAAGCGATCAAGGACGCCAAGGCCGAAATTGTGCGCTCGCAGGACACGCTCTCTCTTTCAGCCGAAGAGGCGGTACGCATCGAAGGCGAGCACGTGCCGCTCGACGCCAGCGCGATGGGTGCCGGAAAAATCTGCTTCATGCTGCGGTTTCCGGTTGGCGTCGTCGCCGCTATTACGCCGTTCAACGCGCCATTCAATCTCGCCTGTCACAAGATCGCGCCAGCAATCGCTGCCGGAAACACGCTGGTGCTCAAGGCACCCCCGCAGTCGCCTGGCGTTATACATGCTCTGGCGCAGATCTTCGTTGATGCCGGCACGCCGCCCGGCTTTGTCAACGTGCTTTACGGGGATCGCGTCGGGCCTGCCCTCGTGCGAGATCCAAGAGTCGATTTCATTACGTTTACTGGGTCAAGCCGCGTCGGCGCGGAGATCAAGGCGGCCAGCGGGTTGCGACGCGTTGCGCTCGAACTCGGCGGGAACGGTCCGACTATCGTTCATCAAGACGCTTCAGTCGAGGAGGCGGCTCCACTCTGTGCACGCAATTCCATGCGACTCGCGGGTCAGAGTTGCATTTCGGTACAAAACGTCTTTGTACACGCAACGCTCTATCAGCCCTTCGTGGAGCGACTCGTCAAAGAGGTTCGCCGTCTGAAGTTAGGCGACCCGCTCGACCCGCAGACCGACGTTGGGAGTTTGATCGACGAAAATGCGGCAAGACGGGTCGAGGATTGGGTGGCCGCTGCGGTTGCCCAAGGTGCCAAGGTACTCACCGGCGGCCGGCGACGGGGTGCACAGGTCGAGCCTACCGTACTGGTCGAAGTCACTCCAGAGATGCGCGTTGTGTGCGAGGAGGTTTTCGGTCCGGTGATAACGGTTCAACGATATACGGACATTCAGGCAGTGTTTGATCAGATCAACGCCATGCGGTTTGGGTTGCAGGGCGGCATCTTCACAAAATCGTTGGAGACCGCTCTGCGCACCGTCCGGTCGTTGCGCATGGGAGGCATTGTCGTCAATGGCACATCGACGTGGCGCACCGATCAGCTCGCTTACGGTGGGATAAAGGAAAGCGGTATCGGGCGCGAGGGGCCGCGGTATGCAATCCGAGACATGACAGAGCAGCGGATGGTCGTTTTCAACGTTTAGCAAATCGCTCAGGCGCACTGGGACTCGCCGGATTGAAGCCCTGAGCGCAAACAAAAAAGGTTGAGCATGGATAAACAAATAAACAACATTGGTACAGCAAGTCATGAGCCGGGAATGGCAGGCCGGAACGAGCGCGGCGGCGTGCAGTCGATAGAACGCGCCTTTTCCATCCTTGAGGAGATTGCTCGTAATCGCGAGGGCGTCAGTCTCGCGGAACTGAGTAAGAGGATCGGGCTGCACAACAGCACGACCTTCCATCTCGTGAAGACGATGGTGTCGCTCGGCTATGTTCAACAACGCAAGGATTCGAAGAAGTATCGTATCGGCCGCCGACTGTTCACGTTGGCAGCGAGTTCGCTCGACGAACTCGAGTTAATTAACCTCGCGACTCCGATCCTAGAGGGACTCACGCGCGCGACTGGAGAAAGCGGTCATCTTGCGGTCCGGTCGGGTGACGATGTCGTGGTAATTGCCAAGACTTCCGGGGCGGGCGCATTCCAGCTTGCCGACCGAGTCGGTGTGGCTCGGCCTGCCCATTGCACCGCGCTCGGCAAGGTGTTGCTGGCGGCTCTGCCACCGCCGGAACTGGAGCGTTACTTCCGCACCTGTGAGTTACGTCCATTCACCGCCAAGACGATCGTCGAAGCCGATCCGCTGCTGCGTCAAATCGATGAGGTACGTCGCGACGGAATTGCTTTCGATGATGGCGAGTTCAACGCCGAGATCCGCTGCGTTGCGGTCCCGGTGTATGACCTCACGAGCCAAGTGGTGGCCGCGATCGGTATATCAGGGCCGATCTGGCGCCTCTCACTCCAGGCATTGCAAGAAAAAGCTCGGCACGTCCGCAGTGCCGCCGCACGTCTTTCTCAGGAATTCGGCTTTAACTCTACTGCTAAGTCTGACGCCGCAGATAGCAGAAGCGACTGAGGAGACGGCATAACGGGAACATAACAACTCATTCCGCCTCAGAAGGACAAAGGTTTATGCGCTTCGGACGCGTGCTTGTCACTGGTTCCGCTGGACTGCTTGGACGCTACGTCATCGCCGAGCTGAAACCTCACTGCGAACCATGTGGTTTCGATCTCACACCGACGGAAGCAATTCCACACAGCGTCGGCGACATGACCGACGCGCGTGCGGTCCGTAATGCCTGCAAAGGCGTTGACGCGGTCGTGCATATCGCCGCAATGCCGAACATCTGGGCCGGCTCGCCCAGTCAAATCATGTCCGTCAACGTGATGGGCACATGGAATCTGCTCAACGCCGCGGAAGAAGCAGGCGTAAGACGCGTCGTCGTCACTTCGAGTGATTCCGTCGTAGGGTTCACGGTAAGAGAGGGACGTCTAATACCCCCCTCTTATCTGCCGATTGATGAGCGCCATCCGCTGCGACCTACAGATCCATACGCGCTCAGCAAGAAGCTCGTAGAGGAGATGGGGCGAAGTTTCGTAGATCGCGGCAAGCTGGAGGTGCTCGCCATACGGCCCGTCTACATCCTCTACCCGCAAATGGAATGCGAAGTGCTTGCGCGTGCCCAGGACCCGAACGGCTACAAGGGTCCGGCTGCCGGTGGACGACAGCCCGCCGGGGGCGGCCCCGCTTGGCACTATGTCGATCCGCGCGACGTCGCGCGTGCCTTCCGGTGTGCGCTCGAGGTGCCGCAGATGAGGTTTGATGTCTTCTTCATCTCGGCGGCGACGACGCTGGCACCGGAACCAACACTCGAACGGCTTTTAACCTTTTCGGGTCGCGTAACCGAAGTCCGGCGGCCCGAGGTTTACACTTCCAACCCTTACGCTCCCCTCTACGACCTTTCTCACGCCCGCGACGTTCTTGGCTTCGAGCCTCGCCACGACAGGCGAGACCTCCTGAAGATGGTCTCATCACGATGATTGGGCCCAGGGATGCCCAGGGATTCAGAACACTGACTTCGCGGAGGCTGCCGTTAGGGGATCAGAACCGACTCTTGCAGCTTGATTTGATATACCTCAATGTCGTATGGCATTTCACAGTGTGAAAATACTACGGTCAACACAGGCCGCCCGAACCGAGGGAGATCGAGAGATGGAAGGGGCATCGACATGGATTGTTCGAGCTCGCTGGCGAAGCCTCATTTTTACGGCCGGCACCATTGGTGTGCTCGGGGTCGGGCCGGCGGTGCGGGCGGCTGAGAACCCGATCGCGATTGGCCTCTCGATCACACAGACCGGACCTTAATGCGGCTCCGGCGGTTTTCGAACTACAGGGCTATGAACTCGCCGTTGATGAAATCAATCACGCTGGAGGTCTGCTCGAGCGCAAAGTCGACCTGGTGCAGTACGACGATCAAGGAAATCCAGGGACCGCCGTACAGCTTTATCAAAAATTGCTCACGGACGACAAAGTGGATCTTCTTGTCAGTCCCTATCAGACTGATCTGACCGCCGCCGTGGCCCCGATTTAGGTTGAGCGGCGGCTTCAATACCCTCGGCAAGCTGTCGTGGAAACTGTGTATTCTGGATCAGCAGCGACAAGGTTTTGTGACCCTTTGCCGCTGCGAGATCGATCGTAGGCACCATGTATTGTGGCGTCTGTGTGATAGCCTGGACGAGGAATGGATATTTGCCCGAGTAATTCTCGATGTTGGCCGCCAAGGCTGGCATCACCTTCTTGGCTCGGTTCACAAAGGCAGCCCCCAAGTTTGCACGGCACGCTCTTGTCTTCGAGGATGGCCGAATCGTCGCGTCAGGATTGGCGCAAGATCTCATGAATGATCCCAGGGTTATCCAAGCCTATGTTCGTCCAGGAACGGATCTCAAGTCGATGAGGGCCATCAGCGGAATGCCCGACCCAGCGCCAATGACGGGACAAAAGGGATGAAGATCTCGAACGACTACGAAGTGATTGTTCTTGGCGCTGGAGCAGGGGGAATGACTGCGGCGGCCGTGGCCGCTGCGGAAGGCCTGAAAGTGCTCCTCATCGAGAAATCGGGATTCTTCGGCGGTACTACAGCGATATCGGGCGGGATGGTGTGGATCCCGGCTAACTCGAAAATGGTGGAAGCCGGCTTGGCTGATACGGCCGAACAAGCTCAAGTCTACCTTCAACAGACGGTGCGCGGCAACTTCAATGAGAACCTACGATCGATTTTTTTGGCAAGTGCAGACAAGGCCATTGCCTATCTTGAGAGAAAAACATCCGTTCGTTTAAAGCCGGTCAAGATCTATCCCGATTACTATCCCAACCTACCCGGCGCAACGACCGGAGGGCGCGTGCTCGAACCAGTTCCCTTTGACGGACGTGCGCTTGGCGAGCACTTTCGGCTGCTTCGCTGGCCTTTACCCGAGTTCATGCTGCTGGGTGGGATGATGATTGACCGGGCGGACGTCCCGCATTTTAGGAACGCTGGACGGTCGTTCCGTTCTGCGGCACACGTCGGACGACTGTTCGCGCGATATGGCTGGGAGCGGCTTTTTGCTAAGCGAGGTGTCTCCCTATATCTGGGCAATGCCCTTGCCGGTCGCCTCCTGCACTCTCTTTTGATGTTGAAGGTGGACCATTGCTTGAACGCCGCCGTTAGCGGCCTGATCTATGACGGTGAAACCATCCGCGGCGTGACGATTACTAATGGAGCTGGTCGCAAGGAAATCCAGGCCAAGAGAGGCGTCGTGCTAGCCACCGGTGGATTCTCACACGGTCTCGAGATGCGCGCCAAATACCTGCCCAGCAGTGCCGGAGTGCTCTCCGCAGCCTGCGCTAGCAACACCGGCGATGGCATACAGCTCGCCACTCTCGTCGGCGCCACGGTCGGCGATCAGAATGCCGACAATGCATTCTGGACGCCAGTCTCACGTTTCATACGTCGAAATGGCTCGGAAGGCATATTCCCCCATACCGTGACCGATCGTGCCAAGCCGGGCGTCATTGCTGTAAATCGAAGCGGCCGGCGGTTTACCAATGAGGCCGTTTCCTACCATGAGTTTGTGCGGGCAATGTTTCGTGCGCACAACGAGAGCCCGTCTATTCCCTCTTATTTGATCTGCGACCGGCGTTTTCTGTGGAAGTATGGACTCGGCGCTGTCAAACCATTTTCGCTGTCACTCCGTGAGCACATACAGAGTGGGTACCTGATGCAGGGACAAACGGTGTGTGCACTTGCACTGGTGCTGGGGGTGAATCCAGACAATCTTGAAGCGACCGTGGCGCGTTTTAATCGGGGTGCTCGAGAGGGCATCGATTACGACTTCGACCGCGGCGGCGACGCGTATCAACGATATCTCGGTGACGCAGACAATCAACCCAATCCATGCGTCGCGGCGATTGAGAGTCCGCCCTTCTATTCGGTTGCTGTTTATCCTGGCGACCTTGGAACAGCTGCCGGCCTCGTCACCGACGAGCACGCTCGCGTGCTGGGCGGTGCGAATAAACCCATCAAACGCTTGTACGCCTGCGGCAACGACATGAACTCTATCATGAATGGCGACTACCCTGGTCCTGGAATCACACTTGGTCCGGCCCTAACGTTCGGTTATTTGGCGGCGCAACACATTGCCTCGGAACGCTGATCATCGAGATGCAGCGGTGAGAGAGGCTCGGAAAGGTGAAAACATGCCAAAAATGAAGGGTGCCGAAGTCATCACGGAATATCTGATCCGAAGTAAAATTCCATATGTGTTCGGAATTTGCGGCCATGGCAATGTCGGGATGCTTGATTCACTCTACGGCGCCCGTGACCGGATCACGCTCATCTCGCCGCGTCACGAACAGGTCGCCGCCCACATGGCCGATGCCTATTTTCGCGTTCGACACGAGGCTGTGGCGACTCTTACGTCCTGCGGTCCCGGCTCCGCGAATATTGTCATGCCGCTTGCGGTTGCATTGTCCGATTCGTCGGCGATACTCGCGATCACCGCGAACGTACCCACTTCTCAGTTCAACCGCAGTCCATTCCAGGAAATCAATCGTCATTATCAGGCGGACTTCGTCAACGTGCTTCGTCCAGTGGTCAAGCGCAGCTTCCAACCGACGCGCGTCGATATGCTGCCCCTCGCACTTCGCCAAGCGGCGACGACGATGTTGTCGGGACGCCCGGGGCCGGTTCAAGTAGACGTCCCGTTCAATATTTTCCAGGAGGAGGATGACGTCGAGCTGCCGCCGGTGGCTCCCGGTCTCAACACTCAGCGTAGCGGTGCGTCCCTAGAGCAGGTCAGCACTGCTCTTAACATGATCCTAGGCGCCAAGCGACCGGCCTTATTTGTTGGGCACGGCGTGACGTTATCGGAAGCCAGCAGGGAGCTCACGGAATTAGCGCGCAAAGTCGGTATTCCGGTTATCGCTTCGCCAAACGGTTTTGGTTCAATCGACATGGAAGATCCGCTCTCGCTTGGGTTCATCGGCCGCAACGGGGCTTATCCAGCCAACGAGGCGGGCCGGCGTGCGGATCTCGTTATTGCCATCGGTGCGCGATTCGACGACCGTTCTGCCTCGTCATGGCTCCCCGGCTATTCATGGAACTTCCCGCACTGCAAGCTCATTCATGTCGACGTCGATACAGACGAGATTGGCCGCAACTACCCGCCTGATCTCGGTATCCTTGCCGATGCGCGAACCTTTCTGCGGCAACTTCTTGCCGAGCTGGAACGACGCCCGGCAAATAGGGACGCGCTGCGGGCCTGGCATGCGGACATCAAGCAATGGCAGGCTGAGTGGGATGCCTACACGCGACCGAATTTCGAGGTGCACGCTTCGCCGATCCGTCCCGAGCGTGTAGTGGCCGATTGCAAAGCAGTTTTGCCTGAAGACGCTATCCTAACCTGTGATGTCGGAGTCAGTCACAACTGGTACATGCAGTTCTGGAAGGCGCGCCGCGCGCAGACGATGCTCAACTCTTGGGGCTTCTCCGGGATGGGATTCGGCGCGGCCGGTGCACTGGGGGCAAAGCTCGCTGCCCCCGATCGGCCGGTAGTTTCGGTGACGGGCGATGGTTGTTTCACTATGGTGCCGCACGTGTTGTGCACGGCTGTGGAATACGACATTCCCGTCGTGTGGGTGATCTGGAACAATTTCGCCTGGGCGTCGATCCGAGATATCCAGTACGGCATGTTCGGCGGTCGCGAAATCGGCACCGCGTTTTACCGCGGGGACAATAAGAGGCCATACAATCCGGATTTTGCTGCATGGGCGCGCGCCAGCGGTGTCGAAGGTATTACGGTAACCAAGTCAGAGGATCTGAAAGACGCACTAGAACATGCCGTTAAGGCGAATAGACCGTATGTTCTCGATGTGCATGTTGATGCCGAAGTGCATCCGCCGTCCACCGGCGCTTGGCAACTGCCACCAACGCCCTACAACGAACCAGTGTTCGGCAAACGATTCCTGCCGAGCGAATCTGCGTCGACAAAGTGATAACAGACCGACTGTCGTCATTCACCAACAAAGAGCGGATCGATGTCCTGTGTACTTGTAACTGGGGGAAGTGGATTCATCGGATCTGCGGTGGTTAAGGCGCTCGCCGCACGGGGAGATGAAGTCATTGCATTTGACATAGCTCGGTCGGCTCGGATCGACACGGCACTTGCCGAGTTCCGCAACGTTGAGTTCGTCCAGGGTGAGATCACGGAATGGCCACAGATCATGACCGTCGTGCAGGTCAATAGGCCGGACGCAATCGTACACTGCGCCGCTATCGTCGGCGTTACTAATTCTTTGGCCAGTCCCATAACGACGCTCCGCACCAACATCGATGGTTCGCTCAATGTGTTTGAAGCGATGCGCCTCTTCGGCGTTCGCCGCGCCATCAACCTGAGTTCCGAGGAGACGTATGGCGTTTTCGAGAAGGATCGGATCGACGAGACCCACCCAAATCGACCGCTCAAGCCCTACGGCATTTCGAAATACGCGGTAGAGCGGCTCGCCTGCGATTATGCCTCGGGCTATGGCCTCGAGATCGTTCACGCGCGCACGTGCTGGGTCTATGGTCCTGGGTTACCCCGACCCCGCGTGCCAAAAATATTCATTGACGCCGCGCTGGCTGGCGGCAAGCTTCACCTGCCATCAGGCGGGGATTTCCGCGTTGACCACGTCTACATCGACGACTGTGTTGATGGGATTATCAAAGCGCTCGACAAGCTCGCACACAGGTACGACGTCTATCACATCGCGACTGGCGATGCGCCTTCGCTCGCCGAGATCGTGGACATGATCAAGGAAATGATCCCGGGGGCTGATATTGGCATCGGGCCCGGTGCATACCGGTATGTCGATGGTACGGAAGCCATACGCAAGGGCGCCCTCGATATCAACCGCGCACGCACAGAACTGGGGTACGAACCGCGCTATCCAATCCGCAAGGGACTTGCCGCCTATATTGATGCGACGCGAGCAGGGCGGGGCTGATCCATTGCTTAATGGGAGGACGGATCGTGTCTAGAGGAAAAGGCAAATGGTTCATCCGCAACATAGCCGAAGTGCCATGGAAGGAGTTCCCTGACCATTTTGGCGGCGCGCTGTCGAAGCCCCTTGTCATGCCGGAGACCGGCGCACGCAATCTCGATTACCGTATCTCGATGTACCAACCGATGGCGCACGTAGCGAAGCATGCCCACAAAGTTCAGGAGCAAATCTACCACGTGCTTGAAGGTGAGGGTCTAATAGAGATTGACGGCAAGAACTACGTCGTTCGCAAGCACGACGTTATCTTCCTGCCACCTCGAATCAAGCACTCGATCGCCAATTCAGGGATAACGGATCTCGTATTCCTCGTCATCACCTCACCGGTGACCGACGAGTTGAAGGCCATGTGAATAGCTTGAGCGCATCACAGCGGACCATCATGACGCGGCGTTCGCTGAAGATGATTACGCAGCGCTGTTGCTGGCCGCGACCGTCGCGCATGCAGAGGCCAAGATCGGGTTGGTGCTTCGGCAACCGGGCATGCAACATGCTGATGTCAGCGGAGTGTGGCCCCGCGGGTGATAGCGGACACTCGACCACCGCTGGACATGAAGCGCTCCTCATTGCCGGAACACTTTCAGGCACGCACGGTACGCTTTCCTGCTTAGGGAACGAGCCCCCGAATGTCGGGATTAGCAGGAAGCGAGCTGACTGGAGCGCCAAGTTTCACAATGCCGCTCGCGCGGAGCGCTGGATTTCCATCCGCCGTGATCAGGCACTGTGCGAACAAAAGGCTGGTCGTCATCCGCAAAGCTTCCGCTCGCCCCTCGACCCAAGCGTGAAGCGGCGCGGGCGCCATGAAATCCGCGGAGATGCTGACGGTCGGAAGATACCTTCCCGATTGCACCTCGAACTCGGTGCCTGGGCCGATCAACATGTCGGCAAGCGCAAGCATCATCCCGCCATGGCAAACGTTCGCAGGATTGCAATGGCGAGGTTCGACTCGAAAGCCCATCACAAGCTTGTTTCCCTCGCGCTTGCCAAATAGCGGTCCGTTCAATTCCATGAAACTGCCTGGTTGACTCAGCCGGAGCAATGTGAAACCGGCCGGTGCTGCCTCAATGCTCTCTGTCGACATTGCTGACTTCACCCTCGGCAGCCGTGAGGCTGCGCTCGTCTCAGTTTGATAGACGCCGAGCGCTCTGAACGCCGGCTTTTTGGGCGGAAAGCACGATCAATTCTGGGCCTGTCTCCGAAATGGTCACTCTGTAGCCAATGAAGATCACGGGCCGTTTCGCTGCGAGCAGCAAATCGAGAGCGCGAACGACGTCGTCGTCGCTTGCGAAACTGCGCCGGGTATAAAAACCCGTGCCAAGCCGGCTCGTCTTCGACCTCGGCGCTTTCCTGAAAGAGGTTGTAAAGCACGTCCAGATTGACCGATTCCGGCCGCCCGCTCGTCATAGTCGCTGCCGCCATCAGTATACAAGTGTATCCAGTCAGACAAGACGAACGTTTTCAACGAATTGAAACATTCAGCCAATCGAGAAGACCTTTGAGATCGAAGACTTTGCCCGCCGCATAACTGCCTTTGGCGCGAACGGCACCTGCCCCGCCCGTCGCGGGTACACGCCCGTCGCATCCGCAGAGAATCCGAAGCGGAATACAGAAACTCGGTCCCCGGGAGCCAGCGCGCAATTGGGCCGGGAAATGACCTTTTGCCTGGGCGTCTCCGACATTCTCCCAGGGAATTGCTCGTGTTAGCGGTGTCCGACCGTTTGACGTCGCCGGCCGGCAGCAAGATAAAAGTGATGATAAGAAATGAGGATGGTAGGCCGCCCTCAACGACCGACATTACTCGACAACGATGCGTTGTCAAAGATCCAGAGCGCGTTGGTCGATGGCAACCTCGCTCCCGGTAAGCCGGATGCACCGGTGGGGACGTGAGGGGCGAAGGTACGTTCGCGCGCCGAGATCGCGTGTCCGACTACCAGGGAATGAGACTGCCATCGAAGTTGATAAAGCGCCCGTTGTCCGCCGGCGTCAGCTTATCGAGAACCGCCCGCATGGCGCTGACGCTTTCATTCGCCGGTGTCGTTGCTTTTGGTCCGCCCAGTTCGGTCTGTACCCATCCCGGATGAAGGAGGACAATAGTGGCGCCTTTCGGCCCTAGCTCGTTGGCGGCGAGTTTCGTCATCATATTCACCGCGGCCTTGGAGGTACGATAAGCAAGGAAGTCAATCGCCTTGCACTCCGTCAACGACGACATCCGCGTCGAAATGGTCACCAATTTCTTCTGCTCGCTCGCCAAAACATTGTCGACGAAAGCCGAAGACACGCGGGTGGGCCCGAGTAGATTGAAATTCAGCGTAACGCTCCAGTCATCGTAATCAATATGCCCGAGCTTACCGGCCCGCTGGCCGATGAAACCGGCATTGTTGATCAAAAGATCAATTGGTTCGCTTCCGATTTCCGCTTTCGCGGCCAGAATCGAAGCTGACTCCGTCACGTCGAGCGTGTGAATCGAGACTGCCCCCTTTACAGCCCGCAGATCTTCCGCACGCGCCGGTTCACGACAGCAGGCGACCACTCGCCAGCCATCGGCGGCGTACTGTCGCACAAACTCGTAGCCAATGCCGCGGTTAGCGCCGGTTATCAGAGCAGTAGGCATGAAACTAGCTCCTTGCTGATGTCCGTCTCAAGACGGCTTTTGTTGGAGAAGCGCCATCGCGCGGATGGATGCTGTTGGAGGCCGATCAAACTTCCAGCCACTCCGTGCGAACGGCTGAATTGCGATTGAGCTCTTCCGGGGTCCCTTCGAATACGATCTGCCCGTGACCCATAACGAGAACCCGATTTGAAATCTTCAGCGCGATCGTTAGCTTCTGTTCGACAAGCAAAACGGATACGCCATGGCGCATCATTTCCAGCAACAAGTCACGGACTTGCTCGACAATCCGTGGAGCCAATCCTTCCGTCGGCTCGTCGACCATGATCAGGTCTGGATCTCCCATCAGTGTCCGGCACATCGTCAGCATCTGCTTTTCGCCTCCGGACAAAATTCCACCCAGGCAATCCGATCGCTCCCGCAAGTGCGGAAACAGATCGAGCATGTCGTCGATGGACCAACGGGGTTTTCCGTGCTTGCGCTTCTCGCCCAACAAGAGGTTTTGCCGAACCGTCAAGGTGGGAAAGATGTCTCGGTTCTCCGGGACATAGCCGATGCCGTATCCGGCGATCTCGAAGCTCTTGGCCCGACTGATTTCCCTGCCCTTGAAGACAATCGAACCGTCGCGCTGCACCAGACCCATGATCGCCTTTATCGTCGTGGAGCGGCCCACGCCATTTCGTCCGAGCAGGCTTACAATCTCGCCCTCGCCGATCGAAAGGCTGACCCCTTGGATAATGTGGCTTCGTCCGTAGTAGGCATGCAGATCCCGCACTTGCAGCATCTCATTCCCCCATGCCGCCCAAGTAGGCTTCCTGGACGGTCTTGTTCTTGCGGATCCCGTCAGGCGTGTCGGTCGCGATGATCTGGCCGTACACCAGCACCGAAATCCGGTCGGCGAGGTCGAACACAACGCTCATGTCATGTTCAACTATTATCAGCGTCTTTCCTTCGCTGACGTGCCGGATCAGCTCCACCGCACGCCGGGTTTCCGTGTTGCTCATGCCCGCGGTCGGTTCGTCGAGCAGGATGACGTCAGGATTGGGGCCGAGTGTAATGCCGATTTCCAGCACCCGCTGGTCGGCATAGGACAATAGTCCGGCCGGTACGTCGCGTTTGCGAACAAGGCCGATCCGTTCCAGGATTTCTTCAGTTCGCTCGCGAACGTCCCTGAATTGCGAAATCAGCCGTGTAAACGACAAACGCGCACCCACCACCCATAAAACGCTCACTTGGATATTTTCGTACACGGTCATGCGCGGGAAGATGTTGGTCACCTGAAAGCTTCGACCGAGCCCCATGCGGACGATTTCGAACGGTTGCTTGTTCGCGATCTCCCGCCCACGCAGACGAATGGAGCCATCGGTAACGGACAAACGGCCGCTGATCAGTTGGAACAGGGTCGATTTCCCCGCGCCGTTGGGGCCGATGATGGCGTGGCGCTCGCCTTCCTCGACGTCGAGATCGAGACCGCGCGTCACCTCGATATTACTGAAGTTCTTACGCAGATCCTTAATGCTCAACACGGCGCTCATCCCGCGGCCCTCCGCCGCGCCTCGTCCATGGTGGCATGCCACGTCGCACGGACCCACGGATAGGTGCGGAGTGAAAGCAGGACGCCCACCGCGACGGCACACGCGCAGGCGGCCCACGGAATCCAGCTATGCGCAGCGATAGGAAGCCGAAACAGGGTCAGAGCGGTTTGCTTCGTTAGGTCCGAATTGAGGTGATAGACCATCTCGACGATGCCGATCGTGCCGATGCAAGTCAGAATCGTGGAGCCGAGCCCCGCAACGTAGGACGGAACCAAGCGCCACAGCAGGCGGCTGCCGGCCGTCAACAGTGGCTTGTGCATCGTGATCAGGCCGGCCAAACCGTTGGGTGCGAACATCACCGTCAAAATGAACACCAAGCCGAGATAAAAGCCCCATGCGTTCGTGTAGCTTGACAGGTTCGCGTTGAGCGTCCCGAGCAGCGTCGCGCCGACGATCGGTCCGAGGAAGCTGCCAATGCCGCCGATGTAGGTCATAAACAGAATCAGTGCCGACGTCTGTGCACCAACGGTCGCCGGGCCAGCCTGCTCGTAGCTGATGGCGTGTAGCGAGCCCGCAAGGCCGGCGAAAAACGATGACAATGAAAACGCTAGCCAGCGCACTCGCTGTGGATTGTAGCCAGTGAATTCGGCGCGTTCCGGATTATCGCGAACAGCATGGGAAGCTTGCCCGAACGGCGTCAGCGTCAGCGTGAACATCGTCGCAGTGGCGATGAAGCACCAAGCCGCGATGAGATAGTAGATCTGGATTTGCGAGCCGAAGCTCAGGC
>Ga0187884_10002408_pt1 | contig 15688 bp, 12 predicted proteins | sample June2016WEW_20_4_FD_132983 | JGI IMG/M metagenome (GOLD analysis project Ga0187884, IMG submission 132983) | Peatland microbial communities from SPRUCE experiment site at the Marcell Experimental Forest, Minnesota, USA - June2016WEW_20_40 | ecosystem: Environmental > Terrestrial > Soil >...
ACCGGCTTCGGCTCTCCTGGGTCCTTGCCGGCGCGACGATTGCACTGGCCCTGTACCTACCTTGGATGGCGTCCGGCGTTTTGAGAGCAGCCGCCAACGCTCCCAAGACATTCTCGGGAAGAGCCCCGTGGCATGCGGTCCACTGGTTCACCCTCCTCGCGACCGTGAATTATTTCAACAATGGAAAAACTGCGGGGCTCTTGGCCAGTTCGCCTTGGTGGACATACGTGGTTGGCGGCCTGCTCTTCAGCGTGCCCATGGCGCTGGCGGTAAAGAAGCGGGTTATTGCGAAGGTAGAGGACGGAACGGCGGAACGGCTCCAGCGAGAGGGCGTGGTGATCGCTGGCATGCTGTGGTTGCTTCCGCTTTGTGTAACTATCGGACTGGGCTTCACGTTGCACGTTCAATACGAGGCGAGGTACGTGTCGTTTTGCGCCGCTCCTTACTACATCCTTTGTGCTCGTGGAATTTCGGAGCTGCGATCCAGCACGCTGCATTGGGGCCTGGTCGCACTCATCCTGGCCTATAGCGCCAATTCGCTCCGAGCCAACTACTTCACGCGATGGAAGGAGGATTGGCGAGACGCTTTCTCTTACGTGGAAAGCAATCGCAAGCAAGGGGACTGCGGCATCTTTCTTCCTTTTGTTCCTTTCCTCCCCTCTTCCGGTATTCCTCCCCCATGGACTATTACCCAAGGGGATCATCCTCCCCCTTTCAGAGTGATTCTCAAGGAGGGCCTGCCTGCGGGATTATCGGAGTGCGGCAGGATTTGGACAGTCTCCTGGGCGGTCGGGGGATATGAAGGGTTCTGGGCGCAGGCGGAACTGGAAAGACGCCCCTTGGAAATGAACGACGCGAAGATCGACGAGAAGCATTATTACAACGTGCGTGTCAGCCTCTATTCCCCGAAAGAGAAGTGAGGCGGCGCCGCCGCAACCTGCCCCCGGTTCTGGCTCGGAGACGCGCGCCGCCTGACAACATACGGCTACATGGTGGAACAGGGAATCGAACGGGAACTGCGGGATGCCATCGGCAGCACCCTGTATTCCGGAAATTCTGAAATACAAAGGAACCTCATCGCCAAATGTCTGGGACTCTAGCCGCGGGCATCAGCACTTTACAACCAAAAGCTCTCCACGCGCAGGTGGAGCGTTCGAAGCCCGACGTGCGTCGCTTTGCGATGCTCGTGATCTCTTTGGCGCTTTTGCTCCTCACCTTCAAGGTGTACCGCCTGGAGCAGCCGGCTTTTTTCAAATTATCCTGCCTCGTCTTCGGCGGCTTTGTGGTCTCTTATTGGCTTCCGTTCCGTTTCAAAGAAACCTTCTTCATTCTGCTCTCCCTCGCTGGGGCGTTTGTCCTGCTTGATCCCAAGGCAGCCAGCCTGTTGATCGCGGTTGGGCTGGCGTTGTTCGGAATCATTCGCAGCCGCCTCGACTTCCGCTGGCGGGTGCTGGTGCTTCTGGGAATCCTCGGCGCCTTGGTCTATGGCCGGGCCACTGGCCGGTTTTCCATTCCCGGAGCGTTCTGGCCGGTCTTCGGCGCCATCTTCATGTTCCGCATGATCATTTACTTGTACGACGTGAAACACCTGCCGGGGCCCGTCCGCCTGAGAGACTACCTGAGCTACTTTTTTCTCCTCCCCAATTATTATTTCCTGCTCTTTCCCGTCATCGATTTCCAGACGTTTCGCAAGAGCTATTTCCAGCGGGACATTCATCCCGTCGCACAAAAGGGGGTCTGGTGGATCTTCCGCGGCACGACGCACCTTCTCCTCTACCGGTTGATCTACCAAACGCAAGGAAGGTTCTCGCCGCCGAGCGTGCCCGTCGTCATCGCGGTGGTGGTGAAAATCATCTTCAGCTACTTACTCTACTTGCGCATATCCGGCCAGTTCCACATCATCGCCGGCATGCTGCGCCTTTTCGGATACGACTTGCCGGAGACGAACCACCTTTATTTGCTGGCACACAGCATCAACGACTTCTGGCGACGGATCAATATATACTGGAAGGACTTCATGGTGAAGATTTGCTACTTCCCGGCCTACTTCACGTTGCGGCGGACCGGGGAGCTTCGGGCGCAAGTCCTGGGCACGATGCTGGTTGTGGTGGCGACGTGGTTCTTGCATGCCTACCAGTTCTTCTGGCTCCAAGGCCGGTTCCGGGTGAAGGCCAACGACATTCTCTTTTGGGTAATCCTGGGAGCTATGATGGTGGTGAATGTCTGGATCGAGAGCAAGCACCGGAAACGTAGGCCCCAGACCGGCTGGACCGCCCGGTTGCAAAACGCCGTGCAAATCGCCGCGACGTTTGCTTTAATCGCGGTGCTCTGGTCCATGTGGAGCGCTGACAGCCTGACGGAATGGCTCTATTTCCTGAGGAGCGGGAGCATCTGACGGAATTGTGGACCGTTCGAGAGGGCGGAAAGAAAGATCGAAACGTAATGAAGCAAGGGACGACAACGGAAGACGGGAACAACCAGCCGCGGCGGAATCCGGCCCTTCTGGTCATCGCTTATCTTTGTCATCTTGTCGTGCCTGCCCTCTTTCTGGTTGACGTCGTCACAGGCCGGCTGCGCGGGCAGATTGCCCTTGAGCCATGGGGCGCCGACGCCGTGGTTGGCGGGTCGTCGGCAGTGTGGCTGGCGGCGGGCCTCGGGGCTCTGATCTTTAGCCGGGACCGCGCGGGATTTGTATGGAGGATTCACCAGCCTCTGGTCGCCATCTACGCGACGTACGTGATGCTGATTCTCGTGGAGGGGTTCGCCCACCTCCTGATCCCGGTACCTCCGATTCCTTACCTGAACCCGCCGGGAACCAAGCGAGTCTTCACCGTTGATCCGAACCTTGATCCTGGCGTGCGCGGCACGAAAACGTTCACCGTAAATGAATTGGGCCTCCGCGGTCCCATGCCGCCGAAGCGTGGGTCCGCCTATAGGATTTTGGCGGTAGGAGCAAGCACCACGATATGTCCGAATCTCGATGATTCTGAAGAATGGCCACACGCACTGATGGAGGAGCTGAATGCCAACCCGAAGAGCTCTCCGGTTTGGGTGGGGAATGCGGGCGTCAGTGGTATGACTACAGTCCACCATCTGGTCCTTCTGCAATGGCTGCCCGGGGTGCTCCGCGTCGACATGGTGATTTTTCTGGTCGGTATCAACGACTTGACCGCCAGCCTGTCCTTCGAGGGCGCTCCCACACAGGCCTTCTTGGAGAAGGAGGCGGGGTTTCGTGGTGACTTGCCTGCCGGAACCCGCTGGAGGTCCCGGTATCCTCTCTATCGACGCCTTCGGCTTTTCCTCTTGGTTCGCGGGGCCGCTGGGAATCTGGGGTTACGATTTGGTGGTTCCGGCAGTGAGCGCCCGTTCAATCTCGTTTCGTTTCGCCAGCGACGCGCTGCGTCGCCCACCGTTCCGCTCCCTGATCTGCACACAGGACTCCAAGAATACAGCCGGCGGCTGCTTTTGCTGGCGAGCCGCTGTCGAGCTCTTGATTTGCGCTGCCTGTTTCTCACCCGGCCTAGCATGTGGCGAAGCGACTTGAGTCCGGCCGAGCAGCGACTTCTCTGGTTTGGCTATGTTGGACACTGGGAAAACCCAAAGGGGTATGCTTCGGCGGCGGATCTGGCGCGAGCTATGGACGCTTACAACCACGCGCTGCTCGACGTCTGCCAGCAGAACGGGTTGGATTGCTACGACCTCGCGTCTCAGATTCCCAAAGATACCTCAGCCCTCAGCGATGACGTCCATTTCAACGAAGCGGGGGCGCGGTTAGTGGCGCAGAGTGTGAAACAGTACCTCCTTTCCAAACCTCCCATGGCGTGGCGCGACCCAGGCTCGGTGCCAGATCACAAAACGCGGAAGAGGAGATACGGATAGCATAAAAGAAGAGATCCGGGGCCTTCCTTCCGAGGGCCTCGACCAATAAGGTGGATTATCAATCCCTGACCGGAGAGTTGCTGGAGGGCACCGTGCGAAACGGGAGTTGAAAGGAATGAAGGACGATTTCACGAAGAACTTAGGTATGGTGATGGTGCTGATCCTCGGCCTTCTCGCTCTGGTACGGGTTCCCGATTTAATGAGGCAAGGCGAGGGCCGTCGCCGCCTCAAAAAGGTGGTGGCGGAAATGCAGAACGGCGACTTGAATCGCGAGGACTATGACGCGCTGGCCGCCGGCTACTACGAAGGACTCCGCAACGACACTACGCCGACTGGGCTGCCCGAGGAAAAGGACGATATTCGTTTGCGCAACGACTTCCTGCTCTACGGGTTCAGACCTAACCTGAAGAGGCGCTATTCGGCCGGAATGAGGATCACCAACAGCCTTGGAATGCCAAATCCGGAATATGGCTATCCGAAACCTCCGCACACTCGGCGTATTGCTTTAATCGGAGATTCGGTGTCGGTGGGGCCGTACGGACAGGATTACGAGGCACTATTGGAAGACCGTCTGAATCAAGCTAACTTGACGCCCGAAACTCAAAGATTCCAAATCCTGAATTTTGCGGTGTACGGGTATGGTGTTGTGCAACTGATGGACGTGGCGCTGGAACAGGCTCCGAAATTCCATCCTGATATCTACCTGGTGGCCCTCTCGCAGTTGGACTCTAATCCGGGTTGGGCCGCTCACATCGCAAGGCTAATCTTGAACGGAACCGATCTCAAGTACGATTTCCTGCGGCGTCTGGTTGCCCAGGCGGGAATCCGGCCAACTGACCATCTTCCCGCGATCACCAGGAAGCTTGCCCCCTTCAAGCTTCAGGTCACGCGTTGGTCCCTGGAGCAGATCAGGGATCATGCTGCCTCCCAGTCAGCTCGAATGGTCGTCATTCTTGTCCCTGTTCCCCTCAATCCCGAATGGGTCGCCGCAGCGTTCGACGAGCTGCGCCCGGCCGTTGACAGCGTCGGCGTCCCGGTGATCGACCTTCGGGACACGTTCGGGTCTGAGAACCCGGAGGGCCTCCAGGTCGACCCCGGGGTGGACATTCATCCCAACGCGCGGGGTCATGAGATGATTCTTGAGAATCTGTATACCAAGCTTCAGGCGCAGCCGGACGCCTCGGCAGCCCTGATAGGAAGTGTGGGGGAGAGCCCAGATCAGACAAAAGCCTCCTCGACGGGCATTGGGCAGCTCCAGAGGACTAAGCGATGAAGCAAGGGGTTGCCGGGCCGGGAAGCGGGAACCAGCCACAACCTCGGCAGAATTGCCGATGCCCTCAAGATAACTTCTTGAAACTCGGCGGCGCCTCTGAAGACGCGCTTTCCCGAGCTGCGCTGTAGCGCTTTCTCATCAGCCTGCCAGAGACCCGAAAGGAATTGGCGCAATGGACCTGGAACTCGCCGAAAGGCAGCAGCAACTGCAGAACGCCGCCATCGAGTTTGCCCGGTCGGAGCTGAACGATGATCTCATCCAGCGGGACCGCGACGAGGCATTCAGTCTGGAGGGCTGGAAGAAGTGCGCCCGCTTTGGCGCTCTCGGGCTGCCGGTGCCGGCCGAATATGGAGGCATGGGATTCGGTATTACCGACGTCATCGTGGTCATGGAAGGGCTGGGCTACGGCACGCGTGACCAGGGACTGCTGTTTTCCATCAACGCCCACCTCTGGACCAATTCGCTTCCCATCCTTGTTTACGGTACCGAGGATCAGCGGCGGAAATATCTTCCTGGACTCTCGAATGGCGAACTGATCGGCGCCAATGGCGCCTCCGAGCCGGACGCGGGTTCGGATGTTTTCTCGATGCGCACCCGGGCCGAGTTGCACGGGGATCACTACATTCTGAACGGGACCAAGACCTTCGTCAGCAACGCACCGGTGGCGAACCTGTTCGTCATCTACGCGACTGTAGACCCCCGGCTGGGACCGATGGGGATCACGGCCTTCCTGGTGGAACGTGATACGCCCGGCTTGGTCGTGAGCCGCCGCATGGAAAAGATGGGACTGCGCACCTCGCCCATGGCGGAGTTGGTGCTGAATGATTGCACTGTCCCTGTCGCCAATCGCCTGGGCCGAGAAGGGCGTGGCGTGGCCGTGTTTGAGTCATCCATGGAGTGGGAGCGAGGCTGCATCCTGGCCAACTACCTGGGACTGATGAGACGACAACTTGAGAACTGTATCCAGTATGTGCGCAGCCGCAAGCAGTTTGGCAAGCCGATTGGCAAATTCCAGTCTGTGGCCAACCGCGTGGTGGACATGAAGGTCCGACTGGATGCGTCAAGGCCGCTGGTGTACCGTATCGGCTGGTTGAAGGAACGGAACCAGTCGGCCATGCTGGAGTCCGCTCTCGCCAAGCTGTATGTTTCGGAGAGCCTGGTGGCCTCCTGCCTTGACGCTCTGCAGATTTATGGGGGCTACGGCTACATGGTGGAGCAGGGCATTGAGCGGGAATTACGCGACGCGCTGGGAAGTACCTTATACTCCGGGACTTCAGAGATCCAGCGTAACGTGATTGCCAAGTGTTTGGGGATTTGACAGTCCTTGCCCGGCCTGGCTGAATCTCCAGCTCCGTGGTCACAGAAAACCATGAAGGAGAAATCGAGGAGATATGCAAAACGTAAGAGAAGAGATCCGTCAGTACATTCTTTCTGAGTTTTTGCCCGGCGAAAAGCCTTCCAACCTTCGCGACGACACGCCGCTACGGACCAGCGGGATTCTGGATTCGATCTCCACCTTACGCTTAGTCAGCTTTGTCGAGGAGCATTATGGCGTTGAGGTGGAGGCTCACGAGGCGAGCGTAGAAAACTTCGACAGCATCGAGAGCATCGCCTCGTTCATAAAGAACAAGAAGAGTTCTGCATCCTAGCGGCTCGGAGCTTTGGAGGGCACTTTGTCGGCTTTCCACCTGTGTAATTATCTGGAGGCGAGCACCCGCCGTTTTCCCGAGCGCTTAGCCGCTCTCGACCCCGACGGCTCGGCCCTGACCTACCGGGAACTCGACGAGCGCGCGAGCTGTATCGCCGGATTCCTGGTGGACCACGGCGTGCGCCCTGGTGACCGGGTGGGGCTGGTGGTGCCTAAGAACATCGCTGCACTGACCGCCCTGCTCGGTGCCTTGAAGGCAGGAGCCGCGTATGTTCCCGTTGACTGGACGGGACCGGCTGAGCGTGTCCAATCCATTCTGACGGACTGCCAGGTTCAAGCCGTATTCTTGGACCGACGGCGTTCGGATCTGGCGTTGGGGGCCCAGACAGTGGTCTGGCTGGGCCCGGGCGCTGGCAGCATCGATGACCCGCGCTTTTCCGCCCCAGGCACCTTCATCTGGGAGACCGCGCTCGGGCATGATCCCCTCGAGGCCAACCCGGCGGCACGGCAACCCGACGATCTGGCCTACATTCTCTATACTTCGGGCTCCACAGGAATCCCCAAAGGCGTGACGCTGACGCACCGAAACGCCACCAGCTTCGTGGACTGGTGCTCCTCGGTATTCAACCCCACCGAGAACGATCGCTTCAGCAGTCACGCTCCGTTCCACTTCGACCTTTCCATTCTGGATATCTATCTTCCCTTGAAACACGGTGCCAGTGTGCATCTGATTCCGGACGAATTGGGGAAAAACCCGAAGGATTTGGCCCGCTTCATCGCCAGCCGGCAACTCACGGTTTGGTACTCCACTCCCGCGAGCCTCGGACTGCTGGCGGAATTCGGGGACCTCGACCGGTTCGACTATTCCAGTCTGCGGCTGGTGCTCTTCGCCGGTGAGGTGTTCCCGGTGAAGCAATTGCGCCGGCTCGTATCCCGCTGGCCTTCTCCGGTCTACTACAATCTGTACGGCCCTACTGAGACCAATGTCTGCACTTTCGCCAAGATTCCCACGCCCATTCCGGAGGACCGTTCGGAACCCTATCCGATCGGTTGGCCCTGTCCCCACTGCGCAGCCATGGTGCTTGATCCTGAGGGCCAGCCTGTGGAGGCGGGAGCCGAGGGCCTGCTGTATATTGCTGGCCCATCGGTGTTTCCGGGCTACTGGGGGCGGCCCAATGAGACCGCCGCTGCATTTCTGGAGCGCGACGGCATCCGCTGGTATAACACCGGTGACGTGGTGAAGCAGTGTGGGAGTGAGGGTTTTCTCTATGTGGGACGGCGCGACCGCATGATCAAGCGCCGGGGCTACCGCATCGAGCTGGGCGAAGTGGAAAGCTGCCTCTACCGGCACCCCGCCATCGCCGGGGCAGCAGCGGTCGCCGTGCCGCACCCCGAAGCGGGAGTGCGGATCGTCGTCTACCTGGTAGCTCCCGCGCGCCTGCGGCCTTCCATCGTGGAGTTGAAAACGTTCTGCAACCAGCACCTTCCGGCCTATATGAATCCCGACGTTTTCGTTTTTGTGGATGTTCTCCCCAGGACATCGACCAACAAAACGGACTACCAGGAGTTGATCCGGCGGTTTCAGTCTTCGGAGTAGGGCTCCGGTTCGGCCGGTGCGACAACGAGCTAGTGGCAGGTGGAGAAGAGTATCTTCAGGCGGGCGACACAGAACTATCGGGCGGTAAGTTGAATCCGGGTCGTTTCCCGCCGTCTCAATTGCGTCGCAGTAATCACGCCAGCGCTGTCTCAATCCGGCAGGAATTGGTTCAAGCGAGGATAAGCCGCCTGGGCAAATTCTACGGCGCGATTTCGCGCCCTCTCCTCACCGTCAACTGTGGGTGTCCAAATACGAACCAAAGCGACGTCGGTTCGATTGCGGGTGATGGCATCCGCGACCAGCCACACCTTCCCCCAGTATTCGCTTGCTATCACTCGTCCCCTGGCTTGATACCAGTAAAGGACAAGTTCCTGATCGAGGCCTTTCTTCACCAGGTATTGATTCACCACAATGGGGTGGCCCGGCACGTCGATAGTGAGGCGACCGGCGCTAACTGGCTCCCATCCTGCACCGGGCAGACAATTCTTAGGCGAGTGGACCCAATCTCCGGTCCGCTGGCTTTCATAATAGCCCACGTAAAACGCAACGGGAACTCCGCTCCTGTTCGCATAAACGCGGTTCAAGTAGTCGTCCACGCCCACGGCTTTAACGATCCGCTGCACAATCGGCGAGTCCGCTCCCTGCCAGTTTCCCAGCACCGGGGGAAATTCCCGTAAGGGGCGATGCGGCGGTATGCGCTCACCGTGACTCAGGCTGTGCAAAAGCGCCGTAGCTGCCACCAACAAGCCCGCCGTGATCAAAATCCGGGCTCTCATGGAATGCTCAAGCATCCCGCCACCCTCTTCCTAAACGCGCTAAGTGCCGCAGCAGTCGGTGCGCCAGAAGCATGAAAAGCAGGGCACAGAGGAAAACCAGCCATCCTGAAAACAGATGGAAAAAGCCCTCCGCGGTTTGCGGGGCGACACGGTAAGCCAGCACGCCGGTGCCGAAAATGCGGAGGCCGTTGCTGATTATGGCGATGGGCGCCATCATGATTACCAGGGTGATGCGCATCCACGAGCGCTCTTGGATCCAGTATCCATACGCAACAGCCAGTGCCAGCAGTGACATCAGCGACCGGATGCCACTGCAGGCCTCAACCACTTCAAGCGTATAGTTCGGCAAAAAGATCAAATTGCCTTCCCGCAAGGCTGGCACCTGGAAGATTTGGAGAAAGTGGACCGCAAATCGCGAGGCCAGCAACTGCAACGGCAACGTCGCTTCGTTATAGATTATCGTCGGCAACGGGATCATGAAAAACAAAAAGCCGAGCGGGAAAGAGACGGCACCCAGCGTCTCCCAACCTGCCAGAAACAGCACTATCCCGCCCAGGAGCACGAGCAGTGAGAATCGACTGGTGAACAGGTCCGCCCCGAGCGAGCCAACCATTAAGAGTCCTATCGCGCCCAGCATGGCTAACAGGCCCCAATTGCTTGGCTGGCGCGATACCGCCCGCCAGCGAGAACGCTCCTGCCAGAGAATGTAGCCAACAAACAACGGCACAAAAAAGCCGTGCCCATAGTTCGGGTCCTGCCACCAATCCAGCACGAGCAGCTTCAGCACAGGCGCATAAAGCGCCACCACGAGCCCGGCCAATAGCAGGCCCACCAGAAAAGGCTGCCTCCGGTTCGCAACTGATTCCGGGTTCCGAGCTTCCGTGTTTATGACCTTTGTGCTCACGAGGTCTGCGTCTGGTGGCTCAGGGCTTGAAAGTTCCGCCCGGCTAGAGTGGGCGCTAAAACCATCGCCTCAGGCGCCATCTCCGATTATCTCCGACCCTTGGCCTTGAGTGTGCAGTATCCTCCGCTGCCGATAGGTACACCCCTACCCACCCGCATTCACTCCTCAAAGACGTCACAGTCAGCGCCTAATTGTATTGCACGAATTAACTACGTCAGTATGGTTACCTAAAAGAAAAAGGGGCCGCGCTGATCAGCGCAACCCCGAAGGTCATACAAGATCATTCTGCAGCCACGAACCAAACTCATCCCAGACCGCGCGCCTAGCTTTCTTCCCAGCTTCCCCACCGCCGTCTTCGCCCTACCCTTTATTGCTAATTGGGCGAGACCGTGGAGCCTGGGAACACTAGGTCTTCCGACGGCGCCGCACGAAGCCGCCCAGCAGTAGCAGTCCTGATCCAACCAGGACCATCGACACGGGCTCCGCAGTGGGAGTTAATTCACCGTCGGAAATTTTTGCCGCCACAGTCTGCCCGCTTGTAAGAGTCGCGAGACGGAGCTTATCCTTACTCGCAAAATCGACCGTTATCGACAGGACCGCGTCAGGACCTAACATGCTTGCCAGCGATCCACCCGTGATCACAATGTTTGCCGTGAGGTCGTCATTGAAAGTCCCTGTCTTACCGGTTTCTACTAGGCTTACCAGTTCGAGGGTTCCTGTCAGCAACGATCCTGCCCCACACCCATCGAAGCAGAAGGTCAGCGGGGCGGATTGTGTAATGTTCCACGCGTTTGAGTTTGGCCCAGTTTCGGTACCGGTAATCGTAACCCCCGCTCCCTGCATAATGTTGAAGGGATAAATCGTTGGAGAGCTAGGACAGCCAGGGCCAGTGCACAGGGTCCCGCTGCCCCAGGCCGTGTCTTTGAGCCCCCCCGACGCCGACGGAAGGCTCAGCGTCCAGTTACCCCCTCCGGTACCCGTAAATGTCATGTCGTTACTCGTACCGGCTAGGGTGATTTGGTTCTGCGCGGTGGCGGTAGACACCGCCAACGTCAAGAAAACCAGCACACTTAAGACCACCAACAGTCTTCGCATAATTTACTCTCCTCCGTCGAGCCCGAGGTGCACCCCACAGCCTGAACTAAAGGTACTACCCAACAGCCCCGACTCTCTGATCTTCGTCGGCGCGAAGAAGCCAGACGCCCAACGCACTTTCCTTCGCTTCTTCGCACACCCTTTTCGACTATTCCAGCTTCTCCGCGTCCCCGGAAAACACTTCTAGACCCTCCGACGGCGCCGCACGAAGCCGCCCAGCAGTACCAGTCCTGATCCAACCAGGACCATCGACACGGGCTCCGCAGTGGGAGTTAATTCACCGTCGGAAATATTTGCCCCCAGAGTCTGCCCGCTTGTAAGGTTCCCGAGAACGCCTGCAACCCCCGCAGTCTTCGCAAAGTCGATCGTTATATCCAGGATCGCGCTAGGACCTAATATGCTTGCCAGCGATCCACCCGTGATTACCATGTTTGCCGCGAGGTTGTCATTGAAACTCCCCGTCGCACCGGATTGTGTTAGATCTACCAGTTGGAGGGTTCCTGCCAGCAACGATCCTCCCGTACCGAAGGAGAAGTCCAGCGCGCCGGATTGTGTAATGTTCCAGACGCCTGGCCCAGTTTCGGTACCGGTAATCGTAACCCCCGCTCCCTGCGTAATGATGAAGGGATAAGAAGTTGAAGTATACAGGGTCCCGCTGCCGAAGGCCGTGTCTTTGAGCCCAACCGACGGAAGGCTCAGCGTCCAGTTACCCCCTCCGGTACCCGTAAATGTCATCGAGTTACTCGAACCGTCTAGGGTGATTTGGTTCTGTGCGGTGGCAGTGGACACCGCAGTGGTCATAGCAACTAACACAGATAGAGCAAGTAGGATCTTCCTCATCGTTTGTCCCCTCCCCGACCAAGACTTTGAAGTGGTCGGTAGTTCAAATTGAAACACGTTGAATCGCGCAATCAAGCAGCTTTCAGCTTGACCGCCCATGTCGTAGCTTCCACGCTCATTGCCTGGATATCTATACCTTACTGCCTCCCAAGGGATTTGCAATCGGACGAAAGGGCAAATTGGTTGCCCGAAGGTGCCATGCGGCCAGTCCGCCGAATTCCGTGCATCATCGGGATTCCGGCCCGGACCGCGACAGCGCCTCACGCACTTGCTCCGCGTCCTCACGTTTTAGTTTCAGCCGCAGCGCCGCTTGCAGTTCCGCCCGCGCTTTGTCCTTTTCCCCGCTCGCCAGAAGCACCATACCCAGGTGATAGCGGTATTGTCCCTTGTCAGGCACTTTCTGCACGCATTCCTTAAGCAGCTCCCGAGCGCTTTCGTAGCTGCCCTTCTTGTACTCGACCCAGGCCAAGGTGTCACTGATAGAATCAGACTCGGGAAGGAGCTCCTTGGCTTTCTCGGCCAGGCTCAAGGCCACGTCCAGATTGCCTCGCTGTGCCGCGTATACCCAGGCAAGATTACCGGCAGCAACGGCAAAGTTCGGGTCAATCGCCAAGGCTTGGCGGTAGTACTTGGCCGCTGCTTCAAAGTTGCCCTTGTCGAGGTACAAGTTCCCCACCAGAGTGATCAAGGGCAAGACCTTGGGCTGAAGGACCAGGGCCTTTTCGAACCGACTGATGGCCAGATCGGTTTGCCCTTGCTCCTGATAGACCTGGCCCAGCCTCAAATAGGCCAGAACGAGGTTAGGATCGAGCTGGATGGCGCGCTCGATTTCGCTCTTGGCCACCTCATACTGCCCGGCACCCAATTCCAGAAAGCCCAGGATTTGGTGAGCATTGGCGTCGTCAGGGTACTTCGCCAAGTACTGCTTCACACGCGCCACAGCTCTGGGCCGATCATTCCTTGCTACCCAGTAGTCGGCGAGTTGGCCCAGGATCTCGGTCGAGCGGGGGCTCAATCGCAGGGCCTCCTCGAATTCCTTCCCGGCCTCAGCGTCCTTGCGGCCCCGGACATAGGCAACGGCCAAATCCAGGTGCACGAGGGGATCATTGGGAGTGAGTTTTTGCGCAAGGAGAAACTGCTCTGTCGCCTTGTCAAGCGCGCCCTGGCCAAGATAGATTCTTCCGAGGAGCAAGCGCTCAGAGACATTACCGGGGTCGAGCTGCACGGCGCGTTGCGCGTACTCCTGTGCGACTTGGGGCTCTCCCGTCTGCAAGTTCAACCTCGCCAGAGTACCCAGCACCAAGGGCAGGTTGGGCGCGAACCGCAGAGCCTCCTGAAACTCAGTCTTGGCGATGGCCAAATCGCCATTCTGCCAGCGGGCGAGTCCGAGATAGTAATGGGTTTGTGGAGAGTCTGGCGCTTCCTTCGTCTGCCTCTGTAGCTCGCTAATGGCATCTTCCAGCTTCCCTTTGGCCAACTGAATGCGACCCCGGGCAATGTGTGCAATCACATCCCTTGGTGTCTTTTTCAGAATTTCTTCGTTCAGCAAGACTGCGTCATCGACCCGATTCGAGGTGAGGAACAATTCCACCATCTGTTTTTTGATATCGAGATTGTTGGGCGCTGCCTTGAGACCACGCTGATACTCGGTTAGCGCGCGGTCCGTCTGGCCCCGCGCGAGGTAAAAGTTGCCCACCTGGAGTGCCACCTCCGGCGAGTTTGGCTGTCGTCCGCGCAGCTTGTCCAGAACCGCCTCGGCCAAGTCGTTCTTCTGCTGGCTGGCTAGCAGGGTTGCCCAGGTAAGGTAGAGCGCCGTGCCATCGGGGTTCCGGTCAATCCCCTGCTCCAGGAGTTGCTCGGCTTCCGCAGATTGCCCCCGCAGGCGGTAAAAATTCGCCAGATCCCCATAGGCCTGGAGGGAGTGGGGGTCCACCTCGATCGCCTTACGTAAATGTTGCTCTGCTTCAGACAGGTGCTTTAGACTTACTTCCATCAGAGCGAGATTCACGTAAGAGGAGGGGTCGTTTGGCAGCAACTCAGTGAGTTTGGAAAACGCCTTAAGGGCCTGATCGTTTTGCTGCCGTGCCACGAGCGAAGCCCCCAACAACTGGTAGGCCGTCGCATTATTGGGATCCTTTTGTAACACGAACGAAGCTTCTTCCGCAGCCTTCGTGAAGTCCCGAGCCGCTAAATCCAGGCGCCCAACATCAAGGTGAGCGTCCAGCCTCGTGGGATCGAGTTTGATAGCATCTTCGAGCGAATCGTAGGCGCCCTTCCACTCCCCCATCGCCATATAGGATTGCGCCAGTGAATAGTAGGCCTCTACAAACCGCGGGTCCAACGCAACGGCATTACGAAATTGGATGCTGGCTTCCCGAGGCTTGCCTTTGCGCATGTATTCCTGGCCACTCTGCAAAAACATCTGCTTGCCCTTTTGTGGGTCACGCAAGCAGGCGTCGAGAAAAAGTGAGCCGGCGAGGACCGGCACGATTATTGCAACTGACAGCTGTCTCCTGTTGCCTTTCATCTTTCTTTCTCCATGATTTACGGAAACTGCCTTTATTTTGCAGGCTTCGAAACCTTCCTACAATACCCAGAGGTCCTATGGCAGTGCCCGAAGGTACCATCTGGAATCCTCGGGGGCGAGCGCTGTGTATCTGCCATGCGTCTGGGCTTGTGCGCATCCTTGGGGTGCGGTAGAGGATTCCGTTGGGTGTCGATTCGGGACTCGAACGGGACCAAATCCGGGTCCAACGGGTCGTCCACTGGTTTCTTGGAGCCGGTCATCGAGGAATTCCGTCGTGGCTTCCGAACCCTGATTACACTCCCGCATTTTCGGTTCGACCAAAATCGAGGTCATCGGTTCGGCGGCTTGCTGTGTGATCCACCAACGCGCATTGGTTCGCGCTCGTTGCTCGGGGTCATAATCGAGAACGACCGACAGCAATCTTCTTGACCTCCCAGTCGAAACGGACACTCGCGCGGTTGCGATCCAAGTCGGCAACGCCGAGGTTGCTACCTCCACCTAGGCGCTGGCGTTGATGCTGATAGTCGATGGCAAAGCTCAGGTGCTCCCCCAATTTGTGGCTCAGTGAGACTTGCCCTGTTTCGGTGTTGAAAGTGCCGCTCAAGAGACCTCCAAAAGCGAGCGCCCGGGAAAGTCCGTAATTGAGCGACGACGACCATTGCCAACCGTGTGGCAGACGGCGAGCAATTCCGAGCGAGCCAAAGTCGCTGTTCACGGCCGTCAAAAGGCCGCCGCCGTTGCTGACTGCTCGCGATGCGGTAAGTGAGATCGCCGTGTTATGAGTGGTTGTCGTCACGCCGCCCCCCGCTGACCAGTTCCACTCGAATCTGCGGACGGGCACGATCAACTGAGCAATACCGATCGGTGGCAGTGGAATCAATTCAACGAGGGTTTCGCGCACGTGCGTCCGTTCCGGGCCTCCAAAGAATGACACGGACGTGGTTTTGGAAATCTGATACGCATAGGACAAGAACAAGCCTTGAGTGGCGAACCGGCTGCCCCCTTGGGTGCTCCCTGAACTGGTGGCTGGGCCGTTTTCTTGAAACAGTGAGTTGCCGTAGGTATACGTCGCGCTGAAGGCGCCCCGTCGAGATGCACGATACGAGTACGACAGGCCCCCGGTCACTGCCTGCATGTTGTGGGAAGCAC